>OGPD01002159.1_pt1 | contig 12868 bp, 11 predicted proteins | sample 1552861 | NCBI WGS metagenome assembly OGPD01 (sample SAMEA2580280, study PRJEB22360) | human gut metagenome | biome: human gut; feature: human-associated habitat; material: faeces | place: Denmark | collected 2008/2010
GTCTTCAATATACCCTGTTTTCACTTCATTGGGAATAATGAGTCCTGACCCTAGTCAAATTTCCCTTATTTTAAACTGAAAAAAAATAGGATAGTCTAACATATAAAATTTATTTGCACTCAACTAGGTGGTATTTATGGGCAATAACAGTTCAAGATGTATATTAGATTTGACCAATGAAGAAGCATTTTATTTTTTCTTAAGACCTGAGCATTATTGTTCTATAGAATTGCCTACGTATTTTAATTTTTCGAATTTGTTATCACACCTGAACAATTCAGTAGGTGAAAAATCTTTTTTTGATACAAAAAAAATGAAACAGTCAAAAAATGTTAACTACACTTTACTCCAAAATAAAGATGGAAATTTAGGGTGGAGAAAGATACAAATAATAAATCCATTGTCTTATATATTATTAACAAGAGAAATAACACATAAAGAAAATTGGGAATTTATATTAACGCGATTTAAAGAATTTCAAAAAAATCCCAATATTACCTGTGTTAGCTTACCTGTTTTATCTTTATCAGAAGAAAGAGATCGCGCTGAGGTTATCAAAAAATGGTGGTCTAATTTTGAACAGCAGTCTATTTCTTTATCTTTATCTTATAATTATATATACAAAACGGACATAGCGAATTGCTATGATTCCATCTATACCCATTCAATTGCATGGGCTTTGCACACAAAAGAAACAGCAAAAAGGGATCGTAACAAAAAAGAACTTATTGGGAATAGCATTGATAGAAATATACAATCAATGCAATATGGACAAACAAATGGTATTCCTCAAGGTTCAACCTTAATGGATTTTATTGCAGAAATGGTACTTGGTTATATTGACCTAGAACTTTCCGAAGCAATAGAAAAGGAAAAAATAACAGAATATAAAATCTTAAGATATCGAGACGACTATAGAGTATTTGTCAACAATCCTATAGAAGGAGAAAAAATTTTCAAGATACTTAGTGAAAAAGCTTTTGATGTTGGCTTAAGATTCAACACAGCAAAAACAAATTATTCAAAAGATATTATTTCAAGCTCAATAAAAGAAGACAAGCTATCTTGGATAACATCATATAAATTCAATAGAGACATACAAAAACAGTTGCTTATCCTACGAAATCATCTACTACAATATCCAAATTCAGGAGTTATAATAAAAGAACTTGTCAATGTATACAAAAGAATATATGGGAAAAAAGATATTATACCAGAACCATTGATAAGCATTATTACCGATATGGCCTATAACAATCCAAACATCCATACTTCATGTGCCGCTATCATCAGCTTACTTCTAGCATGTGAGGAATATACAAGCAAAAAAATAGAATTGATAAACAAAATACATACAAAATTCATGCATCGACCAAACTCAGGGCATATGCTTGTCTGGCTGCAAAGGCTATCATTACCTTTCGATAAAACAATTGAATATGAAGAAAAACTATGCAAAGCAGTATTCAATAACAATACAAAAATATGGAATACAGACTGGATAGAAAATAAAACAATAATAAATATTATCGAAAGCACACCAATTATAGACAATTCAAACATTGAAAAGATAGAAGACATTATAAGACTTAAAGAATTTGAGCTTTTTATATATAGAAGGCTCAAAAACGCATATTAATTACAGGCTATAAAAGAACAGATGAGCGTTATTTGAGCTCATCTGTTCTTTTATATATACTATAGTTTAATCATCCGTTTTGGAATGTTCGCAACATTGGCTTTTCATCTATCGCATAGCACAGAAGAAAATTTAAACGCATTTCATCGACCTATGAAATGGTTTCTAATGTGGTACAGGATTATACTGAACTAAAATGGCTTGAGGGTCTACAGTACGATTCAGTTTATTGGCTAAGTTACGTTGCTTATCAAGTATTTTATCTAATACCATTCGAGGAGGCATATCAAATTCACCAAGTCCTAGTGAACGCCAAAAATGCTCACCCTCGGGGACAATGTTTCCACCTACTCTAATTTTATAACCACGATATATTGCATATAGCACACAGCAGGTTACTAATAATTGTCCAATTCCATACCCTCTGTATTCGTGCTTTGTTTCAATCCTATCTAAACATACCTTCTTTTGTTTAGTATCAATAAGCATTTGTATATGCCCAATAGGGTTGCGAATGCCTCCATACATAACATACAACGTCCATCCTTTATAATATATATTATAGTTTTGCCAAATATTAATAAGATTTTCCTGTGTAGCTACAGAAGCACAAACAGCATCTTGAATTTCTAAAAGATATAAATTAATTTGTTGATCTACTGCCTGAGACATAGATTATCCTCCCAACATGTTCCATAATAGCAAAATATAATAACACTATGAATACGATGAGAGACATATCATGCACCTACAATACTTAATAGGCAGGCTACTTTTCTATAGGCTCTTCCTTCCGCTCGCCTTTCCCCGCTATCTTGGTCAGCCGCATGGCACAGGTTCCCAGCTCCCACAGCAGGACGCCAAAAAGCGCACACCCGCCAGCGATACCGTAAAAGGTCATGCCGATCGACTCTTTTGCCGAATAATAAGCTGAAAAGCTTGAAAAATCACTCCTATACAGTTGAGGTATGTTGAACAACACGTATACCCCCGCCACCCAGCACACGACCGCCGCAATTCTTCCGAGCATATTGCCCCTCCTTTTTCTCATCGCATAGCATGGTCTATATGCCCTCGGCAAAACAAAAAAGGCGGCCCACAGACCGCCTCATACTCAGAAAAAGAAGGAAATATTTGGAAAGTATAGGGAAGAAGATTCTACCGCATACGGAAAAAGTTCCATCCTAGGTCCATCGCCTGTGTCTTCCCCATGCCGTGACATAACTGCCGTATTCAGAGGAAAGATCGCGTCATCGGCACCCTGTCGTCAGGACAAAAAGAATGGCTTTGAGAGTCTATTTGTCGTCAGCAGGCGGGCGACCAGTAGCGCCCCTAGCAGAAAGATACGACTGTATTTTCAACCAGTGCTTCTTGTTCAGACTAATTTGAAACATAACCATCCTCTACTACAAAGGATTTTTAATTTTTTTAATATTTTGAAAGTATATCTATAAATTATCTAAATTTTTACAAACAAAATATGCCTTTTCCGATAAATTTTTTGATATATTACTCCCCTGCATATATTCACGACAAACAGAGTAAATCATTTGTAATCCAGTTTTTATATGAAATTTTGGCAATATTTCGTTCTTAAATTGTATCTTATTATTAGAGAAATATTGAGAAGTTATTGATTCATAAGATCTTTCAATTAATTTTTCAGCATATTTTCTTTTTTTATCACCAATTTCATCAAGGGTATAAAGAAGTCCATATATAATAGACATGGACAATGCTGCCTTTGGCTTCAGGTCGTCATCTCCATCGTTATAAGATTTCTTTATCCAGTCTAATGACAACTCAATTTTATTTAATTCATGATAGAACATTCTATAATGACTTTTGGCACGCTGTAACCAATAATGAGGACTACCGCTTAAGTAATCCTCAAGATGATCATATAATTTAGGGATAAATCGACCAGATCCATATCCTTTTTTAGGAAAAAGTTGGTTTATTGTATCAAATAATATGACATCTATATATATTCGCTCTCTATTCACATCTCCCTTAAACGATTTAACTATTTTCTGTATACAGTTAATTATTTCTTCATCATCAAAAGAATTTAAAATATCAAGCAATATAACTTTGCTATTATGAACTAATTTTTTTTCAGAATCTCTTTCTCTTTCTTCTTCTTCTGTAACACATTCGATTATAACGCCATTAAACACATTAATTAAATTATTAATTTCACTAAAAAGAATCCCCAAACTAGCTATATCAGCATAATATACTTTATCTAAAGCAGCCAGCAAAATAATAATTATTTTTTCATTAAAAGTTGTTTTTATGTTTTTAAAATCAAAATTACTATATTTTAAATTATATTCATTTGATATTTTTATTGCAAAATCAATATGTGTATCATTATTTTTTCTTCTTATTATACCAAAATTATCAATTGCACTATTAAATATAGCGATTTCTTCATTATTAAAAGACGAATCAATTTCAACATACCCAGAATTTAATTTTGTTAACATATAGTTATCAGTTGAATTAACTACAATAATAACCTTATTGTTATTTGATTTAATCAAAGTAGAAGCATGTGTTATTGCTAAATAACTATCACCAGACAATGTATTACTATCAAACAAGAATAATGTATCATTTTCTTTCTCAAAAATACTTATCACGAAATCGGAATCAACCATTATATCAGAAGGGAAATAATATATAGTGTACCGCTTATACATGGAAGCAATTTGTGATAATAGTATAGTTTTTCCGCTAAAGCGTCGTCCTTTTACAATAACACTATTATTATTTTTCAGTTGTTCTTCAATTTTTGAAATACATCTTCTTTGAACTTGAACGGAGCTAATCAAAAATGCATTATTTTCTTTTTCAAATATAGCATTTTTAGATATAAAATTTAATGCAAATTCTCTTGATTGATCTTCTTTTATTTGAGGGTTTTTATATTTAAAATGTCTGATATCTTCCGATATCGCATTACTTTTTATCTCAAAATACAAAGATTCAAAAAAAATTCTATAATCATCTATGACTATGATTTGATTAATTCCATATTCTTTTAAATCTATAATTTCAGATTTTTTGGGATCATGATCCATTAATAAAATTCTTGCGTTACCATCAGTCAAATTATTCTTTATTGACGAAACAAAAAATTTAATATCTGGTTCATTTTTTAGACTACATCCACAGAAAAATATATTTCTCTGAGTAAAATCACGCACCAACGCATTATATATACTTTTATTTTTATCATCACTTATAGCACGTATATATTGATTAGCACTAAAAACAATATTATTATCTTCATATGTTACTTCCGTATACGCATCCCCATGAAGTTTATATAAATTTCTAAACCTGTTTGTTTTTATTTCCCTATAAGGAACAACAACATTAAACTTTGAAGAATTTTCTATTCCATCATCAATATTTAAAGTATATGCATGAGGCCATTCTATCCTAAAAATATTTGCTCTATAATCTCTAACTATTACACCTATAAAATATTTATTAAAAAAATCATCACGCACTTCTATATTTATATTATCATAAAAATATCCTGATGTTTTATTAAAATCCCACTCGCTAATATCATATGAAGACAATTGTTTATCTTTATCTAAAATTATATTTTTCATTAATTCTGTTGCGCTATCAGCATTTGGAACCTTCATATTACTACCAGTAGTAGACTTTGCTGTCATACCAGATCCAAATATTGGTATTAATTTTTTTTGAATAGCAAATTTGACAAGCTGTTTCAATCCATCATTATGATTAACAATTTTTATTCCATACGATGATGGCATTCTATATCTCCCTTTCTTAATATGCATTTCAATCAATATAAAAATATACAATTAACTTTCTGCAAATAATTATACTTTGTTAACAGGTAAGAATATCATATAATAATGATATTTCATTGACTAAATTTCAAGACATAACATTTTCTATAAAAATCTATCAAACTCCCTGCCTTCATTCCATAGCACAGTCTATATTTACACACAATAAAAGCGACCTATCACGGTCGCCTTGCAGAGGGGGAGAAAAACCGCTATCAGAAGAACGGGCCAGCGCTCCCGGTAAAGGAGGCTAGCCTATGAAGCAATTCCTGCTGGATGTCCTTTCGGGCATCGTGTCGGCTCTTGTTGCTGCTTGGATTCTCTCCAAGCGTAAATAAGAATGGCCCGGCGGGAATTGCAGTTCCCACCGGGCCTCGTTCGATAAGCAGTTCCTGCTGCTAACGTCGGGCGGCTGGCCCACGGGGCGGCAGGTGTATCAGCACTTTTGCCGCCCCTCTTGTCTGCAAGATAACCAGCCTTGCCGGAAAAGGCAAGACGCCCCCTCTGGAAAACCCGCGCTCACCGCCTCCTCTTTTTCTTGTTCAACAGTTCTCGCTGGTTCCAGCGCAGGATCGCCATGTCCGGCAGCTCATAGCCCTTTGTCCGCTTCTCGCAGATCGAGCATTGGACAAAGAACGCTTCGTTGCTCTGCCAAGGCAAGAGGGATTGTTGCCCAATACGGTACAGCCGCGGAGGGGCTCCACAGTCACAGGGCCGCAAGGTTTCCGTCATACAGTCCTCGGTGGCTGCGCCGACCTTCCGGCACGCGAGCGCAGGTTTGGGGTTCAAAGCAACGCCGGTTCGTGCCGCAATGCAGGGCGCAAAGCGTGGCGTGCATCCGCTCGCAGAAAATGGGCCGGTTTCGTTCCCGCCATTCTTCTCGGGTCGCCGCCCGCTGGGGAGCGGCCAATGTTTCCGTGGACGTCTGGAGCTTTGGTTTTGCCCGGTTGCGGAACAGCTTTTTCACCGCTTTCCAAACAGCGACGCAGTACTCCCGCTGGCAAACCACTCTGTCGTAAAAGTGTTCGTTGCCGCATACCGGGCATGTCGCCACCGCGCTGGAGTAACTGCCCCCGGATTCCAACACGGCGAGCATCCGCCGCACGTCCGGGTTTTCCGCCGTCACGCTCTTAGGATCAAAAGGAATCTTGCCCATGCCACCCCCTACCCCTCCTGAATACTTTTAAAATTCTTGTTCAATATGCACAGCAGGCAGTCCGGATTGGCGCATCGGTGATAGCGAATCTTGAGCCTGCCTTCCCACTTCGGAGAGCCGACGACTTTGGAGCGCATACCGCACACCGGGCAGGGCGCGCCTTTTCCGGCCTGAAACACCGTTCCATCCTCAGCCTTGGCGAGAGCCGCCAGAATGACCGTGTTGTTCAACGTTAGCCCCCAAAAAGGCTCGTGCCTTGAGTGAAAGGATTTTCCGTCGGCGAAGGTTGGGGGGCCGAAACCGTTGTTTCCCGCCGTTTCCGCATTGCTAGCCGGGGTTGCCATTGCCAGTGGCCCATCGCCAAATGCTGGACAAGGCAGTCCAAATAGTGGTTATCGCGGAATTTGTGCCATTCCTCATGTCCGTTCGGCTTCTGAATCAGCTTTTCCGAGGCGATCTGCTTCAGGTAGTCGGCTCCGGTCTGCGCGTGGAAGGTTATCGGCTCCTCCTGCTCCCCTTCCCCAAGCCGCCAGAAAACCAGCCGCTTGAAGCTGTCCGTATCCAGCAGATACAGCGGAGTGGAACGCATCGCCGCCGTCCTGCCCTTGTGCAGCGTCCCGGCCTTGTCCGGCTGGGAAATCTTGACGAACACGCCCGGCTGGTTCCGGCTCATGCCCTTGGTGCCGTGCACCACGCCGGGACGGATGCCGTTCAGCCAGCGTTGGGCCTGCATTGGGCGGGTGTCCTGCCGATTGGTGGGATCGAGCCCGCCGCCCGTATCCAGCGCCCCCCGCCAAATGCCGAAGCTGATTCCGTCCGCGAACTCGTAGCGGTTCTGGAATGCAAGGGCTTCCACCTCTTCAAAGCTCTGGACGCGCCCATAATCGAGGATATGAATCCGCTCCGGCTCCAAGCCCGTGGGCCGCTACGGAAAACCAGAAATGGTTACGCTGCATGTCCACGGCCAGCGTGAGGGCAATGGCCCAGTCGGGGATCAGCCCCTGCGGAAGGTTCGGATCGATATGCCGCGCCAGACGTTCCGCATCCGACTCCATAGTGACGAACTTATACGGCTGCGCCTGCACGTTGTTGACGTAGGTCTGCATACGGCGCGGGTCTTTCTCCCCGGTCACGCACTCGCTTGCCGAAACGGATATCGACGCCTTCCGCATGGACGCCCCGGACGGCATTTTGACGCTGCTTTCCGATGTCCGTTCCCGCACTTCCAAGCCCATGGTCGCAGTTATGGACGGCGGCGAAAAATTCGAACCGCTCCGCAAGGCCCTCCGTGAGCGGGGCATCCCCGTATTCCCCGTGTGCGACCGGGCAGTCGCCGCACTCTCCCTTTATCTGGAGTCCCGTTTGGCCGCCGAAGGCCTCAAGCACGCTTCGTATTGTTTGTTAAGGTAGATAAAAGAATCGGGGGAGGGGGAGGAGGAACTTTCTAAAGAAAGTTCCTCCTCCCCCTCCCCAATGTTCCCATCGGCACAACCCTCTTTTCTATCATGGCTTTCCCCTGAGCCGTTCGCGTATGATGACGGGAAAAGGAGAACCCCATGTCCGTCACGTCCGCACTCGGCAATCAGGCCAAACTGCTCTGGCAATTCCTTGGTTTTTTCCAGAAACCCTACCTGCGGTTCCTGCACGCAATCATCGCCGTCTTGGTCATCCTGCAAATCCTGAGCAGCTTCGCCATGCATATGCTTTCGTCCGGGCAGATCAATCCCGCCCTCAGCAGCTGGCTTGCCTCGTGGTATCATATCCTGTCAGGCTTGCTCGTTGTCATCCTCAGCCTACTGCTTGCGGCGGACAGCCTCACAAAGCGCGGTTTTCACTATTTTTTCCCGTATCTCTGGGGTGATACGGAACAGCTCAAAAAGGACATTCAGGCCAGCTTGCGCTTCAAGATGGTTCCGCCGCGCCCGAAAGGGTTGGCAACCGCCGTGCAGGGGCTCGGGCTCGGCGCGCTGCTGCTCGTCGTACTGAGCGGCCTGATCTGGTTCATCCTCTGGCGGAACGGCTCATCGTTCGCAGGGTTGGCGCTGGAAACCCATAAAAACGTGACGCTCCTCATCGAACTGTATTTGATCGGACACGGTTGTATGGCACTGCTCCACTTCTTCGTCTGGCAGCGCAACAAGGCGCGTCAGGAGTGATCAGTCCTGCTCCTGCCCGTACCGTTTGAGCTTGGTATGCAGGGTCTTGCGGGAAATGCCCAGCCGCTTTGCCGCTTCGCTCTTGTTGTCGCCCACACTGTCCAGCATACGAAGGATGGCTTCGCGTTCCACATCCTCCAGCGTTGCCCCCTCCAAAGGAACGGACAGCGCTGACGGTTCCGTATCGTCCTCTTGTTCGTACGCCTGCGTTACGGCAAGCGGCAATTCGCGTTCCGAAACGTAACTGCCGAACAGCAGCACCACGGCCCGCTCCACCGCGTTCTCCAGCTCGCGGACATTCCCCGGCCACGGGTATTTGATCAGCATGTCCATCGCCTTGGGGGTAAATCCCTTCACATCCTTTCGGTTCCGCTCGCCGAAAACCTTGAGGAAGTGCTCCGCCAGAAGGGGGATGTCCTCGCTCCGCTCCTGAAGGGACGGAACCTGTATGCTGACGACGTTGAGCCGATAATACAAATCCTCGCGAAAGCGCCCGGCCGCGACCTCATCCAGCAGGTTGCGGTTCGTAGCCGCCACGATGCGCACATCCACCTTGAGGGTGGCATCGCCTCCCACGCGCTGGATCTCCCGCTGCTGGATGGCCCGCAGGAGCTTGACCTGCATGAGCAGGGAAATTTCGCCGATTTCATCCAGAAACAGCGTGCCGCCGTCCGCTTGCAGAAAACGTCCGTCCCGGCGCTTGTCCGCGCCCGTGAAAGCGCCTTTCTCGTGCCCGAACAATTCGGATTCCAGAAGGCTTTCGGTCAGGGCCGCACAGTTCACCGCCACCCACGGGCCGTCCTTGCGCTGGCTCTGGTTATGGATGGCCCGCGCCACCAGCTCCTTGCCCGTCCCGGACTTGCCGTTGATCAACACCGTCGCCTCCGAAGGGGCCACAGTGTGGATCATCTCCAACATCCTCCGGACGGCGGGGCTGTTTCCCACGATGCCCTCCACTGGAACGGGAAAACGCTCGCCGGACCGGACGGCCTCGCTGTGTTCCAGCGTTTTGAACAAGGTGGACTTGAGCTGATCAAAGTCGAGGGGCTTGATGAGATAATCCACGGCCCCGGACTTCATGGCCTCCACAGCGGACTCCACGGCGGAATACGCCGTCATGAGCACGACCGGCACGGCGGGATTGTACTTGCGGATTTCCTTCAGAGCCGTGATGCCGTCCATGTCGGGCATTCGGATATCCATCAGCACCACGTCAAAAGGCCGTTCGCATACCCGCGCCACAGCCTCTTTGCCATCCCCCGCCGACGTAACGGCCAGCCCCCAGCGCCCAAGGAGCGCCTCAAGCATCCCGCGATGCCCCGGATCGTCATCCACCACAAGAACCGTATGCGAACCTTTCTCAGCCATGCCATTCCTCAATTGATTCTCGATCAATCCAATACACACACAATCCCAACAAACCTTTCTCTTCCGCCTTCCGCCACATTATGGACCTCATAAAAGATCAGGAAAAACGGGGATAAGGGATTCAATAAAGTCAAAAGTTTTGGGAAAGGAGGGGTGGGGGACCGGGGAAGGTTTCCCTCCCTTTTCCCGGTCCCCCGCCTACGCCACAAACGGGAAACGAAGCTTGAACACCGTGCCCTCGCCGGGCGTGCTGGCGACTTCGATCGTGCCGTCGTGCGCTTCCACGATCTTGTGCACAATGGAAAGCCCCAGCCCCGTGCCGCTGGCCTTGGTGGTGAAATACGGGCTGAAAATATCCGCCAGACGTTCGGGGGCGATGCCGCACCCCGTATCCGCAACATCCAGCGCCAGCTCTGTACCTTCCATCCGGGCCCGTACCATCAGCCTACCGCCATCGGGCATGGCCTGTACAGCGTTGAGAAACAAGTTGAGCAACACTTGCGTCATACGGTCCCGGTCCAGCCGTACGGACAACGGCGGCTCCGGCAGCTCGGCCTCAAACCGGATCTTGCGGGCGTCCATATCCGACCGCACCATGTCGCGGGCCCGCTCCACAAGCTCGTTCAGCCCGACATCGGTCAGGTTCAGCACATCGGGGCGCGCAAAATCGAGGAGATCGCCCACCACCTTGTCCAGACGGAGCACCTCCCTCGTCATGATGTCAGCCATGCGGCTTTCGTCGCTGCCTTCGGGGCTCGCTTCCATGAAGAAACGGGCCAACCCCTTAATGGCGCTGAGGGGGTTGCGGACCTCATGGGCGATGCCCGCCGCCATATTGCCGAGCGCCACCAGACGGTCCCGCCGCCGCAGTTCGCTCTGGAGGCGCCGGATTTCCCCGAGATCGCGCATGATCAAAGCCGTGCCGATGGCTTCGCCCTCCTCGGTCACAATGTGCGAGGCGCTGATCGCCAACGGAACCCGACGCTCACCGACCGTGCACCAGGCCTCCTGCTCTCTCGCGGCATCCTGCGCCGTCCGCCCTTCGAGCACGGCCCATACGCCGGGCAGCAGGTCATGAAGGCCCCGCCCCGTCGCCGCCGTCCGGGTCAGCCCGGTGATGTCCTGCGCGGCGGGGTTGATGGATGTAATGCGATCGTCCATGTCCGTGGAAATGATGCCCACCGGAAGCGTCCGCAGGATTTCCGAAGAAAAGGCCGTGGTTTCCTGTACGAGCTTGCGCGAGCGCCTGTAACTCTGGATCAGGAACAGGGTAATGCAGCCCACCAAGCCTACAAAAACAAGAATGCCGAACATGACCGCCATATGCTTTTCGTCAGCGGCCTGTGCCTCCTCAAGGGGGGTGAGATCATACTCGACGAAAATAACCAGCGATGTGCCCTCGGCAATGCTCGCTTCCAACATGCCGCACGAGTCGCCGTCCAGCCCGCGCCTCATCATCCTGTGCCCGCTGCCATGCCTGCGGCGTTCCCCCTGCGGGACGGAAAACTGCTTATACACTTGGAATACGGGCATCCCATCGGGCAATTCCGTCGCATTCCATTTGACCTGCCGGGTCGGATCGAGCTCCGCCAGAACTTCCGGCGACAAGAAACTCGTGCCGATGAGTTTTGTATCGGCCGCCATCAGCACGGTCCCGTTACGGTTGGTGATCACCAGCGAAACGATGTCCGGCTGTTCCCCGACCTTGTTGAGCAGATCGCTCAGCACTTCATCGGACCAGTGATATCCCATACCGGTCCGCAACGCACCTTCCAGCGCGCTGATGAGCGCCGCCCCCTTTTCAAGGGTCAGCTGCGACGTGAAATCCGATTCGCGTTTGGCGTTGTGCAGCCCGAACACCACGATCCCCGCTGAAAACAGCAAGGCGCAGACCATGACGAACCACGGGAACAGCGTGAGCCACCGGGGCATTTTTTTTAACGACGACATGTACACGTGAATATCCTTTTGCGGAGCGGCATCCGGTTGCCGGATCTCGGATCCGAATTTTTTTCTAAGGTACAGCAAAAACCATTCCCGGATTGGAACCGCTTTCGAGCCCCATTATCCGCAGGGTTCCCGGCGTCTCCACCCCGCCCCTGCCCAAGGGGTGTGGCGTTTTTACACACTCGGAAACGCGGTGTGGTTCCATTCTACCCACTCACGGGGCCGCTCGTGAAGCGCTGAATGACGCGTTTTTATTTTAATGAATAAAATTCGTGTATTACAAAACAAAACATACTTTGGCACGCCTGTTGCTATACGCTCAGTAAGCCGTTTGGCTTCAACCTTTCAATAAAAATACCATTACTGGAGTACACACTATGAAGACTCGCGCTCTTATCGCCGCTTTCGCCCTTTCCGCCATCGTTCTCGGTTCCGGCGTGTCCGCTTTCGCCTACAACGGGTACCACAACTATGGCAACCACGCCGGGATGTACGCGGTTTCTCCCGAAAAGCAGGGTGCCTATGATGCCATGATGAAGGATTACTACAGCCGCGTATCCCCGATTCAGGACAAGCTGAACGCCAAGGGCATCGAGCTCGACGCCCTGTCCCGCAACCCCAACGCCAAGCCCGAGACCATTTCCAAGCTCGCCAATGAGGTGGCGGAACTCCGCTCCCAGCTCCGCGCCGAACGCATGACCCTCGGCGACAAGATGGAAAAGGCGGCGTTCGTGTTGGATCGGGCAATGCGCAACCCGAA
>OGPD01002164.1_pt1 | contig 12821 bp, 10 predicted proteins | sample 1552861 | NCBI WGS metagenome assembly OGPD01 (sample SAMEA2580280, study PRJEB22360) | human gut metagenome | biome: human gut; feature: human-associated habitat; material: faeces | place: Denmark | collected 2008/2010
GCTTCCCGCCGCCGTACGCAACCGTAAGGACGACGACACGCGCTTCAACCGCGTCAAGACGCTGATCTGGGCCCGCTATGGCGATCCCGACGCGGCGGCCCGGTTCTTCGCCAAACAGCTTGAAGGCAAAAAGCCCGATTGCCTCGCCTACATGGGGCAAGGCATCCTTGCCGAACGCCGCAATCAGATCAAGGACGCTGACGCGGCCTTCTCCAGGGCGCTGGCCTGTGCGCCCGGCGACGCTCTCGTCGTACGCGAGGCAGGGCGGTTCTATTACAACAAGGGCGATGCCCGGGCCGGAAGAACACTGCTCCGGGCGCTGGAGCTGGACCCCAACGACATCATGGCCCAGTTCTTCTACGCCCGGCTGCTGGACGGCAGCGGCGACAAGGCTTCCGCCCACAAATACTATCAGCAGGTCCTCCGCAGGCTCCCGCAGGACGCGGAAGTGCATTACTACTATGGACGTTCGCTCGGCGAGGCGGGGAAGGTGTTCGACGCCTACCTGCATCTCGCCTACAGCTCTCTGTATCAGAACGACAAGCGCAAGACCGAAAGCTGGCTCAAGCAGGCCCGCCCGCTTGCCCGAACGCCCGTAGAGCAGGATCAGCTCAAGCGCTTTGAAGCCATCTACGCCGAACGCCAAGAGGTGTGGAAATAAGTGGGGGAGTAGGATGGATGCTTGGGGAGGCCGCGCTGAAGGGGTTCATCCCGGCGGCGGTAATGCCTGAACGCCCCTCTTTCTGAGAAGGATATTCCCATCAAAAACGGTTCCGCGGCGGGGCGAGCCCGATGCGGAACCGTTTTTTTGTATCTTCAATGGAACTCTCGGGAAGGAACGGAAACGGAAGGCGTTCCCCGAGAGCCAAGGGAGCGTCTTCAGTGGGCGGTGCGTGCCTACAGAGAGTTGAAGTCGCGCAGGTTCGAGCGTCCCTGAATACCGAGCTTCCGGTAAATGCGGCGCAGGTGGACACGCAGCGTCGTCTCGGTGATGTTGAGCTTCACGCTGATTTCCAGATTTTTCATGCCGGTCTGCACCAGTTCGGCGACTTCGCGTTCGCGGGGCGTCAGTTGTTCAAACGGATCTTCCTGAATGATCGGCACAAACGCCTCTTCCAGCGACCGCCTCGGCGTCGTGACCATCAAGTGCCGCAACGGACGCCGGATCAAGTACACGAAGAACAAACCGAGAATGGCACCGATGGTCAGCAAATGCATGAACAGCGCATGTGAACTGAGATAGCTGTTATGGATATTGTCCGCAAACTTCCACAGCAAATACCCGCCCATGGAACCAAACAGCGTCAGCAGGAAAAGTGCCCTGGATAACGTGCGGAACAAGAAACCGCTCCTCTGGAAGAATTGGTGCAGGACAAACAAGCCGAACGCGGCGCAGCAGCCGGAAGACAACTGCATGATATAAAAGGCTACGGAATTCAGCGGCTGGGAAGGGAAAACCGAGGTCAGCAGGGAACCGCATCCGAACAGAGACAGGCCGAGCATAGGGACCAGCAATGAGTGGCTCGGGAAGAAGGCGATCAATGACGAAGCGAGAAACGCCCCGGAAATTTCTCCGGACATGATGAGAAAGGCATGTCGCTCCAACGGCGGATTGAGCATCAGGTTGAAGGACACCATCGGACAACCAATTGAGAAATCAAGTAAAATCTGAACACCATACATAATTGGGAACACGCACAGAACCAGATAGACGCTTCCCTGCTTGGAGAGAATATCCAGATAGGAAAGGCGGCGCAGCAAAAGCCCGCGCAAGAGGACGCCCTTGACCCAAGGCGCGAACAGGCGTTGGCGGTGGTGGCGCCGGATACGCCTCCGGATGTCGTCTGAAGGCGGCATGGCGAAGAATATCAACGGGATCGCCAGAATGGGAAACAGCATCCTGAAATGGGCCAGCGACTCTGCCGGGGCCGTATCCAAAAGCAGGGAAATAAGGATGCTGAACGTGATTGCCAGGCCATAGGAGATGCCGCTCCAAACTCCGGGCAGCAGGGTCACAAGCACAAACCAGATCAGGCCGAACAAAGCCGAAACCGTTCCGAGCAACCACGGCATGAGGCCATCCAGACAAGGCGGCAAGGAAAACGTCAATACCAACAGCAGCAGGATGGCGCAGAGTTGAGCGAGGATGAGAGGCGTACTTAAATAAATGCGCTCTCTTAAGGCCGGAGGGAGCAACGCATAGCCGGCGTTGGGAAAGGGCTTCCGGCGAAAGGCCACTCGATCCAGCGGAAACGCCAGAAAGAGACGCTCCATGACGGGACAAAGCGCGAGCAGCATGACCATTTTAAAGAAAATACTTCCCGACAGCGTGCCGAAGAAACCGAACGGCGTCGGCATACTGACCGCCTCAATGTAGTCGCGAAGCCACAATGTGTGCATCGACGGAAGCCAGTCCCATCCCGCGGACATAGCGAAACCGAGTGCCGCCGTGAAAGCTTGAACGCAGCTCATTACCTGTTTCTCCCCGGAAGGAGCGGCAGACGGCGGATAGGTTATGATTTCATCAAACTCGGAAACATTGCGTTCCTGATGTCTCATGTCAATATCCATCTTTGGTGTAGAGGGTCCCCCGAGCGCGGTATTCCCACACTCCCCTCATGGCCCGGCGCTGTCCTACGCCGAAGCCCATCCAGCGTGTTGCCCCTCCGGCATCCAGCCGATTACGGAAACAGCACCCATTCCGTATGTCCCGGAACGTGTTCCCGAAGTTGCGTCCCTATGCGAATGTGCCCACAAAAGCACATGCGCTGGCAAAGATCAACAGAAAAACTATATCTAATATGCTATTTAACAATTTTCCCCTCTTCAAGTAATGGACGCCTACCAAGGATTCTGCAACAAAGAACCGATCGCCACTGTAGCCGCCGAGGAAAACCGTGCCTTCCAATACCCCTGCCGAAATCAGCCCCCTCCTGTCGCAACTTGGCCCTTCCGGGCCTGAAGGGCTCCGGCGCTGTGCCCGAAATGCCAGCACGCGCTGGAAAATCCTGCTCCCGCTCTCCGTGTGTTTCCTGCTCGCCGGGCTTGCCGGGCTTTTCCTCAGGCCGGATCGGCGGCCCGATCTTCCTTTGCTCCAGAAGCGCTTCGAACTGCTCATGACCTGGACGCTTCCCGAAATCCATTGCGATGACATGCACCTTTCCGGCCTGCACAAGCAAGGGAAGGAGTGGCTTGCCACCTATCGCTTCGTGGTCTACGCCACACAGGGCTCGGAAGCCTCTCCCGTCATCAGGGCCCGCCTGAAACGGCGTTTTCCCGAATGCGGCGAACTGCTCTTCCAGACCGGAAAAGCCTGTACGGTGGAAGAACGTGTCCGTTTCGTCCCCGTCCAACAACACGGCCTCGTCCCGGAAAAGGTCATCCTCGATTACCCCGAGCTCCTTTCCCAGATGTGACCGCTCCAGCCGGCTTTCCTAGGGAGCCCGGCATCAGTTGAGCACGAGCGGCGACCAAGCTTCAAGCTCCCTCCGGACGGCCTTCCAGTTGGGCAACAGCCGCTCAAGGACGGCGTAATACCGCTGGCTGTGGTTATGTTCCTGCAAGTGAGCTATTTCATGAAGTAAAACATAATCGAGGCACTGCGGGGGCGCTTTGATGAGATGCGTATTGAGCGTAATCACCCCGCTTCCCGTGCAGCTCCCCCAGCGACGCCGCATCGTGCGCACACGCCACGTGGGAACCGCCGTAAGCCAAGGGATACGGGGGCATAACGCTGCTAACCTATACGCTATATGCTTTTGTATTTGTGTCTTATACCACAAGAAAAGCTGTTTGTGTACCGTCTCGGGATCGTCCGAATCCACTCTTAACTGAATAAGTTGTGATCTTCCAGTAACAACGGACTGTCCAATTTTTTCATCGGAGGACAAAAAATTTTTTTTGACGCCGCATACAACGAGTTGAAGCCGGCAGTAGGTCCCTAAAAAAAGATGCTCCTCACCATCTGTGTAATACAACGGAGACGGCTGTGGACAACTCTGTATTTCACGTAAACGATCTAAAATCCACCCCCCTCGCGACTGAATGGCGGCGAAAGCCTCTTTTCGAAGCAGGAACGGGGGAAGGATGACTTCCACCTTCCCCGCGCGGGTCACCCGGATAAGCGTGCGCTTGCGCCGGAGCGATCCGCGACGGATGGTAAAAGCGATGGATTGGCCGTTCCAGAGAAGGTGTTCGACACCTTCCTCCGGGCCTTCGGATGATTTCTGGGCAAAGCAAGAGAACCGCACGGAACACTCCTTAAAAACAGGGAAAGGGCACCATAAGCGGAATAACGAAAAGAGCAAAGGGGTGTCCCTTATAGCCGGATACGTTCCTTGAGGGAATCATAAACAGGGGGACAGTGCAGGAGGTTGGCTACCTTACAGGCGATCAGCCCCGCGAGCAAACTGCCCGGAAGGCAGGTGTACGTGCCCGACATCTCCGTAACGAGGACAATGCCCGTCAGCGGCGCGCGCACCGTTGCCGCAAAATAGCTCACCATGCCGAACAGCACATACGGCTGCACCGAACCGGACGCCAGCCCATGCGCGGCCAACGCCGAGACGGGCAGTTCCGCCCAGAGCCTCCCCCACAGCGCGCCGAGGCACAGAATAGGCATAAGGAGGCCGCCCGGAATGGACGCTACGGTGCTGTACTGGGCGAACAGGTACTTGAACGCGAGCAAAAGGATAAGCGTCTTCAGGGCCACATCGTGCTCGCCCACAAAGATGATCAGGCTCTCGCCCCCGCCGATCAGCAGAGGCGCGAACAGCGCGAGGCATCCGGCGAGCAGCAGCGGCGGCAAGGCCCTCCAGCGATCCGGGATCAGCGTCTGTCCGGCCTCCCTATCGTGAAGCCACAGCAGGGTCTTGTTGTATCCCACGCCGAGCACCCCAAAGACGGCGCCTTCCAGCGCCACGATCCAGAAAGAGGACAGCGGAGGCGCTTCGAACCCCGCAAACGGAAGGATGCGCCCCATGCCGAAGACAATGCGGATCATGAGGTGCGCGCCGATGGCCGACGCACACGCCGCCACAATCAGCGAGGTATCCCGCCGGGACTTCATTTCCTCGAAGGCGAACAGCACCCCGGCGGCGGGGGCCCCAAAGGCGGCGGCAGGGCCCGCCACGGCCCCGGCCACAACATAGGGGCTTCCGGTCAGGGCATGGGGAGCCGCCGGCCTCCAAAGCGCATGAAACCCCGCGCCCACGGCCCCGCCCATCTGGATGCTCGGGCCTTCCCGGCCAAGGGCAAGCCCGCCGAACAACGCCAGCCAGCTCCCTAAAAATTTTGCGAGCAATACACGCCACCATGTAAAGGAAAGACGCCCGGCCAGCGCCAACTCCGTCTGCGGAATACCCGAGCCGCTGATGAGCGGCTCCTCCCTGACGATGCGCCTGAGGATCACGGCCAGCGCAACCAGTACGCCGAACCAGATCGGTACCGTCCACCATACCTCGCGCCACTCTTCCAGCCAAAGCGCCACACGCGCCGCGGCCCGATCGTGGGACAACCGGAGAAGCCCGACCACGCACCCGGCGCAAAGCCCCGTCGCCAGGCCGCGCATGGCCAGCATGGGCAGGACGGACTTTGCGGATGTGGAATGAATCGGATTGGACATGAAACGTGCTCCTTGTTCCCGCCCCCCGCACGCCGGAGGAACGAATCTTTATGATGAGACAACCTGCTTTCGTTTGATACTATTTATTCCATATTGCCTTATAGGTGAATATTCCGTACTTCTGCCTACAGGCATCATCAAAAACAGGACAGGCCACCCTGTCAAAGGAGACTATCATGTTTTACGACCTGCTCGTGCATGTGGATCTGCCTGATGAATCCCGCTTCGTCATGGCTCTCGGCAATATCAACAACTATCTCGCCGCGCTGAACGGCGAACCCTGCACCGTCGTCCTGCTCGCCAACGGCGGGGCGGCCCGCTTCCTCGCCCGGAAAGACAACGCGCAAACCGAAGCCATCGAGAAACTGGCTCAGGCCGGGGTTTCCTTCCGCGTATGCGCCAACGCCATGAAGAAGGTCCCCATCACCAAGGAAGACCTGCTCCCCTGCGTCGAAGTCGTGCCCGCCGGCGTCGTGGAAATCGTCCGCCTCCAACGCGAAGACTTCGCCTACATCAAGCCGTGATCACCAAAACAGCCGGGGCCTCGTTGTCCTGAAGGCCCTTTCCCCTCCACCGAAACCTTCGGCGGAGGGCTTCCTTTTTATGAAGGCGACATGAAAAAACACATCATCATAGGCACCCTCTTCGCGCTTGTCCTGCTCGCCTCCGTGGCGCGGGCTTCGGAAACCGTCGAGCGAACCGATTTGGCGGATATATTCCAAGGCTTTGACGGCACATTCATCATGTATGACGAAGGGGCCGACCGCTATACGGTCTTCAACAAAACCCTGAGCGAAACCCGCCTTCCTCCCTGCTCCACCTTCAAGGTTTTCCATGCGCTCATCGGGCTGGACAGCGGCGTTCTGGACCGCGACGACGCCCGCACCCTCATGAAATGGAACGGCAAGCCCTCTTCCATCGCCGCGTGGAACCATGACCAGACGCTGGCCTCGGCCATGCGCCATTCGGTGGTCTGGTATTTCCAGCGCGTCGCAACGGGCATCGGAGAGGAACGGATGCAGCGGGGGCTGGACCGTATCGGCTACGGCAACCGCGACATTTCCGGGGGGCTGACCCGGTTCTGGCTTCAGTCCTCGCTCAAGATTTCCCCGCGCGAACAGGTCGGCCTCCTGCGCGCACTCTTCAACGGCTCCCTGCCCTTCGCCGCCGAGGACATCGCCGTCGTCAAGCGGGACATCACGCTGTCCTCCGGGAAGGGCGTGCGCTTCATGGGCAAGACAGGCTCAGGCTCGGACGACGCCGACAGGGGCATCATAGGCTGGTTCGTCGGCGGCGTGGAAACCCCGCACAACCGCTGGTCATTCGCCGTGAACATCCAAGGGCCGGACGCCTCCGGCGTGCGGGCCCGGGGCATCGCCGAAGCGGCGCTCAAACGGCTCAGCATCCTACCCTAGCGTCCCTGCCCCACCGAAAGGCGGTTGCGCCGCCGCCCCTCAAAAGTTACAACTCTTTCCGGCAGTTCACTCGCTCACCATTCCCATGTCACACGCGGGAATGGTGAGCGCGCTCGCAAGCGCGAACCGTTTTTCCGCCGTGCGGCCTGCCTCCCTATCCAGATCTCCACTCTAACCCACTGAAACGTCATGAACAAACCTTTCAAGCAGGATTGGCGCTACGCGCAGGCCAACCGCGAAGCCCTGCTGACGCTGGGGGCCTACGGCCTGTACTTCGTCTGGTGGTACGCGTGCGCCTACGGGCTCGGCGACGGCGACCCGGAAGGGTATGACTACATCTTCGGACTCCCCGCATGGTTCTTCCTGAGCTGCATCGCGGGCTATCCGCTGCTGTCGGCGCTCCTGTGGTTCATGGTCCGCCGGTTCTTCAAGGACATCCCCCTTGATGAGGAAGGCGGCGCGCCCAAGCGGGAAGGCCTTGAAGTCACCGACGAACGCCACCCGGAGGCATTCTGATGGCCGAGCTCAACACCATCGTCCCGGTCGTCATCTACCTGTCCTTGTCCTTCCTCGCCGCGCTGTGGGCCCGGAAACAGTCCCAAAAGACCTCGGACTCCCACGGGTTCATCGAGGAATATTTCATCGGCGGCCGCTCCATGGGCGGCTTCGTGCTCGCCATGTCCATCATCGCCAGCTACACCAGCGCGAGCAGCTTCGTGGGCGGCCCCGGGGTGGCCTACAAGCTCGGCCTGAGCTGGGTCCTGCTGGCCATGATCCAGGTCCCCACGACCTTCCTCACGCTCGGCGTGCTCGGCAAGCGCTTCGCCATCATGGCCCGCAAAACCCGATCCGTGACTCTGACCGACTTCCTGCGCGCCCGCTACCGCAGCGACGCCGTGGTCGTCCTCTGCTCGCTGGCCCTGCTGGTCTTCTTCATGGCGGCCATGCTGGCCCAGTTCATCGGAGGGGCGCGGCTCTTTCAGGCCGTGACCGGCTATCCCTACATCGTCGGGTTGGCGCTGTTCGGGCTCACGGTCATCCTGTACACCGCCGTGGGCGGCTTCCGGGCCGTGGTGCTCACGGACGCCATCCAGGGCATGGTCATGGTTTTCGCCTCCGTCGTGGTGCTCGTCGCCGTGGTCAACGCGGGCGGCGGCATGGAACGGTGCGTCGCCACCCTCAAAGCCATCGATCCCGGCCTGATCACGCCCACCGGCCCCGGCGACGCGGTCCCGCAGCCCATGATCCTGTCCTTCTGGGTACTCGTGGGCCTCGGCATCCTCGGCCTGCCGCAGACCTCGCAAAAATGCATGGGCTACAAAGATTCGCGGTCCATGCACGACGCCATGATCATGGGTACGCTCATCATCGGGTTCCTCCTCCTGTGCGTGCACCTTGCCGGGACGCTCGGCCGCGCCGTCATCCCCGATCTGCCCGCAGGGGATCTGGCCATGCCCACGCTGATCATGAAGCTGCTTTCGCCCTTCTGGGCTGGCGTGTTCATCGCCGGGCCGCTGGCGGCAATCATGTCCACGGTGGACTCCATGCTCCTGCTCGCCTCCGCCGCGATCATCAAGGATCTGTACATCCATTACGGGCTGAAAGGCGACGCGTCGCGCATGACGCCCGCACGCCTGCAAACCATGAGCCTCGTCTGTACCGCCGTCATCGGACTCATCGTTTTCGCCGCCGCCATCGAACCGCCGGATCTGCTGGTCTGGATCAACCTCTTCGCGTTCGGCGGGCTTGAGGCCGTTTTCCTTTGGCCGATCATCCTCGGCCTCTACTGGAAGGAAGCCAACGCCTCCGGCGCGGTCGCCTCCATCGTGGCGGGAGTCGCCTGCTTCTTCGCCCTCAGCATCCTCAAGCCCGGCATGGGCGGCATCCACGCCATCGTGCCCACGTCCATCGTCGCCTTCGCGGCGTTCGTCATCGGCGCGAAGTGCGGCCGCCCGGCTTCGGAGGAGATTATCCGCCTGTTCTGGGGCGAAGGGAACGGGACAAGCTGAACTCATGAAACTCTTGGGGAAGGGAAACGCTTCTGAGGGAAGGGGGGAGAGCACCCATGCTTCCCCCCCTTCCCTCCATCGCTCCCTTTCCAAAAGACTTTTCCATATATCGAATCCCCGCTCAGAGTTTTTCCCGAGCGGAACGCCTTTGACCGGCTCTGAAATATGAAGAAGGCCTTGCCCCAAAGCCGGGAACAGCCTATCCGATCTACAAACACCTTCCCTTTCCAGACTTGCCACGGGTTGATCCCTTAAAAAGGATTAACCCGTTTTTCTTTGTCTTTTCAAAAAGATACCCTCACATCCCATTTTTCTCCTCCCCTCTGACCTTTCCTCTTATTGACAAGATTCATCATACATCATATTTCGTTAATCAACGAATTAAGAGGGACGTACAACGGAACTCCTTCCGCGCCGCCTCCCCACCAGCCAAAAAGTTTAGGGGGATGTGGGGAGGGGGTCCGGGGGAGGGGAGAAGGAGACCCTTTCCAAAGGGGCCCTTCTCCCCTCCCCCGGCTCACCACTCCTCCAATCTCTCCCCCAAAAAAGGAAAACGCCATGTTCGACTTCCTGACCACCTGCCGCGCGCTTGCCGACGAAAACCGCATACGCATCCTCATGGCCCTGAGAGGCCGCCAGCTCTGCGTATGCCAAGTCACAGCCTTTCTGGATCTGGCCCCGTCCACAACCTCGAAGCACCTGTCGATCCTGCGGCAGGCCCCCCTCATCGCAAGCGACAAAACGGGCCTCTCATGGTTTTCCCGGCTTGCGGACGACTCCCCGCGCCCCAACATCCGGGAAGCCCTGGCATGGATGAAGGATTCCCTCGCCAACGATCCGACCATCATCGAGGATGAAGCCCGCATCGCGGAAATCCTGCGCGCCGAAGAAGCCTGCGGCTTCGGGCACGGAGAATCCGATTGCTTCCATTCCCTTGAAGTGCATTCGCTCGCCCAGCGCTTCGAAAACGCGCCGCAAGAAGAGGAAAACCATGACTAAGCGCTACGCCGTACACAATCTCCGTTGCGCCGGGTGCGCCGCCCGGATCGAAGACGCCATTGCGGGCCTCCCCGGCGTGAAATCCGCCGCCATCAACCTCGACAGCGCCCGGCTGCGCGTCGAAGGCGAACAGCCCGAACTCGCGGCGATGATCCGCCTTGCGGACGCCATCGAACCGGGCACCCTGTTCTCCGAGATGGACGAAAACGAACCGCTTCCGGAAAGCAGCGAACCGCAGCCCTCCCTGTTCCGTTCCGAATACAAGCTCTGGATCGCCGCAGCCCTGTTCGCCGTCGGCATGATCTTCGAGGAACGCCTCGACGCCTTGCTGACCCCGTTCGTCGCCAAGGCGGTATTCTTCGGCATCCCCTACCTGCTCTGCGGCCTGTCCGTCCTCAAGAAGGGCTTGCAAAGCCTGCTCAAGTTCGACTTTTTCAACGAATACACCTTGATGGGCGGCGCAACCATCGCGGCTGCGGCCATCGGCCAACTGCCCGAGGCCGTGGGCGTCATGCTGTTCTACTCCATCGGCGAAGCCTTGCAGGATCGCGCGGCGGGCAACTCGCGGCGCTCCATCCGGGCGCTGCTGGCGGCCCGGCCCACAGTGGCGCATCTGATTGAGGAAAAAGACGGCAAACAGATGGTGAACGACGCCGATCCCTCGGAAATCCGGCCCGGTATGCGCATCCTTGTGAAGCCCGGCGAAAAAATCCCGCTGGACGGAACCGTTCTGACCGGCTCCTCGCAGGTGGATACGTCCCCCCTGACCGGCGAATCCGTGCCGGTGTCCGTGGGCGCGGGCAAGCAGGTCTACGCCGGGACGGTCAACCTTGAGGGCGCGATAACCGTGGAAGTGACCTCCCGTTTCGCCGACTCGTCCGTGGCCCGCATCCTCGAACTCGTCGAGCAGGCTTCCGCGAACAAGGCCCCCATCGAACGCTTCATCACCCGCTTCGCCCGCTACTACACGCCCGCCGTGGTGTTCATCGCGGCGCTGGTGGCGGTCATCCCGCCGCTGGCCGGGCACGGGACGTTCGACGAATGGCTGTACCGGGCGCTTGTCCTGCTGGTCATCTCCTGCCCCTGCGCGCTCGTGATCTCCATTCCGCTCGGCTACTTCGGCGGCATCGGCGCCGCGTCCAAGAAGGGTATCCTCGTCAAGGGCGGGCATGTGCTCGACGCCCTGCACAACATCAAGACCGTGGCTTTCGACAAGACCGGAACCTTGACCCGAGGCGTCTTTGAAGTAACCCGCGTCCTGCCCGCCGAGGGAGCTTCCGAGGAAGACGTGCTCAACGCCGCCCGGCTGGTGGAAAGCCGCTCGACGCATCCCATTGCCCGCGCCATCATGAAAACGGCTCCCGGCTCGCACGGTTTTGCTCTGGAAGCGGTGGAATCCAAGGAAATCCCCGGAAAGGGCCTCTCCGCAGAGCACAAGGGGCGGACGCTCCTTGTCGGCAACGCGCTCCTGCTTCAGGATGCGGGCATCAGCGTGCCCTCGCTCCCCGCCGGTCAGGGCAGCGTCGTTTATGTCGCCGTCGGCAATGCCTATCTCGGGGCCATTGAAGTATCGGACGTGTTGCGGCCCGAATCCGCTCCCGCCATCGAATCCCTGCGCCGCCAAGGTATTGAAAGGCTGGTCATGCTGACGGGCGATCGCCCCGAAAGCGCCGCCATCGTCGCCAAGGAATTGCATCTCGACGAGTACCGCGCCGGGCTGCTCCCCGAAGGCAAGGCCGCCGAGCTGGAATCGCTCGGCCCCCGGCAGTCCGTACTTTTTGTAGGTGACGGCATCAACGACGCCCCTGTACTCGCCATGTCCGGTGTCGGCGTGGCAATGGGCGGCCTCGGTTCGGAAGCGGCCATTGAAGTGGCGGACGCGGTCATTCTGGACGACTCGCCTTCGCGCCTGCCGGAAATGTTCTCCATCGCCGCCAAGACCCGCGTGGTCGTCTGGCAGAACATCGTCATGGCGCTCGGCATCAAGGGGCTGTTCATGGTCCTTGGCGTCGTCGGGCTCTCCGGCCTCTGGGAGGCCGTTTTCGCCGACGTCGGCGTCGCCCTCCTCGCCGTCCTCAACGCGACCCGTACCGCACGTTAAGAGAAAAAGGGAGAGAGAAGCATTGGGGAGGGGGAGGAGAAACTTTCTGAAGAAAGTCTCTCCTCCCCCTCCCCAAACCCCGCCCTCTCCTCTTCAAAGACTTTTGTGTTTATCGAATCCCTGTTCAGAGTTTTCAATATGTTAAAAGATGAAGCACTCTTCTTTTTCCGTCCTCAATAATCCTTCTTCCAGTTCAGCCCCACTTCGGAGCCCTGGGGCGTGGAAACGCCTTCGAGGTTAAGGTTGGGGGCAAGCTCGATTTCAACGCGGACGCCGCTGGCATCACCGTTCATCCCCTGCTCTAGGCCGACATAGACGTTGTCCATGACATACTTGCCCACCTCAAGGGATGGGATGGAATCCTCCTGCGCGCTGGCCCCGCTGTTCTGTCCCGGCGGCTGCAACAGGCCGACATTGCGGCTCGTCTGCTGCTTGGGCCCGTTCTGCATACTCCCGAACCGGAGCACGTCGAAACCGAGCGTGTCGCGCACTTCGCCGAGAACCCCCATGCCGCCGGAACCGAACCCCGACAGCGACGCGAGTTCGGCGGCAAGCTGGATCGCCTCCATGCGCCCGAGGCTGGATGCGCTCTGCCCGAACAGCACCTGCGCCACCACTTCATCCTGCGGCAGCGGTGGCTGGCTGGACAAGGTCAGCGTCGGAGACGAGGCCAG
>OGPD01002169.1_pt1 | contig 12801 bp, 10 predicted proteins | sample 1552861 | NCBI WGS metagenome assembly OGPD01 (sample SAMEA2580280, study PRJEB22360) | human gut metagenome | biome: human gut; feature: human-associated habitat; material: faeces | place: Denmark | collected 2008/2010
CCGCACCGGGCGGCGGCTGTTCGCCTTTCCGCCGGGCCTGCTGCTCTCCCGCGTGTTCCGTCCGGTCCGGGTCCGCGGGGCGTTCTGGATCGGCTCGCTGGCCGTCGTCGCCCTCGCGTCCGTGCCGCGGATCGGAGGGAGCGAACACCTATGGATGAACGGCGTGTACGACGCATTGTGCGCCGTCGTCCTCTTCCCGCTGATCGTCTGGATCGGGGCTTCGGGAAAGACCACGGACCGCGTGACTTCGCGCATCTGCAAATTCCTGGGGGACATTTCCTATCCGCTCTACATGGTGCACTATCCCTTCATCTACCTCTACTACGCCTGGGTCAAGAACGAGAACCTGACCTTCGGACAATCGCTGCCCGGGGCCGCGGCGCTCGTCGCGGGTTCCGTCGCGCTGGCCTGGCTCTGCCTGAGGTTTTACGACGAACCCGTGCGGCGCTTTCTCTCGAAGCGGCTGCTGCGGCGATGACGGCCGGAGCGGTCACCTCCGTCCCGTGTACTCCATGGCATAGAGGTCGAATCCTTCGGCCCAGTAGTCCCTGCGCACCTCCCGCAGGACGAACCCCCGTTTTTCGTAGAACCGGTGGGCCTGTTGCGACGTCCGGACGGTGATGCGGCGTATGCCGCCGAGGGATTCGAGCTTTTCGATCCGGTATTCGAGCAGCCGGGTCCCCAGCGACCGGCCCTGCCAGGCGGGATGGACGATGTCCCAGCTGATCTTTGCGGTGGTTCCGCCGTCGGCGAAGTTGATTCCGCCGCACCCTGCGATCGTGCCGTTTGCGAGCAGGACGTAGTAGAGCTCCCTCCGGTGTTCGAGGTATTCGTCCAGATCGGCCTCTCAGCCAACAGCAAGCTGTTCGCCGGCATCCTCGACACCAACCGCGCGGGAGAAATCCTCACCGACAAGGAGTGCCGCACGTCGGTACCCGGCGTATATGCAGCGGGCGATGTGACGGACATACGTTACAAACAGATCGTGATCGCAATGGGCGAAGGGGCCAAGGCGGCCCTGTCAGCCTCGGAAGACCGGATCAAGGGAATCATATGATATGCAAACTATTAAAATAAAAACGATTATGAAAACACTGGATTATTTGCACCTGAACGAGAAGAAAGTACAGGGCGTAGTATCGGCGCTGCATTCGCTGCTGGCCGACTTTCAAGTATTTTACACCAACCTGCGGGGTTTCCACTGGGATATCGAAGGGCACGGGTTCTTCGTCCTGCACGGCAAGTTCGAAGACCTGTACGACGATACTGCCGAAAAGGCCGATCAGATCGCTGAACGCATCCTGATGCTGGGCGGCAAGCCCGAAAACAGGTTCAGCGAATACCTCAGGGTCGCCAAGGTCAAGGAGATTTCCGGCGTAACACGCGGCGATGAGGCCATCGGGCATATCCTCACCACTTACAGCTATCTTATCGGCGAGGAGCGCAAGTTGCTCGCACTTGCTTCGGAAGCCGGCGACGAGGCTACCGTGGCGTTGATGAGCGACTACCTGAAGGAGCAGGAGAAGATGGTCTGGATGCTGACCGCCTACAACAAATAGCCCTTCACGGGAAGACCGGGCAGCCGGTATACAATTGAAATGCCGGCGGAGTGTGAACTCCGCCGGCATTCTTTTCATCCGGAATCCGGAAACGACACCGGCAAGACAAGGCAGCCCGGGCCCGCTGCCCGTTTCCCGCCTGGGTGCACCGAAGCAATGCCCGTCGCCCGGCCTTCCGCCGGAATTATTTGTTCTCTTCCTGCCAGATCAGGGCCGAAGCGCCGAGGATCGCGGCATTCTTACCCTGAATACCGCTCGGAAGCAGCTTCACTTTATTCTTGAATACGAAAAGCATGCTCTCTTCCATGTACCACTGCGTAGGCTCGAAGATCAGCTTGCCCGCCTTCGACAGGCCGCCGAAGAGGAATATCGCCTCGGGCGACGTGACGGTCACCACGTCGGCCAGTGCACGACCGAGCATCTCGCCCGTAAAACGGAAGGCTTCGAGGGCGATGGGATCGCCCTGCTCGGCAGCCGCGGAGATCATCGAAGCGTCGAAATCGCCGAAAGCGATGTCGCGCAGCTTGCTGGGGGCCGACATTTTGGCCATCAGCTCGAATGCCGTGCGCTTGATGCCCGTAGCCGAAACATAGGTCTCCAGACAGCCCTTACGCCCGCAGCCGCACTCGCGGCCGTCGCGCTCGACAATGACATGACCGAACTCTCCGGCAAAGCCATCATGGCCGTAGACCATCTCACCGTTGGCGACGAAACCCGATCCGAGCCCCGTACCGAGCGTTATCATGATGAAATCGCGCATGCCCTTGGCATTGCCGTAGATCATCTCGCCGATCGTCGCGGCATTGGCATCGTTCGTCACGAGCACCTTCACACCCCCGAAGCAGTTCCGGATGTCGTCCGCCAGCGGGAAAATACGGCGGCTTTCGTCGGGATTGGGGTCTCCTTCGCGGAATTTCCAGAGGTTCGCGGGGTTTTCGACCGTACCCTTATGATAATTGGCATTTGGGGCGCCGATACCGATACCCGTCAGTTCGTACTCGAACGAAAGACTGTCGGCCAGTGCGTGCATCGCCTGGCAGAGGTCTTCGACATAGGCCGGATAGTCGTCTACACTGGGGTATTTCTTGGTCGAAATGACCGATTCGGCATACAGGTCGCCGTTTTCGTCGACGAGGCCGAACGCAGTGTTGATACCGCCGATGTCCACGCCGAAAGCGAGTTTTTTCATATCGTGTTCAGGTTAAAGGTTAGAATTTATCAGGTCAAAGTTAATCCAAAATTCGGCTACTCCAAACTTTTTTCCTACTTTTGGGACAGATTCCGATCCAAAAGTATTGTCAGACTATGCAAACGAACGAGCAACTGCTCTCCGCCATCGAAAATTACCTGGCCCAAACCGAGTTCCCGGCCGAACCCGAGCTACTTTACGCCCCGATCGGCTATTCGCTCGCGGGCGGCGGCAAGCGCCTGCGCCCCATGCTGCTGATGCTCTCCAACGGCATCTTCACCGACAAGATACAACATGCCCTGCCGGCCGCCGCGGCCGTCGAGGTGTTCCATAACTTCACGCTGCTGCACGACGACATCATGGACAATGCAGCCGTGCGGCGCGGCAAACCCTCGGTCTACGCCAAGTGGGGACAGAACGTGGCGATCCTCTCGGGCGACGCCATGCTGATCTGCGCCTACCGGTTGCTGGGCGAAGTGCCGGCGCAGCTGCTGCCGCAGATACTCTCGACGTTCAACACCATGGCGCTCGAAGTATGCGAAGGGCAGCAGTACGACATGGATTTCGAACGCAAGCCGAAGGTTTCGGTCGTGGAATACATGCACATGATCGAACTGAAGACCTCGGTGCTGCTGGCCGGGGCCACCACGATCGGCGCCCTGCTGGGCGGCGCTTCGGAGGAGGACTGCCGCAAGCTGCGCCGCTTCGCCATCGAACTGGGACTGGCATTCCAACTGCAGGACGACCTGCTGGACAGCTACGGCGACGAGAGGCTGGGCAAGGCCATCGGCGGCGACATCCTCGAAGGCAAACAGACCTACCTGATGATCACGGCCATAAGCCGCGCCGACGAACCTACGCGCGAAGTGCTCCGCTCGACACACCGCTCACAGATGCCCGACGCCGAGAAAATCGCCACGATAAAAGCCGTCTACGACCGTCTCGACATACCACGCCTCACCGAACAGCAGATTTCGCTGCGCTTCGAAAGGGCGCTGGGCATCCTCGACACCCTTTCGGTCGAAAAATCCCGCACGGAACGGATGCGCGAATACGCCCTGAGCCTGATGGGACGCAAAAACTGATTCCGCCAACACCCCTGCGGCAAACGACGCAGGGACATCCCCCGCAAACGACACTATGCAACGCTCCGAGATAGAAATCATGGCCCCCGTAGGGTCTTACGAAGCACTGGCCGCAGCCATACAGGCCGGGGCGGACTCGGTATATTTCGGCGTCGGGAAGCTCAACATGCGCTCGGCATCGGCTGCGAACTTCACGCTCGACGACCTGGCGAAGATCGTCGCCACGGCACACGCCGCAGGGGTCAAGACCTACCTCACGGTCAACACCATCGTCTACGAGGACGAGATGCTGACCGTCCACGAGGTGATCGACCGCGCCAAGGCCGAAGGCATCGACGCCATTATCGCCACCGATTTCGCGGCGATACTCTACGCCCGGCGCATCGGGGTCGAAGTGCATATTTCGACCCAGAGCAACATTTCGAACTCCGAAACCGTGAAGTTCTTCTCGCAGTGGGCCGACACGGTGGTGCTGGCGCGCGAGCTGACGCTCGAACAGGTGGCGCAGATACACCGCCAGATCGTCGAGAACGACATCCGGGGCCCGCGCGGCGAGCTGGTCGGGATCGAGATGTTCGCCCACGGTGCATTATGCATGTCCATCTCGGGCAAGTGCTACCTCTCGCTCTACGAAACCAACTGCTCGGCCAACCGCGGCGCCTGCCGCCAGTTATGCCGTCGCAAATACACCGTCACGGACACGGAGACCGGTGCGGCGCTGGACATCGACGGGCGTTACGTCCTCTCGCCCAAAGACCTCTGCACGGTCGATTTCCTCGACCGGTTCATCGGCGCGGGCGTCCGGGTGCTGAAGATCGAAGGACGCGCCCGCGGCGCGGAATACGTCAAGCGCGTGGTGTCGTGTTACGACGAGGCGCTGCGCGCCATCGAAGCGGGCACCTACACCCCCGCCCTGGCCGCCGGGCTGAAGGAGCGGCTCGCCACGGTCTTCAACCGCGGATTCTGGGAGGGCTACTACGCCGGGCGCCCCGTGGCCGAACACAGCCAACATTACGGCTCGGCCGCCACGCGGCGCAAGGTCTACGTAGGCAAGGTGACGAACTTCTACAAGAGAATATCGGTGGCCGAGGTACTGGTCGAAGCCGCACCGCTGTCCGTGGGCGAAGAGATTTTCTTCATGGGTGCCACCACCGGCATCGCCGAACAGACGCTCGCCGAGCTGCACGACACCGACGGCACCCCGGCGCAATCCGTGGCACAGGGCACCCTCTGCGCCGTGCACACCGACACACCGATCCACCGCGGCGACCAGCTCTACAAATTCGTCGATGCGGAATAGACCCGGCTGTCGGGACAATATCCATTACGAAAAACGCCTCCGGGCGTTTTTTTGTTACGGTTTCCCTGCGGTCAGACAGATGAAAAGCTGCTTATCATAAAATTTTTATCGAAAAACAATAAATTTTATTTGTTTTTCAAAATTTCTTTCGTAAGTTTGCAATGTCAAAAACAAAAAGACACCCAATATGGAAATCGAAAAAGTCATCCGCATCCTGGCCATTTTCATCACCGTGGCAGCCTTTGCAATCAAAGTAGCCACGCACCTGATGTTTCCCGGAGCATCGCACACCGGCGACATACCGCTCCTGATCCTGCTGACCCTCTCGGTCTGCGGCATCTGGCGGGATGCCTTGCGCTCGAAAAAACAAAACGAAAATTCCAACGAATAACCCATGAAAAAACTCTTTATGTTCGCCGCCACGGCAGCCATGCTGGCCGCATGCGCACCCAAGACAGCCCCCGAGTTGCCGATGGAAACCTTCTTCCGCAACTCGGAAAAAACGGGTTACCAGATCTCGCCCGACGGCAAGTATTTCTCCTATATGGCGCCTTACGAAAGCCGCCGCAACATCTTCGTGCAACCTGTCGACGGCAAGGATGCCGTACGCATCACCTCGGAGACAGAGCGCGACCTGGCCGGGTATTTCTGGGCCAACAACAACCGCATCCTCTACCTGAAGGACACGGGCGGCGACGAGAATTTCCAACTCTACGGCGTGGACATCGACGGCAGCAACCCGAAGGCCTATACGGCCATCCCGGGCGTGCGGACACAGATCATCGACCCGCTCGAGGAAATCGACTCGCTGATGATCATCGGCACCAACCAGCGCAACCCGATGATCTTCGACCCCTACCGCCTGGACCTCAACACGGGCGAGATGACGATGCTGTGCGAGAATCCCGGCGACATCCAGAGCTGGCTGACCGACCATGACGGCAAGCTGCGCGTGGCCTACGCCATTGTCGACGGCGTGAACACGCAGATCCGCTACCGCGAAACCGAAGCCGAGCCTTTCCGCCCCGTACTGACGACCAACTTCAAGGAGGGCGTGTCGTTCGCCACCTTCACCCCGGACAACAAGCTGGTTTACGCCATCACCAACCTCGGGCGCGACAAATCGGCACTCGTGCTGATGGATCCCGCGACCTGCGAGGAGCTGGAACAACTCTACACCAACGATAAATACGACCTCGGCGGCCTGTGGTACAGCGACGCGCAGAAGAAACTGCTGGGCGTGTCGTACGAAGGGCACAAGGGCAAGACCCGCTACTTCTTCGACAAGGCTACCGAAGAGATGCTCGGCCGGATGGAGAGGCACCTGCGGGGCTATGAAATCGGTATCGGCGGTTCGAACAAAGCCGAGGACAAATACATCGTCTATGCGGGCGGCGACCGCACGATGGGCGCCTACTACTTCTACGACGTGAAAAGCGACACGATGACCAAGCTGGCCGACCTCGCACCGTGGATCGACGAACAACAGATGGCCGAGATGACCCCGGTCACCTATACCTCGCGCGACGGCCTCGAAATCGAGGGCTACCTCACGCTGCCCGTCGGCAAAACGCTTCACAACGCCAAGAACCTGCCCGTAGTGGTCAACCCCCACGGCGGCCCGTGGGCCCGCGACTCGTGGGGATTCAACCCCGAGGTGCAGCTCCTGGCCAACCGCGGCTACGCCGTATTGCAGATGAACTTCCGCGGTTCTACCGGCTTCGGGCGCAAATTCACCGAAATCGCCTACGGCAAATGGGGCCAGACCATGCAGGACGACATTACGGACGGCGTGAACTGGCTGATCGAAAAGGGCATCGCCGATCCTTCGAAGATCGCCATCTACGGCGGCAGTTACGGCGGTTACGCCACGTTGCAGGGTATCGTCAAGGATCCCGACCTCTATGCCTGCGCCGTGGACTACGTGGGCGTATCGAACCTCTTCTCGTTCCTGCAAACCATCCCTCCCTACTGGAAACCGATGCTCGACATGATGTACGAGATGGTCGGCAATCCCGAAAAGGACGCCCAAATGCTGCGCGAAAACTCCCCGGCACTCAACGCCGAACGGATCAAAACCCCGCTGCTGGTGGTACAGGGCGCCAACGACCCCCGTGTGAACATCAACGAGAGCAACCAGATGGTCGACGCCCTGCGCAAACGCGGCGTGCATGTCGACTACATGGTCAAGGACAACGAGGGACATGGCTTCCACAACGAGGAGAACCGCTTCGATTTCTATCGCGCGATGGAGAAATTCCTCGGCAAATACCTCAAGGGCATCGAACCCGAGGGCGAAATCGTCCCCGAAAGCAGCCGCCGGTAGTCCCAATACAGACAATCCCTAAAACGAACACAGCCTCATTTTTTAAAATAAAAAGTTCAAATTTCATAGTTGTGTGACGGAGGCCCGGATAATCCCGGGCTTCCGTTTTTTACAGCACGGGAGGGCGGCAGAAACCGCACGGACAGGGCAAAAAACACAAAAGGGAGGAGTGCAGACGGCCGCCACCGACGACTGCCGCGGCATCCGGAACCCGCACCGCAGCAGCCGGAGGCGTGGGTGCCGCCAAAACGCAGACCTCGGAGAGAGGCGGCAGGCGGCAGCATCCGGCGGCAGACACGCTACGTGCGGTCAGTAACATCCCCGAAACCGGCGGCGAGCCGTTTCCCGCAACCCGGCCGATCCGGCTGCAACCAGCCTGCGGGCCGATCCGAATTTGAATTGAACCGCGATTAGATTATCTTTGTCCCTGCAATGAACGCTGCATCCCACATAATTCGACCTTACGACGGGCTTCCGATGCCCCGCCGCCTGTGGGCCATCCTGGCCGTAGCGTTCGGCGTCTCGCTGTCGGTGATCGACAGCGCCATCGCCAACGTCGCCCTGCCCACCATCGGGCAGCAGCTGGGCATCTCGGCGGCCGATTCGATCTGGATCGTCAACGCCTACCAGCTGGCCATCATGGTCTCGCTGCTGTCGTTTTCGGCATTGGGCGACGTGGTGGGTTACCGCAAAGTCTATATCGGCGGCCTGATGCTCTTCACCGTGGCCTCGGTGGGCTGCGCCCTCTCGACGTCGCTCCCGACACTGGTGCTGGCGCGCGTGATGCAGGGGTTCGGCGCCGCTGCCGTCACATCGGTCAACACCACGCTTATCCGCATCATCTACCCCAAGGCGCAACTGGGACGCGGCATGGGAATCAGCGCCACGGTCGTCGCCGTGTCATCGGTCGCCGGGCCTACGCTGGCTGCGGGCATCCTCTCCGTCGCTCAGTGGCCGTGGCTCTTCGCCGTGAACATCCCCATCGGGCTGGTGGCGCTGTGGCTGAGCCGCCGCTTCCTGCCGGACAATCCCGTGCGGGTGAGCGCACGCCGTTTCGACTGGCGCGATGCCGTGATGAATGCCCTGACCTTCGGCCTGCTGATGGCTTCGGTCGAAGGATTCTCGCACGGGCTCGACCCGCGCCTGCTCACCCTGGGCATCGCAGCGCTGCTCATCGTCGGGTTCTTCTTCATCCGCAGCCAGCTGCGCGAGCCCTATCCGATCCTGCCGTTCGACCTGCTGCGCATCCCGATCTTTTCGGTTTCGGTCGTCACGTCGATCTGCTCGTTCCTGGGGCAAATGCTGGCCATGGTAGCGCTGCCATTCTACCTGCAACACGAATTCGGCTACGACGAAGTGGCGACAGGGCTGCTGATGACCGCATGGCCGGCCGTGATCATGGTCGTGGCTCCCGTGGCCGGAATGCTCGTCGAGCGCATCCACGCCGGACTGCTCGGCGGGACGGGGCTGACGGCCATGGCCGCGGGCCTGTTCCTGCTGGCATTCCTGCCCGAACACCCCGTACCGGGCGACATCGTATGGCGGCTGGTGCTCTGCGGTGCCAGCTTCGGGCTTTTCCAGTCGCCCAACAACAGCATCCTGATCGCCTCGGCTCCGCCCGAGAGGAGCGGAAGCGCCAGCGGCATGCTCGCCACGGCGCGTCTCATAGGCCAGACCACGGGCGCGGCCCTGATGGCGCTGCTGTTCCACATCGTCCCCAACGACAGCACCCACACGGCACTCCTGCTCGCCGGCGGGTTCGCACTCACAGGAGCCGTCGTCAGCCTTACCCGCATCCGGCTACCGCTGCCCGAAGGGTTGACCCGGCAGAAGAAATAACCCCCGGCAGGCAGAACGGCGGACGCTCCGGCAGGTATCCGCCACCGCCCGTGCAACCCGGCACGGCACGCACGGTAAACAAAGAAAACAAACGCCCCAAACACCGCACAGACAACAGACATACCACAACATTGATCCGGCATGAAATACCCCTTTCTCCTCGCCGTCCTGCTCTCCTGCACCGGAACGGCGTCCGCACGACAAACCCCGCCTTCACCCTCCGATACGGCACAACGGGCAACGGCCCCTTTGCAAGCCGACCATGCAACACCCCGCACCCCGCACGCAACCGGCGCGGAGACACCCCCTACACTGCACCTCGACACCGTACAACCACCCGCCCGGACGCAATTCATCCGCCCGCCCTACCTGCGGCCCGGCGACACGGTGGGCATCGTCACCCCGGCGCGGAAACTGTCGGAAAAGGCCGACACGGCGAAGGTGCGCGAGCGCTTCGAATCGTGGGGCCTGAAGGTTAAGTTCGGGCCGCATACCGCCGACCGCGAGCAACCCTATTTCGCAGGCACCGATGCCCAGCGCGCCGCCGACCTGCAGGCGATGATCGACGATCCCGGCGTGAAAGCCATCGTCAGCTTCCAGGGCGGGTACGGCTCGGTACGGCTGCTGCCGCTCATCGACCTCGACGCCTGCGCGAGCAGCCAAAATGGATCGTCGGGTTCAGCGACGTGACAATGCTCCACCTGGCACTGGGACGGCTGGGCGTTGAGAGCCTCCATGCCACCATGCCGGGCAAGTTCCGCTTCGGCCGCGACGAGACCCCCGAAGCGATCGTCTCCGACGAAGCGCTGCGCAGTGCACTGCTGGGACTGCGGCAGCGTATCGACACCGACCCTCACCCGCTCAACAGCCCGGGCACGGCCCGCGGACGCCTCACGGGCGGCAACCTGGCGATCGTCTGCTCGTCGCTCGGCACACCCGAGGAACCCGACTTCGACGCCCCCACGGTGCTCTTCATCGAGGAGGTCGGCGAACACATGTACCGCCTCGACCGCATGATGCAGCAACTCGCCCGGAGCGGAAAGCTCGCCAAATGCAAAGCCATCCTCGTCGGGCATTTTTCCGACATGGCCGGACAAAAACATTTCGGCATCACCGACCCCTACGACATCGTTGCGCAATACGTGCGGCCGCTGGGAATCCCGGTCGTCTTCGGCCTGCCCGCGGGGCACGAAGACCCCAATGTGGCGCTCTACATGGGGCGCGAAGTCACCGTCACGGTGGGCGAAACGGGTGCCGCCATCGAATTCTGACGAAGGAAGCGGGGCGCAGCGGAACGGCCCGACTCCGCCCGGACAGCAGGGCGGCGGGGCAACCGCCCCGGGCAAAGCCGCCGGGCTGCGGCGGAGCGGCGAAAGCCTTCCGCCCCCGGCACCGCCGCAAACCAGTCCCGTCCCTCTGCCGCACGGTCGTAAAACCAGCCTTTCTACCGCTTGCCGGCGGATACACCGCCCGCCCCGAACGACGGCAGACGTCCCGCTACGCAAAAGCCGTACGCTCCGGGCCATCGCCCTCCGCAAAAAATAAACCCGCCGGGGAACGGGCTTGCCATATTTTTACTATTTTTGTAAAAGGAGGGATACGTAGCCCTGCGAAAGGCGCGGGAAACCGTCCCCGGAAACGAAATACGGATTATCGGAAATCTAAAACACTACGCATATGTTCTCAGCAAAAACCTACGCCGCGCGCCGCAACATGCTGCGCACCAAAATCGGATCGGGCATCGTCCTGTTCCCGGGCAACCCCCTGTCACCCAATAATTACCCGAACAACGCCTACTACTTCCGGCAGGATTCGTCGTTCCTTTACTATTTCGGGCTGAACGTCCCCTCGCTGGCGGGCCTGATCGACGCCGACACGGGCGAAGAGGCACTCTACGGCGACGATTTCACGGTCGAGGACATCATCTGGACAGGCCCGCAGCCCACGTTGCGCGAGCTGGGCGCAAAGGTCGGCATCGCAGCGACATATCCCCTCTCCGAACTCGAGAAACGGCTCCGCAAAGCCATTTCGCTGGGGCGCAAAATCCATTTCCTGCCCCCTTACCGCGGAGAGACAAAGCTTTGGCTGTCGTCGCTGCTGGGTATCAAACCCACACTGCTGCACGACTACAAGTCGGTAGACCTGATGTTCGCCGTGGCCGAAATGCGCGAGAAAAAGAGCGCCGAGGAGATCGAAGAGATGGAGCGCGCGTTCCAAATCGGCTACAAGATGCACACGCTGGCCATGAAGATGTGCCGCCCGGGCGTCGTCGAGCGCGAAATCGCGGGCGCCATCGAAGGCATCGCCAAATCCTACGGTTCGGGCGTGTCGTTCCCGTCGATCGTCTCACAGCACGGCGAAACGCTGCATAACCTCAACGCCGACGGCGTACTGGAAGAGGGACGTCTGCTGCTGTGCGACGCGGGCGGCGAAACGGTCGACAACTACTGCTCCGACCACACCCGCACCTACCCCGTAAGCGGGAAATTCACGCAGAAACAGAAGGATGTCTACAACATCGTGCTGGCGGCACACGACCATGTGGCCAACATCGTCAAACCGCACATGATGTACTCCGAGATACACAACGCCGCCTACACGACGCTGGCCGAAGGGCTTGCCGGAATAGGGCTGATCAAGGGATCGGCGGCCGACGCCGTGGCCGCGGGTGCCATGACGATGTTCATGCCCCACGGGCTGGGACACGGGCTGGGCATGGACGTGCACGACTGCGAGGCGATGGGCGAGCGGAGCTTCGACTTCTCCTCGATCGCCCAACGCGCCGCCAAGTCCGCGACCTGCATTTACCGTGCGGCGTGGCGCCTCGAACCGGGGACGGTAATGACCGACGAACCGGGGCTCTACTTCATCCCGGCGCTGATCGACAAATGCCGGGCCAAGGGCCTTTACAAGGGGATCGTCGATTACGACGCCCTGGAAGGCTACCGCGACTTCGGCGGCATCCGCATCGAGGACGACATCCTTGTGACGGAGAGCGGGAGCCGTATGCTGGGCGACAAGAAGATACCCGTCACGGTCGAGGAGCTCGAAGCAGTCGTAGGCCGGTAACGTGAAACGGATTTTCATTTTCCCGACCATCGAGGAGGCCAAGGCGTTCATCCTCACCGAGCCCCGCGACCCGGTATTCGTCGGCGGGGTGGGCATGGCCGAAATCGCAGCGGCGACCCTGCGCGCCGTGAAAGCCAAAAAGCCGCAGTTGGTGGTACTGGCCGGCATTGCCGGCGCCTGTGACCGGACATTGCGGCGCGGCGAGGTGGTCGAAGTGGTCTGCGAACGCATAGCGGGCATTCCCGAGCGTTACGCCCGCGAATACGAAACCTCGGGCCCCGACCTGGGACTACCCCTTGCAGCCGGGGTCACCGTCAACCGCTCGGGCGACGGAGCCGCGGCAACGGGCGGGCCGAAAAGCGCGGCGGAAGGCACCGGGCACGCGGCAGGGGATGCCGGGTTCGCGGAGCCGCACCCCGGATTTACGGCAGGGG
>OGPD01002199.1_pt1 | contig 12662 bp, 18 predicted proteins | sample 1552861 | NCBI WGS metagenome assembly OGPD01 (sample SAMEA2580280, study PRJEB22360) | human gut metagenome | biome: human gut; feature: human-associated habitat; material: faeces | place: Denmark | collected 2008/2010
GGGTAGCGTCGCAGATTCGCTCGTGAGCAGTTGCGCCATCTCGCGCGGAGAGCAGTACAGACGATCCGCTTCCCGGTTGGCCTGTGCCCGCTTGTAAAGAGCCATCAGGATTCTGCTGCTCTTCTGTCCGCCGTTCAGAACGCGGCTTACGGTCTGACGCGATACCCCCAATTCCAAAGCGACGGCGATCTGGTCCCCTTGGTGAAGACTCTCGCCGATAAGCCACAGCAGGTGGAGAATATCCGCCGTGATCTGTTCCCCACGACGGGGATAACGTATTGATTCCCGTTTCCGGACCGATGGCAATTCGTAACGTCCCGTTCGGCGAAGAGTCGGCAAGACCTCTGAGGTCACCCACTTGCGGAAACTCTTCGCCTCGGGCTTGTTCGAGCGGAAAATAAGGTTGTAAAGACCTGATTCATTCACTAACCACATCTCACCTTGACGACCTAAACTTTTCTTAGCCCGTTCGTCATCATCGAGCATCTGGATAGCTACGGACGGATTTGTATGCCCTAAAACGTCGCAGACATCCTTTGCGACGAAATAAGGCTGCCCGTTGAGTATGACGGTACGCACCTGTTGGTTCGAGGCGTTGAACGTAAACGCCTGCGGCAGTAAGTTGCCGGCTTCATTCTTATCGGTAGTCATAGAATAAGAATTATGATAAAGAGAACGCCCCCGTAGATGTGACTACCACATATACGCAGGGCGTGAATGCTGGCCGGTCGTTTCCTCCCGACCCATCATAGGGGCGTTCCTTTATCGAGTCAAAATCGTTTTTTTGATCTTTGCCCTCGATTGTATATGTAGTAGTCAAGGGCAAATATAGAAACAAATTTCAAATCGAGCAACTGCCGTTCAAATTATTATTGTTTTTCGAATACCATACCGCGTTCATCCGTCATCTTATCTCCGTTTACGGATAATTGCATGGTTGCAGTTTCTCCATCCATAGAAACTTTACACGTTACCGTTGGCGGAACATAGCTATACGTTCCTACGGCTTCTCCTTGATCCGTCGTCGTTGATCCGCTTTTTTCCAGATAGACATAAACGCATTTACCGTCACGTTGGAACTCAATGGCTTCAATCCATAGCAAACCGTTCGATTTTTCCTGATGAACCCAAAATGTTCCTTCAAGCAATTCATTTTGTACGTTGTCCTCATTGTCATCCGAACAACCTACGGTCGAAATGGCAATCATGGCCAGGAATAAGAAGAAAATCTTTTTCATAATGAATTTAAGTTTTGGTTATACAGGGCAAAGTTATGAAATTCCCCCCCCCAACAAATCTTTCGTGATTTTTTGTTCCCGGCGGCGGAATCGAACCGCCGCAGAAAACCGTTCGGGATTATTCCATTGCGGCCATGGAAAGTGGGAGCGTCTGTTTTACGCCCTTCTCGTCCTTATATGATACGGAGATGAACTGACAGGTGTCCACGGGTCGGTATGCGCTTTGGATGATATCTGTGGCTTCGATAAGTTGGGGATACCCCGATCTGCGGGCAATCTCACGCAACTGGAGTACTCGACTGGCCTTGAGGTTTCCCTTGCGGTCCTTCGCCAGCAGGTTCATCACCATCTCGGTCAGGGCTGCCGAGTCGGCATCCTTTGCCAGCGAGCGGATGAACTCCTTGACCTTTGCTACGCCTACCTCTACCGTATCGTCCCAGCCGTCGTTGGTCCGGTTGCCCAAAGCGATGGTCAGCCGACCGTCGGAAGTGGTGAACTGGTCGCTGTGACGATCGGATTTGGTCCGGAACAAATCCTCCTTGAGCCGGATGAGCAACTCGGCATCGGCAAACACTTCGTCCTTGAGACGCCGCATTTGCTCGCTCAGTGTCTGTAGCCGTGAGAACTTCGTACGGCAGAACTCATCCACGGCGGACTTGTAGGCTGCGATGTCGTCTTCGCGTTTCTGTTTCTCGGCACGCTCTTCGGCCTCAAGCTGCGCCTTCAGTTCGGCGCGCTGCGCTGCTGTCATTTTCGAGATGTCCATATTACAAGGTTATGTTTATTTTAGTCACACACTCATCGTCACAAATTGCCCCCATGAAACTCACGCGTCTATGGGTTCCGATCTGCCCGCTGATTTTATCCAGGGGCAAATTGTTTTCATGTGCGAATGCACGGATCAGACTGTCGATCGTTTTTTCGAGTTGCATTTTGGCCTCGACGAGGTTTCCTACTGTATTTTCCATAATTTTATTGATATAAAGGGTTTAGGTGTTTGGTTGATTCTGTCGCCGATTGTCGGGCGGCCTGTGATGCTTTCCATAATACCGAATCCCGGTGTGTTTTAGGAATCCAGTGCGGATATGAATCGGGTAGCGGATCATGGACGTAGATTCGCCTTTCGACAATTACCGGAGTTCTCCGACACGAGCAGCACCCGACCGTCAGTAGACAGCATAAGACAAAGATTGTTTTCATAGTTTTTCGAGGTTTTGCGAGAATCTCGCTATTTTTCAAATTCCAGTGTGCAAAATTTGCACTTTCCTGTCTTTCTGAACAGTTCGAACCAACGCCCGAACAGACACACGTTCCAATATCGCCGACGCCTCACAATACGCTGTCCTACGCAACACACGCATTCTTCTCTGCTTACTCTGAATATTGCCATATCCCGTCATTTCACCAATTCGAACTCGTATGCCACGACCCACGGATTCGAGGCCCACGTACCTTTTCCGGAAACCTTGTCGATAAGCGCGGCGAAGGCTTCGCGGGGAGTGTTATACCAATCTCGGGCAAACCATCCTTCGGTCTCATAGAAAACGCCATCGAACCCGAAAAGATGGTATTTCCCGTTATCGCCGAAATACTCGCTAATGAAAATCCCCTCCTTCAGGCAATCAGCGGCCGAAATATCCTGCAACCGCTCGCACTTGATTCCGGTGATTCGTATTTGGTGGGGCATCAAATCTGCTCTGACGAACATTTTATTTCTCCATCCCGGTGTTCTATCCATCCCATTTACCGGAATGTCATATCCTGACGAGACCACATAATAATACCTCTGCGCCACGGCCACGATCTCGCCGACCTTGTAGTGGCATTTTACCTCCATAAGGCTTTCGCCGCCGTTGGCGATAATGCTGACAAAGCCGTCAGGACAGATGCTGGCGTCTTCGATACGGTCTTCCGGCAGTAATTGGCCTCCCGAGATCACCCTCCTCGTCATGGTCTTTCGCCCCTCGATCACCGCCTGCGTCAAGCCGTAGCGGTCGTTGAACATTATCTTTTTCATATTCTCCCTATTTTTTTAAGTTTATTTCCCATCCAAGAAAACATATATCCTAAAGACATTCCCAAAAACGACCCTATAAGACATATTGCAAAGATTGTCGCGTAAATAGGGACGATGATCGCCCAATGAAAGAACATAAAACCGGGCGATAGTACAATACAGATAGCAATAAGTCCCTTTGCAGGCTTTTGCCTTCCGGACCAAATACGAAAGGACCATGAATTTAAAAATGGACAAACCCAGCGCAATTCAATTGCCCAAATGCCCAACTTATAGCTTCTACCGATGTCGATTAGTCCGTGGTGGAGAAGAAATCCTATCTCTTTTATGTGTATAGATTTCATTGTTCCTCGTTCAGTTTTTGGCTAAATTCGTCGGCTATATTTTGAGGCATATTGCCTTGAAAAACGCCTTCCATCATTTCCTTGATAATATTATGTGCTTTCTCACGCATCCGCTCCTCGGTTTCCCGCTCGGCAAGTTCTATCGCCATGTAGGCTGTGGAAGCATCAACCATGCGGTCTCCGTTGCGCATCACGATTGCATCGTTGTCGATGTACTTCTTTGCTCTTTCGCTTTTCATCGCTCACCTCCTTCCAGCAATTCGGGGTTGTCGTGGATGTTGCCGATGATGTATTTACCCATTTCGTAGATGTAGTTTTGGCTTATTAATTCACCATCATATGGTTCGCAGGTTAGGCCATTGCCCATAAACAGAAGTTGGCTATAACCACCTTTTTCATAGTTGTATCTTACAAGATGTCGGATATGCTTGTTGTCGCTGGCGATACACTCAATTATGTCGTCTTCGTAAATCTCCTGCCCGTTCTTGTCTTTCAGTTCCGTGTACTGCCCGACCGTGGCCGGATCTACCGTGTATTGATTCCATACCCCATTGGTGGGTAATATGATTGTGCCTTTGGTTGTATGCACCAAATCCCCATATATCCACTCTCCATTGTCGAGGCGCTTCCATCTAAATCTAATTGTTCTCATACCCTTGTTTTCTGTTTTATATGTTCAGCTTATAATTGTTTGATATAACCCATTCTATCGCCTTCACACAAGATTTGACGAGTGAATTTTCTACAAATAAAACTGTCTGTAAATTGTCATAACCGTCTCGCCCTTCATAATAGATAAATTTGTGGCTATTTTTAATCTCCTCTATGTTAATATGTAAATCGCCGCAAGTGATCGGTAATATGGCGATCAGGTCCGCGATCGTGAAGGCGGGGATTAGCTCTTCCTTGATTATAGTATAAGCTTTATGCTTCATGCAAAGATCATAAACGCCTGTATGTATGAATTGTCTGGTTGCAGAATCAAATCTATAATTTGGATCCCACACCATGCTGGCCTTATGCGCCGGCACGCCCAGTTCGATCAATCGCTTCGACTGCTCGATGCTTGTCACTTGCTCTTTCATCTCAGTTGTTTTGTTTCGTATTCTTCGATCGTCTTGAATATCTGCAACGCCACCTGCGGGACTATGGCGTTTCCGCAGGCTTTGATCGATTCTCTGCACCACGCAGGAAAGGAGAGACCAGCCAGTTCACCGGGAAACCCATCATTTCGATCACATACCGGGGATTCAGTCGGGAACCCGCTCCAGTCTGGTATTCGTCGCTTTTCATTGCCATTTTGGCCAAGCCGCTCTTGCGTTTGGCTTGACTGATTGGAAGACTGGCATTCGTAGCATCGTTTACCGTAGGTGTGGGCAGGAGACCTCTCTTCGCCGCAAGTGCGATTGTCGGTCGTTCGGCTGCTCCCGGAGACGGACTTCGGTTGGTACGTCCCGATCCGGCATCTGTCGCAGTCGGGGTCGGTAACAATCCCAGCGGCATGAAAACCGTTTTGCCCTTCTCGCATCGTTTCAATCCTTGTGTCTGCACGGTGGGCAACAAACCAACATCTGTCCCGTCGGTGGGGAGCGCCGACACCGCAAGCCGGTATAATGTACGGCTGCACCTCGTATCCTGCCGCTTCCAGGTCAGAACACACCGTGTCGAAGACCATCCCGTCCGACCAATTAACAATGCCGTAAACGTTTTCTCCAACGACCCATCGCGGGCGAACAGTCCGAATGACACCGAGCATCGCGGGCCACAGGTAGCGGTCGTCCTCTGTTCCTTTGCGTTTTCCTGCGAGCGAGAACGGTTGACAGGGGAAACCTCCGGTAAGCACGTCGATACGGTCTCTCCACTTGCTGAAATCTGATTTTTTAATGTCTTCATATTGTTCTGCATCGGGGAAATGATATTTAAGTACTTTGCGGCAAAACGAATCTATTTCGCAGTTGAAGGCGTTCGTCCATCCCGCCCACTCAGCCGCCAGATCGAAGCCGCCGATGCCGCTGAAAAGGGATGCATGGGTCATCGTCAAAATAGCTTATGTTGTGCCTGATGCCATTGAAGCCTCCGTTTGGCTCCCTCGTAATAATCTTTGTCGAGTTCTATGCCCGTCATTTCGAATCCGAGATCGTCGCAGGCTATACATATCGAACCGCTGCCCAGATGCGTATCGAGAATCTTGTCGCCCGGTTCGGCATAGTTCGACAGTAGCCATTTGTATAGTGCTACTGGCTTTTGGGTGGGATGGATTCGACGCTCATTCAGCATTTTATTTCCTTGCTGGATGCGCCCTTCGGAGATAGATTTTCCTTGACACATTCCGTTCCACATGAATGCAAACAGGCGAACCGTATCAATCAAACTGCAGTAGGCTATTTCGCAATCCGAAAAAGAGCTCTTCCCATTGACTTTATCCCATACGATGCGGCCGGGGCCGAAGGGATAGCGAAAATAATTGCATCCCCAAATGATCTGGTTTTTCGATACACGCTGCAATTCCATGAAATAGTCTTTGTCGGGAACCGTCCAATGTTTTGCCTCGTAGGCTGGTCGTTTTACTCCTATCGACGATTTAGAAGTTCCGTAATAACCCAATTTCTCAGGACCATCGAAATAGGGCGGATCGACAATCGCCAAATCGAACGATCGGTCCGGAAACTCTCGCAGGAGATTCATACAATCATCGTTGTACAGTGTAATATTTCCGAATTTATCCATCTCTAAAATTCGATCTTCGATTACGGCACTTCAGGTCATCCTCTTGGTTAACTTGGTATCTGATCTGTGCGAATAATTATCGGGATCATTGCTTTTCTGGGACGTGAGTACCCTTTACGGCCCATAGCTTCGAGTTTAGGAATCATCAATTCCAATTCTGAGAGCGAAAGACGGGCGAATTCTTTTCCGGCAATGCGATTGCTCAAACAGAATGTGTCAACAATGTCCCAGTCCGATGTGTCGATTCCAAGCCGCTGCATCCGGTGCAATACGGCAGACCTCAAACGCTTCCGTTCACGGTGGAATTCTTCGCTGCTCATCCCGGGATGTTCGAGTTCCGCTTCGATCGTTCGGCACATAGCCTCGTATTCCGACGTCCGCATATCGCGCAGAGAGGTCGTGCGGCCTTCTGTAAACCGTGCGACAAGAGTTTCCTTGATCTGGCTTCGATCTCCCGGCATTCGGTTCAGGAGTGCGTAAAACCGGGCGTAACTGGTCGGTTTGCGTTTCATGGGACTATTGTTTTGTGAGATCTTCTATTCCTGCATGGGCCTCGAATGTCTCGGCCAGGAATATCCGCATCCGTCGTTGTCTGGCAATCAGATATTCGAGGGTAGCACCCTTGCTCTGCTGCCATCCGGGGAGCATATAGATCGCATCGCACCGGAGCAGCATGGCAATATCCTGCCCCATCTGATCCTCCCATTCCGTGTCGGCTGGCAACCCGTTGTTCATCGGATTGACCGGAATAAGTCCGAATTTGCGGATTTTGGCCTCCGCTTCACCGAATTCCGCCTGCGCCAGCTTGGCGGGACGTCCCGATATGCGGCCACTGATGTATAGTTTCATCACTTCTCGATTTTTGAAAATGGTTTCTGACTTTGCGGTGTCCCCCAATATTCATCTGCCTTCTCGCGCCAGATAGTATACTCTCCAGTCGGACCGAAGAAACGACCGTTACTGAATGCCTTATACCCCTCTACCCAAATTTTCAGTCCGGCATCGTACATTACCGATCGGGCGGCCCGGCCCGCCGGTTGTTTTCCGTCGGCATGGCTCACGAAGACGAGCATCTTGTCCGGATGCCGTTCCTTGAATGCGATGTACTGACGGTAGTCGAGTTGTGTGTACTGGAATGAATCAATGATGACGAAGTCCGGAGACTTGCGCTTCGACAGCCGTTCGTCGAGTTCTTCCATGGATTCTCCGGCTACTACCTGGAACCGTCGTCCGCAATCCTGCATTGCATGACGCCGCAGAGTATTGAGAAACGATACGGAAAGGCCTTCTTCGAGCGAATCGTAGAGCACACGTCCGAAGGGCGTCAAGGCTTTGCCGAAAGACATGACGGCAGAGGTTTTGCCGTTTCCAGATTTTCCCCAAAAGAATACGACGCCCGTGCGGTCTATCTCACCGACGCAGTCTCCCCATCCGCCATCGGGTCGAATCGTATGGCGACGAATCGTGAGAGCCTGGGTTACAGAAAGAGATTTAGCCATGATAAATGGGTTTGAACAGGATTCGAAGTGATTATTTTACTGCAATAGCTGCCAGTCTTTTCTGTTTGTGAATCTCCCGGCGTACACGCCGAAGGTCGAACTCGCATCCGGCAGCATCTTTGACGACTGTTTTAACCGTCCGATCGTCCGTCAGACCATTTGCACGGGCGATTGCGGCGACTTCATAGGATGAAGCCGGCGTCAGTTCGATGAATTTGCGGCAGATGCGCGAATGGATTTCGTCGTAGCCTTTCTTGTTGTACGAAAGTCCTATCTCCATGCGTCGTTTGATATAGTGCGTAGAGATGAACACGATGCCGCAGAAATTCTCCAGCCGGTTGTAGATCGTAATGAAATAGTAGAAAACCGAATCGGAGAGTTTGTCCCCTTCGTCGAATATGAGCAGCGGAGCTTCAAGCGTCAGCAGATGCCGTGTAATCCGTTCGAGCAGTTCGTGCATGCTCCGGTCCGAAATGCCGATGCCCAAGGCTCGGGACATTTCTCGGATGAAGTCGATACGGTGCATGTCCTCCGAACAGGGGATCACGAAAACGTTTTCGTGTTGCGATGCGTAGTCGCGTGCCGTTGTCGTTTTCCCCGAACCTGCCGGAGCGATGGCCCATGCAACATTCTGGAATTGCTGTGCGTCGGAAAACAGTTCGGAGAGTTCCTGATACATCCTCGTCCTGCAGAGCTGCCATCCTTCGGCCCGCTGTCCGGAGATCTGCGCCCGCAGCTTTACAAACATCTCGTCACTGATTGACTCGTACCGGCCATTGAGAATCGTTGATACCGTGCCGGCCGAGATCCCGATCAGGGAGTTTGCTGCTTTGTTTTGGCTCGGGTAGCGGCCGACATAATTTTGGAGCAGCTCGCGAATTTCGTTTTTCTGTTCGTTCGTAAGTTTCATATCAGAATCGGTTATAAAATGATGCTTCATCGAAAGTCATATTGCTGATCTGTTTCTCGGTCTGACCGATGGAAATCGGTTCACAGCTTTCCGCCGCTTCCGTACCGGTAGGAGTCAGCGTATGGACCGCACGTGTGTCGTAGAGACGTTCCTGATCCCGGCGCGATAGGCCTTGTAGGCGTGGTGTACGCAGTCCGTGTTGTTCCGGGGCAACGCCGTGTTCCAGTTCGAGCCTGTATCCTTCCATCTGACGTAGGATGCGCTCTTGTTTGTTCGCTTCGAGCATTGCCCGCAGAAATATCTGTTCTTCGGAGGACTGCTCTTGAATGGCCCGGTGTACGGTTGCGTACGGTCCTGCCGGGACGACCATCCGAAGACCGCCTACTGCCGGTTTTGTGCAGAGCCATACCCGTGTCATATCGTCCGGATCGTAGCGGACAAAGAATTTGCGGGTCGTATTCTTACGCCGGAACTCCATATCCGGGAGTCCTGCCGCGTCGAAGACTTCGTAAGTGTAACGTTGTCCTTCGACCTGAATGGTAATACCTGACGACGTGAATTCGCTCGGACGTTCTGTCTCGCGCCAGAACATTTCCATATAGTCGTATCGGGATAATGCCGGAGCCTCGGGATTCTCCGAGCGGAGATACATCTCCCGACGGCTCATTTTCGAATCCGGATGACGCATATCGTTCCAACGCTCCCGATAATCGGCATACGCCCTGCATAATTCCTCGAAGGTGTACAGCCCGTCCGCATTGGCTTCGACAAATTCGAGATTAGGGCGCGAATCGCGACTCGTAGCCGTGATATTTTGTCCTGTGAATCGCCAGTCGGCATGCAGCACTTCGCGCTGGAATCGGCCGAAAAGCGATTCGATCGTCTTGGCCTGCGGCGTATGTGGTGCCGTATTGCGGCTGATTCGACAGATTCGGGACATGAATTCCTTCGATTTGTCCGTTTTCTGCCCTCCCTGATTATCCGTAACAATCTCGAACGGTTTATGTCCGGCCGTCTCGACTGCCATACGGAACGCTCTGCGCTGCATCTCGGCATTCTCGACCTCCCCGATGCAATAACCCAACAGCATTTCGCTGTAGGCGTCGATCACCTCGTAGACCATTGCCGTTTTCTTGACCAAACGCCCGCTCTTGTCCCGTCCTTTATAATAAAGGTTCAGCTTCGTACCGTCGCCATACCACAAGGCATCGCGAAGAGCCGGCATCACCGTTTGCTGCTTGCGGTCGAACTTCTGGCGTGCAGCCAGTTCTCCATAGACTGCCGCCCACCATTTCGGTGCAATATCCGGACGATCCAGGTAGGCCGTGACGGAATTCATCGACTCGAGTGTTTTCCATCCTTTTTGCTCGGCCCGACGATTGTACTCCTCGAATATCTGGCGAAGCGTATAGACCGGTATGCGACTACGACGCAGTGCGACCAGCAAACGCCCTCCTTCCGGGGTAATTTTGGATTTGTTCGCATTGCAGAATTTTTTCGATACGAGACTTGCAAAACCTTCACGCTCATAGGCTCTCAATTTATCCTTCAAACGCGCGGCATTCTCCGGAAGCGTGTGGTGAAAGTCATTGCGCATCTGTTCGGCCGTGGCGAGGATATTCTCCCAAATAATCCGGGTCGAGTTTTTAAGACGGTTCCGGCCGATCCGCTGTTCCTGAACCTTTTCCACCAAAACATCGAGAACCGACGCGTTCAGCGTATACTCCTCGATCTTTTCGGCCGGAAGCCGCTCTCCGTTCGGCAATCGGAAGGAACCTTCTTCCAAGCCCGCAAAGAATCGGCGGGCCGTAGCATTGATCGTAATCATCGGTTTGTTGTCGCTTAGCAATTCTTCCGGATCGCCGTGTTTGGCTTCGAACTTATGCCGGAAGCGTTCCGGCAATGATGGGTATTCGATCAGAGCGCAACAACCCAGTCCTTTACCGGGGCGAAGGATATTGAGTTGTTTACGACGTACAAGATTCCGATAATTATTCATGGTCATTACCGGTTCCCCATCATCGCTACGTGTCAGATCCTCTACTGTAACTACTATCGTATGACCAAATCGTTGCATCGTTTTACTTTTTTACCGCTCCTGTGTTGGTATCGCTCCGGATAATACTTTTGTGTTTTACGGAAAAATTAGGGAGCCGATTGTCATCCCTGATTTTCCAACTGTTTTGCTTCCCGCCACAGAACCCAGCTTACCGAACCACTGATTACAGTGGTAAGCAAGTGAATTGTATTCCCGGCACACATGCCAAGAGCGCCTCCAAACGCCAACAGCCCGAATATCGCAGCCCCGACGTAGTTTTCGCGAATGATCCACCTATTGTTCATTGCTGAGTAGGATTTTGGTTCGGTTTTAAGACACCGCCCCGGTCGAGGGCGACCTTGCGAATCTTTTTCGCGAGGTCTGTATTCGTCTTGCATGATAACGCTCTACGGATGGTGAGCTGGCTCACATTGAAGATCTCGCCGAGCACCTTGCGCTCTCCGTACTCAAGAATGATTTTTGCCATAACTTGCTTTTTTGCTATATTTGTCCGCCAGTTACACATTGGAAACCGCATTGCAAATATAACAAATATATTCCCTAATTAGCAAGCGAAATGACAAATAAATTTGGCAGTATTAAAGACAGAATATTACAACTTGCTGAAAAATCAGGACTTGGAAAGAAGAAGTTTTGTGAAAAAATTGGTATGTCATACTCTAATTTCACGGGAAAAGCCAAAGACACACCTCTTAATTCTACCGCAATAGGGAATATATTGTCTATAATTCCAGAGGTCAATCTTATGTGGCTTATTACGGGGCAAGGAGATATGCTGCGTCTCGATGAGTTTGACAGTACAAAGTTATCGGACAAAGAGACGGTGGCGCAATTATTGACTTATCTTCGGGAAAAAGATGCTGAAATCAAAGACCTTGCAAAACAAATAGGACGTCTCGAAGCTGAAAATGAATTGATAAAAGCGGAATCGGAATCCCTCAAAGCTGAAATCAGAACAGCAAAAAAGGCCCCTTCTATGGATGCCGAGGATGCCATCTCTGCCGCTGCAAACGAATAAATAGCATGTGCGTAGTCCCCAAATATTGAAGCACATGATAATTCTTTCGCACACATAATTTGCATGATTTTTATGCGTAAACATGCGGCAAAATGCTAATATGCAACGTATTACATATTTAAGTTGAAGTAATGCAATGTGTATTATCCATCCATAAAACCGCTATTTACATGCTATTTTTGCATAAATACGACCATTATGCACACACTAATACAAATAAATATATGTTGTAATTGAACATCTAAACGAACATCTAATATATCTTTTTCGTTTTTACGGACGTGATTAATTGAACATCTTAGTGAACATCTTAATGAACATTTAAACTCAAAATGGGCCATATTGCTGGAGTCAGAAAATCGGCTCTCTGAAGATGATTTTCGGACGATTGAACGGTATTTTGAACAGTTCTTGAAGCATACTCGTTGCGGGAGTAACAACATAATAAAACCCCACCATAATCATCATTTTACCGATGTATGGCGGGGTTTTTCCATACGGTATCGAGGATATCATCGCCGGAATTTGAGCTGTTTTGATAGCTTATTTCGGGGCGTGTAATATTTTCCGCTCAAACGGACCGTTTAAAGGCATGTCAAAGTAACACGAAAGTATCACTAAAGTCGCATTTCGATCGAGCGGCTGTTCGGGACGGTCTTGTGCTTATCTGTCTGTGTTACACGGTATTTACGGGTTTATTGCTCTCCTCAGGTTTGTCACATTTCGTTTTTACCCCCACATACGATACCGGACATACGATATATTCCGCGTCCGAAAAGCCGGGCCAGCGAATCGAGAGAAGACGAAAAAAGCGGGGAAGTGGATGTCCACTTCCCCGCTTTCGTTTTCG
>OGPD01002211.1_pt1 | contig 12582 bp, 12 predicted proteins | sample 1552861 | NCBI WGS metagenome assembly OGPD01 (sample SAMEA2580280, study PRJEB22360) | human gut metagenome | biome: human gut; feature: human-associated habitat; material: faeces | place: Denmark | collected 2008/2010
ACCTGTACTTATCATTTCCAACGATATAGGCAACAAGCATAGCCCTACGGTCATTGTCGCACCTATCACAAGCAGAATAAACACCAAAGCAAAACTGCCGACACACACTCTAATCAATAACTTTGAGGGATTGGATAAGAACTCAATTATTTTGCTTGAACAGGTACGAACGATTGATAAACAGCGATTAGAACAGTACTTAGGAATGATACCAGATGATATGGTGACAAGGGTTGATAAGGCTCTTACCATTAGTGTTGCATTGGAGAAAATAAAGGCAACAGATGTGTAAAAAGGGCGAGAAGAATAAATTTGCACATTGGTAAAAATGCGGCTGTATTTCTATAATTAGAGTACAGCCGCTTGTTTTATAGCGGAGGTACTCATTATGGGAAATGAAAAATATATCCAAAATTCCGAATTGCAAAGTAAACAGATGCAAGATGAAAACGAAGTATTCAATTCGTTTATCAATATTATGGTACAGATAGTTGAAAAGTACGGAAAGACAGTTTTGCAGGAATTGGATTGTGCTGCGTAAGCTACGCAGCCTTACATATCACATTTTCCTATAAAATTATGGAGGTGGTACGATGAACAGAGAAGGAAAGAAATGTGTCCTGTATCCAAGAGTAAGTACCGAGATGCAGGTGGACGGATATAGCCTTGAAGGACAGAAGAACAGCTTAAAACGCTTTGCTGACCGAGAAGAAATGGAAATTGTCGGTATCTATGAGGATGCAGGTAAATCAGGAAAATCTATTGAAGGACGACCCGCATTTAAGAAAATGCTTTCCGATATAAAAAACGGATTGGAGATAGATTATATTCTGGTTTATAAACTTTCACGATTTGGAAGAAATGCGGCAGATATTCTAAATTCATTGGAGTTTGTGCAGTCGTATGGAATAAATCTCATTTGTATTGAGGAAGGTATTGACTCATCACAGACAAGCGGAAAGCTTTTAATTTCTGTATTATCTGCGGTTGCAGAAATTGAAAGAGAAAATATCATTGAACAGACAATGAACGGACGCAGAGAAAAAGCAAGACAGGGAGGTTGGAATGGTGGTTCTGCTCCGTATGGATATTATCTGAAAGACAATCAGCTCTTAATAGAAGAAACCGAAGCTGAAGCAATCCGAATTATATTTGATAAGTTTGCCAATTCAGACATAGGGCTTGGCGGAGTCGCAAAATATCTTAATTTGCAAGGAATAAAAAAGATACCCCGTCAGAATGGAACATTAGAAACTTGGAGCAGCCATTTCATACGGTTGATATTAGATAATCCTGTCTATTGTGGCAAGATTGCTTATGGCAGGAGAACACGAAAAAAGGTAAAAGGCACAAAAAATGAATATAAGCAGATTCATACAGATGATTATATTCTGGAAGATGGACAGCACGAAGGAATAGTCAGCGAAGAATTATGGCAAAAAGTTCACGCAAAACGTATGGCAACAGGAATTAAGCAGCCATCCAAAATCGGTAAGGATAGGTCACACCTTTTGACGGGGATATTAAAGTGTCCCCTTTGTGGAAGTTCAATGTATACGAACAAACACGCTTGGACAAATAAAGACGGCACATACAAAGAGGTTTACTATTATATTTGTGGTAGAAATAAGCAGGAGCGAGGACATCATTGTGATTATAAAGCATCGCTAAGAAAAACAGATATTGAGCCACTTGTAATTGAAGCTGTTAAGGAATTGGTAAGCGATAAGTATTTTGCAAAAGAGATTGAAAAGCGTATTGGCGTACAGACCGATACAACAGCTATTGATAAGGAACTTGCCAATTATGAGAGCAAGCTGAAAGAAGTAGATTTGAATAAAGCCCGTCTGGAGCGAGAGATTGATAATCTGCCTATTGATGCTCGTTTCAGAGAAAGAAAAATCCACGACATGACATTAAGGCTTGATGGATTGTATGATACGATTGTCGAGTTGGAAGAACGGATTGAAGATGCAAAGCTGAGAAAAAGTTCTATCGAAATGGAAACAATCACTCTGGACAATATTTACAAGCTTATGCTGAATTTCGGAAAGCTCTATGATATAATAAGTGACGAGGAAAAGAAAAGCCTTATTACTTATCTCATAAAAGAAATTCAGATATATCCAAATGGGGAGTCAGGAGCAGCCTTTGAAGTTAATAGAGTTTAATTTCCCAATATATCGGGATGGTCAAGAGGTAAGGCGGCTCTTGTGGGAAAAAGGTAATACCGTTGAGACGGTTGTCCTTTTGAGTAGAAAAATGGTCAATGATAAAAGCATTGAATATATGCACGTAGATTATGAGCCGGAAGATGCTGAATATCTTAAAGGTATTAAGGGTTCAGCAACGTATGCGGAAATCAAGAAATGGATTAAGGAACAGTATAATGTTTCTGTATCATCGTTATACATTGCTCAGTGTAAGGATGCGTGTGGCTTTGAGAAGCGTGATAACTATAACACAGGTGCCGAAGGTCATAAGGTACCTCTGTGCCCAGCTGAGAAGCGGGAACTGATTATAAGGTGTGGTCACAATTTTCTGGCAGATTTTAGGTGCTATCATTCGTCCAAATGTATCATGGAATCAGGCTTGTTTTATGTATTCTGAAAAAGGAAACAATGGTAAAGGTACATTATGTGTATTGATGCGACAGCTTGTCGGAGAAGGAAGATATGCATCTATTCCATTGAAAGATTTTGGTAAGGATTTCATGCTGGAACCGTTGATTCGTGCAACATCTGTTATTGTTGATGAAAACGACGTCGGTACATATATCGACAAGGCTGCGAATTTAAAGGCTGTAATTACAGGTGATACAATTCAGGTTAATCGTAAGTTCAAGCAGCCGATTTTTTTTAAGTTTAAAGGATTCATGGTGCAGTGTCTGAACGAAATGCCAAGAGTGAAAGATAAGTCGGATTCATTTTACAGACGACAGCTGTTCATTCCGTTTACAAAATGTTTTACAGGCGCTGAACGCAAATACATCAAGGACGATTATTTGAAACGTAAAGAAGTCGTAGAATATGTGATGTATAAGGTTCTGAACATTAACTATTATGAGTTCGATGTACCAGAAGCATGTAAGAATGCTCTTGAAGAATATAAAGAGTTCAATGACCCTGTAAGACAGTTCATGAGTGAAATCATTACAGGTATTTATCAAAGATGTTCTGAATCTGCTGAAAGATTATCCAGACTGGGATTGTCCTGACAGTAAAAAAGCTGTCAGACCTAAGAATATGATGGACAAGCCGGAATGGTTGATTGATGAATACAAGCTGGAAGATTGGTATAGCACTACATACAAAGGAAATGATTTAAAGAAAAAGTGTTGTCCGACGTTGAAATCAAGTTACAGAGGAATTTTAAGAGTGTAATACAGAGTGATAGTACAGAAAATGTGCTATCACTTTTTGTTTCTAGGGATTTTTTGAGAAATGTAGCAGAGCGGATGTAGTTATTATTCCGATGCGTCCAAGTGTGACGGATATGCCAGCTACGGAAACAACGATTGACCTTGTAAAGCGTAATGCACCAGATACACCTATTGTGTATGTGGTTAATAGTACAAATAGATTTAAGGCTACAAAAGAATTTATGGAATTTTTCAAAGAAGAACATAAAGACGAGCCAATCTATTGTTTGCCACAAAGTGAAGCGTTTGTACAGTCAAGGCTTGCAAATCAGTCGGTGGTTGCATATAACCCAAGGCTCCCCGCTGCATTGGCTACAAGCGTGCTGACACATGGTGTATGGAAAATCTTAAAATTGAAATTTTAATGAAATCATGATAAAATGAAATCATGAAATTAGCAGTAGTAGCCGACTTTGTGGGATATGTGGGTAACTCGTAGAGTTATCCATATTTTCCATAAAGTTTAGAAAGGAGATTTTAAGATATGACTGAAAATAGATTCAAAGCTCGTCAGCAAAAGCGAGCTGTTGAGGAAGAATCACGTCTGGAACAGGTAAAGGGTGGAACTACATCTGTATCTGGAAAAAATCATGGAAATCAGAAAATGGTTCCTGTCCAGTTCTATATGACAAATGATATGAAGAAAAAATTGAAAATGTATTGTCTGTCCAATGATACAAAGATGACAGATGTTTTGAATAAAATGGTGAATGAATTTTTAACATCCAATGGATTTTAATGAATTCATGAAATCATGAAAATATAAGAAAGGAAGGAGCATACAAAAGTATGGCACATACTTCTGAATACGAAGTTGAAGATATTTTCATAGACCGTTTGGAAGGTATCGGATACAGATTCATAAAATTAGATAACTATGATGATGTGCTTGCCAATTTCCGTGAACAGCTTGCAAAGTTCAATGCAAAGAAGCTGGCAGAAAAAGGACATGATGCATCATTTTCAGATGCTGAGTTCAACCGCATTATGATTCATGTAGATAATCATTCTGTGTATGGATCAGCAAAGATTCTTCGTGATAAATATGTGTTACAGCTGGATAATGGAGAATCAGTGTATATTGATTTCTTCTCAGGTGATACAGATAGAAATATCTATCAGGTAACACATCAGGTTACAATGGACAAGGCACACAAAGACGATGTAGTATATAAGAATCGTTATGATGTGACCGTCCTTATCAACGGTTTACCGCTTGTACAGATTGAATTGAAACGCCCCGGCGTGGAAATCAACGAAGCAATCAACCAGATTAACAGATACAGAAAGTTTTCTTTCAAAGGTATTTTCAGATATTTGCAGCTGTTTGTAGTCAGCAATTCTGTACAGACGAAGTATTTCTGTAATGAAAATGAGATGATGGGTGGTCAGTATAATCCAATTCTGAAATCTCTTGTATTCTTCTGGACAGATGAAAAGAATACACGTATCAATGACCTGAACACATTCACAGGTGAATTTTTCCGTAAATCCGCTATTACAGAGATGATGGATAAATACATGGTCATTAAGACCACGGAGCCTGTATTGATGGTCATGAGACCATACCAGATTTACGCTGTAAAGGCTGCAAAGAAGCGTGTACTGGAAGTAAATCAGAATGGTTATGTATTTGCCTGCACAGGTTCAGGAAAGACGCTGACATCATTCAAGCTGGCACAGCTTTTGCGTGATGAATCAATGGTAGATTTGGTCGTATTCCTGATTGACAGAAAAGACCTTGATGACCAGACAGTTGATGAATACAACAGTTTTGAAAAGGACTGTGTAGACAATACGGACAGCACTGCTGTACTTATCAGCATGCTGAAATCATCTGAGAAAAAGATGATTGTCACAACGATTCAGAAGATGGCAAATGCTGTAAAGAATCCGAAATATGCAGTTGTAATGGATGCATACAGGGATAAGAAGGTTGTATTTATCATTGATGAGTGTCATCGTTCCCAGTTTGGAAAGATGCATGGTCAGATTGAAAAGCATTTTGAAAGAGCAAATTACATCGGATTCACTGGAACACCGATTTTTGAGAAAAACAAGGGTGCGGATGGTCGTACCACAGCTGATATTTTTCATGCAGGAGATAAGCTGGATTCATGCTTGCATAAATACATGATTAAGGATGCGATTGCAGACGGTAACGTGCTTAGATTCTCAGTAGAGTATCAGCGTACCATCTTTGCAAGGAATCTTGCTGTAAAGGGTATTGACCCTGAACAGCTGGATGACCCGGAATACTGCAAGCGTCATAAAATCGACATGGAACCTCTGTACCATGATGATGAGCGTATTGCTGGCATTGCAAAGCATATCTTTGAGCATCATGAACAGCATGTGCATCCACAGGGCAAGGATATTTATACAGCACTGTTCGCAGTGGATAAGATTCAGACCCTCGGAAAGTATTATGATGAGTTCAAGAAGCTGAATGATGCAGCACCAGATGATAAGAAGCTGAAAGTGGCTGCAATCTTTTCCTATCAGGCAAATGAGGATATGGATGATGGTGCAGACGAACATTCACGGGAACTTCTTGACCGCTGTATGCATGATTATAATGCTTTATACAATACAGCATTTACGATTGATACATTTGATGCATACAGAAAAGATATTGCAAAGAGATTGAAACAGAAGGATTTACCGCAGGTTGATATTCTCTTGGTAGTCAATATGTTCCTGACCGGATTCGATGCAAAGCCATTGAATACGCTGTATCTGGACAAGAATCTTATCTGGCACTCACTTGTACAGGCATATAGCCGTACAAACCGTGTAGATAAGGTGACAAAACAGTTTGGACAGATTGTATCATACAGAAATATCAAGCAGTGGCAGGATGATGCACTGACATTATTCTCCGGGGACGGAGACCCGAATGAATATCTGCTTGAAAATTATGAGTATTATCTGAATCAGTGGGTAAATCAGGAACCTGTACTGAGAAAGATTACAGCAGATGTGGATGCAGCTGGGCAGCTCAAGTCAGAAGATGAAATCCGTATGTTTATCATTGCGTTCCGTTCAATGGCAAAGACCCTTGCCACTTTGAAGACATTTTCTAAGTTTGACTGGGATGACCTTGCTGTTGTGATGGATGAGAATGAATACGAAGGATTCAAGAGCTGGTATCTGTATTACAAAGACCAGACACACAATCCAAATCCGAAAGTACCTGTGCCGGTAGATGTGGATTTCGATATTGAGCTTGTCCGTACTGACCGTATCAATGTCGTGTATATCCTGAATCTGCTGAAAAATGCGAATACTCACGACAAGACAGAAGAAGAAAAGCAGCAGGATGTTGATTTGATTCTGCGTGAGATTGAGCGTTCCGATAATGAATCATTGAGACTCAAAAAAGAGGTCATGAAACAGTTCATTCTGACCAGATTCTATGATTTGCCAGATGATGCAGATATCATGGAAGCATTTACTCAGTTCGAGAAAGAGCAGATGAAGGCTGACATGGAAGAATTTGCGTTTGATAACAAGATTGATTACATGATTGTATCAGAACTGTTTACGGAATATGTATTCCACGGTACGATTTCAGATGATGATATTCGTAAGAGATTGACTGCATACAAGCTGGGCCTTCTGAAAATGACGAAACTGACAAAATCAGTGAAGACATTTGTAACAGAGACCTATAACAAATACAAAGCAGAGGGAGAATAATTATGGCAGATACAAATACATATCAGGCACAGGCAAATGAGCTTTCTCAAAAGCTCTGGGCGATTGCTAATGAATTACGAGGACAGATGGATGCCAGTGAGTTCAAGAATTATATTCTTGGAGTAATTTTCTATCGTTATCTGTCAGAACGTACAGGAATGTACATGGCAGAAATCCTTGAAAATGACGGTGTGACATACGAAGAAGCATTTGCGGATGATGATTACAGACCTGTTGTAGAAGACTGGTCTTTATCCAAACTGGGATATGTCATCAAGCCGGAAAACCTGTTCCGTAACCTGATTCGTAAGATTACAAAATTTGAGAATGATGCTGATAAGTTCAGCGTGGAAGATTTTGAAAAAGCAATCAATGACCTTGTAGGTTCTACAATGGGTCATGAATCCAACAAAGCATTTGATGGATTGTTCAATGATATGCGTTTACAGGATGTACGTCTTGGAGAGACAGTGGCAGACCGTACAGATATGATTGGTCGTGTCATGGTCAAGGTCTCAGACATTGACTTTGATTTACAGGATTCTCAGTTTGATGTACTGGGTACAGCATATATGATTCTGATTGGTCTGTTTGCTTCAGATGCCGGGAAGAAAGGTGGAGAGTTCTTTACACCTGCCGGACCGAGTAGACTTTGTGCTACACTTGCATCCCTTGGACTGGACGAAGCAAAGACCGTCGGTGACTGTACCTGCGGTTCTGCATCCATGCTGTTAGAAGTTCAGAAGCATTTGACCACACATAAAGTCGGTCATTTCTATGGACAGGAGCAGAACGCTACAACATACAACCTGTCAAGAATGAACATGATTATGCATGGTGTAGACTGGCAGAATTTTGACATCTACAAAGGAGATACGCTGAAAGATGATAAATACGGTGATGATTTGAAGCTGACTGTACAGGTCTGCAATCCACCGTATAGCTTGAAGTGGTCAGCTGATAAGAAATTTGAGGATGACCCACGATACAGCGGAGCTGGTAAGCTGGCACCGAAATCTGCTGCTGACCTTGCATTTGTAGAACATATGATTTATCACATGGATGATTCTGATGGTCGTGTAGCTGTACTGTTACCTCATGGTGTATTGTTCCGTGGTGGTGCAGAAGAAGCAATCAGAAAATATATCATCAAAGATTTGAATAGACTGGATGCTGTTATCGGATTGCCTGCAAATCTGTTTCATGGAACAGGAATTCCAGTGTGTGTATTGGTGCTGAAAAGCAAGAGAAACGGCAATTCAGGAAATATTCTGTTCATTGATGCATCGAAAGAGTTCAAGGCTGGAAAGAATCAGAACATCTTGGAACAGGAACATATTGATAAGATTGTAGATGCATATGCAAAGCGTGTAGATGTAGATAAATTTGCTCATGTAGCAGATATGAAAGAGATTGAAGACAATGGCTATAACCTCAACATTCCACGATATGTTGATACATTCGAGGAAGAAGAACCTGTTGATTTAGGTGCTGTAAAAGCAAAGATTCAGACACTGGACTCAGAAACAAAAGCTGCCATTGATAAGGCTGAAAGTTTTATGAGACAGCTTGGACTGTAAAGGCGGGTGTCGTGTATGAATTTTTTTGATGATGAATCAAAAATTATTGAGTGGTTACAGGGGGTAAAATTAAATAAGGTTCTTCTGTCAAACGATATTGGGATTACGAAAGAAGTTTTTGCTTCAATTCATGATGCGGAAGAATGGAAATCATGGAGTAATTCCTCTGGAAAGTCAGACCCACCGCCTGATTTTTATAATGATGAATTAAAATTCATGATGGATGTAATGAGAGTAGATGACCACGCTTTTGAAAATAAGAATGGTAAAATTGTAAATCCAACAAATCAACAAGAAAGCATAATGCAAAAAGAAATTCGTAAAAGTGGTATGTTGGATAGTTTTCCGAATGTGAAAAGTGTTATTGTAAATGCTACTACGGATTTACCGACAGATAAAGACCATAATTATAAATTTTACTATTCTAATTTTGAGCGTGTCCTTATGAAACACAATAATCAAATTGATTTATATGAAAGAAATCATCCGGGATATAAGACGATTTTTTTGGTATTAGATGAATCATCGGCTTATTTTGAAATGGAATCAGTGATGAATAATGGTGTGGTAAAAGGACAACCTCATTATTGGTTTTGGGATAGTATGTTTGTAAATATCCTGAAAAAATTAAGAATAGATTATCTCATCTGGTATGCACCATTTAAATATTATGAGGTTCCGCAGGGTGACAAGAAACCAGATTTACCAAAAGTTTGTGTAATTGACATTAAACATATAACTCAGTGGGATTCTCATTCAATATCATATGACAAAAGCAAGATGAAATCGGCTTATTTTGAAATGGAATCAGTGATGAATAATGGTGTGGTAAAAGGACAACCTCATTATTGGTTTTGGGATAGTATGTTTGTAAATATCCTGAAAAAATTAAGAATAGATTATCTCATCTGGTATGCACCATTTAAATATTATGAGGTTCCGCAGGGTGACAAGAAACCAGATTTACCAAAAGTTTGTGTAATTGACATTAAACATATAACTCAGTGGGATTCTCATTCAATATCATATGACAAAAGCAAGATGAAAAGTGTAGAATTGTAGAAAGGGGTGAAGTAAATGCTGAGGTTTAAGAAGGATGATGGAACAGATTTTCCAGATTGGGAAGGAAAAAGTGTAGGCGATATAACTATTGAATTGAAAGAATATGAACAACTTAATTCTGGCTACCCGCTTATGACATCATCACGAATTGGATTGATGATGCAAGAAGATTTTCGTACTAAGTCTAGTACAGAAGATGATACAGCAATATTCAGTGTTGTTCCTCGTGGCGTTGCAACATATCGACACATGAGTGATGATAATATTTTTCACTTTAATATAAATAATTTGGTTGATAAAGGACTTGTTAGTAAAGAATATCCTGTTTTTAATACTGTAAATGGTAACAGTCTTTATTTGTTGGTTGAATATTTGAATTCAAGTAAGAAATTTTTGAATTTTTGTAAGGCTCAAAAAAAAGGTGGAACACGAACACGTTTGTATTTTAAAGTGCTTAAAGAGTTCAAATTTAATGTTCCATCACTTCCAGAACAGCAGAAAATTGCTGATTTCTTATCTACGATTGATACAGTCATTGAGAAACAAAAAGCAACTGTCGAAGCGTGGGAAGAACGTAAAAAAGGTGTGATGCAGAAGCTGTTCAGTCAGGAAGTAAGATTCAAAGCAGATGATGGAAGTGAATTTCCTGAGTGGGAAGAAAAGAAACTGGGTGATATTTCAGAAAGAATTTTAGTTGGTCTTGCAACGACTGTAACACCTTATTATCGAGAAAAAGGAAGACCTATGTTTCGTAATTTGAATATTAAGCAGGGTTACTTGGATGATAGAGATATGTTATTTCTGGATGATGATTATGCAGATTCTCAAAAGAATAAAGCAATTCATTTTGGAGATATATTAACAGTTCATACAGGAAATATAGGGTGGTCATGTTTAGTCCCTGAAAAATATGAAGGCGCATTATCATTTACGACATTGATTACAACTGTAAAATTTAATGTGGTTTCAAATAAATATGTGTGTGATTTTTTAAATTCTCCATTGGGAATGAATAGAATGCAAAATTTAGCATTTTCAGGTGGTCGTGCAAATTTGAATACATCTGAATTTCAAAAAGTACAAGTTCCACATCCTTGCCTTGCAGAACAGCGGAAAATTGCAGATTGTCTTTCATCATTTGATGAAGTCATTGAGAAGCAGAAAGCAACTTTAGCTGCGTGGGAAGAACTGAAAAAAGGTCTGTTACAGCAGATGTTTGTATAAGAACAATTGAATAAATCAATAGTGAACAGGTGATGTACGAGATTTGTGTGTCACCTGTTTTTCTATGTCTGAAACACAGAAACACGTTATAAAAATAAAGTTGTAACACAGGGTAGGAAAATATAAAAAGTGTGTTATATTTCAAGTGTAATCAAAATGAATTTTTACAGAAAGTCGAGGTAAATAGATATGGCAGATTTAAAAGATGTTAGAAAAATTCTTGAAGAAAAGAGAAAAGAAAAAGAGGCTCTGGAGCAGGAACTGGCGATGCTGGAAGCAGAACCAAACAGAAATATTCTTGTATCAATCATCGAAGGTGATGTTGCATTGAACAAGAAACTTATCGGATTAAGAGCCGATGAAGTGAGAGTCATTGCAGCGCATTATGTTGATTTGTTCGACAAAGCAATGGCAGAAAGTGAAGCAGAGCTTGAAGAGATGAGAGCGAAAGCAGAACAGAAAAAAGAGCGTGCAAGAGTAAGAGCAGCACAGCGTAAAAGAGAGAAAGCTGCGCAGGAAACTGCACATCGGAGTGAATCTGTTGTGCGTTGAAGATGGTATTGACAGTGCAGGAGTTCTATACAGATATGTGGTACTATATCTGTAAAAATCGAAAAATGGTGTCTGGTCATCCTTGTGATTATAAAAAACATATTCGACAAGAGGAAATCAATGCAGAAGTCATACAGATGATAAAATACGTCTTTGGTGGTGAAAACAGCATGAAAGACAATGTATTGAGCAAAGTTGGTACAGATGATTCATTGAAAGAATTGGAAGCAGAGAAGACACGATTAGTTGATGAGCGTGCAAAGCTGAATACAAAGAAAACAAAGCAATTACGCAGAATCAATGAGTTAGATATTGATGATGATTTGTATGATGATTTGATGAAATCTTATAGAGCATATCTTGGAGAAATCAATGACCAGCTTGCATCAATCGAAAATCTCCTGTATCAGAACGAGCTGGCAATAGAGAATGCTCAGGGAGAGAATCTTTCGACGGAAGTCTATAAGAGACTGATAGATGCAACAATCGAAAATATTGACGATGTATCAGATGCAGATAAGAAGGTACTTATGAATGCATTGCTTGAGAAAGTGGAAATTTTCAAGGAGAAGCAGAAGGACGGTCGTTGGGTGAAATCAGTACAGTTCAAGATTCCATTGAACATTGACGGAAAGCCCGTAGATACAATGTTTTTTGATGATGATGAAGATACAAAAAATTTCCTATCCAATGAGAAGCATGTCGATATGATTGTTTTGCTGTCAAGAAAAGATAAATAAATACCGAAAAGTGGCGTATTTCCAGGATTTTTGCGAGGTCAGCATCATCAGAGAAGCCTTGTGAAAAGCTCGGTTTTCTTGTATGGAAACATATCTACTTTGTAGCTCGACCGGAGAAAAAGTCGATGACCGAAAAAATGCGGTAGGGTCTAGGCTGTGGATTAGATGTCATAGGTTGTGGCATTGGGATAGATGTTATCTAGGGTGCAAACTCAATTTGAGTGAGTGATATAGATGTTGTCTAATTGGTCCTGTGTCAAGATTTAGCACAAAATAAAATGAGAAGTTCTGCCAACTAAGC
>OGPD01002215.1_pt1 | contig 12568 bp, 10 predicted proteins | sample 1552861 | NCBI WGS metagenome assembly OGPD01 (sample SAMEA2580280, study PRJEB22360) | human gut metagenome | biome: human gut; feature: human-associated habitat; material: faeces | place: Denmark | collected 2008/2010
CTGCTCCACATAGGGCAGACAGGCCAGATTCAGGTCGAAGACAGGGGCCATACCCAGGATTTTCTGGGAAGCATTGTCCACTAATACGCCGTAATTGCCCATATGGCGATCCAGCTGAAACGTCAGCGCGTCCAGAACCAGCATACGCCGGAACTCGTCTTCCGATCCTATATTGTGATAAAAACGGATTAGCTCTTCCACGGAAGCTCCGTCCGGATAGAATCGAAACATGGGCGCATATCCATACTGTTCGCTGGTGAACAGGCGGCATTTAGACGCTGTTTTGCCGTACAATTCGGCCAGCTCATAGGAAACGGCATTCCGGCAGATTTTTTGCGCCAGTTCGGCGGCCAGAACCTCAGAGTAAGGTTCCAGCCCTACGTTCCGCGCGCCGGATTCGCCCTGTTTGTATAAGAAAATTTCCCCGCCTTCTCTTTTCCAGCATTTCCGGAAGCTGCCCTCTGTGCTTAGATCTGGAAAGCAGTCTTTCGAATCGGAAATAATCACAGCCTCTTCAAAATCCCCGGTTCCCTCAAACGCCAGTTTCGAGACCGGCTCGCTGAAGGAATTCCGATAAGGGGAGACATCGTCCCAGCCGAGTAATTCCGTTCCGTTTGATACCCAGAAGGTATCGTTTAGGCTGGCGGCATGGGTGAGAGACAGGAATTCGTTCTCATTATTGCAGCCGCATTTTTCCAGGAGAGAGTACAGATATCCGTTGTGGCTTGCGCTGTTTCTGCGTTTCAGCCAGTTTTCCAGTGTCTGAAAACCGATGGGCATTTTTTCTTTTTTGTTACCAAGCAGGAGATAGGAAGAATCCTTTTTTTCAAAAACCGCAATTATTTCATCCCGGTTCATTAAAAACAGCATATGTTCCCTTCCTTTCAGGCAATTCTGCAGATGTTCTGATATACCATGTGAAACTGATCGCTGACTGCCTTATCCTGATGATAGTGGCCGAAATACCACCGTTTAAAGCGAAGCTTTTCAGAAATCACCTGAAAATAGTCCGTCAGCTTATCTGGCTGGTAAAGCCCCAGGGAAAAATAGGCCTGAATACTGCTGGGGCAGCAGTGGGTAATGACAAAGTCTGTCTCCCAGTTATGCTGCTCAAGGCAGGAAATTCCATTTTTCATCTCTTCTTCCGAGGGCATTTCCTGTTCCCACCAGTCGTAGTGGGAGATGCGGTACAGCTGTTTCCCCTGCCGTTCCAGCTCCAGAACTTCTTTTATCAGTTTTTCTGTATCGTCTGACTGCAGCAGCCCGTCGCTGATATCGGTGCTCCTGGCTCCGCCAAAGGTGAAAATCCGCTTTCCGTCAATGCAGAACATCTCTCCCCTCAGCAGATGGGTGATATTGGAGCGGATGTTCTGCACCCGTCCTCCTGCCCACGTACTGTAAAAACCAGCGTATTTTTTCTCGAGAACATCAAAGTTTTCATGGTTGCCTGAGACGAAAGCCAGACGGCAGTCCAGCGATTCACTCAGATAATCCAGCCGACGTGCTTCTTCCATAGAACCGTCCCAGACGCACCCGAAATCGCCTGCTACGATGACCGTATCGTGGGCGTCCAGACAGTGTTCCTGTGCGTACTCTATGATTCTCTGGCAGTTTCCGTGTGTGTCTCCTGTTACATAAACTCCCATTGCTAATTGTCCTCTCCCACATAAATCCACTGCTCAATATAATTTCTGTCATCCTTAAATACAGGGATTTCTTCATCTATGAACCAGACGGTTTTTTCTGCCTCCTGCTGTGTTTTGACGCAGCAGCTTCCATATTTTTTATGTACAGGAAGATCTCTTGCTGAAATCTATCCTCATATATTAGACGTTGGTTTTGATGGAATTATTGGTGCTGGTGGTGGATTTGTGACAATCGGTGATGAAATGCTTTATCATAAAAAAGTTTCTGATAACGATGTTCATCGTGTTGTTGATTTCTTTGAAGAAAATGATTATGACTATTATCTTGAAAGTAATGGTGGTTTATTTGCAAGTGAAAATCTTGTATCTCGTTTAGAAAAAATAACTTATGGTGATTTGGAAAATGATGAAAATGCAAGAAAGAAAAAAGAAGAACAACCAAGTCATTTTATTACGTCCTTGATTGAAGGAGAAAGCATGTACCGTAGTGATGTCAATAAGATTTGTTTTTTAGAAAATAAAGATATTCCTTTTCAAACAATTAATGATCATTTTTCAGATGCTTTCAATGTCATTCATTGCACTGTTCCTTCTTTTGGTGATGATTCAGGTGAATTATCTGTTGTTGGTGTTAATAAGGCAAGCGCTATTGAAACCCTTATTCAACATTTAAATATTCCTAAAGAAAATACTTTTGCTTTTGGAGATGGAATGAATGATACCGATATGCTTGAATATTGCCATGTAGGAATTGCTGTAGGTAACGCAAAAGAAGGCTTAAAAGAAATTGCGGATGAAGTTTGTGATGATATTGCAAAAGATGGTATTTATAAAGCCATGAAAAAACATCAACTTATATAAAAAATGCTAGAAAATCTAGCATTTTTTTCTATTCATAATTAAAATAATCTTTACTTTCATGAATTTGGGTATCGATTGGCAAATTGTCTAAGAGTTTCTGTAACTCTTTTTCAAAAATCACTTCTAAGTGATGTCCTGGATCAATCAATAAACAATCATGATCAATGGCATATTTGGCATGACGATATTTGCTATCACCTGTAATATAACAATCGACTTGATCTGCAAGAATTTCTAAATCATCTGCGGCACTTCCACCACAAATAGCAATCTTCTCAATTGTTTTATTCGTGTTTTTGCTGTATTTTACATGTTCTAGTTGGAATGTTTCTTTTACTTTTTTAATAAAAGTATTTCCTTCCATTGGTTGATTTAAAATAGCCTTTTTACCAACTTCATAGTGATCATAACATTCAATACCATGAACACCTAATTGATTAACCAACCAATCATTCATAGAAATACCATTTTTCCCTCGATCAAGACAAGTATGTAAACTATAAACAACAATATCATGTCTCATTGCAAGTGAAATAAAATATCCTTGATGTTCATTGACATCCATATTTTTAATCTTTTCAAGTAAAAATGGATGATGTGTTATTAACATTTGACAATCTTGTTCAATGCAAGCTTGTAATGTTTCATTATCTGCATTTAAAGCTATATACACTTTTTTGATTTCTTTATTTCTATTTCCTATTTGTAAACCGCAACAATCAAAATCCATTTGAAGTTCAAGTGGAAAATAGTTTTCTAAATAGTTAATAATTTCATAAGCTTTCATTTAATTCACCTTCAATAAGTTTTAATATTTGATCAATTTCTTGATATCTTTGATGTTCTTTTGGTAAATCTTTTTGAATTCTTTGATATGTTTTGTATTGCTTTTTCCAATATTGGATAAATAAATCAGATTTTTCTTTTCTTAAAACAGGACCAAAAAGAAGATCTTCTTTTGTCATTTGTACATCATTTACTTTTTTTACAACCATCATTTCATAGATATGATGTCCATCTTGAATCATTTTTTCATCAAGAATAGTAAAATTATTTTTGAATAAATATTCTCTTAAATGATCACTATTGGCATTTGGTTGTAAGAATAAACGTTTATTTTGATCAATGTAATCTTTATTTTCTTCTAAAATATCACCTATAAGAAAGGCTCCCATTCCAGCTATTGTAATCATAGAAACATCTTTATCTAAAATGGGATTAAGACCATTTCCTAATAAAGCTTCAATTTTTTCTTCAAAATGATAGTGCTCAATAGTCGAAAGAGAAGCTTTAAAAGGTCCTTGTGCCACATCACAAGCATAGGCTTTTTCTACAATATTTTTTTCTATTAAATAGCAAGGAAGATAGGCATGATCTGTTCCTATATCCGCTAAAATAGTACCATTTTTATGTTTATCAACGAGCTGTGCAAGTTCTAATAAGCGCCCTGAAAGTTTCATATTAACGATCTAAGAAATCCTTTAATCTTTTTGAACGAGATGGGTGTTTTAATTTTCTTAAAGCTTTTGCTTCAATTTGACGAATACGTTCACGTGTTACGTTGAATTCACGTCCTACTTCTTCGAGTGTTCTTGTTCTTCCATCATCTAAACCAAAACGAAGTCTTAATACTTTTTCTTCACGATCTGTTAATTCTAATAAAACATCATTTAATTCATCTTTTAATAATTCATTAGCGGCATAATCATCTGGTGACATAGCTCCTTCATCTTCAATGAAATCACCTAAATGAGAGTCATCTTCTTCCCCAATTGGTGTTTCTAAAGAAACAGGTTCTAATGAAATTTTCTGAATTTCACGTACTTTTTCAGGTGTCATACCATCCATTTTTTCCGCAATTTCTTCCGCAGTAGGTTCTCTTCCTAATTCTTGAATCAATTGTCTTTGGATACGTGTTAATTTATTGATTGTTTCCACCATGTGTACAGGAATACGAATTGTACGAGCTTGATCGGCAATCGCGCGTGTAATTGCTTGACGAATCCACCAAGTAGCATACGTTGAGAATTTGAATCCTTTTGTATAATCAAATTTTTCTACCGCTTTAATTAATCCCATGTTTCCTTCTTGAATTAAATCTAAGAATAACATACCACGTCCTACATATCTTTTAGCGATAGAAACAACTAATCTTAAGTTTGCTGCAGCAAGTTCTTTTTTTGCTTGTTCGTCACCTTCTAAAATACGTTTTGCAAGTTCAATTTCTTGATCATGATTCAATAATTCAACACGACCGATTTCTTTTAAATACATTTTTACAGGATCGTTGATTTTAACATTGCTTCCTAATTGTGTGCTTTCACTTTCTTTATCGTCATCATGTTCTTGATACATATGTAATGTATCTCCCGTCATCATGTCGAAATCACCATCAAAGTCTAAATCAGGAGTATCATCACTATCATCAATATCTAAATCGAGGTCATCCCCTAAATCTGGAACACCCGCTAATAAAACATCATCATCAACATCTAATGAATCTAAATCATCATCAGAAATTGTAATATCACTTTTTTGGATATGTTCTAATAATTCTTCTGCAAGTTCATCACTTAAATCATAATTCATTAAATATTCGTCAATTTGTTCTTGGGTTAATACATTCCCATTTTGTTTCGCTTCATTTACAACTAAAGCCTTTAAGTCTTCAAATGAAACAGCTTGTACTTTTTTCTTTGCCATATCTTACTCCTTCTCTTTTGAATTAATAATTTCTTGTAGAATCTTCGCTTGTTGCCGTGGATCATAAGTTTGCGCCATTTCACTTTCAAGCTGTTTGATTCTTTCTACTTCCATTTTTTCTTGTATAATTTTTATATAATCATCAATTGCTTGATTTGATGTTTCTTTAGGTAAATGTTGTGAAGAAATTTCTAATATTCTTTTAACGATTTCATCATCATCGATCATACTAATCAAATCAGCAATTTCTAAGACAACATATTGACGATAATAATCAATAATATAAGAAGCAATCAAACGATTAATTTTATCATACATGTAGCCTGCTTTTGCTTCATATTGCATCGCATAGCTTTTATTTTGCATCATGTAATAAAGCAAGTTTCTCTCTGCTTTTTGATACTTATCAATCATCTTTGTTGATTGATCATAAGTGATTGGTTGAAACGGAATCGGTTGCTTTTCATGAGGTTTTTGGCTTAATAACTGATAAATAATTTCTTTAGAAAAGCCCGACTTTTTAACCAATTGTTCTATATAATAATCACGGTCTACTAGATCATCTAATGTTGCAATCATTTCAACCATTGATTCTAAATATTTCTTTCGATCTTCATAATTTTCTACATTGATTCTTTCATAATGATAACTCATTTTAAAATCAATCGCACTTTGTGGATTTTTAAATAAAGCATTCAGTTCATCTTTTCCTTTTGCTTTTAAAAATTCATCTGGATCCATTTGATCAGGAATAACAACAACCCCTATATTAAAACCCGCTAAAGCCATTGCATCAATACATTTCATCATGGCATTTTTTCCAGCCTGATCTCCATCTAAACATAAGACAACATCATTAGAAAGTCTCTTCAACATCCTTAAATGATTTGAAGTAAGTGCTGTTCCCATAATTGCGACAGCATTTTTAATTCCTGCCTTGTATAATGCAATTACATCCATGAATCCTTCAAGAACAATAATTTTACCTGCATCTCTTACCGATTCTTTGACACGATGATAATTATAAAGCGTATCACCTTTAATAAAGATTGAGGATTCTGGTGAATTCATATATTTTGCTTCTTTTTGGCTTGAACGATAAATACGTCCACTAAATCCTACCACGCGTCCTTCACTATTATGTAAAGGAAACATGATACGATCATGATAACGATCATAACCAACTTGTGATTCAATGACTAAACCTGAAGCATAGGCTTGCATCTTTGTAAAACCCGACTTTTCAAAAGCGGATAATAAAATATTTTGATCAGGTGCATAACCAATTTCAAAATGGTCAATAACATCTTGTGAAAGTTCTCTTTGTGTTAAATAGTTTTTTGCTTCTAAAGCAAGTTTTGTTGACAAATAGTGTTTATAAATACGATTGGCTTCTTCATGCATTAAATAGAAAGGTTCTGTTTTTTTATTAACAGGTTTCTTTTCTTCATAAAAGGTAAAATCACCTAAATCGACATTTCCCATTTGTGCAACCATCTTTACCGCTTCTAAATAAGAAATTTTTAAATATTCTTGTAAGAAAGTAAAGACATTTCCCCCATGATGACAGACAAAACACATAAAGATTTGTTTTTCTGGTGATACTGACATAGAGGGATGACTATCATTATGAAAAGGACATAAGGCAATATAATTTCGTCCTTTTCTTTCAAGTGGAAGATAATTGCCAATAACTTCCACAATGTCGACAGATTGTCTTATTTCATTGATTTTTTCTTGTGAAAGTCTTGGCATAGTTTCCTCCTTTATTAGAATGCGATTTTATCTTGAATATATGCAACTAATTCATCAATTGGTAAACGAACTTGTTCCATTGTATCACGATTACGAACAGTAACAGCATTGTCTTCCATTGTATCAAAGTCAACAGTAACACAATATGGTGTACCGATAGCATCTTGTCGACGATATCTTTTTCCGATTTGTCCGGCAACATCATATTCAACAGAGAAATGTTTAGCAAGAGTTGCATAAACTTCTTCTGCTTTTTCGCTTTGTTTTTTAGTTAATGGTAAGACTGCTACTTTATATGGAGCAATAGCAGGATGTAATTTCATCACTGTTCTTGTATCTCCATTTTCTAAAGTTTCTTCTTGAAAACTGTCGCATAAAACAGATAAGAATAAACGATCTGCACCTACAGATGGTTCAATAACATAAGGAATATATTTTTCGTTTGTTTGGGGATCTAAATATTCTAAGGATTTTTTAGAATGTTCCATATGACGAGATAAATCATAATCTGTACGATCTGCAATTCCCCATAATTCTCCCCATCCAAATGGGAATTTGTATTCAACATCGCAAGTTGCTTTTGAATAGAAAGAAAGTTCTTCTTTTTCATGATCTCTAAATTTTAAGTTTTCTTCTTTTAAACCTAAATCTAATAAGAATTTTTTACAATAAGATTTCCAATAATCAAACCATTCTAAATCTGTATCTGGTTTACAGAAGAATTCTAATTCCATTTGTTCAAATTCTCTTGTTCTGAAAATAAAGTTACCTGGTGTAATTTCATTTCTGAATGATTTCCCGATTTGACCAATACCAAATGGTACTTTTTTACGAGATGTTCTTTGAATATTTTTAAAGTTTACAAAAATACCTTGTGCTGTTTCAGGACGTAAATAAACCACAGATTTATCGTCTTCAACAACACCCATATGTGTTTCAAACATTAATTTAAATTGTCTAACATCTGTGAAGTTGCTTTTTCCACAGTTAGGGCAAACAATGTTATGTTCTTTAATATAAGACATTGTTTGTTCATTGCTCCAACCTTCACTATGTACAGAAGGATCGTATGCTTCAATTAATTTATCTGCACGATGTCTTGTTTTACATTCTTTACAGTCAATTAATGGGTCAGAGAATCCACCAACATGTCCAGAAGCTTCCCATACCTTTGGATTCATAAAAATAGCTGAATCTAAACCAACGTTATAAGGAGATTCTTGAATGAATCTTTTCCACCATAAACGTTTAATATTGTTTTTCATTTCAACCCCTAATGGTCCAAAATCCCATGTGTTTGCAAGTCCATCATAGATTTCAGAACCTTGATATACAAAACCTGTTGATTTTGCATGATTTACTAATTTGTCCATATCTTTAGTTGCCATATTTTTCTCCTTTTTGTGTAAAAATGAATAAAGACTTGGCATTCCAAGTCTTTTATACCCTTTTCGCGTATCAATAAAATACCCTTATAGTGGATATTTGTCAACCAACTATAAGGGTGCTACATATAAGTTCTTTCATCAAGCCAATTCATAATATTATGATAAACTTCGCGATAATTATTTTCATGTAAAATATCTTGTCGACGATTATCAAAAATCTTATAGCTTAAATCTTTTAATCCATTTTCCTTTAATATTTTATAAAGTTTTATCGTGTCTTTTCCATTGCGTGTCAAATTATCAAATCCACCCGATAACAAGTATACAGGTAAATATTGGGGAATTTGTTTTAAATGTTCTTCATCACTCGTATATTTTATATAATCTAAAATATCTCGATAAGCTTGATTTGTGTAAACAAAGTCCGTAAGTGGATCTTCCATGTAAAGGTTCACTTCTTTTGTATTAGTCATTTTATAGTTTCCATTTAAATTTCTTTGTAGAAATAAATCAATTGCTTTTTTGATGACTCTTGAGTGATTCATTTGTCCATGTAATAAAATATTGAAATCAACAATCATCTTCATCCGATAATAAAAACTATTTTTCATACATGTACCTAATAGAATCATGCCATTAATATAGTCTCCATACACACCAGCATATTTTAATAAAACAAGCGAGCCTAAATCAACACCTAGCATAAAGTAAGGTAGATCTTCATAACGTTTAGTAATAATATGACGTAAACGTTGAATATCTTCAACTAATGTATCAAGTGCATTTCCTTTTCCAAAATAACCTTGTTCAAATTTATAAAGAGAAGTTCCATGTCCTGGAAAATCAGATACTACCACAATAAAGCCTTCATGACTTAAATATTCCGCAAACTTTTTATAACGTTCAGAATATTCACATAAACCATGATGTATTTGAATAATGCCCTTATATCTTAAGATTACATTGGGCTGATAGATATCAAATTTAATAGACGTATGTGTTCCCGACGTATAGGTTTCTGTAAATCTCATCGTCTAGTGCCTCCTTTTTGATAAGGACGGTTATAGTTTGATCTTTTTGTACGTGGTCTAATCAAACAGTTTTTACCAAAACCAATAAGATCTTTTCGATTTGCCTTGATTAAAGCCTCATAGACGAGATCATAGTTTTTAGGGTTTTTATATTGAATCAACGCTCTTTGCATTGCTTTTTCCTTTGGATCTTTTGGAACATAGACTTCTGTCATATCACGAGGATCCAATCCTGTATAATACATTGTTGTTGAAAGAGTTCCTGGTGTTGGATAGAAATCTTGGACTTGTTCTGGTTGATGATGAATATCTCTTAAATACTCCGCTAATTCAATGGCATCTTCTAAACGACATCCTGGATGAGATGACATTAAATAAGGAACAAGGAACTGTTTCTTATCGTATTTTTCATTTAAACGATAATATTTGTCTACAAACTTTTCATAAAGTCCACGTCTTGGTTTTCCCATTTTATCTAAAGCATGATTACTAATATGTTCAGGAGCCACTTTTAATTGTCCAGAAATATGATGTTGGACAAGTTTTTCAAAGAAATGATCGTTTTTATCATACATTAAATAATCATAGCGGATTCCTGAACGAACAAAGACTTTTTTAACATTAGGAAGCTGTCTTAATTTTGTAAGTAATGAAAGATAATCTTCATGATCTACCTTTAAGTTTTTACATGGTTGAGGCCATAAACATTGTTTTGTTGGACATGCTCCTTTCGTCTTTTGTTTTTCACATGCTGTATCTCTAAAGTTTGCTGTTGGTCCTCCAACATCATGAATATATCCTTTAAAATCAGGATCCCATACCATTTTATTTGCTTCAGCTAAAATCGATTCATGACTTCTTGCTTGAATAATACGTCCTTGATGAAAAGCTAAAGCACAAAAGTTACACGAACCAAAGCACCCACGGTTAGAAATAAGGGAGAATTTCACTTCATCAATTGCAGGAACATGTTCATAATTTGGATGATATGTACGGTTGTAATCATAACCATAAGCACGGTCAAATTCTCTTTGAGTAAGCGGTCTATTTGGTCTATTTTGAACCACATACCACCCTTGATAAGGCTCCACTAATATTTTAGCGTTGTAATGATCGGTATTAAGATATTGTATTTGGAAAGATTCAGCATATTTTCTTTTAGAAGAAGTAATTTCTTCATAGCTAGGAAGCATAATATAATCTGAAAGATCATCTATATTCTTTGTTTTATAAACAGTTCCATCTAAATAGGTTAAATATTTAATTTCCAAACCACTTTCTAAAGCTTCTGCCACTTCAATAATACTATTTTCTCCCATACCAAACATTAATAAATCGGCATTGGCATCAATAATAATTGATTTTCTAACTTTGTCACTCCAATAATCATAATGTGCTAAACGTCGTAAAGAAGCTTCAATACCACCAAGAATAATGTTTGTATCCGGATAAGCCTGTCTTGCCATTTGACTATAAACAATAACGGCACGATCTGGTCTTTTAAAACCTTTACCTCCTGGTGTATAGGAATCTTTATGTCTTCTTTTTTTAGAAACTGTATAATGATTGACCATTGAATCAATATTTCCCGAAGAAATCAAGAAACCTAATTTAGGTTTACCAAATTGTCTGAATTCTTCCACGTTATGCCAATCTGGTTGTGATAAAAAAGCCACCTTAAACCCATTGGCTTCTAATGTACGACAGATAATCGCCGCACCAAATGACGGGTGATCCACATAGGCATCTCCACAAACATAGACAAAATCAACCTCTTGCCATCCTCTTTCGTCCATTTCTTTTCTATTTATCGGTAAAAACTGCCCCATATGTATCTCCCCCTTTGAATTTATTTTTATTATAGTCAAAAAATGTATATAAAAAAAGACAAAAGTGTCGACTTTTGTCATAATTTTTCAAGACTTTTTATCATTTTCTTGGTCTTAAATAAAATTCCAGTCATTTCATCTACATAATAGTCCATAATTTCAATCAATTGATCGATTGATTCTTGAGAAATCTTTAATTGATCGATTTGTTTAAAGCAAATTTTATTAATGTAGCGAAAAGCTTTTAAAGTTTCTTTATCTAGTTGTTTGTCACGAAGTGATAAACAATCTAAACAAACAAAGCCCCCGTCTTCCAAACTTAACCCAGCAATTCGATTTTGTTTTAAACAACGAACACAACCATCTACTTGCAAAGCAACTCCACATCTTTTTAAGATATACGCATTGTAAAGTAAATAAACAAGTTGAGGTGGGTAACCATGATTTAGAGCATCAAGTGCTTCTTTTAAATGATTGAATACATCTAAATCAGGTTGATTTTCTTCTTCGTTTCTTAAAACAAATTCCATAAAATAACTCGCGTAAGCTTCTAATTCGATATCTTCTTTAAGATAGCGATAGAAATCAACCGAACTTGCTTTAATAAGAGTTGAAAGTCCATTACGTGGGATAAAAGTAAATTCAGACAATGTCAAACTTTGACAAGCTGAAGCATTTTTACTTTTTAATTTCTTTACACCACGTGCAATTAATGTCATCTTTCCATAATCTTTAAAATAAACAGTAACTAAAGCATCACTTTCTTTATAAGATTGTGTCTTTAAGACAATTCCTAGACAAACAACTTCTTCTTTTTTAATAGTCATCTTCGTTATAACCAAATTCTTTTAAATATTTTTGTTTATTACGCCAATTATTTTCAACTTTTACAAATAATTCAAGATGAACAGGTGTTTGTAAGAAACGTTTCATTTCTCTTTGAGCATTTTGACGAATCTTTTTAATCATTGATCCTTGTTTTCCAATAAGAATTCCTTTTTGTGATTTACGATCAACGACAATGGTCGCAATGACTTCAACACTGCCATCTTCTTGTTCTGACATACGTTCAACAACAATAGCTACACTATGAGGAACTTCTTCTCTAGTAAAATAAAGTATTTTTTCTCGAATAAATTCAGCCATGACAAATCTTTCAGGATGATCTGTCATTTGATCTTTAGGATAATACATCATTCCTTCATTTAAATATTTTTTAATAGTAGAAATAAGTGTATCGACATTTTGATCTTCTAAAGCAGAAATTGGAATAATGGCTTTAAAATGATATTCATCTTTAAAAGCTTCAATTAGTTTAAAAATTTGCTCTTTGGTTACTAAATCTATTTTATTAA
>OGPD01002219.1_pt1 | contig 12540 bp, 7 predicted proteins | sample 1552861 | NCBI WGS metagenome assembly OGPD01 (sample SAMEA2580280, study PRJEB22360) | human gut metagenome | biome: human gut; feature: human-associated habitat; material: faeces | place: Denmark | collected 2008/2010
AAACCATCATTGATCAACTCGATAGTGACGCGTGGATCCTCAACAGCAGCCGGAATTGGACCAGGCTCGCGATGATGCAAGCCATTCATCGCATTGAACATGTGCGTCATAATGCCCGCGCCCGCGTCGAAACCCTTGCGAGCGGTCGCATAATCGGCATCGCAATGTCCTACCGCAGGAACCACTCCGGCCGCCGCGAAGCGACGAATCGCATCAATGCCGTGCGGCAATTCGGGGGCGATGGTGATCTGACGCAGACAGCCGTTCGCAGCATGCAAAAGCCGATCAACATATTCGGGAACCGGATCCTTCAAACATTCCGGATCATGCGCACCCTTGCGAGACAGCGCAAGGAACGGTCCTTCCAGATGCGCGCCGAGAATGTCAGGGCGGGCGCTCATCATGCCGTGCACGGTTTCGAGATTGGCGCACATCACGTCAAGCGGATTGGTGATCAAACTGAGCACTTGGCGGGTGGTGCCGTGCATCATGTGACCCGCGCGAGCCAAACGTATGCCCTGCACGCCATCATCGAAGGAACTGCCCCACGAACCGTGCGCATGAATGTCGACATAACCGGGAGTCATCATGCGACCTGCAGCGTCGGTTACGGAACCGGCCGAACCGGTCATGGCATTGCCGGAATCAGCCGAACTGACCGAATCGGAATCAGTATCGGCATCCAAACCGACGCTTGCGCAAGCCGCAGCAAAATCAGCGTCCCGATCTCCGACCGCAACAATCGCATCGCCATCGGAAACCAGCCAATAATGTTCCACAACACCTCGCGCATCGACTTTGCGCGCATTGCGAATCGCAAACGGACTGGCCGGCTGCGCCAACGCAACGTCCACCTCATTCGCAAACCGCTCACGAGACTGTTCCATCTTCATACCTTCCAATTCACTCCCAGCCATATTCCTCAATTAGCATCCAATTCTTCCATTCAGTGGAAGAATTACCCCGCTGACAAGCCCATCAGCAACCCAATCCTTCCAGTCAGTGGAGAAATCCTCCCGCTAACAGCCACCTCAGAGTCCCAATTCCTCCAGTCAGTGGAGGAATCTGGACTGCCAAATACCCCCGTACTGCCCAAAACCTTCCAGCGAGTGGAGAAATCCTCCCGCTGGAAGGCCGAAAAACGTCCAGAATGTTCCAGCGAGTGGAAGAATCCGGACGCTAGCGGACACCGACTGCGGAGCAGCAATCAGATGCGCTGCCAGGCGGGCTTGTGGGCGTAGGCGTAACGGTAGTAGTCCTTGTGGCGTAGGCGGCTCGCAGCCTCCTCGTCCACAATGATGGTGGCGTGCGGATGCATTTGCAGCGCGGACGCCGGGCAGAACGCACTCACACCGCCCTCCACCGTTTCGGCCACAGCCTCGGCCTTGCCCGAACCGAAGGCAAGCAGCACCAAGTGGCGGGCTTTGAGAATCGTGCCGATACCCTGCGTGATGCAATGCGTAGGCACCTTGTCGATGTCGTCGTCAAAGAATCGGGCGTTATCGATGCGCGTCTGCTCAACCAACGTTTTGACGCGCGTGCCGGAAGCAAGCGACGATCCCGGCTCATTGAAGCCCACATGCCCATCCGTGCCAATGCCCAGAATCTGCACATCTATGCCACCGGCCTCTTCGATTGCCTTATCGTAGGCAGGGCCGGCAGCCGCAATGCGGTCGCCGTCGCTCAGCGGCGCCCCGTCGAGCACGTCACCAGGCACGTGCACCAAATCAGGGTTCAGTCCAAGCGGTTCCACGACCGTACGGTGAATGGTGGAATGATATGACTGCGGGTGATCAAGCGGCAATCCCAAATATTCGTCCAATGCGAAACCACGCACCTGCGATACGTCAATATGCTCGCTGTGCACAATGCGTGCGAGCGACTGGTATGCGGCGAGCGGACTGGATCCGGTTGCCAGTCCCAGCACCGCATTCGGCTTGGTTTTGATGAGATCGGCGACTGAACGGCCGTAAATATCGCCTGCTTCGCGCTCGTTTTTCACGATGATGACTTCGGTCATGATGTTCCTTTCATTGGCATTGGATTGACGTTTTTCGTTTTGCTGATTTCTTGAGGATTTGTTTGATGATTTATTTGCTGATTCGGCGAAGCTCGTCGGCTGCTTTCCACACGGTTTCCTGAATGCGATGCAGTTCCGACGGTTGGCTTGTCGCGTTCCATTCCTTCGCATAGGCCTCGCACCAGCATTCGAGCTCGCGCGCCAGCGCACGATAATCGGAAGGCCGCCAATCGCCAGCGTCATGCGCATCACGCACGTCATGTGCTTCGGCGAGCGCGAATCCCACTCGATTGAGCAGCAGCTGCCCTTCCATGGCGATGCGTACGGCAGCAGTAATGCCCGGATTTCCCATATGTGCCGCAATCGGCGCGATGTCGACCATGCATTGTTGCAATGCACGATTGGCTTGCGGAATTCGTTCGATTGTCGTTGCCATATTGCGCATCATGCGATTGCGTGCTTCACGCACAGTCATTGCGTTTCCACAGTCAGATAAATGATCAACCAAGCGATCGGCCAGGCAGGGAATGGTTTGCGCAACATCGGTATTGCAGTTTCCCGTGCCGTCATCCAATTCGAGATATTCCACAAGCTCACGCCAAGTGAATACGGCTTGCGCGGAAGCGTTACGAAGCAATGCGAATCGTGCGCTGCAATCGCCATATTCGACGCGCGAAATACGCTCAAGCAAATCATTTTCGGCAGTATCTCCGGCAGGATTCCACGCATATTGCGCACCGAATATCATGCCGGGCACGGCCATGCGCGGATCGTTGACATGCCCAAAATCGCCCCAATCGGTGACGAGCATGCCTTCCGCACCGCAGTCGATGCCGTAGCGCGCGATGCGTGCGATGTTGTTCCACGCATCGTCGATGCGCGGCAGCAGCGCATTCCACCCCCATACGGCCGGGCATACGATTTGTTTGGCTCCGACTTTCGCCACGAGTTGGATTTTTTCGTCGGTCGCTTCCGGTTCGTACTGCCAGTTCAGCAGGGTGACATTGTTCGGCAGGGTTTCGAGAATTTCCGGCATTTCGATGGCGATATCTCCCCAGAACATGGGTTCGCGGCCCTGCTTAGACAGGTGTTCGCAGAGTTTGCCCACGTATGTTGCGTACAGCGCTGCGACGCCCACGCGTTGCGCTTCCTGCTTCGACTTGCCTTTGCCGAGGTCGAAGGTTTCGTCGGCGCAGATGTTGAATCGCTTCGAACGGAAAAGTTGCAGATACGAGTCGACCAGTTGCGCAGAGAATGCGAAGGCTCGATCGTCGGCGACGTTGAGCGTGTGGTGCCTCATGCGTTCGATGAAGCTGAACGGCCGGTCTGCGTCTTCGGGGAATTCGCCGAGTTCGCGCAGTTCCTGCGTGCGCATCGCCACATATTGGTGTCCGAATGTGGAGACTGACGGCACGAGTTCGATGCCAAGGTTCGCGCAGTATTGGTCGAATTCGAGTGTGTCTGCCGGCGTGAGCGGGCTTGATCCGCGCCATGTTTCGCTCATACCGTCGAATGCGAACGTATGCTCGATGTACAGCTGCAATTGGTTGTATTTGTAGAGGCAGAGTTTGTCGGCCCACTGTTTGAGCCATGCGAGCGTTGGCACGCGGCCGCGCGTCGCGTCCAAATAATATCCCCTGATTTGGCATGCGGGGGCATCTGCAATCTGCAGTTCCGGCAGTACGGCACCGTTTTGCCGTATGAGTTGACGCAGGGTCTGCACGCCGTTGCGCACACCCTCGAAATCGCAACCGGTAATCGTAATGCCGTCAGTGTTGATAGTCAGCGTGTATGCGCCGGCGGTACCGCCATCCTGCGAATCGAAATCCCGCGAATCCGCAATACGCAATCTGATGAAGCCCGACCACATATCGCCCGTCGCAATATCCCAATCAGTGCCTGTCGCGGAACGTATGTCGGCAACAAGCTGATGCGCAAGCAGGAAATCGCCATCGCCAATCGCAATGGATTCGTTCACGCGCCCCGCATAGGGCAACAGCACCGTGCCTTCGCCGACCGTCATGCTGTTCGGTTCGGGAATGATCGCCCATTTGCGGGTGTTCTCGCTTGCCATCGATTCGCCTTTCGATTGTCGATTATCGATTTCAATTCTCGATTGTGATTCTCGGATTGCCGGGATTGCCGGATCTGGATTTCCGGAATTGTTGCGCTTGTTCCAGTCTGCCTGAAGTATCACGCATTCACGATTGCGGTTGCGCTCGTTTTGCCGCGAGCGCCGCGCCGATTGCGCCGATTGGTTGGTCCATGGCTGCGATTCTGATGTTCGATGCGATGTCGAGTGTGGTCAGGAATCGGCATCCTTCGGCTCTGCGGCTCAGTTCGGCTTGGATGACTTCGATGAGTGCGTCACCGGTTTTCGCCATGCCTCCGCCAATGACGATGCGTTGCGGATCGTAGGCTTGCGCGACGATTTGGATGGTGTCGCCCATGGCGTGGGCCACCATGGCGAGCACGTCGTTGGCATGCCCGTCTCCTTGCCGCGCTTTGCGGATGAGATCAGGCATGGGCGGGTTTGCGGAGGGCCAAAGTTTTGCCACGGCCCCGCCGGATGCCACGGTTTCCAAGCATCCACGCTGCCCGCATGGGCATTCGAATCCGTTGGGGTCGATGGGTAGGTGCCCGATTTCGCCGATGGATCCGCTGTACCCGTGTTCGGCTTGCCCGCCGCGCACGAGTCCTGCGGCCAGTCCCGTGCCGAAGTTGAGGAATACGACGGTTGCGTTGCCGTCGACTTGTTCCACGAATTCCGCGGCTCCGACCGCAGCCGCGTTCACATCGTTTTCCACGTGCACCGGAGCGTGCATGATTGCGCTGACGCGTTCGCCAAGTTCCAACGTTTCAATATCAAGATTGACGACGTTGCTCACTTGCCCGGTCGCGCAGTTCACCTGCCCTGGAATGCCAATGCCGATGGGCAGCGCTTCGTTGGACAGTATGCGGGCGACGCGCACGATGTCGGTTACGACATTGCTTTCACCGGAGTGCGATGGCATACGGCAGACGTCGATGACGCGGTCTGTTGCGTCGAGCAGCACGCCTTCGATTTTCGTTCCGCCGATGTCGATGCCGACGCATCCTTGCGAACGGCCGTTATGGTGCAGTCTTGCGTTCATTGCATGTACCTGCCTGAAATAGTGGGGCCCGGATTACGGTTGTTCTGTTGATCCAACTCCATGCGTGGCGTTTGCATGCCACGCATGGAGTTGGATGGATGCCCGTCAACCCTTGACCGCGCCTGCCGCAAGACCGGCCTGCCAGTAGCGCTGCAAGCCGAGGAAGAGCACGATCACCGGCAGTACGCCGAGCAGTGCGCCCATCATCAGCGATCCACGATCGTTGAAGGTTGCGAGCGATACCATGCCATACAGGCCGAGCGTGACCGGCTTGAGGGTGTCGGAGGAAACCATCATCAACGGCAGCAGGAAGTTGTTCCACGTTCCTACGAAGAGGAACAGGAAGATGGTCACCATGGCTGGGGCGAGCAGTCGGAGCACGATGGTGAAGAAGATTCTCGCTTCACCGGCGCCGTCGATGCGGGCCGCTTCCAGCAGTTCGTTCGGTACGGAGGTTTGCGCGTACACGCGTCCGAGGAAGAAGCCGAATGGCGAAACGCAGCACGGGATGATGATCGCCAGCATGGTGTTGGTCAGGTGCAGTGCGTGGAAGATGGAGTACTGCGGAATGGTGAGCAGTGCGACCGGCATCAGCATGCATCCCATGACCACGCCGATGGCGATGGCCTTGCCACGGAAGTTGAATTTTGCGGTGGCATAGCCTGCCATCACCGAAATGATGGTGCCGATCAGTGCGGAAACCCCGGAGTAGATCAGGGAATTCAGCACCCAACGCCAGAATTGGCCACGGGTCCACCCCATAAGCTTCGAATAGTTGGTTGCGATGGCGTCGGGAATCTGGTCAAGTCCGACGGCGAACCACAATCCGTTGCTGCTGGTCAGCTGCGATGGTGTTTTGGTGGATGCGATGATGGCCCAATAGATTGGGAAGAGGAAGTAGATCAGCGCTACGACGAGCACGATCACGGTAATGGTTTTGGTGATCGGCGATGGGCGCATGGAGCGCGGCAGATCGTGTTCGGCCGCTTCGCGTTGCTTTTCCATCATGCGTTCCGCTTTTCTGCGGGCGCGTTCGTCTTTTCTTGCTGCGACTGCGTTGCTCATTGTTCGTTCGCCTTCCTCTCGACCAGTGCGTAGATCATGGCGAGAACGCCTGCGATCAGTGCCATGACGATGGCGACCGCCGATGCGGGTCCGTCACCGCCCGGAGTCAGCGTGCCTTGGGAAGTGTTCATGGCCATCATCATTGGCGTATAGGTTTTGGAGATGCCCGGATCGGCGGTCTGCATGATCTGCGGTTCGTTGAATAGCTGGATTGTGCCGACGATGGACAGCAACATGGACAGCAGCGCCGCGGAACGCACGTTCGGCAGTTTGATGCGCATGGAGATCTGCCATCCACTTGCGCCATCAATGCGTGCGGCTTCGTACAGTTCGTGCGGAATCGCCTGCAGTGCGGCCAAGAAAATCAGCATGTTGTAGCCGGTGAACGTCCATGTGGTGATGTTTGCCATGGAAGCGAGCACAACGTTCTTGCTGAAGAAATCAACGTTTATTCCGATGGCCGCAAGACCTTTGACGATCGGCGAAATCTGACCGTTATACAGGTACACCCAAATGATGGATGCGACCACACCTGGAATGGCGTACGGCAGGAAGTAGCCGAGACGGAAACCCGTGATGTGCTTGACCACGAACGAATCGATGACCATCGCCAAAGCCAACGCGATGATGATCATCAGCGGCACCTGAATGAGGGTGTAAATCAGCACCCTGCCCACACCGGACCAGAAATTGCCGGACGTAAGCACGTACTCGAAATTCTGGAATCCTACGAATTTATTCACCAATTCGCCGCCGCCGTACGCGCCGCCGCCCTCGGTGACCTGACGGAAGAAACTGGAATAGATGGCATAGAAAATCGGGATGATGAATACGATGGCGAACAGTATGCCGAATGGCGCCATGAACGCCCATCCTGTTCGATTCTCGCGGCGTTGCGCATCAGTGCGCTTTGGTTTCGCCGCATGCGTTGTTGCAGTCATGATGTACCTATCTTTCGCATCGGATGCCATTCATCGTTGATGGCATCTTTCACAGTTCGAATCGCCGTATCCAAATCGTCATCACGGGAGAGGAGTGCCGGTTTCAGCCGCTCCGTCGAATCAGCTAGATCGATTCATAGGGAATATTCACAAGGAATATTTTCATAAGGAACGGTGTGGAGCCGTGTGTTGCGTTGGCTCCACACCGTCGTTGGAGGGGTTATGGAATCAGAGCGGGTGATCCCTGGTTCCATACGTCGAACACTTCGCCACGGACAGGCCGTAGTTCTTGAGGGTGTCGATGGAGGTCTGCTGTGCCACAGGGAACACGTCCGCCACCTTGCCGGAACCGTCGGCTGCCTTGTCGGCGGCTTCCTGCATAGCTGCGGAGACCGCGGAGTAGCCCGGCATGTAGTTGAATGCGACCATGTTGTCGTTGGCAGTAGCGAATTCCTTCATCACGTCTTGGCCGCCGTAGAATTCGTTCCAGGATTCAGGGGTCTTCGCGGTTTCGGTGCTGGCGGCCACAATCAGACCTTGGGAGGTCAGATCCTCAACCTGAGTGTTGAACCAGTCGAGGAATTCCATGGCTTCGGCCTTGTGCTCACAACCCTTGAGCACTGCGACGCCGGAACCACCGTCAGGGCCGGTGCTGGTGCCATTGCCGAACCAGTCACCGATCTGGGTGACACGCCAGTCACCCTTGCCGGTGTCTCCTGCGGAGTCCTTGAATAGCGGAGCCTCCCAAGCGGCGCCGATGTTGCCGATCAGCGTGCCATCCTGCAGGGATGCGTCGAACGACGGCACCCAACGCGGGTTGGTCAGCGTGGCCTTGTTGTCGATCAGTTCCTGGAAGGTTTCAGCAAAAGCCTGCGAACCGCTGCCGTTGGTGTTGACCACCCAAGCGTCGTTCTTGACGGTGTACCACGGGTCGGAAGCATTTGCCAAACCTGCGAAGATGTTGCCGGCCTCATCGGCTTCGTAATCCATGATGTACTTGCCGGACGCGGCGGCGGTCTTTGCCGCTTCGATCAGCTCATCCTTGGTTTTGGGAACCTTGATGCCCAGCTCATCGAAAGCCTTCTGGTTGTAGAAGTACACAAGCGGGCCGGTATCTTGCGGCAGGCCGTAGGTCTTGCCATCAACCTGCATCATGGAATATGGGCCTTCGGCGAAGTCACTCTTGTACTTCGCGGCCTCTTCGGTCACGTCTTCGAGCAAGTCCTTGGTGAACACCTCAGGCACTTCGGCGTAGCCGACCTGTGCAAGATCCGGAGCATTGCCGGCCTTGACGTCGGTTTCCAGCTTCTTGATCATATCTTGTGCGGCACCATCGAACTTGGTGGCCTTGACCTGAATGTTCGGATGATCCTTGTTCCACTTGGCAACAATGTCTTTGACCAAGGTCATGCCTTCGGAATCCGGAAGACGGTGCATGTAGGTGAGGTTGACGACCTCCCCGGAATCCCCGCCGGTGCTGGCCGTATTGGAACCGCATCCTGCAAGACCCATGCACAGAGCCGCGAAAGAAGCTGCGCAAACCATCAAACGCTGAGTGTGGGATCGCATATCTCTCTCCTTCGTGAGATTATTCCGGCACCTCCTTGCACCGGATAGTCACAGCATACCTACGTAATCCTTTTTTGTCAAGTTTCCTTACATTTAAATCCGGCACGCGATTGCTATTCCACAAAAAAGCTGAAATTCCGCCATTTAGTGACAATCGTAAAGCAATCGCAATTCGAGGAAAAATGCCGTATACTCTTGTTTAGTACTCTTTATTGCCAATAAAAATTACATAACGCACTTGTATCGCCACAAACTACAATATGTATCGGCTCCACACAAGAAAGCGAGGACATCGTGAGCGGTACCCAAGCAAAGGCATCACCTTCCGACATTCGAATCAGCAATATCACCGCCGCATTCGAGCAGCTTTTCCCCGCAACGCAAATGTCGCGAGCCAATATCGGCAAACTCATCGGACTTTCGCGCTTCACCACCAGCGAAGTGACCGGCGAAATGGTCGACAATCGCATTCTGCGCGAACTCGGCCCCGACAATCGCGAAGGGCGCGGTAAACGTTCGCAAGTGCTCGCCATCGACACCGATTTCTGGCGAATCGTCTCCGTCGACCTGTCGAATCCGATGCTCGTCAAAGGAGCGCTGGCGGATCTTTCCGGCAGAATCGTGGACCGCACCGAGCTTCCCGTCGACCATGGCTGCAGCGTCAATGACGTGATCGACCTCTGCAGGCAGCTCATCAGCTCAACGCCACTGCCGACCCTTGGCATCGGCATCGCGGTGACCGGCATTGTGGAACCCAACGGCGTGGTGCGCAAATCCGTGCACTTGGGGTGGAGCGAACTGCCGCTGAAAACCGAAGTGGAAAACGCCACCGGAGTGCCCGTGATCGTAGGCAACGACACCAATGCGGCACTTGTGGCGGAACGATTCTTCGGCGACTGCTCCCCCAATTCCATGCTCATCTCCATCGGGCGGGGCGTCGGCGCGGCATTATGCCTCAACGACGTCATCATCGAAGGAAGTTCCTTCACTGCCGGAGAAATCGCACACGTGGTGGTCGACCCGAACGGGCCAATCTGCGAATGCGGCAAACAGGGATGTCTCGAATCATTCGTTTCCGGTGACAGGTTGCAGCAACGCATCTCGCAGGATCCCGCCGCGCGTACGCATATTCTCACCGAAGCGGGCGCGTTGCTCGGGCGCGTCATGGCCATACCGGCAGGATTGTTGGATCTGCGCGACATTTCGGTATATGGTGCGCCGGAAATCGTCAATACTCAATTCATCGACGCGATGGAAAACGAAATCAGCCGCACCGTGACCACGGATTATCAGGAGGCGCCGCAAATTCACCGTTGCAGGCAAGGCGAAGATCTCACCCTGCGCGGACAGGCCACCATCGTGATCCGCACACTGGTGCCGACGATCCACGAACGCGGCTCCCTCATCGGCGAAGCATAGCTCCGGACGCCTTAGCGACCCAAAACCTCCAGTCGGTGGAGGAAGCTACCCGCTAACAGACCTGCTAACGTCCAAAAACCTCCAGCCACCGGAAGAATCGCCCCGTCTGCAACTCTCCAAGCATCCATATTCCTCCAGTCGCTGGAAGATTCCGGACCGCAAAACACCCCCGTACTGTCCAAAAACCTCCAGTGAGCGGAGGAATCCTCCCGCTGACAGGCCTTTTATCGTCCAGATTGTTCCAGTGAGTGGAGGAACCCGGACGGGATAAGAGGCATGGAGACGAAAAGAATGAAAGGCCGCCTGCAGCGGATGGAGTGCTTCAGGCGGCCCTGGTTGTCGGAAAGGAAGGGGAAGTTCAGTTATCGGGATTCAGGTTGGCCCGCCGGAGTCGCGGTTCCAGCAGTTCCAGCGGTTTCAGCCACGGCAACCGCCTCGACGGCTTCCACGGTCTGAGCGTCGTCGGCTTCGATCTCACCGTTGGCGAGCTTCACTTCGAGCTCCTTGACGATCTCATCGTGCATCTTCTCAGTGATCTTCACCTTGAACAGAAACACGATCAGGCTCAGGATGATGAGTACGAGCGGAATGTAGAAGGCGCAGATCTTGAAGATGTGGATGTTGGATGCGGTCATGTCGGCTGCGGTCGCATTGCCGGTCATGCCAGCGGCCACGGCGATGATGCCGACGATGCCGTTGGACATGGCGCCACCGATCTTGTCGAGCATCGGGCGGACGGACAGGGTGACGGCCTCGTTGCGCTTGCCGTTCTTGAGCTGGCCGTATTCGATGGAGTCGGTCAGCGACAGGATGGCGGTCATCTGAATGAGGGTACCCGGCACGTAGAAAAGCACCAGAGCCACGAACACCATGATGATGTTGTCGGAGAAGATGCCGAGCATCACATAGCCGGCGATCATGGAGATCATGCCACCGATGTACAGGTAACGGCGCGGAATGCGCTTGTTCAGGATCGGGTACAGCGGAGCCATAACCAAGCCTGCGACCAGTGCGATCACGCCGGTGAGGGAGTATGCGGCCTGGTTGTCGAGGATGAACTTGAACAGGAAGATCAGCACGCCGGTGGTGGCCACGTTGGCGATGGCGTACAGCAGGTAGCTCAAGGCAACCCACAGCAGCTGGTCGTTCTGGAAGATGGCCTTGAAGGCTTCGATCGGGTTGCCGTTCTTCTGGGCCTTGGAGCGCAGGGCGCTCTCGTTCTCCTTGGTGCCGAAGGCAACGGTCCATGCGGTCAAGAGGCCGAGCAGGCCGACGATAATACCGAAGCAGGTCCAGCCGGACTGGCTTTCGGCGAGCTCACCGGTGAACACCCAGCTGAAGTAGGTGACGATCGGGATGACCACGATGGTCAGACCGTTGTAGCCGATGGAGCCGGTGAAGGAGCCGAGTGCGGTGTAGGTGGAGCGCTCGTGGGAGTCGGAGCTCAATGCAGGGATCATACCCCAGTAGGAGATGTCACGCAGGGAGTAGAACACGTCGAGCACGATGAAGGTGATGACGAACAGTACGATGAACCACGTGGTGTTCACGTTCACCAAGCCAAACAGGCCGGTGTACACTAGCACGATCAGCACGGACGAAATCGCGCCGGCGAGGAACTGCCATGGGCGGAAACGGCCCCACTTGGTGGTGGTGTTGTCGATGATGTTGCCCAGCAGCGGGTCGATGAAGATTTCTGCGATACGAATCACCACGACCAGGCCGGTGATGATGCCAATCAGCTTGGTGGCGACGCTCTTATCGACGCCAGAGAACAGCGAGCTCGTCACGTAGACGATGAAATAGGTGCTCAGTGCGTTGTAGAACGCGGACTGGCCGACGTTACCGAACGAGTACGCCACGCGAGACAAGAGGTTCCCGCCTTTGGAACCGTTGTTGCCATTTCCCATCTTTGCTTCTCCTTAGAAGTCAGATACAGGTCCTTCCTTGACCTAACTATCAGTATATCCCCTTACCTAAAGTTAGTAAAATTTATCACTGAACATATCGCCTATCGGCGTGTCATATTTTGTGAGCTTCTGTTCGAAAGATAGCCAAAAACGTTATTTTTCCGCCATTTACACAACAAAATAGGCAAACTGTCGCATTATCTTGTGGCAGCTTTTACCAAAATCGATATTTACGATATGCAAAAGCTTCCACGTCGAAACGAAACCAAGCCAATCTGGAAATAGCCCGATTACTATACAGAAGTAAAGAAATAACCGCTATTTTGCCGGCACAAAACTATCGCGCACCACCAGCGACGTCGACAGGTACACATGCTGACGAATCGTGCGTTTGCCGGAAATGGCATCACCCAACATCAGCGTCGCCACGCGCGCAAGCTCGTTCTGATCGATGGAGAATGTGCTCAACGGCGGCGAGGTCA
>OGPD01002231.1_pt1 | contig 12484 bp, 10 predicted proteins | sample 1552861 | NCBI WGS metagenome assembly OGPD01 (sample SAMEA2580280, study PRJEB22360) | human gut metagenome | biome: human gut; feature: human-associated habitat; material: faeces | place: Denmark | collected 2008/2010
ACCGCAGCAGCCTTAGAGCATGCGTTTGATTTTATGGAGCAGGCATTTGAGGGCGGTCAGGAAATGGTGGTATTTGTAACAGATCTTGCTACCGTGGCAGAATCCGCAAGATTCTTAGCCGAGCACAACTGCGACCGCTATTTACAGTATAATCAGGAGCTGCTGATTGGAAGCAAGCGGGCAGAGCTTTTAGCCGAGCTGAACCGGGACTAGTTGTACAGCGTAAAAAAATGTCAGAAAGGATACCTTTAAATATGAAGAAGCTGGTAATCGGAATTCTTGCACATGTAGATGCAGGAAAGACAACATTATCGGAAAGTATGTTGTATACAAGCGGAAGCATACGCCATCTGGGAAGAGTGGATAATAAGGATGCATATCTTGACAATAATGCCATGGAGCGGGAGCGTGGAATTACAATTTTCTCAAAGCAGGCAGAATTTTCCTGGAAAGATATGGCAATCACTTTGTTGGATACACCGGGGCATGTGGACTTTTCTGCGGAGATGGAGCGGACCCTTAAAGTGCTTGATTATGCAGTGCTGGTCATCAGCGGAGCCGATGGTGTGCAGGGACATACCAGAACGCTGTGGCGTCTGTTAAAGCTTTATCGGGTTCCGGTATTCTTATTTATCAATAAAATGGATCAGCCGGGAGCGGATAAAGAGGCTCTTTTATTGGAAATCAAGGAGCATTTGGACAGCAACTGCATTGACTTTACACAGGAGCAGAACGAAGGCTTCTATGAAGAGGCGGCTATGTGCGAAGAAGCAGCCATGGAGAAATTCTTATCGGAAGGAAGTCTTGCATCCAATGACCTTGCACAAATGATTGCAAAGCGGGAGCTTTTCCCCTGCTATTTTGGCTCTGCATTAAAGGTGCAGGGTGTGGAAGAACTGTTAGACGGACTTTACGAATATGGCAGGACACCGCAGTATCCGGATAAATTTGGTGCTAAAATCTTTAAGATTGCAAGAGAAGAACAGGGAAACCGGCTGACTTATCTTAAAGTGACCGGAGGAACTCTTCATGTAAAGGACATGCTTAATGGCAAAGCCGGAGAAGAAGAGTGGGCGGAAAAGGTCAATCAGATCCGTATTTATTCCGGAGAAAAATATGAGGCAGTATCCGAGGCGGCAGCAGGTACAGTCTGTGCTGTTACCGGACTGACAAAGACTTATCCAGGAGAAGGACTTGGTATCGAAGAAGAGTCCATACTTCCGGTCTTAGAGCCGGTACGCAGTGTAAAACTGGTTTTGCCGAAGGAAGTTCCGGTGGCGGTCATGCTGCCGAAATTAAAGCAGTTAGAGGAAGAAAATCCGGAATTGCATATTGTATACCGTGAAGAAACCGGAGAGATTCTCATTAAGCTGATGGGCGAAGTACAGCTTGAAATCTTACAGAAACTGGTAAAAGAACGCTACGGCATAGTAGTGGATTTTGGCGAAGAAAAGATTATTTATAAAGAAACCGTCCGAAATACTGTAGAAGGAGTCGGACATTTTGAACCACTGCGCCATTATGCGGAAGTGCATCTTCTGTTAGAGCCGGGTGAGCGCGGAAGCGGACTGTGTTTTCAGACAGACTGCAGTGAAGATATTTTAGATAAAAACTGGCAGCGGCTGATACTGACCCATCTTGCAGAGCGGGAACATAAGGGCGTATTAACCGGTTCTGCCATTACTGATATGAAGATTACCGTAGTGTCCGGCCGGGCACATCCAAAGCATACCGAAGGCGGCGATTTCAGGCAGGCAACTTACCGTGCTATAAGGCAGGGACTGATGGAAGCAGATTCTGTACTGCTTGAGCCTTATTATGCATTTCGTCTGGAAATACCGGAAGAATGTCTGGGTCGGGCAATGCATGATATGGAGCAGCGTAACAGCAGAATGGACGCTCCGCAGATAGAAAATGGAATGGCACTGCTCACCGGAAGCGGCCCGGTATCGAAACTTTCGGATTATCAGAAGGAATTAAATACCTATGCCAAAGGGCGTGGCAAATTCTTCTGCACATTGCAGGGCTACGAGGTGTGCCAGAATCAGGATGAGGTGGTAGAAGCTATCGGTTATCAGCCGGAGGCAGATTTATATAATACATCAGATTCCGTATTCTGTGCCCACGGAGCGGGCTATCTGGTGCCGTGGTATGAAGTAAAAGAGCACATGCATATGCCATCTGTTTTAGAAGAAGATGGCGGTGGGAAAGAAGAACGGATAAAAGTCCACCGTCCCGGCGTAGTAGAGGACTGGGTAGATACCGATGAAATCGATGCTATTTTAGAAAAAACCTTCTATGCCAACCGGCAGGAAGGAAAACGCAAAAACGGTGTCGTGCGAAAACGCAAAGCAGAAAACAATGCACCAACCGTCCGTACTTACCACAAGCCGGAAAAACTGGAACGCTATCTACTGGTGGATGGCTACAATGTAATTTATGCCTGGAAGGATTTACATGAACTGGCAGAAGTGAATCTGGATGGAGCCAGAGGCAAATTGCAGGACATTCTCTGCAACTATCAGGGCATCTTCGGTGGCGAAGTCATTGTGGTGTTTGATGCATACCGCCTGACCGGACATAAGACAGAACAGTTGGACTATCACAATATCCATATTGTCTTTACGAAGGAAGCAGAAACGGCAGACCAGTACATTGAACGCTTTGCCCACGAACATCACAATCATTATGATGTAACGGTTGCAACCTCCGATGGCTTAGAGCAGATGATTATCCGCGGCCAGGACTGCAAGCTGATATCTGCCCGGGAGTTTGAACAGGAAGTAAAACGGGCAAACAGCACCATGTGGGATAATTACCGGAATGGACAGAATATTTTCTGATAAATATTGCCATGACATGGAAAAAAAGCTATGATAGAAAAAGAGTTTCACTCGGGTGATTAGAAAAGATAAAATCAGATAAATGGTATTGTTGCTGCCATTGGGGGATGTTTTCTTTTGATGAACAGGAAATGTCCTATTGTTCTTAGATACGCATTTTGCTTGTAGTAGACTGTCTTTCCGCCTGCTTTGACAGGATATCTGCACTGTCCGCCGGAGGCGGATGCCACAGCAAGCCTGCAAGGGGCACTAAGAATTTCGATAAAGTTACGAATTCGTCCGGCAACCGGCGCATATTCGCATCCATGCTTAAGATGCGCCTCACTGGCACATCCCTGTGCCAGTGTTGCCGGTTTGCCGACGAAATTCTAAGTGCCCCTAACAGCCTGCTTCATGCATCCGCATTCCGGCGCACAGCACAGATATCTTGTCAAACATTGGAAAGACCGGCTAAATCACAAAAGCAAAATGCAGTGTCTTAGAACGATGGCATTTCCTGTTACAAAAGGAACACCGCCAATGACGGCAACGATAGATTTATTTTGGTTCGGTCTTTTCTAATCACCCGAACAGAATCATTTCGAACAGAAGGAGAGAAGACATGGAAGGAAAAGGAAGAATAACAGGACATACAGGATTATTGGCATTGATCGGTTCCCCGGTAGGACACTCAGGCTCCCCGGCAATGTATAACTATAGCTTTGAAAAATTAGAATTAGACTATGCATACGTAGCATTCGATATAAAAGTAGAAGAAGTAAAGGCAGCCTTGGATGCCATGCGCCTTTTCCACATGCGTGGCTGCAATGTAACGATGCCATGTAAGACAGAAGCTGCAAAATATATGGATGAGCTTTCACCGGCAGCTCGGATTATCGGAGCAGTCAATACCATAGTAAATGAAGATGGAAAATTAATCGGACATATGACAGACGGTGAAGGATTTGTAGGCAATTTAAAAGACCATGGAATTGAGATAAAAGGAAAGAAAATCACAGTAGCAGGAGGCGGCGGAGCAGCCACTGCCATTCAGGTACAGTGTGCGCTGGACGGGGCAAGAGAAATCAGCATTTTCAATATCAAAGATGACTTCTTCGAAAGAACACTGGAAACAGCAGAGAAGATTAGAAAAGAAGTGCCGGGCATTGTGGTAAATGTGTATGACATTGCAGATACTGCAAAGATGACAGAAGAGATTCAAAGCTCTGACATTTTTGCCAATGCAACCATTGTTGGAATGAAACCGATGGAAAAAGAAAGCGTTGTGAAAGATACATCCGCATTCCGTCCGGGACTGGTGGTTGCAGATGCCGTTTATAATCCGGAAGAGACAAGATTACTCCGGGAAGCAAAAGAAGCAGGCTGCACCTGCCTCAATGGAAAAGGAATGTTACTGTGGCAGGGGGTTGCTGCATTCCGCCTGTACACCGGAGAAGAGATGCCGGTACGGGAAGTAAAAGAGAAGTTTTTCCAGTAGGATAAGGAGTAAGAAATGGAGCAGACGGTAGTCAGAATCAGGACATTGGAAATCGGAAGCGGAATGCCAAAGATTTGTGTTCCGGTTGTAGGAAAGACGGAAAAAGAAATATTAGAGGGCGCAGAGCGGGCGAAGGTTGCAAAACCGGATCTGGTGGAATTTCGTGTGGACTGGTATGAAGAAGCTGCAGACAGTAAAAAAGTAGTCGCACTGTTAGAAAAGCTTCGTAAATGTTTGGGAGAACTTCCGGTTTTATTTACCTTCCGAAGCAGCAGGGAAGGCGGAGAAGCTGCCTTAAGCGACGGAGCATATCAAAGCTTAAATGAAGCTGCAATTGCATCCGGCTTTGTGGACTGCGTGGATGTGGAATTATTTTCCGGGGATGCAGTTGTAAAGGCAGTAGTAGCGGCAGCACATAGCAATAATGTAAAAGTCATTGCATCCAATCATGATTTTGAAAAAACACCGGCAGCAGAAGAACTCCTTGCCAGACTTCAGAAAATGGAAGCACTTGGCGCAGATATTCCAAAGATTGCCGTTATGCCACAAAGCAGCAAGGATGTTTTAACACTGCTTACGGTAACGGAAAGCTGGAGGGAAACAGGGAAGACACCTGTTATTACCATGTCTATGGCAGGAGAGGGCTTAATCAGCCGTCTTTGCGGAGAAATTTTTGGCTCGGCAGTTACCTTTGGCGCAGCCGGAAAGAGCAGCGCACCGGGACAGATAGATGCAGAAGAACTGCGGCGGATATTGGAAATCATACATCAGAATAGCAATAGACAGTAAAAATAATAGAGAAGAATTTTAATCGATATTTGGAATCATACATATGGAAAGGAATTAGAAAATGGCAGAGAATATTTTTCTGATTGGATTTATGGGAGCCGGGAAAAGCACCATAGCAAAAGTATTAAAAGAGAAATTAAATGTTCCTCTTTGCGAAATGGATGAAATGATTGCAGAGCAGCAGAAAATGGCTATCTCTGACATTTTTGCACAGTATGGTGAAACACATTTCAGAGATTTGGAGACACAGCTTGTAAAAGATATTTCAGAAAAAGACGGTGTCATCGTATCCTGCGGTGGCGGTGCAGTGCTGCGGGAAGAAAATGTATCTTTTATGAAAGAAAATGGCAGAATCGTTCTGTTATCTGCTACACCGGAAACCATTTATGAGAGAGTCCGCTACAGCAAGGACCGCCCGATTTTAAACGGCCATATGAATGTGGAGTACATCCGTGAACTGATGGAAAAACGCCGCAGCCGTTATGAAAGTGTTGCAGACCTTGCGGTGGCAACAGACGGCAGGAGTGCAGAGACAATCGCAGATGAGATTATTGCAAAGTTAAGAGAAGCATAATGGAAATGAGAGAGTATATAGAAGCAATCGCAGAAAGCTGCAGGAAGCTGATTATCAGTAAGCCTGCCACAAAGCAGGAAGAGTATCGTAAAATTATCGTACAGAAAAAGGAAGCCTTTTTCCAGATGGAAAAATATACGGACAAGCAGGTATTTCATGAGAATCTATCTGTAGAAGAATTAGAGACAGCATTGGAAGAACTGATGCAGAATCATTTTCGCCAGCTCAATGGATTTGATATAGAAGCAGAGCATATTCTTCTGGTATCCAAAAAGGGAGTGCCGTCTTATAAAAAGAAAAAGCTGCAGAATGCAGTAAATGAGACTGCAACCCATAACCGGAAGAAAAATTATCTCTTAGAAGAAGGTAAGGTCATTCCGCCGTTGGTGGATATGGGAATTTTTACTGCAGAGGGCAAAATCGTCCGCACCATGTATGATAAGTTTAAGCAGATTAATCGTTTTGTTGAAATCATTGATGATTATGTGAAGGACTGCAAAAAGGAGAAGCTTCATATCATTGATTTCGGCTGCGGCAAGTCCTATCTTACTTTTATTATGTACTACTACTTTACGGAAGTGCGCAAGATTCCGGTAGAGATTGTAGGACTGGATTTAAAGAAAGATGTCATAGAAAAATGTAATCAGGCAGCAAAAAAATACGGATATGACACCCTGCATTTTGAACTGGGAGATATCAATGGCTACAAAGCACCGTTTCCGGTGGATATTGTAGTATCTTTGCATGCCTGCGATACCGCAACGGATTTTGCCTTATACAATGCCATCAGCTGGGATGCGGAAATGATTTTCTCCGTGCCATGCTGCCAGCATGAATTAAATGAGCAGATGGAGAGCGAAAAGCTGCATCTGATGACCCGTTATGGCATTATCAAAGAGCGTTTTGCAGCACTGACAACGGATGCAATCCGTGCCAACCTCTTAGAGTGCTGCGGATACAAGAGCCAGGTCTTAGAATTTGTGGATTTGTCCCATACGCCAAAGAATCTTCTGATCCGGGCGAGAAAGGCAAAGATTTCAAAGGAGCATAAGCATAAGCTTTTAAAAGAAGTGGATGCCATGTGCGAAGAATTCCAGCTAAAACCGTTACTCTACGGATTACTGCAAGTGGATGAAGGGAGAAATACGGATGCATTCAGAACAGGAAAATAATAGTTTCCCGGCAGAGTTTTTAGAGAGAATGAAAGAAATGTTAGGGGAAGAGTACCCGGCATTTTTTGAAAGCTTAGGGCAGGAGCGGCAGCAGTCGTTCCGGATTAATACAGGGAAAACCAGAGTATCAGGATTTTTACAACAGACAGATTGGAAGCTAAAACCGGTTCCATGGTGTGAGACCGGTTTTTATTATGGAAAAGAGATTCGTCCGGGAAAACATCCTTATCACAATGCTGGTGTGTATTATATTCAGGAGCCGTCGGCAATGGTACCGGCAGAATGTCTTAAGGCACAGCCGGGGGATATCATTTTAGACCTCTGTGCAGCTCCCGGTGGAAAGAGCACCCAGATTGCGGCAGCTATGAAAGGGGAAGGAATCTTAATCTGTAATGAGATTCATCCGGCGAGAGCAAAAATTTTATCTGAAAATATTGAGCGGATGGGAATTAAAAATGCACTGGTATTAAATGAGACACCGGAGCATCTGGCAGAGCGTTTTCCAGGCTGCTTTGATAAAATCATGGTGGATGCACCATGCTCCGGGGAAGGCATGTTCCGGAAGAATGAAGAGGCCGGAAATGAGTGGAGCCTTGACAATGTGAAGCTGTGTGCCGACCGGCAGGACGGCATCTTAGACTGTGCGTATGAGATGTTAAGACCCGGCGGCAGGATGGTATATTCCACCTGCACCTTTGCACCGGAAGAGGATGAAGGGAGCGTGCACCGTTTCTTAGAACGTCATCCGGACTGCCAGATTGCAGAAGGAATTGACAGTGAAGGCTTCATTCATGACAAAGAAGGCTGCATCCGACTGTTTCCGCATAAAATCGAAGGCGAAGGACATTTTGCAGCAGTGATAACGAAAGCAGGCGAAGGTTATGGCGGCTTTGGACTGACGGAAAAGGGCATAAAGGAAAAAGACTGCCCGGAATATCTTTCTTTTGTAAAAGAGAATTTAAAAGAAAAACATCAGGGAGCAGTGCTTAAATTTGGAGAGCAGCTCTATCTGATGCCGGAAGGATTTCCAGCTTTAAAGGGGCTGAAGGTATTGCGGCCGGGACTGCATCTTGGCACCTTAAAAAAGAACCGTTTTGAACCATCCCATGCACTGGCACTTGCCATGCAGCCACAAGAGGCATTTCATGTTGCCATGCTTTCTTCTGGCAGTCAGGAAATCAGACAGTATCTGATGGGACAGACTTTTTCATGGGAAGGAGAAAAGGGCTGGTATTTAATCTGCGTAGATGGCTACAGCATCGGCTGGGGCAAGCTGGCAGGTGGAATCATGAAGAATCATTATCCGAAAGGGCTTCGTATGGTGGATATTACCTGAAAAGAGAGAATCTGAAAAAAGCTGCTTAAAATAAAACAAAATTAAGGAAATATTAATAAACACCGGGAATATCTGCTTGTGATTTAAAGGAAAATCGAATATGATTATTAAGTCGGAAAAAATAGAAAGTTAGAAAATTATGTGTGAAGAGACAAAGTTGGGAAAATTTTATCAAAAATACATAGCAAAATGGATACCATCATACGGACCACTGCCATTGGCATGGTGTGCCATTTTTAATACCATTATTTATTGGGGCACCCAGAGGTTGATGGCAAATGCAAAGCATTATGACCTGACCAGCAATCTGGACAGGAGCATTCCTTTTGTAAAAGAGTGGATTATTCTGTATGTTTTATTTTTTGCGTTCAGTGCAATCAATTATATTCTGGTATCCAGAGAAGATAAGGAAACATTTTTCCGTTTTGCAACAGCGGATATGTTGTCAAGAGTAATCTTCTTTATATTGCTTCCAACCACGAATATCAGACCGGAAGTGACAGGGCATGATTTCTGTAGCTGGCTGGTGCGTTTTATCTATGCATCGGATGCACCGACGAATCTCTTTCCATCCATCCATTGTCTGGTAAGCTGGTTCTGCTTCATCGGAGTAAGAAAGAGCCGTAAGATACCGGGCTGGTACAAAGGATGTTCTTTTGTGATGGCAGCATTGATTTGTGCATCCACCCAGTTTACCAAACAGCATTATATGATTGACCTGGTAGCAGGCATTTTTCTGGCAGAATTCTGCTGGTTTGTATCAAAGCATACCGGAATGTACCGTCCGGTAATGAAAGTTTTTGATAAAATCGGAAGAAAGATATTCGGGGTGAAGCATTATGATGAGTAAGAAAAAAGGAATACTGAATGCAGTTTTTCTTATTACCGTATTTGCAATTACCATATATGCAATCTTTCATGGACAGGATTTAAGTGAATTGTTCGGCTATATCCGGAATACGGATTACCGGTACTGGCTTGTTGCGGTGGTCTGCGTGGTATTCTTTATCTGCAGTGAATCTGTTATCATATATTATATGATGCGAAGCATCCGGCAGAAGATAAAGCTTATGCATTGTTTCCTGTATTCCTTTGTTGGATTCTTTTTCAGCTGTATTACACCATCGGCAACCGGAGGACAGCCGGCACAGATTTATTATATGAAAAAGGATAAGCTGTCCATACCGGTATCGACACTGGTTTTAATGATTGTAACCATTACCTATAAGCTGGTACTTGTGGTACTCGGCACATTGGTTGTAATCATTCGTCCGGCACAGATTATGCATTATCTTGAACCTGTACTGGGATGGTGTTATCTGGGACTTTTATTAAATGTCTTTTGTGTGGCATTTATGATGTTTCTGGTTTTCCATCCGACACTGGCAGCTAATATGATGGATGCCATCATAAGAGGGCTTGGTAAAATTCATCTGATGAAACGTACTGAGTATTACCGGGAAAAAATGGCGAATGCCATGAAGCAGTATCAGGATGTGGCAGGATATTTCCGTACCCATAAATTGGTCGTAACCAATGCATTTTTGATTACCGTAGTACAAAGACTGTTACTCTTTTTTGTAACATATCTGACCTGCCGTTCCTTCGGAATCGATGGAACAGGGATGGTAACCATTGTTGTATTACAGGGAATGATTTCCGTTGCGGTGGATATGCTTCCGTTACCGGGAGGAATGGGAATCAGTGAATCACTGTTTTTATCTATTTTTGCACCAATCTGCGGCACACTGACATTGCCGGCGATGGTGGTAAGCAGGGGACTCAGTTATTACACAGAATTGATTTTAAGCGCGGTTATGACAGCCGTAGCACATTTTACGATAGGAAGACCGCGTAAACAGAAGAGAGAAGAAAGGTAGAAGGAAAATGATAGGTTTTTATGATTATACAGTAGTACTTACATATATTAGTCTGATGTGTTCTGTTTTTGGAATTACTCAGGCAATTGGAGGACATTACAGAACAGCGATTATCTGTCTGGCATTATCCGGATTATTTGATATGTTTGATGGAAAGATTGCAAGAACCAAAAAGAACCGTACTGATGATGAAAAATTATTTGGCGTTCAGATTGATTCCCTTTGCGATGTAGTCTGCTTTGGTGCGTTCCCGGCAGTAATCTGTTATGTGCTTGGCGTAAGAGGTATTCTTGGAACTATTGTTCTGGCATATTATTGTGTCTGCTCCGTGATTCGACTCGGATTCTTCAATGTGTTGGAAACCAACCGCCAGAGAGTAGAAGAGGGTGCCAATAAATATTATCACGGACTGCCGATTACAACGATGGCAATCGTACTGCCACTGGCATTTATGCTGAACTTTGTAATTGCGGAGCGTGAATTCAGTGTGTTACTACTCTTTGTTTTGGCAGTAGTTGGCACATTATTTATTGTAGATTTTAAATTGAGAAAGCCATCTAATGCATTTCTTGCAGTTTTGGTTATCCTTGTGGCATGTGCAGTAATTGCAATCTTCTTATTCTCAAAATATCATATTTCACTGTGCTTTCCGGGACTGGAGAATTCCATTTTAGACCGTCTGATGAGGTAGAAATTGTGTAACATTTCCTGTGATGAGGAAAAATGAGGAGGAAACGAAGATGCGTTGTGTAGACCGGAAGGGAAATGAAATTGGTGAGAATGCAGCACAGGGCAGAGTGTTAAAGGCATTGTATGAGACTGCTGCCGGAAGAATTTTACTTGGAATTCTGGTGAAACCTTTTGTTTCCAAAGCAGGTGGATTCCTTTTGAACCAGCCGGTATCAAAGGCTGCAATTGCACCATTTATAAAAAAGAATCATATAGATATGACAGATTATGAGGAACGGGAATACCGTTCCTATAATGATTTTTTCACCAGGAAAGTCAAGCCGGGACACCGGAAATTTGACCGTGTTAAGGAGAATTTCTGTGCACCCTGCGACAGCAGGCTCAGTATATATCCCATTACAGCAGAGGGAAAAGTCCGCGTCAAGGATACGGAATATACCATGGAGAGCCTTTTCCGCAGCAGGAAAATCGCCCGTCATTATGAGGGCGGAACCCTTTGTATTTTCCGTCTGACGGTAGATGATTATCATCATTACAGCTTTGTGGATGATGGCAGAATGGGGTACATCTATAGGATTCCGGGTGTTTTTCATACGGTCAATCCGCTGGCGGGAGAAATATATCCGATTTATAAGGAAAATACCAGAGAATTTTCTGTGCTGAAAAGTCAGCATTTTGGCAATATTTTAATGATGGAAGTGGGCGCACTTATGGTAGGCAGAATCTGTAATGAGAAAGAAAACTGCCCGGTGCACCGTGGAGAAGAAAAAGGTAAATTTGAATTTGGCGGTTCTACGGTAATTTTGTGCCTGGAAAAAGACAGGGTAGAACTGGACGCAGATATTGTGTATAATTCCAATAAAGGAGTCGAGACGAAAGTCCGGCAGGGGGAAAAGATTGGAAGGATGTCAGAATGGAAGCGCATGAAGTATTAGAACAGGTGAAAAGCGGAAAGATGACCGTAGAAGAAGCGGAGCAGTTTTTTAAAAGGGAACCGTTTGAAGAGATGGGTTATGCAAAGATAGACAGCCATCGGAAAATGCGTTCCGGTTTTGCAGAAGTGGTATTCTGTCAGGGAAAACGGGATGAGTTTCTTCTTGAAATCTTTCAGAGAATATACAAGGATGAGGGCGAGGTCATGGGAACCAGGGCATCTTTGGCACAGTATGAGCTGTTGCACAAGGAATTACCGCAGGTTACCTATGACCCTGTTTCTCATATATTAAAAATTGAAAAAAAGGATAAAAAACGCAGTGGACTGATAGCGGTATGTACGGCTGGAACGGCAGATATTGCAGTGGCAGAAGAGGCTGCGCAGACGGCAGAGTTTTTCGGAGCCAATGTAGAACGTATTTATGATGTGGGAGTCAGTGGAATTCACCGTCTCCTTTCACGGCTTGAGGTAATCCAGAAAGCCAACTGTGTTGTTGCAGTGGCTGGCATGGAAGGAGCACTGGCAAGTGTTTTAGGCGGACTGGTAAGCAGGCCGGTAATCGGTGTACCAACCTCCGTAGGCTATGGAGCGAATATGGGAGGCATTTCTGCATTGCTTACCATGATTAATTCCTGTGCCAATGGTGTTGCAGTGGTAAATATTGATAATGGTTATGGTGCAGGCTATCTTGCAACACAGATAAACAGACTGGGGGTACATGATGAAGAAGCGTAGTTTATATCTGGACTGCCATACTGGAATCAGTGGTGATATGGTAGTGGCAGGGTT
>OGPD01002234.1_pt1 | contig 12480 bp, 10 predicted proteins | sample 1552861 | NCBI WGS metagenome assembly OGPD01 (sample SAMEA2580280, study PRJEB22360) | human gut metagenome | biome: human gut; feature: human-associated habitat; material: faeces | place: Denmark | collected 2008/2010
TGTTTTGCATCTCCGCCCGCCGTTTTCGCGGCGTTCCGCCGCATCTACAAGTCCGGCCCCGCCCCCGCCTTGACGGGAACTTATCGCCCGCGACCGGATTGTCAACCGGAATGCGGATGGAAAAGTCTCAACTCGTCTCTTTCAGTTTTCAACTTTCGGCGCAGCCCCGGCCTTCGGAGCGGCGGGTGTTGCCGGTGTTGCCGGAGCCTTCGGGGCTTTGGGCAGCGGGTCCATGCCGACGAGCCGGATGGCTCCCGTAGGACATTCGTTCACACACTTGCGGCACAGCTTGCACTTCTGCGGGTCGATATAAGCGAGGTTGTTTTCAATGGTGATGGCACCGAACGCACAGACCTTCTGGCATTTGCCGCATCCGATGCAACCCGCCTTGCAGGCCTTCATCACCACGGCGCCCTTGTCCTTCGACACGCACGACACATACACCGCCCGGTTCTTCGGCCACTTCTTGCGCAGTTCGATAATCATTTTGGGACACGCCTTCACGCAGGCCCCGCAGGCCGTACATTTGTCGGGGTCGACTTCGGGAAGCCCCGTCGCGGGATTCATGCGAATCGCATCGAACGCACACGAGACGACGCAGTCCCCGAACCCGAGGCAGCCGAATGCGCACCCCGTCTGGCCGATGTAAAGCGACGATGCCACGGCGCACGACTTGGCACCGTTGTACTCGTTGGTACGGGGGCGTTTGTCACAGGTGCCGCCGCAGCGCACGGTGGCCACCTGCGGCTCCTTTTCCGGTGCCGACTTGCCGAGGTAGGCCGCAACGGCCTTCATGCAGTCGCCGCCGCCCACCGGACAGAAGAGCGCCGAGATGTCGTCCTGTTTCACGAGCGCGTCGGCCATGCCGCGGCACCCGGCGAAGCCGCAGCCGCCGCAGTTGGCACCCGGCAGCATCTTCTCCACCTCGTCGATCCGGGGATCTTCCTCGACCTTGAATTTTTGGGCCACGAAGTAAAGGATCACCGCGGAAAGCACTCCCAGCGCACAAAGCGTCAGGATTGTGTAAAGTAATACTTCCATCAGTAGTGTTTGGTTATTGAGAAATGAATTGTGTGTTCGATTTTATGCCTGAAGAGCCATAATACGCAGTAATAGACGACCACGGCTCCCAGAGCGGCAAGCGCGCCGCGGCCTTCGCTCCAGCCGAGCACCGCAACGGCGGCGACCAGCACGGCCAACAGCACGGCCAACGCCCCGACATAGGCCAATATAACGGCGACAGCGCCCGCACTACGACGGACGCCGACCATAACCTTCTCCCCCGCGGCATAATGCGCCGCGTCGGGACTCTTCACGACCACGATCTTGTCCTGCGCTTCGGCCAGGCCGCACGCTTCGCGGGCCTTGCAGCTACCGCAGGCACTGTGGGAGGTGATCCTCACATAGACCGTGTCGCATTCCGTGCGTTCCACCACGCCGCTATGTTCAATCCGTGAAGCCACCGCCCTCAATCGCCGTATTTGTTGGTAAGCGGCATAAGGCGCTCGTGCCCGAACGAGCACATCGACAGGCGCAGTACGGGCGGGAACTGGTAGCGCTTCTTCTCGTTGCGCATGATCATGGCGTGGATCTTCTCCACGACCTCGGAATCGAAGCCCGCATTGACGATCTCCTCGCGGTGCTGCCCCTCCTCGATCATGCGGTAAAGGATCGCGTCCACCACTTCGTACGGCGGCAGGATGTCGCTGTCCTTCTGCCCCGGGTGCAACTCCGACGAGGGTTCCTTGTCGAGGATATTGCCCGGGATGGGGTCGCCCTGCGTGCGGTTGATATAGCGCGCCAGGTCGTACATCTCGCTCTTGTAGAGGTCGCCCGTAGGGCTGAAAGCGCCCGCCGTATCGCCGTAGAGCGTACAGAGCCCCAGCGCATTCTCGCTCTTGTTCGACGAGTTGAGCAGGATGTAATCCGCCTTGTTCTGCACGGCCATCAACAGCACCGTGCGGATACGGGTCTGGATATTCTCTTCCGTGGCGTCGAACTCCCTGCCGCCGATGACCGGCTTGAGGGTATTGACCACGCTGGTGTATATTTCCGTGATGGGAATTACGTTATATTCGATGCCGAGGTTCTCGGCCAGCTTCTTGGCATCTTCGACCGAATGGTCGGAAGAGAACTGCGAGGGCAGAAGCAAAGCCCGGATATTTTGGCGTCCCAGCGCGTCGGCGGCCAGGCAGGCCACCACGGCCGAGTCTATGCCGCCAGAAAGGCCGATGCAGGCCTTCTTGTAGCCGTTCTTCACGAAGAAGTCGCGCAGGCCGCACCGGGCCGCCTGGTAGACCATCCGCGTACGGTCGTTGTAGGTCGAGGGGATCGTAACCGGCTCGCCGGCCGCCTTGGTGTCGAAGATCTGGAAATCCTCCTCGAAGTGCTTCATCATCAGCACCAGTTCCCCGCGGTTGTTGAACGCCCCCGACGTACCGTCGTAGACGATGTCCGTCGAACCGCCGACCTGGTTCACCAGCACGAGGTTCTTGCCTTCGACGAACGACAGGTGCCGCATCATCTCGTAGCGGTAGGTCATCGTCCCCCGGCCGTACTTGCGGGCGTTGATCGAGATGACGGTCTCGACCGACTTGTCGAAGTCATGCTCGCGGCTCAGGTCGTCGCCCACGATGATGGCGCACTTGTGGCCCTTGATCGTCGCATATTCGAACCCCTTCGAAGGGACGAGGAAGCCCATTTCGCGGCGTGCGGTGATATATTTCTTACCCACGTAGCGCAGCACTTTGCGATCCTGGATCAGCGCCGCAGCGCTGATGGTGCCTTCGCGCGTCAGGATCGGGAGTCCCACGATGGCCGCGATACCGTCGCAGCACGATGCTATTTCGACCAGTGCATCCTCGCACAGTTCGAGGAAGGTGGTTTTACGCAACAGGTCGAAAGCCGGGGTTCCGCTCACGGCCTGTTCGGCAAAAATGACCAGGTCGGCACGCTGCGCTTTCGCTTTGTTGATCGAATCGATGATTTTCGAGGCATTGCCGTCGATATCCCCGATCGTATAGTTCAACTGGGCAAGGGCTATTTTCATCTATCAGTAATTTTAGTAGGCAAATTACAACGTCGCAAAGTTAAGGATTATTTATAAAAATAGGAAGGATTTTCGGTGTTAATAAATTAACATTTCCCAATTTACAAAAAAATTTAAAAACCCCGAAACCCCGGCACTCTGACCTGTCCCGGCCGCAAACCGCCCGGCAGACACCATTCCCCAACCTCCCGGCGCACAACAAGCCCCCACCCGGCCGCTCCCACCCAGCCCCGCAAAACCGCCTGTCCGGCCGCTATTCCCGCAGCCGGCCAGCACACGCCGAGCCCCTGCCCGGCAGGCTTTGCGCGGGAGGGCAAAACGCCCCGTATCACGGCCGCGCGTATCGCCGCGCACACGCAGCCTGCAAAAAAATCTTTTTTTCACCAGGATTTCTGCCTGACATACAACATTAGTTACCTAAATGTTAGCAACATACGCCAGCGTACCGTCTTGCACGAACGCTGCATTCTCCTTACCTTCGCAACAGCAATACAGGCAACACGATTAATAAACGCTTTAATAATCCGTAAAAAATGAAAAAGGTAGAAAAAGTGGCCTCGGGCGCGAATTTCGCAGCCGTGACGGTCGGGAAAACCGAAGAGTTGAACCAGTACACGCTGCCGCTGGCACCGGGCGTGGAGATCCCGGGGAAAGTGTTCGTTGGCGGCGACCTGCAGGCCACCGGGGCCGAGATGTCGTTCCAGCAGTTCGCACCGGGCGGCAGCGTCGGGTTCCTCCACACCCACAAGACCCACGAAGAACTTTACATCATCCTCGGCGGCCATGGGGAGTTCCAGGTCGACGGGCAGGTCTTCCCCGTAGGCGAAGGAAGCATCGTACGGGTTTCGCCCGCAGGCAGGCGCTCGCTGCGCAACACGGGCGACAGCCCGATGACGATGATCTGCATCCAGTACAAAGCCGCCTCCTTCGACGCGGGCGACGCCGCCGACGGCGAAATCCTCCCCGACCAGGTCGTCTGGTAGGCAGCCCGGGCTCTTGGCTCCTGGCTCCTGACTCCCGGCTCCCGGCTCCCGGCTCCCGGCACGACAAGGCGAACAACCCCGGAAAACCGACGCGCCGCGCATACGGCAAGGACGGTTAATCCAGGGGCACAGGGGGCATGAACGCCCGAATGCTACGGCGGACAAGAGCCCGGGACATGGTTGCCCAAATGAAAAGCGGGCCGGAGTGTACACTCCGGCCCGCTTTCCTAAATTTTCCACAGGGCTACTCCATCCCCTCTTCGGGATCGGCCACGAGAATACGTCCGCAATATTCGCAAACGATCAGTTTCTTGCCCTGGCGAATCTCCACCTGGCGCTGCGGGGGAATCCGGTTGAAGCAACCGCCGCAGGCATCGCGCTTCACGGTCACGACGGCCAGGCCGTTGCGCACGTTGCGGCGGATACGGCCATAGGCCGACAACAGCCGCTCGTCGATCTTGGCCTTGGCCCGGTCGGCCTGCACTTCGTACGCTGCGACCTGGGGTGCGGTTTCGGCTTCGATACCCTCCAACTCGCTCTTCTTGGCAGCCAGGTCGGCGGCGCGCCCGTCCGCTACGGCTTCGGCCTCCTCCAGCTGGAGTTTCTTGGCTTTCACACCGGCGGCATACTCCTTGAGGCGCTTTTCGGCCAATTCGATCTCCAGTTCCTGGTACTCGATCTCCTTGGTAATGGCATCGAACTCGCGGTTGTTGCGCACGTTGTTCTGCTGCTCCTTGTAATTGCCGATGAGGATCTTGGCCTGGTCGACCTCGCGCTTTCGCTGCTTGGTGAGCGTGTTCAGCTCCTCGATTTCGGCATTGATGTTGTCGATCCGGGTTTTCAGGCCGGTCATCTCGTCTTCGAGATCCTGAACCTCGAGAGGCAGTTCACCTTTCACCTTGTTGATTTCGTCGATCTTGCTGTCGATCTTCTGCAATTCATAGAGTGCGATGATCTTCTCCTGCATCGAATAGTCAACGTCGGCAGTTTTCTTCTGTGTTGCCATATAATGTACTTGTATAGTTTAGACTTAAACCAAATAGTTCACCGGATTGCGAGAGCTTTCACTCTTGCGAACCGCAAAGGTAATCAAATTTTTCGACAAAATATCAAATAAAATCTGAATTGCGCAATATTCGCTTTCAAAATGGCCTATATCCGCTACGGTGAGGGCCTTATCCGGCGTCATGAAGTCGTTGTACTTCATATCCGCCGTGACGTATATGTCAGCTCCCGCACGGCGCGCGTCGCCGATCATCGAAGCCCCCGCACCGGTGCAGACCGCCACGCGCCGCACCTCGGGCGAAGCGATGTCGCTGTGGCGCACGACCCGAACGCCCAGCACACGCTGCATGCGGCGCATGAACTCCACTGTGGCGACCGCCGCAGACAGCTCGCCCACCACGCCGAACCCGACCTTTTCGTCCGCCTGCGCGGGTTGGAGCACGCGCAAGTCCCCCACGCCCAGCATCTCGGCCAGCCGCCAGCTCATCCCCTCGGGGGCGCTGTCCAGGTTGGTGTGGCACGCATAGAGCGCAATGCCGCCGCGGATAGCCCGCTCGACGCAGCGCTGCACCTGGTCTGCCGAATTGAAGCGCTTGAGCGCATGGAAAACGATCGGATGGTGCGTGATGACCATGTCGCACCCTTCGCGTTCGGCCTCGGCCATCACCTCGTCGGTGACGTCCACGGCCAGCAGCGCCCTGTGCACCTCGTCGTCCGGGCGCCCCACGATCAAGCCTGCGTTGTCGTACGATTCCTGCCATGCGAGCGGTGCGAAACGCTCGATGACATCGGTCACTTCCCTGATTAGCATAGTATCCTGATTTGTCTGGTTATCATTTTTTCCGCCCCGGCGGGGCCATCCGCCCTGCGGCCGCGGCACTGCGCTTTCCGCCTTGCTGTGCAGCCTTCCCCAAGGGGTGCGGCGCCCGTTGCGCCCCTAAAAGAGCGACTGTTCGTAAAAGGCGAAGAGCTCCTTGTGTTCCGGCTCCTCCTTCTTGCGGCGGGGCTTGCGCGGACGTTTCGACGCGGGCTGCCCGGGTTCGGCGGCCCCCTGCGCCGCGGCATCCTCCGGGACGATCTTCACCACGGGTTTCGCCTTGCGGCGGGGCACTGCCGCTCCGGCCTCCGCCGCCGGGACTTCGGCATCCCCGTCGGCGAGGAGTTCGCCCTGGCCCGCCTTCAGGTCTTCACGCACCTCGACCAGCAGCGCACGGATGCGTTGCAGGCGCTCCATCAGCTCGGCATCGCGCTGCACGCCGCCCTCGGCCGCAGGCTTCTGTTTCAGGGCCTTCTTGGCGCCCTCGAGGGTCATGCCCCGCTCCTTGACCAGGTGGTAGATCAGTTTGAGGTTCTCCACATCCTGCGGCGAGAAGAGACGGTTGCCTTTCTTGTTGCGCTTGGGGCGGATGACGCTGAACTGCGACTCCCAGTGGCGGATCAGCGACGCATTGACGTCGAACATCTCGGCCACTTCGCCCATCGAATAAAAAAGTTTCTCGGCCATATCTATCGTTTAATAATTCGCAATGTATTGGGGTACATGTTATTCACCCGGTTACCGATCCGCTTCGCAAACCCGAGCGCCCGCCCGCGGGCACACACCAGGTTCACCCCTTCGGAAAACGCCCCGGCGGCGACCTCCTGCCTGCGCAGGTAACACAGCGCCTGCGCCTCGTCCAGCTCCGCAGCGGGCACCGCCTCGCGGTTCAATCCGCAGAAGAACGCCAGCGCCGGATCGGGCCGCAGGCTTCCCTTGAAGAGCTGCCCCATCGCCACGCCCGCATAGATCACGGGCAGCGCTTCGCCGAGCGCCTTCACGGCCTCGGCCTGCGCGACGTAATATCCGTAGCAGGTATCGCCCACCGCCGCGAAGCACATCCGCTCCGGCGTGCGAACCCAACGGCGCAGCTCAGCCGCGGACGCCTTGTCCACCTGCGCAAATACCGTGCGCCGCGCCTTCGGGGTGCGGCAACGGCCGCCGGCATCATAAGCCTTGCAGGCCACGGCGGCGAAAAAACCCTCGCCGCGTGCCCGGTGGGGATAGAACCGGTAGGTGCGGAAAGCCCCCACCCGGCCGCAGACGATCCCCCACGCCCCGTCGACAGCCATGTCTTCCGCCTCTGCGACCTCGTCGCCCGCCCATGCGAGCATACGCTCCAAAGCGCCTTCGTCCTCGTCGCGGTTGAAGGTGCAGGTGCTGTATATCAGCCTGCCACCGGGTTTGAGCGCACGCCATGCTTCACGTAATATCCCGTCCTGCCTTGCAGCACAGAGCTTTACATTCCCCTCGCTCCATTCGGCGCGGGCCTGTGCATCCTTGCGGAACATCCCTTCGCCCGAGCAGGGGGCATCTACGGCCACCATGTCGAACCACGCCTCGAAGTCGCCCAGTTGCCGGGGTTCGCAGGTCGTCACGGCGACATTGCCCGTACCCCACTTGCGGACGTTGTCCGCCAGTACCTGCGCACGGCGGCGGTCGATCTCGTTGGCGACGACCAGCCCGCCGGGCCCCGCGAGCGAGGCATAGAGCGTCGTCTTGCCGCCCGGGGCGGCGCAAAGGTCGAGGATTCGCTTCCCCGCAACCCCCTCTCCGCCCATCAGGCGCCCCACGAACTGCGACGACGCCTCCTGCACGTAATATGCCCCGGCATGGAAATCGCTGTCGAAGGTGAACTGCGGCCGCACCGCCAGGTAATACCCGTCGGCGCACCAGGGTACACGGCCGTCGGCGTTTTGCAAAACCGGAAGCGGGGCGGGCACATCCGTCCCGGAGCTCCCCTGCGGCGATCCGTATCCTCCCGGTGCCGCCCCGGTGCCGTCCTGCACCGCTCCGGGTTCGGCCGCACCGGCACATTTGGCAGGGTTCAGCCGCACGGACACGGGCGGCTCGGTATCGAGTGCGGCGCACAGCGCCGCCCCCTCTTCCGGCCCCAGCTCCGAAAGGACGCGTGCGGCGAATTTCTCAGGTAGCGTCATGCGTCGCTATCTGTTTTCGAGCGCATCGAGGCGCGCACATATCTTCTCCAGCACCGTAGGGTCGGAGACGAAATCCTCATGGTCTTTGTCGACGACCAGCACATCGCCTTCGTAGATGTTGTCGATCCAGTTGTTATACTTGTCGTTCAGACGCTTGAGGTACAATTCGTCGATGTTCATCTCGTATTCGCGGCCGCGCTTGCGGATCTGCGAAATGAGCGTCGGCACGCTCGCCTTGAGGTAGATCAGCAGGTCGGGTTTGGGGATGAGCGTGGTCATCAGCCGGAACAGTTTCATGTAGGTTTCGATGTCGCGCGAGGCCATCAGCCCCATTTCGTGGAGGTTGTCCGCGAAGATATGCGCATCCTCGTAGATCGTGCGATCCTGAAAGATCGCCCCCGAATCGCGGTTGTCGGCCAGCATATCCATCGTCTGCTGAATGCGGCTCCCGAGGAAGTAGATCTGCAAATTGAACGACCAGCGGTTCATGTCCTCGTAGAAATCGCCGATGTAGGGGTTGTTGCACTCCTCGAGGTAGGCTTTGGCGTTGTAACGCTCGGTCAGAATCCGGGTCAGCGTGGTCTTCCCGCTTCCGATATTGCCTGCAATGGCTATATACATATTATACGATATTTGTTTTACATCCTAAATACTGCCCGGCCGCTCCGGACAGCCGCCGGAGTGCTCCGCAACGGTGCATCACGGCATTACGCCGCAGCAAAACGCGCCGTCACTTCGTTTCCCCGCCGAACGCCAGTATCTCGTCGGCCACACGACGGTCGTTGACCAGCCGCGGCACCTTGTTCTTGCCCCGGGCACGCATCCACGCGAGGAAACGGCCGTGGCCGACGACCGTCAGCCGCTGCCGCTCGAGCGTCGTGCGGCGTTTGGCGTCGTAGTCCGAATTCACGGCCCGCAGTTCGCGGTCGAGCGCCTCGGCGAAATGCCCGCGGCTGTCGGGCTCGCGCTCGAACTCCAGAATCCATTCGTGGGCGCCCCGCTCGCGCAGCGACATGTAGCACGGCGCCACGGTATATTCCCCGACCACGGCTCCCGTTTCGTTGCAGGCGGCCAGCAGTGCGCGGTCGGCGTTGTCGACGATCAATTCCTCACCGAATACATTGATATACTGTCTCGTACGCCCCGCGAAACGAATGCGGTAGGGATTCGTCGAAGTGAATTCCACCGTATCGCCGATCTCGTAGCGCCACAGGCCGTTGTTCGACGTGATGAGCATGGCGTAGACCTTGCCGCATTCCACGCCTTCGAGCGGCACGACGGTATCCCCGCTGCGGAACTCGAAGAAATTGCCGTAGTCGAGCATCAGCAGCATGTCGCTCCGCGACGGGTCGTCGGCCAGCGCGAAGAACCCTTCCGAGGCATTGTAGGTCTCCATATACTGCATCCTGTCCGAAGGGATCAGCGCCTCGAACGAACGGCGGTAGGGTGCGAACTCCACGCCTCCGTGGGCGAACATGCAGAGGTTGGGCCACACTTCGAGCAGGTTCTCCCGCCCCGTATAATCCAGCACGCGGCGCATCATCGCCAGGTTCCACGACGGCACCCCGGCGAAGGCCGTGATATTTTCGCCCGTGCACTCGCGGCAGATGGCCTCGACCTTGCGGTCGAAATCGGGGATGATCGCCGTGGCGGTGCGCGGCGCCCGGAACCAGCCGCTCCAGAACGTCGTTTCGTGGATCAGCACCGCCGACAGGTCACCCACAAGGTTGCGCCCCTCGCGGCTGCACGACCCGCCGAGGGTCAGCGTCTTGCCGTCGAAGACCTTCGTTTTCGGGTTGTTGGCCGCGAATACCGTCGCCACGTCCCGCATGCCGAGCGTGTGGTTCCACCAGAGCGACTCCTCCGTGACGGGGATGTACTTGCTCCGGTCGGAAGTCGTGCCCGACGAGCGGGCAAAGAGTTTCACCCGCCCCGGCGCGGTGACGTTACGCTCCCCGGCCAGCATCTTTTCGATATAGGGTTTGAAGGTTTCGTAATCGAACGTCTCGACCATCGACTGGAACTGCTCCACGCTGCGGACATGCCCCAGGTCGTACCTCCATCCGAATTCCGTCCCGCGCCCGCGGCGCAGCAACTGCCTGAAGATACGCTCCTGCGTCTCAGCAGGACGGCGCCGGAAACGGTCGATAGCCCGCTCGCGCTGCGAAAACCAGGCCTTGAATAATATGCTTCTAAACGACACTTGTCTGTTCGGTTTCATTTTCCGCCGGTGTGCGGGTCCCGGCGCACGCCGGGCCCGACAGCGCCGTCGTCAGTTAAAAAAGTATCCCACTTTGCCCACCGACGCAGGCATGGCGAAGACCACCACGCGGTCGTAGGGGTTGATTTCCATGTTGTCCACGGCGATGAAGACCTTGTCGCCGCGCACGATGCCGCCGATGATCGTGTCCTCGGGCAGCCCCAGGTCTTTGATGCGGCTCTTCACGGCCGGCGCATTGGGCTTGACGATGAATTCCAGCACCTCGGCGTCGCTGCCCGTAAGGCACTTGATGGCCTGCACGTCGGTCGACATCGTGAAGCGGAAGATGTTCGACGCCGTCACCAGTTTCTTGTTGATGATCGTGTCGATGCCGATCGACTCGGCCAGGTTGATGTAATTGAGGTTCTCGACCTCGGCGATCACCTTCTTGACGCCCATGCGCTTGGCGAGCATCGCCGCGAGGATGTTGGTCTCGCTGCGCCCCGTCACGGCCACGAAGGCGTCCATATTGCTCAGTCCCTCTTCGATCATCGCTTCGGTATTGCGCCCGTCCTCGTTGATAATCAGTGTTTTTTCGAGCTGCTCGGCCAGTTTGTAGGCCTTCTCGGGCGTATAGTCGACCAGCTTGATGTTGACTTCGTCCTGCAGTTCGGCCGCCACGCGCGCGCCGATGCGGCTGCCGCCCAGAATCATCATGTTCTTGATGTCGATATTGGCCTTGCCCGAGAATACCATGACGTCTTTGACCGCATGCTGGTTCGCGATCACGTAGATGTTGTCGCCGACCTTGAACTGGTCGCTGCCGCGCGGGATGATCGTTTCTCCGTCGCGCGAGATGGCGACCGTGCGGTAGGGCTGCGACTCGCGGTCGTCGGTAATTTCGAGCAGCGTCTTGTTGACCAGCGGCGACGAGGCGGCGATCTTGAACACGACGAGCGACAGCTTGCCGCCCGAGAAGTCGACGTATTCGGTCGTGCTCGTGTGGCCGAGCAGGTTGATCACCTCGTCGGCCGCCACCTGCTCGGGGTAGAACAGGTAGTCGATGCCCATGTCGATGAACATCTCCTTGTTGTTCGGTTCCAGATACTCGTTGTTGTCGATCCGGGCGATCGACTTACGCGCGCCGAGCTGCTTAGCCAGTATGGCCGAGATGATGTTCGACGTCTCCTCGGGCCGCACGGCGATGAACAGATCCGCCTTGCGTACCGAGGCTTTCTTCAGTACCGAGAACGTCGTGCAGTCTCCCTCGATGACGATTACGTCGGCCATGCCGGCGATCGACTCGAGCCGCTTGGGGTCGTCGTCCACGACCGTGATGTCGTGATATTCCCCGCTCAGCATCTTGGCCAGATGGCTGCCCACCTCGCCCGCTCCGGCAATTACGATTTTCATGTCTTGTACGTTAGTTTTCGTTTTCGGAAACCGGCATGCGCTCCTTCTCCGCGACAAACGATCCGGACCGGGAGATCGGGCCGTTTGCTCGCCGTACGGTCCGGCGACGCGCCTCGTATCCGACCCGTGGCCGGCCGTTTTGCCGCGTCGATGTCGGAACCTGTCGCACCGGTCGGCCGTTTTGCCGTTTTTTTCTCAAAAACCGAACCCGGCTTGCGGTTCCGATCGTCGTATCCGGCCGCTTGTTCGGCCGGACGAGGATTCGACGGCGCGCGGTTCGGCACGGCCGTTTCGGGCAACTGCCGCCCGGGTCGCTTCCCTTCGGCGCTTATGCTGCCGGAGCCGGGCTTGCGGTTCCGTTTCCCGGCGATCGGGACGGCGGAATCGTTCGCTACGGCGGCATAGGCGCAGAGTACGCACAACGCGGTGGCCGGCGGAACCGCTCGGGCGAGTTTTGTCGTCTTTTCCATTTTGTGACCGTAACGGAGTGAAAATCCGATTCACAAATATAAGATAAAATCTCTTTTCGTGACCGCCGGCGGAATATCGTTGGCTTTACCGGAATTTTGTACGAAATTTGCGAAAAACCTTTGTAAACCGCAAATCGATCATGTCATCGGGCTGGCTCATATTTCTGATCGCCGTCGGGGTCGTCGCCTTTTTCGTCGTAGGGATGTCTCTGACGATTATTTTCAAGGGACATTACATGGAGTCCGAGATCGGCGAGAACCGGCACATGAAAGCGCGCGGCATCCGTTGCGCTTCGCAGCAATTGCGCGAGGAGGAGGCCGCGTTGCGCGGCGATTCCTCGGCGGACGACGGGGCGTGCTCCGGCGGAAGCTGCTCGTCCTGTA
>OGPD01002248.1_pt1 | contig 12362 bp, 9 predicted proteins | sample 1552861 | NCBI WGS metagenome assembly OGPD01 (sample SAMEA2580280, study PRJEB22360) | human gut metagenome | biome: human gut; feature: human-associated habitat; material: faeces | place: Denmark | collected 2008/2010
CGGCACCGCTTATACGTCCGACGGAAACTCCTGTACGATACCAAACAATAAAGCCAACACGTACACAAGACGATAATGTTTTTCTCTGCGGAGAAACCAGAAACCCAGTCTCTACCACCCTTAAACACTGAACCATTCTCAAATCAGTGTTTTGGGGAATAGCTTTTTTCGTACCAGTTTTTGCAGCATTTCAGTATCAGCTATAATACAACCATGAACAGAAAAAACTGTTCATACTCATTTTTGTTTTACCCCCTTCGTTTCAAGTCATCCGCGGCGTTCGGAATTTTCCGCGGATGACTCTTACTCTGTTTGGAAAGAAACAGGCTGCTTAAGGATAGGAGAGAACAGAAGTGTTTTTGTCATATTAAAAATAAACCTCTTTTTATATTACGCCAATATCATATTTTACATATAATAATCAGTTCTGAAAGATCCACAAAAAAGTAAATTCGAATTCACTTTTTTGTCTCTCGTATGTTAGTACATTTTATAAATTCAGACAAAAAAACCGGCCTACCAAAATGGCAAACCGGTGTATGAGAATTAGTTTTCTACATTATTTCTGTCTGTCAAAATAATTCCCTTATATCTTGGAGAAGTGCGTTCCAGTTCGTAACACTCGCCTTCCGGGGTAGGATACTGGTTTATGAAATCCCGGATCGTTTTCATTTCCTCATCAGTCAGGTCAAATTCCAGTGTCTGAATGTTGGACGCTACATGTCTGGAGTTTCTGGTACCGACCATGACGGCACCTACACTTTTCTGGTTTAAAATATACTGAGTTGCTACATTGGCAATGGTAACTCCATGGTTATCTGCAATCGCTTTCAGTACCGGAAGCAGCTTCTGCATACCGTCCCATCCCAGGGAATCTTCAATGATCTGCATATATTTAACCTGAGAACGGGTTTCCGGTGCTTCATACTTCTTACCCATATACCGTTCAGCTAAGAAACCTCCGGCAAGTGTGCCATAGGCAAACGTATAAATGCCATGCTTTTCACTGTAATCCAGCAGAGTGCGCTCCGGGCGGCGGTCAAATACGGAATACTGGGCCTGATTCGAAACAACAGGGATACCTGCATCCACCATCTGTTTCAACGCATTGGTGTCCATGTTGCACATACCGATATTACGGATCTTTCCTTTCTTCTGAAGCTTTACCAGATCAAATGCTGTTTCCATCATTCCCGGTACATCAAAATCCCACCAATGAAACTGTACAAGATCCAGAGCTTCCCGGTGCATCCTTTTTAAGGAACGGTCAACGATCCCTTCTGTGTATTCCATATTGATGACCGGAAGAACATCCTTATCCGGCACAAACTTAGTATGGATCTGAATATCCTCCTCCCGGTAATGTCCGCCTGCCTTTAATTCCATGACAAACCGTCCCAGCAGTTCCTCCGCACCGGTATATATATCGGCACAATCAAACGTAGTAAAGCCATGCTCCACCAGCTCATGGAACGCATGAATGGCATCATCATAATCCAGATGTCCCTTAAGGCAGTGCTCCGCGGATAACTGCCAGCAGCCGTTGATGACACGATTAAAAGTATATCCATTTTTCAGTTGAATTTTTTTCTGCATGATTTTGTTCTCCTCGTTTCTGTTTTTTAAAAAAGTCTCCCGAAAGAGTCCGCTGTGTCCGATTTCTTATTCTTCCTGATTTCTGAGCGGGACTACCGTACACTGTCCATGGCTCTGGATCCGCTTTCCAATCCTTGTGATCTTAAATCTCGCCCCACAGTTAGGATCAGGACAGGCGATCTCCGTATCAGAAAGCATCCAGTCATTAGGATCCAGGGGTCTCTGCTTTGCAGGCAGAAGCGGGAGCAGGGCACTTAAAGAATACATAGAGAAAGAAGTGTCTTTGGGAAATACCAGGTTTTCTCCCTGTACCAAAAAGTAATCGCCCACTTTGTGACTGCATACCATGGGGCGGTCGGTAGCGACCACCTCCACTTTCAGATCATATAATGTAAAAGTATCGTCCATTTTATTCCTCCTTCTGACATCCCCATCCAGTAAGAACGGCGACTAAAAATACCAGGAACAGTACGAATGCATAAACGGTTCCTCCGGCAACAACCACTGGAGAGAGTCCTGTCAGGGCAGATCCGATAAACACAAACACGCTCATAAATGGGATAATAGAGGGAAGACTATTGGCCGTTCCATCCAACAGATTTGCCCTGCGGTACGGATGTATGTTTTTTGCAGTTCCTATCTTATTGAGGATCGGTCCAAATGTCAGGATAGAGGCACTGGTCACACCGCCCAGTAAAATCGTGGTAACTGAAATCCCGATCATACATATAAGTTCTGCTCCTTTCGTACTGCCTGCCATTTTGCTGTTCAATATCTTTTCTGCGATCAGATCCAGCATTCCCGCATCACTCAGAACACCCATGATACCAAAAACGGAGATTACCAATGCACAGGTTGGTAAAATATTATTGATCCCATCAACCAAAAAGCCTACTGCTGCGTTATTTGCCGCATCATTGGAGAATATCTGTGCCGGGGTGAACAGCCCTGCGATCAGGCCAACTATGGTACCGGTTGCCAGTCCTACCAGGATTCCCTGATAGATATTACGGGTTTTGGTCGAAACGGTCAGCATCAGGATAACCGGGATCAGCATTATCAGAGAGACCGGATTCGATGCTGCATCAATGGAACCTCCCTGGTAAGTCCCACCTATACCACCAAAAATTGCAAATATCAAAATAGAGATCAGTCCTGCTACTGCGGAGTATTTGATACGGCTGGAAACCACGCCTCCGATATCAGCCGGTTTTCCGTTTTTAAACTGCTGGGTAGAAGCAGAAGCGATAGTGGTATCCGAGATCGGAGCCAGATTGTCTCCAAAAATAGCTCCGGATACAATGGATCCTGCCATCATCATTTCGTTTGTACCCAAAAGGATACCTGCAGAATAGAAGATGGGAAATGCGATGAACATGGTTCCGATGGAAGACCCGGTTGCTGTGGAAACAATACAGGTGGCAATGAACGTAAACGCCACAAAAATACCGCCTTTCATACCTACCGCATTTGCGATCCATACAAAGCCGCCGGACAATCCACACAGTTTGATCAGGGCACTGAACATACCTACGAGTAAAAGGATCACAACGACGGATACTGCAGTGATGGAAGAAATGCCTTTGATAGCACTTTCCCAAAAATCACTGTAGCTGGTACAGAATATCCCTCCAACTAAAAGAGCCAGAAATCCTCCGACTGCCAATGCTTCCATATTAAATGCCTTAAAGCCTATAAAAAGCACCATACAAAAAAATACGTAAATTGCGACCGGGATCAGGGACATCCCAATCCCTCCATGAAACTTTAATTTTTGTCTGTTCATAGTTTTCTCCTTTCTGTACAAAAAAAGCCTGTCCATGAACATATCGTCAAGGACAGGCCATCACCTGCGGTACCACCTTGTTTGGTGTCAAACACCCACTCTGCGGAATGCAGAAACATTCCTGGTCCGATAACGCTGACCATCTGCGTCGCAGCTACTAAAATCTTTTCGCATTGCCCTCCAAGGCCCACTTATCATTACATCCTGTCCGGATTCCACCACCCCGGACTCTCTGTGAGGCTGTATATCATGATATTTCTTCCTCTTCATCAGTTTAAAGCAATGATATCAACATCAAACAAGAATGTCAAGTATTACAGCTATTTTCTATCAAGATGGTAGAGATTGATACCTGTCAGCATCCATTTTGGTATGTTTGTAATCAGCCGCGGAGATTATTTTTATCTTAACATCCCGCAATAGTAATATATTTTGATTTACGAAAAAGTGAATTCGAATTCACTTTTTTGCTCGTAAGACAAAATATTAATTTTTTGTTAAGTTTTCAAAAAAACCGCAAAAAAAATATTTTTTCGTCATAGTATCTGCGCCGAGGCAGTGCTGACCGAAAAAAGAGAGAAGCTGACTAGAGAATCCTCGCCTGTATATTCTGGATTTCTTTTCATGGATATCTGTAGGCTCCGTTTTCGGGTACATCTGTCGGCAAACAAAAATATTTTTTTAATCATATTAGTATTGCTGAAAAAACGATAACCGGAAAGCAGGCTATAAGCTGATCCTTTCAGCGTCAGGGTTTCCAAAATAGAAATAATGCTCCAGCCCGTGAGCTGGATGTCTGTCGACCTTCGGTTTTCACAAATGTATTTTTTATCCAAACGTACTTTAAACATATAAAAATCTTTCCGTAAGCACGAACAAAATGCTGACAACGGATGAAGCTACAAAAAGAAAATAAGCAATAACGGTGAGTGGAGAAAATCGGTATTCTCCGATAAATAACATCAGTGCAACGCTGATATGCCTCTCAATACCGGATGTATCTAACAGTATTTGTCATATTGGTATTAAACGGTATCCGAAAGAGCTATGCGGTCATAGGCTCCGGAAGATGCTAAGGCACGAAAATGTGTATATATGAGATGTCACTCCTTTTAGCGGAGGGGCAGGAGCATTTACCAAACACGCAAACCTGCCTGATGGGAAACGAGACATGATAACAACGTTAAGTGGTCGATCGAGCGGCAAGAAGTCGATGGGGTGGCGGAGAGAACAGTTCCGATCTTTCTGCTGTACCAAAGAGGTTGGAGCGGGCGCAAGACCTCAATAAGCCTAAGTGTGTAATCGCAGCGCATATGGTTAAATGTAGCGCCTGGAGGTAGCACGTCAATAGTGACGCGGAGCCAGGACGGGATACACCCGTTACAGATTAGTGTAATGCAGATGGAAACAGAGTAGTGTGAGGGGGGCTCCAATCGATTTCCGCTTTTACAGGGAATGAAGAGACCACACTACGCAGATAATATATCTGCGGCATTATGCTGGCAGGGCAGCCTGCCACTATATCGGAACCATGGTGAGTGACCGACCGACGGTGGCGGAAGACATTCCGTAAGTCGTTCAAAAACGAGCTGGGGCATAGGGATTCTCTAATCCAAAATCAAGGGGGAAAACTATGCCTCGGCTCGTTCATCTCCCTCTGGCTCTGGAAGGGGCCAACAAAGTTCATCTGATTTCAAAAATTCATCATATTATCTACGAGACTTTATCCATTTCACAAAATTCAAGTTATTCACAAGGCTGGTCCATCAGTGATGTCGGAAATCCGTAGTACACCAGGAATCCTCCAATTCCTGCATTTTACCAGTCAGCTTCATAAGCTTCAGCATTTCCCCCAGACAGCCAAGTAGAACCCAACCAGCAACCTCGACTCTTGAAAAAGTTGGAGAGGCCTGACGGGAGTACCAGGCTCTTTTTTTATGTCCCAAACAGAACTGGTGTTTCCCTACAGTGTTATACAGATCACAACTATTTTCAGATAGCACAAATAGACAGAGGAGCTCTCTGCCTAAAAAAATTTCACCTATAAACCAATGCATTATGGATGTCGAACAGATTTCATGAGTAGCTATACCTGATAATCAGGAGCAAATCATTCGCTACGCAGCCCTACACCGAATAAATGTAGTTTATGAGTATGCACTCCTCCTGATACAAGCATGTACCCGCTTATTGCTTTTCGCAACTTCCGCAGGGGATTGCCTGATTCGGTTAAATGATCCATAAGAGCATGGCATATCATATTATGCAGGTTTCCAGGCGCTTCAAACTTTTTATCGACAGGCTGATCATATGTCTGCTTCCGCGGATATTCAAAAATCTTCGGTCTCAAAATCTGGAATCTGCATCTTAGGTAATAATCTGATTGCTCTTATCCATATCCTGTTTTAAAAATCATACCAATACCTCCATTTTTTATTGATATTTCCAATATGATAAAAAAAATAATTCTTTTTCACCGTTTTCGTCATATTGCAAGCGCTGACAAAACACTATATCTTGTGTATGCCATTTGTAAAAGATGCACAATTTCCGTACCAGATTTTGAGGCACACACAAGATATGGTATAATAAGCACATGAAAAATATTTTTAAAAAATTTTGGGAAAGTGAGGAAAACTGATGGAAATAATTACTGGAAAAATGAAGCATATCATCTTTCATAATGATGAGACAAACTACTATGTCCTCACTGTCGTTGCCGGGGATGAAGTATTTACGGCTACCGGCAGCTTCCATGGAATAGAAAAGAACATAAAAACCGACTTTTACGGTGAATGGGTAGAACATCCCAAATTTGGCAGGCAGTTCTCCTGCGGATACTGGGAGAAGGCCAAACCGGTCAATACAGAAGATATCGTGTCCTACCTTTCTGCCAAAACTGTTAAAGGGATCGGAAAGGTAACGGCGAAACGGATCGTTGATGCTTTTGGTGTGAATACATGGGATGTCCTTGATAATCATATTGAACGGCTTTTGGAGATCAAAGGGATCTCTCCTAAAAAGCTGGAACGCATAAAAGGCTCTTGGCAGGAGAACAGCATCCGCAGGATCGCTTTTGTGTTCCTGTTAAAATACGGGGTATCCTACAAGCTCGCAGATAAGATCTACCGGACTTATGAGGAAAAGACGATCACTATCATGTCCGCTAACCCATACAAGGCCGCGGATGATGTCAAGGGCATCGGATTCCCCACTGCGGATGAGATCGCAGAAAAAATGGGGATTGAGAAGAACTCACCTTTAAGGATAGAGAGCGGGATCAAGTACGCTTTGGAACAACTTGCCATGAAAGGACATGTTTTCGGTTACCGGGAGCAGGTCGTAAATGAAGCCATGGGAAAAGAAGTTCTGGACCTGCAGGACAAAAATCTTGTTTCCCTCACACTTTCGGATATGCTTGCCAAGAAAGACCTGGGATGTGAGATGGACTGTATCTACCTTCCGCAGCTTCTGAAAGCAGAAAACTACTGTGCTGAGAAATTAAAGAAACTGGCTTCTGTCCCCGCTGAAGACTACCTTTACCGCAGGATCTGGTATGAAAGACAGCGAAGCGGGAATCCGGATCTTTCCGTTGATGTATCCGGAATGGCAGAGGAACTGGGCATCCAGTATGATGATGTCCAGCTGTATGCGATCCGTACCGCAGCCGCATCAAAGGGCATGGTGCTTACCGGAGGCCCAGGTACCGGAAAAACAACCGTCACCCAGGGGATCATAGAGGTGTTTAAAAAATTCAAGCTGCACATCCTTCTCGCCGCACCTACGGGACGTGCCGCAAAGAGGGCTTCCGAATCCACAGGGATGGAAGCAAAAACGATCCACCGTCTGCTGGGCTACAGCGGCTCCGGAACTTTTGAACACAATGAGGAACACCCACTGGAGGGGGACATCCTGATCATTGATGAAAGTTCCATGATCGATCTCCGTCTGATGAGCAGCCTGTTAAAGGCTGTGCCGGAAAACATGCGTCTGATACTGATCGGGGATATCAACCAGCTGCCTTCCGTTGGTCCGGGTACCGTTTTGAAGGACATCATCGACAGCGGGGTGTTCCCGGTCGTCCGGCTGACTAAGATCTTCCGTCAGGCCGCAGAGAGCCACATCATTACCAATGCCCACAGGATCAATGACGGTCTCTTTCCGGTGATCGACGATTCGGATCCCAAAAATGATTTCTTTTTGGATATGATGGACAAAAAAGGGGAAAAGCTGGAAGCCTCAGAGATCGCAGAGCGGACGGCACAGGCTATTATAAAGCTTTTGACGGATACGATCCCAAATATATACCATATCCAGCCTAAGGACATCCAGATCCTTGCCCCCATGAGGAACGGCAGTGCCGGAACAATAGCCCTGAACAAACTTGCACAGGAAGCTTTGAACCCGGAGGGCCCGACCATTGCCTTTGAAGGATATTCATACAGGAAAGGAGACCGTGTCATCCAGACGAAGAACGACTATGAGAAAGGTGTGTTTAATGGCGATATCGGGTATATCGTAGCGGTAAATACAGAGAAGGAACTTCTGAAAGTCGAATTCCTTGATACGGATAAACAGGAAACGGACAGCACATTCTGGCTGGATTATTGGGATATGGATGAAGATGAAGAAGAGGAGAGTGAAGGATTAGACTCCCACGGTCCTAACCCTTACGTGACTTATTCCCGGAACGACCTTGAAAACCTGGATCCTGCCTATGCGATCACGATCCATAAATCACAGGGTTCCGAATTCCCTGCTGTGATCATGCCGTTTTTGAACAGCCACTTTGTCATGCTGGAAAGAAACCTCCTGTATACCGGAGTCACACGTGCAAGGAAATACCTGTTCCTGAAGGGACAGCGGAATGCGATATACAAAGCAGTAAAAACAATATCAATGCTTTCAAGGAACTCTAATCTGAGGTCGAAGCTGCAGGGAGATTTTGGACAGATTTCCTTCTTTGGAGAAAATATGGGATTGTATTAAGACCATCCGCGGATGGTCTTTTTTTTTGCGGTTTCTGCTCATATGTGGTAATATTCTCGTATGAAAACAACTGGCTTCCATATCATGGTATCCTGACTGTACATACGAAAGGAGAACAGATATGGCGATCGATAATTTTTGCGAAGGAAAGAATATGGAAGAATACGAAGTACTCAAAAAAGCTGCTGCGGAATTAAACGAGATCATGCATGCAGCCCACATCAATGCTTCCGACCGGGCAGTCTATGCCAGCGGAATGCTTCTGGCGATGCATGTGCTGACCCCGGATTCTCTGTACGCTACAGAGGATACCGCCAGCCACTATATATACAGGCATCTGATGGACTTCTTAAAAGACCAGCTTTCCCCAGAGATGTATCAGATGACAGCAAGAGAGTTTCAGGTACTGACATCTGATCCGGAAAGAGACAGATACCTTGACAAGCTACATAAGAGCTACACACAGTATATCTTTTGTTTCATCTACCAGAATATCTTCCGGCTCTCTGACGGAATGGATTCCATAGGGGAACTTTTCGGGGAGTTTCTGAAATATACGGTACAGATGGCAACGGAAAACGGCAAAGTACTGACTCCCTCCTACATCAGCCATCTCATGGCAAAATTGATCCATGTGAAAGATACAGACGAAGTATTGGATGTCTGCGCAGGCAGTGGAGGGATGCTGGTAGCTGCTTATGATGAAATGCGCTCCAGTAATCCGGGTATTCAGTTAAAGAAAGACCAGCTGCGGGGGATTGAGATCAATCCGCGAATGGCAGCCCTTGCAGTATCCAATATGATCCTCAGGGGGATTTCTGCGGAAGCAGTCGTCCTGGGCAACACATTTCTGTATTCGGAGAATAAGAAATATGATAAGCTCCTCATCAACCCGGATTTTACCTGCGAGGAAAACGGACTCCCGTTCCTTTCTTATGGACTGGACATGTTAAAAGAAGGCGGGAAAGGTGCAGTGATCATCCAGGACAGTGCCGGAGGCGGCATGGCATCTGTATCAGCCAGAGAAATACTGGCACATCATACACTGCTGTGCAGTATCAAGATGCCAATAGACCTGTTTTCCCCCAATGCAAAGGTACAGACAAGCATCTACCTTTTCCGAGCCCATATTCCGCATGATTTCCAGAAAAACGTGCTGTTTGTTGATTTCCGCAATGACGGATGTAAGAGAACAAAACGTGGCTTTAAATATAGCAGGGATGTCTGGAGACTATACTCTGATCTGGTAAAAACCTGTAAGGAAAAGAGGGTTTATCCGGGGATCCCGGTCATCCTTGATCAGATCACAGATTCCGGGTGTGACTGGAATTATGAATCACATTTAAAGATCGATGGAAAAGTAACAAAGAAAGATCTTTCCTCTGAGGTGGCAAATGCCCTGCTGGAGAAGATCAAAGACCTTCTCAAACCAGAGGGTGATGGGGAGATTTCTGCGGATAGGAAGCTGTTTTCCATAGAGGAGCTGTTTGAAGTGCAGAACAGTATCTATTACCGCGGAATGCCGGAAGCCGATCTGTATGATGTAGACGGAACAGTGCCGGTGATCACAAATACTGCCTTAAATAACGGGGTAAAAGGATACAGCAGGCTAGAAGCCTGTAACAAAGGAAATGTGATCACGTTGAGTGATACCATCGGCGGCAGTCCTGTTTTCTACCAGGAAAAGGATTTCATCGGGTTTGCACACTTAAAGATGCTGATCCCCAAAAAGAATACACTGCCTGATTTTGACGGGCTTGTTGGAAGATATATCGCTGTTTCCATAAGGAAATCCATTTCCGGCAGATACAACTACACCACAAAACTGAACACTGGAAATATCCTGAGGACCAAGATCTCTCTTCCATGTAAGGATGGTCTGGTGGACACGGATTTCATCAGAAAGATTATGACAGAAGAGCAGAAGAGGAGTGCCGGTCTGGTGCTGGACTATCTGAGATCTTTTTCGGAACAATAATGACTACAGATGAGATTACAACTAATCAACATAAGGAGATATTTATGAAGAAAAAATCACGTTTAATGCTTTTGGTTTCATTCATATTCATGGTCTGTTTATCCGGCTGTGCAAAATGGCAGTCCGTCATCAATGACCTGCATGGTTCTTTGATAGGAAACAGCTATTCCATCTATACCTATGACAACTATGGCAGCCAGACACTCAAAACATCCGGGAATAAGATCAGTATTACCGGAAACAAGATTGAAACCACAAGCTTTGACAGTGAGGGAAAAACGATCACCGGCTATGATTTGTCTTCGGTCATCACCATCACCATTGATGGAAAAGAGATTGAAAACTGCGGGGATACCTGCATCTTTGTCCAGAAAGGACTGGAACCGGAAGTCGACTTTTCCCTGGAAGAGATCAGCAGCAATGGAGGAGGAAGCCCTGCATCCATTGCCCGTGTATTAAACAAATATAAGAATGATTTTGGTAAATCCCGTGTAGTGGTCATCAAATCCCAGTTAGGACAGCCCATAGCGGCTTTTTCCGGGGATGACGTATACTGGGAAGTTCCGGAAGACCTTCCAAAAATGACCAAACTCATGATTGACGGCAAAGCCTTGTATATCCATCGGGCAAATTACCAGATTGTCGATAAGGCTCTCCTGTAGCCTATTGTAATTACAGTTTTTTTTCGATATACTATATATAACAGAGTTGCCTGATGCCATACGGCATTGGGGACCAGGCTGAGACTCGGGCTCAGCCTTTTTTTTCTTTAAAACAGAGGTGATAATATGGTAAAGAAGTGCATTATCTGCGGAAAAGAATTTCAGGGTAAAAGTAACAGCTCTCGGTATTGTTCTGATGAATGCCGAAATACTCCTCTGTACACAGATGAGATAAATGGAGAACAGTACGGACATCTGACTGTCACAAATGCGTTCAGAAAAAAAAGTAAACTCTACGCTGTCTGCAAATGCAGCTGCGGAAATGTCTGTACAGTTCGGTATGACAGTTTATTATCCGGGAAACTATTTCCTGCGGATGCGTAAATAAAAAGAACCTTATACAACCTTTAGATCTGACAAGTAAAGCAAATAAATATGGATGCACCGCCATCAAGCAGTTAAAGAAGCATTCAGACAGTTATTTTGAGCTGTGTAAATGCAGCTGCGGAAAAGAGTTCGTCGTGCTTGCCAAAAACTTTCCAAAGGTAAAATCCTGCGGATGTGCTCAAGAGGAGGCAAGAAAAACCAATATGAAGAAAGCCAGTAAAGTATATCTTAATGGATGCGTAGAAAACACCTCTGTTTATTCTATCAAGCTAAAAAAGATGTTAAAGAATAACACCTCTGGCGTAAGAGGTGTAACATTTGATAAAGCTAGCCAAAAATGGAAAGCTCAAATTGTGTTTAAAGGAAGAAACTATTATCTTGGAAGATACATAAACAAGGAAGATTCCATAAGAGCCCGGAAAATGGCGGAGGAAGCCATGTTTGGCAATTTTCTTAAATGGTTTCAGGATACGTACCCAGATAGATGGAAAAGAATGACGAATACAGATTCTTTAAATATGAAATAACGGTATCAAAAACAATGGGGAAAGGTGCGGAAACTGAATCTTTTGATTCCACTAAGAAATAAAGAGACCCTTTTTGGAAGTATAGGATTAAAAAGAAACTTTAAACTATTCGTCAAACACTACTTTTACGAATAGATTAATATACCACATTTTATAATATTGTATATTTTGCTTTCTTTATAATTTTTCATATAAATTAATACGCATATCAAATGATGGTCATCCAGAACCATTTTTTTTCTTGTCAATATATGAATAACATTTCCCTGTCGAATTAAGGTTAAATCGACAAGTATTTTATAATAAATATATGCAATAAATGGAAAAGAAGCGAATTTTTCATCTATACGACAAACGCTGATTTTTCCAATAGATGTTTGGAAATCACGACCACCGGCTTAGCCGGTGGTTTGCTTTGACCCTATAAGGGTCTATTA
>OGPD01002251.1_pt1 | contig 12348 bp, 8 predicted proteins | sample 1552861 | NCBI WGS metagenome assembly OGPD01 (sample SAMEA2580280, study PRJEB22360) | human gut metagenome | biome: human gut; feature: human-associated habitat; material: faeces | place: Denmark | collected 2008/2010
CCTTCGGATTTTCTATACGGATATATGCCGGAGTGCTTCGACCGCGATCGCGACGCCGATATGGAACGGCGAGAATATGCGTCGGTCGGCGGCCAAGGCGATTCCGCGGGGCTGGAAACCGATCCCCGTGGTCTGGTCGCGGCCGCCCGAAGCGTGCTTGCGTCGGAACCTGAGGACAGCCCGAAGGCGCGTGATGCCGCGGAAGCGTTGGCATTGCTGGCTTCGCATGGTGTTACGGCGGGCGGCCCCCCCCCGCGGGGGCCCCGCCGTTAAGTACGGCTGCTCCGCAGCCCATCAGGACAAGTACCATCGTTCCGATACCCTCCGCTAAAAGTTTCTTCTTCATAAATTTTGTTATTTGAGTTTGATGATGTCTACTTTTGCAACTCTCCGATATGCATCGTCAACAGTTGTTTCTCTATCGACTGCCGCAGTTTATTCTCGAATAGCAGCAATTTCCCATACTCGCCCGTTCGAAACATCTCTTTGCCGACAGTCTGCGAGTGATCGAACGGCTCCCCGATACATACTCCCCCCCGAAAGAGGTGCTCCTCATCTGATGGGCTCCCCGCCGTGAAAGAGTTGCACCAACTGGAAAATCGAGATATCGGAAATATCCCTCCTCAGCCGATAGGCATTATAGGCGAACCGGTTTTCGATATATCCAACCGTAACCAGTTTGCGCAGCACACTCCGTAGAATCGATTTCTGCATCTTGTTGTCCGTCGTCAGTATGAGCCCTCTGTTCAGTCGGTCGCCGGAAGCCGAGGCAGCGCAAGTCCGCTCGAAATCGTCGAGTTCCGATAAAACGTGAATCGCCCATATGACAGATGAGGAGAACATGCATTATGTTGTTTTTCGCTTTCCGGTTTATCATTCGTATTACGGATGCGTCGCCACATACCACGCCGTCCGGCGGTATGCCTCGTTGAGCCCCGCGAAGCAATCCTGTTCGATGTATGTCGTCAGGCCGCTATGCCGTGTAACGGCGAATCCGTTGTATCCATCCATAAAAGTCGGCGTGGCGGCTTTCCAAACTACGATATCATTCATCAGCGATTCAATAGCCGTATAGTCAGCCGGAGCAGCAATACGCTCCATAAGGTTCAGAAAATCGAAGTAGCGCGGGGAGGCCGGATAGTCGCCATAGCTCCCCGGACGGTCGAAGTGTTGAATGGATGCTATGTCAGAAACATCCAAAGAAAGGTTTATATGCGGGAGCAACTCTCCCGTCCGGGTTGCTAAAGCGTCCATTCCCTGCGTTCTCAGGATCGAGAGCGTCGTAGAGCGATACGCACCGCTTTGCGCGTTCGTATAGTCGTAGTAAGCCTGTGCGAAAGCCACGAGCGACTGCTCCACGGTGCGATTCATTTCGAAGAGGTAGCGCAACGACTTTCCGTAAATCGGACAGAAACCCGGAGAGAGCAGTTCAGCCGACGAGGCGAGGATGTACTCCGTTTTGTCGCGCAGTTCGTAAGCCACTTCGACCCCTGCCATCAGGCACGCCTCGAAGACGATGAAGTCTAACCGTCCGTCGGGAATCGCAGCCGCGAAGTCCGCCAGTTCCATCTCTGTCGTACCGGACGCCATGGAGCCCGAATTCGTGTCGATGCCTATCGAGCGCGACCGGTTCGGATCCGAAAGTGTTCCGACAGGCAGCCAGCCACTCGCATGCGATGCGAAGATCAGTCCGTAGCTGTCGGCCGGATACAGGCGCACCACCTCGTCGATCACCCGGTCGAACACTTCCGCCGAAGCCGAATTCTCTTCGGCGTATTCGGCCACCGTCTCCACGAACGACTCCGGATAGGTTCGACAGCCGCCGCGCAGCGACAGGAGTTTTGGCGCTGCGTCCGCCGCATCGAGGTAAATGAGGCAGCGGTTGCCCGTATAAGTCCACCCCCGGCGCAACGCCTCGACCTCCTCGGTCAGGGTCGCCGACAACGAATTGTCGCCGCCGAGATAAACGATCACCGTGCGCGAGGGCAGATTCGGATCAGGCCCCTCGTAGTCGTCCTTGATGCAGGACGAAAACAGAAGCGTCAGCGCCAGCCAATATGTAAAACGTCGGTTCATGCTCGTCTACGGCCGTTACCGGTTATTGCTCCTTCATGGGCAGCACGGGAGCTCCCATACCGCGTTGCATACCGCGCAGCGGCATGAGAGAGGTCTGGGGGGAAGCGTGTGAATAAGACATCCCGTAACCCGCCTCCATATCGGACGGATTCGCAGACCACGCATAGCCGAACTGACCGACCAGTCCCTTATAGGTGCTCGTCGCGCTATTCCGGTATCCGGTGTACGGGAAGAAGATCGTGTCGCCGCTCTTGTTCGGTCCACAATAAAATTCGATGCCGCAAGAGGAACTGCTGCGTATGTTATAATCCCCCGAGTTCGTAGTTGCCTTCCCCGTAAGCGAGAATCCGTAAAATATGCCCGTAGGAGGCACGCAATAGCCGGCCGGACAGGGATCGTAAACGGTCTTGACCGGTTGCGGGGGCAGAGAATAGTTTTCGTCCGTAAATCCGCTATTGGCACTCCAGAGATTCGTATATCTAAAATCCATATAGGAATTTCTGTTTTCATAACCCGCATCCATGCAATACGGCTGCTGGATCAGATCGGAGAATCTCGTATAGGGGTACCCGTTTCTGCCGTATTCCGGAGTCGTAATGCTCATATTCCGCGAAGTGAACGCATAGCCCGTCTTATCGCTGTCGGTGTAGCACGGTTTATTGTCGGATGAATACCCCCCGGCGATAGTGGTCGAAGAAACGGTCGGAATCAACGGCAGCATCGGGTCCTTGCGGCCCCACTGGTAATAGGGATTGTCGCCGAACGTGTAGGCCAGCTGATTCAGGGAGAATGTTCTGCTGAAGCCCGATTCGGTCTGCGTGATGCGCACCAGCACGCTGCGCCCCTCGTACTCGTCGTGGTGGCACCAGCCCAAGAACTGGGGTGTGACCGTATATTGCCTGCCGCGGCCGTTGTCTATCGTTTTCAGTTCGGTGCCCAGCCGGTAGTCGGTCACCCAGATATGCCAGCTCCACAGGATCGTGCCGGAGGCATCGCGCACGGCGATGATGGCGTTGCCCTGTTTGATCGTCGCCCGATCGACCTTGAAGGAGAGCCACAAATTGCTAATCAAAGTCACATTGGTGATCAGACCCGGCGCATCCTGCCATACCAGACAGGCATCGGCCGGCGTGTACTTGCTGCTTATCCACGGATGCGTGATAGGGGTGCCGCTGTGATCATGGAAAGGCGAAAGCGTATTCAAACCCGAGAGTGACGTAGGCTGATATGCCTCGGTGTTGAACGCCCCGTTCTTGATGGCGTTGCCGTAGATCAGCGGCAACATGTAGGTACCCGGCGCATTGACCACGTAGCAGTTGGCCGTGTTCTCCAGGGCGGCTCCCGCTCCCGTGCTGCTCGCGAGGTTGTAGTTGGTGACCGCCGCGGCTTTCTTCAACGCCGCTTCGTGCTGATTGGCCTTGGCCGTCTGGCGGGCGATGGTTGCGCGGCAGTGATCCATGTCCGGCACCCCATCGTCATTGTAATCGCCATCGCTGTTCCTGGTTATGGAGGTGATCCACGCCGGAAGGGTCGTGGTCCACGACCGGCCGCCGTCGAGCGATATCTCCGACGTCCAGGGCGCCGGCTTATTGCCCGTCAACTTGTAACTCTGAATGCCATTGCAAAGATAATCGGTGCCTCCGATGTAAGTAACGTCGCGCGACTGGTAAAAAATCCTCAGCACGAAAGGCGTGACGGGCATGTAGTGCAGCACGCTGCCGTAGGCGATCTCCAGATAGAGCTGCTCGGTGGGCAGATTCGCGGTGACGTCGGCGGTGTATTTGAGTTGGTAGCCGGCCTCTTCGGAGGCCGTGAACTCGAAGGTATTCTCATCGCAGGCCGTGCCGTCGCTCTTGCAGAGCTGGATTTTCGAGGTTTCGACCAGAGTGTTCTTGTCCGCGCCGACCAACCGCACCTTGCGCGTGGCGATCGACCCGGGCATGCTGCTGCCGGCTTGGGGGTCGTCGGTGATCTCGCAGGCGAATTTCACCAGATCGGCCGCCGTGGTCGTACCCGGCTCGATGGCCGCAGCCTTCTTGTCGGTCTTGACCAGATACTGGCCGTTGCTCGTGGTCGAAAGATATTCGTCGCCCACGACCTCGATTTCGTATTCGAGATTGCCGCCCGGATTGTTCTTCGCCTCGACCTCCTTCGGATAACCGGCGCTGTTGACCTTCGTGATGTTGACTACATAGTGGTAGTTGCGCTTGATATCGAGGTATTTTCCCGTCGTGTGGTCATAGAAATCGACCCGGTAATATCTGCCGTTGACACCCTGCACGATCATGGCCATACGGCCTTCGTCCCACACCGCGTCATCCTTGGTCCCATTCATGGTCGAGAAAGAATATTCGGGGATGTAGAGCGTCTTGTGCTTAAGATTGGTTCCCGAATAGCCGACGGGACGGCCCCAGCCGGGCGTCCAGCGCAGATATCCGTCGAACATCGTCAGCGGATCGGGCAGCGTGAATTGGCCCGGCTCGCCGAACACGAGTCCCGCGGAGGGCACGTTGGTCAGCGTCCAGACCGTCGTCTCCTGCGTCAGATTGTCGGCATACATGCCGGTCATGGCGCTGGACAGGGTCAGCTGGATCTTCGCCACCGAACGATACATCTGCACCGTGGGCGCGGGAGCGCTCGCGGGCCAGCTGGCGATCTTGCCGCTCATGGGCATGCCCTTGCCGCTGTCGGTGTCGTCCTGATTGAGGGCGGCCGAAGTCAGCGGGAAAGCGGAGAACGCCGTGTTGATGTCGTCCATGGTCGAACTTTGCGTCAGCGGAATCGACTCCGAGGTGTAGTCCTTGCCCGTGTTGACCAGCACCACGACGGTGCTGCCGGCAGGGATCGGCATCATGGTGCGGATTTTGGGGCGCTGCTGTCCGTTATCCGTTATGCTGCCGAGCGCCACGCGCTCGCCCATCGCGTAGGTGTCCGATGAGAACACGAGCAGATAAGCGTCCGAGATCAGCCGTTCGTTGCCCGATGCGGCGCTGCGCGTCTCGACCGTCGTGCGGTCGGTCATGCTCAGCGAGATGGTCGTACCTTCGGTTGCCGCACCGCAGTCGGGGTCGAGCCCCTCGTCCTTCAGACAGCCCGTAAGGAGAGCCAGTGCCGCCGCCAGATAAAAAATCCTATTTTTCATAACTTCATTTTTTTGCAGATGTTTCAATTCGATACTATTTCTCCCGAACCGGGTACACCGCCAAAGCCTGCACATTGTTGTGGCCTGAACGTGTATTAACAAAAGTCGGGGCCGACTCCAGAGCGTAACGGGAGTAATTATTCACCGAATGGGCCGTCTGAACGAATCCCCGATCCGTCCACATCGCAGCACCCGAAGTTTCCCGCATGCCGAAGCAGTAGACATGGAGTATTTGGCCGATGACTCCGGTATTGAACGCCCATACTCCGCCACCTTCGGGGATGGAAGTATAACGACCGTTTACAGTCACACCGGGCGTGGTGCTGGGATTATAGAAATATCCGTCACTGACAAAATTGGTGTAGGCATCCGAGGGCGGCAGGCAATAGCCCGCGGGCGAGGGATCGTAGACCGTCTTCACCACATCGGCAGTAGCGCGGCCTGCGGAGGTGCGGGTCGCATCCCAGATGTTGTAGTAATATCCTTGAAGCCAACCGGTGTTGGTCGCAGGCTGTTTGAAGAATACCCCGGGCCGTTGCATGGCTGCACCGACCGTCGCGAAACCCGTATCTGTTGTGAAAGCGAACGGGTCGCCGGACTCGGTGTAAGCGGGCTTGTCAATGTAATCGTAAGAATTGGTCTGATTCGTCCGGAGTTTTCTTGTTATGGGCAGCATCGGATCCTTACGCCCGAACTGGTAGAGGGTGTGGTTGGACGGCGCCGCCCCGGAGTTTATAGTAAGATTGTGCACATAAGTCAGCCCCGTTTCGGACTGAACCCAACGCACGCGTATCTTGTGCGTGGGATAATTTGCTACCGTACAATAGCCGAGCGGCCACGGCATGGAGGTGTACTGGTTGCTCTTGCTGAAATCGGTCAACGTCACCAGATTGTTTCCGAGACGATAGTTCGTCACCCAGATATGCCAGCTCCAGATGATCTGGCCGCTCGCATCGCGCACGGCGACGATGGCGTTGCCCTGCTGGATCTTTTCCTGCGGCACCTCGAATGTCAGCCACTGTCCGTCGGCCGAAAGTGCGACATTCTCGACGAGCCTGAACGCGTCCGACCACACCAGACAGCCATCGGCCGGCGTGTTGTTGGTATATATGTAGGGGCTCGTGATATCCGCATCTTTATAGTCCCTGAACCGTTTGAACATGTTCGTCCCGCTGGCCGAGGGGTTGTAGTAGGCGGAGGTATTGTCTGCGCCGGCCTTGATGGCGTTGCCGTAAACCAGCGGCAGACGATAGGTGCCCGGTGCGTTGACCATGTAGCAGTTGGCCGTGTTCTCCACGGCTGCCGCCCCCGTGCTGTTCGAGAGGTTATAATCGGAAACGGCATAGGCCGATCGCAGCGCCGTGCTCGACACGCTCGTGTCGGGTAGCGGCGCGACAAAATACGTGGCGCCAAACTGAGCAGAGGTCGGAACGACGCTCGTAGGGTAATTCTGAATATTGTCGGGTGCCTCTTTGGTCCATGTCGCCTCATCGCCTACCGACCACTCCACAACCTGACACGGCAGGGGAGTGTTTTTGTTATCATACTCGCTATACGAAAAACCGATCAGGCGAGTTGTTCCATAGGGATAGTCTATAGTAGAAATGGTAGCAACCTCAAAGTGATAATACCGATAGCCCACGCTCAGGCTCTTCCGGATATTGTCCGACGTGAACCACAATTTCACATCGGAGTATAGTCCCCGGCTGTCTGGCGTATAGGTCAGACTGACGGTTCCGGAGGTTCTCGAAGCGTCGTCGTAGACGATGTCGATATTTTCCGCCTTCAGGAAGGAAGGCAGTTTGGTCGGATCGGTGAATATTTCGCCCATGTACTCGTACTCGACCAAGTTCACCTCTTCCAGCGCGGAGAATTTGACCGAGACCGTCCCCTTGTCCGGAAGATTGTTCAGCTCCACCCGGCCCGGCAGGTCGAATTCGGAGCCGCTGATGTCGCCCGCGACGGGCGCGTCGGCCCAGTCCACGATATTCAGGGCGACATCGGTCGATTGACGGCCCAGCGTGGCGAGTACCCGATAGACATAGTTGCCCTCGATTTTCACGGGTCTGTTCTCGTCGTTGCCGGTGCAGTCCGTGCCGATGGCCGTCGAGCAGATGTAAACGGGAACCACCTTATCCACACCGTTGATCGTGAGCGTCACCTCGAGGCACACGGCCTTGACCGATCCGCCCACCGCCCGTTCGAACGAATAGAAACTCGTAACGGAGGTGTAGTCGGTCAGCGTGGCCGACCATTCCCCCTCGGTATTCTGTTGTGTGGCGATGTTCGTCGCCAGCGTCTTCTCCTCGGCGTAGGCCGTGGAGGCGGCGGCCGAACTGATGTCGAAAGCGTAGGTCTTGCGTATCTGATCCTTGAGTTTCACCCCCTTGACCTTGACCTCCGCGCCCTCCAGATCCTTGGCCCTGCGCATGTGCAGGTCGATGCGTGCATGACGGCGTCTGAGCGGCACCGTGATCTTGGTGCCCGAGCCCGAAACGGGGGCGGCCTCAGTCTTGCCCGACATAATCATGCCTTTGGTGGCGAAGGCCGCGACATCCTCGAGGAATTTGTCTTCGGCGGTCATCACGGCTTCGAGCGTCGCCTTGTCCAGCCCGTTGGTGGCCGACATGGTTGCCAGACGCCCGGACAACTCCTGTCCCGGATTGGCGACGACATAGAGATCCTTGGTGCCCGCGTAGACTTTCCAGCTGGCGTTGAGCGTACCCGAAGCGTCGATCACCTCGCCAGTGGCGGTCGGTGTGCCCACAGCCGTATTGCCGGCATTCTCCAGCACGCCGTACTCGTTGAAGATAAACACATAGGCACTTTTGACGATCAGTTCGGCATCGCCCGCAGCATTGGAGTCGCTGTTGACCGCATAGGTCTGCAACTGAATCTGGATGGTGGCATCGCCCTCGCCGACCGCAACGGTCGTGTCGTCTTTCATGCAGCCCGTCAGCATTCCTGCCAGCAGGAGGCCGACAAACCCGATTTTATATATCATTCGTTTCATACTCGGTTCTGGATTTAAAGGTTAGGATCGACCGGCTGACTTCCCCAGTCGGGAATCGTGATGGTGAAATGGCCGTCGTAGAACTCGATCTTCATCGCCACGGTGGCCTCGTTCTTGCCATCGACCGTGATGCTGTTGGCTGCCATGAACGCTTTCAGATCGACGGTGTGCAGCTGTGTGCCGTCCTGTTTCTCGATGCTGACCACGATCGCGTTGTCGTCGGCGAAGCGCAGGGTCTGGAACAAGGCCTGCGACACATTGGGGCGGTCGCTCCATGTGACCGTGGGATAATAGGTCGTCGCGTAAGGCTGTGCGTCGCCCATGAGCATGTCGTACTGCGGCATCAGCGACGAAAGTTTGACCACCGGCCAGCTCGCCGGATCGTTCTCGAAGCCCACGCCCGAGACATAGACCTCCATGTTGATGTGCGCACCCTTGTGCGGGATGTCGCCCGTGACCTTCACGGCGCTGTTCCCCGGCAGGGTCGCCGTGGAGGGGATCGTGACGTCGAGCGTCCCGAAATAGAGGTGGTCGTTGGTTGCGATACGGCCTTGCGGCGTCGTACCGAAAGCCGGTGCGTGTACGCGGCCTGCGGACAGGCTGCTGCAAAGAATCTCGGTGTCGGCGAAAGCATTGGCCCACGAGACGATGCGGTACTGGCCTTCGGGCAGGTAGAGGCCCGTCCCCTGATAGGTCAGCAGGTCGGCTTTCTCCACCGTCCGGGTCAGGATGAGCTGACCGCTCTTGCTGTCGAAAACGTAAAGGGTCACCCGGTCGATCATCTTCCGGAACATGGTCGCGTCTTTCGTATCGCCCTCGTAACTGAACGTCAACTCCATGTTGACCGCCGGCGGGCAATCGCTCATGTCTTCCCTGATGCAGCCGCTCAGCGCCGTCGCAAGGAGCAACATCGCAGTAAATAGTCTGACAAATTTCATATATTCGAGTTTTTATTGTTTTCGTGTCGTATCCGTGTAATTCCGTGCGGCAGTCTTTCCGAGAGCCGATATATGTCGTTCGCTGCACCGGAGTGCAACTACTTTGTTTCCGATTTTATGGTGCGCCGTCGTGTGCGCAAGTGTCTCTTTTGTCCCGGTTTATCCACGGGGAACAGCCGTGTATTCCCTCTCCGGTTTTACGGAGCGATTCATTGCTTTCCGATTAAAAAAAGAAAGGGGCGGGCGCAAAGTCCCGCCCCTTTCGCTTGTTGTATTCCGACAGATATTAGATGTTCGGGGTAACCGTCGTTTCGATCCAGTCGGCCACCGTGATGTTCACCTTGAGGTCGTACTTCGTCACCTCCGGATCGGGAGTGATCACCTCGGGAGTAATCTCGATACCGCCACTCTCGAGACCTACCTTGTAGATCTTGTGAGCCTCGATCGTCGTGATGTCGGTGCTGGAATCTTTGAAGCCGGTTACCGTGATGTATTTGCCGGTGAAAGCACCGGTCGTACCGTCGGCCAGTTTGTAACCGTCAGAGACAGTTCCGCTAACCTCGAAGATGATGTGGGGAACCATGTCGCCTGCAAACACCTGATAAGCATAGCACTTGGTGCCCGCTGCCGAGGTAACCTCCGTGCTGCCGGCATTCTTGAGTTCGGCGAGAACGGTCGAACCGTCCCAAGTACCCTCGTCAAGTTTGGTCGCGGCAGCGGCATCCATATCGTAGGTATTGTAGAAGTAGTTCACATAAACGTTCGTCACGGTCAGATCCTCCAGACCGGTGCCTTTCTTCACGGTACCGATCTCAAAACGCGACACGAGCGACTTCAGCTCCACGTCAGCCTTCCAGGCATCGTGGCCATCCCAGTCGGTCTCGTCCTCCAGAGTGGTAGTCTCTCCTTTCAGCGTTACCTGCTGAACGGAGATGTAGTTGCCTGCGACGTTGCCCTTCGCATCGTCAGCAGCAAGGTTTGCGAGAGCCTTGTTCTGCTCCTCGACAGTCAGCGCATCCAGAGTCGTCTCGATGGCACTCAGCGTCGTTTTACCGGTCGGCAGCGCGGCATTGCCCTTGTTGACAATGACCATCACCTTCACGGGCTTCACAACTTCCTCGATCTTTATCGACTTCGCAGCCAGATCCGCGTCCTCGAATGCGTAGCAAGTGGCGTTGTCACCGGCGTCGAGCAGGTACACGACAGCGTCCGAGTACAGCGGGGTGATCTGTCCTGCCGCCTGCGGCTCCTCGACAGCATAGGTTCCAACCGAAGCTCCGGGAAGAGCCACTACCAGCGATTTTTTCACTGCATCGGTTGCAGCGACATCAGCACCTTCTTCCTTGTTGCAGGAAGCCAGCGTCATTGCAGCCAGAGCGACTGCCAGAAAAGTTTTTGTTTTCATGTGTAAAAAATTAAGTGATTAAAAAAAGTTGTTTGGTGAAATAGTAAATCGTTATGTTCCGTTCGTTTCCCTTCGTTTTACCGTCGGGGAGTACGGGCCGGAAGTACTGCCCGTGCTCGGATTTCGTCTGTTGTCGATTCTTCTTCAGGTTTTTATTCGACCTGCGCGGCGATCTGTGCCATGTTCTCGCGTTTCTTGGCGATCTCGTCGAGGTTCTGCTGCGCTGCTGCAACACCGGCCTGCCTTGCGGCATTGAGGTACTGCTCGGCCATGTCGTAATTGCCCTTGAGCATCTCCAGCACACCCATTGCGTTGTCGTACTCAGGGATGCGGACTTTCGACTTCACCTTACCCAGATAGCGTTCAGCCGAAACCATATCCTTGCGGGCAAGTGCCGAGGCTGCGGCATTCAGATTGGCCGTCTGATCGTCGGGAAACATCCTCACGGCCGTTTCGAAGACGTCGTTGAACTCCTGCGAACCTTTCTCGTACTGGTTGGCCACTGCATACATCTCGCTCAGCGAAAGATTCTGCGGCGTGGTCTTGATAACGTCTTTCGCCTCGGCAGCATCGAAATTCTTCACGTTGTAGTCCACCTTGCAAACTGCCGTACGCAGGTTCGGGAAGATCTCCTTGAGCATCTGGCGATATGGCGCGCCGCCCTTGAGTGACATGATCTTAGCTTCGCGACCGTTTTCAACAGTGGTATTTTCGATGATGCCAAGAACTTCGTCTTTATAATCGTAATCGCCGGCTTGAAGTGCTTTGATAAGTCCCTCCCAATTCTCGCCTCCGAATTCGATGGAGTAAATATCCTTGGGAAAATCATAGACCGATGCGAGGTAATTTTTGAGCGCATTGGCACGACCTTCGGACAAGCGCTTGTTCATTGCGAGCGAACCTTCGGGAGAAGCATAACCGATAATCTTGATGCCTTTGACCTCGATATTCTTATCGTTCCTGCACTCGTCGATCATCCGGCGAATCTTGGCCAATTCCATCGGATTGCCCATATAGTCGGGGCGTATAACGGTTTTGCCGACGGCGAAGTCGAGTTTGGCTTCGGCAGGCACGGCTCTACGCCTAATGCTCTCCACCATCGGTTGTACGTAGGCCAGCGACGGGGTAATCTGATACGGTTCGATAAGGATGATTTTCTCCAACGACACGTTGTCCACCAAACGCTCCATGGCCATCGTCTGCACATTGCCGCACCCGCAATCATCGCGTTGCAGATCCAGACGTGCGTCAGCCATCCACTTTTCGTAAGGCATGGCGTAACGGTAAGTGATCCGGTCATCCCGGTAGCGATAGCCTTTGACGACCTCATAGGGTGCGTTAAGGTTGTAAGCGACCGCCTGCTTCTTGCTCATCAGAGCCTGCGAACGACGGTAGTTCTTATAGTTGTTGCGTCCTTTGACCGACACCTTCGGCAGTTTCTTCGTACGGGTGGGTGAAACCAGTACCGGAATGAAATCGGCGCTGCGACGCGAATCGACATTGACCCGGTTCATCTTGAAATCCATGACCACATACAACGAATCGCCACGCTGCTGCAACTCACTGGGTGTAATGGTGATATCGCCTTTGTACGAACGTTTCTGGTCTTGTGCGATAGTCGGCATGGTGGAAACCATGACTATTGCCGCTCCTGCAAGATATAGTATATTCTTTTTCATCGGTTGTTTTTATTTAATCATGAATATCAAAGTCACACCGGCTTTGGTGGGGCCGAAATAGTGTTTGGATTCTGTGGCGATCTTGCGGCCGCAGC
>OGPD01002272.1_pt1 | contig 12242 bp, 8 predicted proteins | sample 1552861 | NCBI WGS metagenome assembly OGPD01 (sample SAMEA2580280, study PRJEB22360) | human gut metagenome | biome: human gut; feature: human-associated habitat; material: faeces | place: Denmark | collected 2008/2010
TCTTCGAGGAAGTTCAGCGACTTCTCCCGTGTTTCGTTTGTTTCGCTTGCCATATGTGTATGTTTCGCTTGTTGTATGCTTTATTTCTTTGCCTTGGGGCCGATGTTGAACAGCTTCTGGATGTCCACCGAGAGCTTCACGACCTGCTGTGTGCCCATGCCCGTGCCGTCGTAGTGGAACACCATGCCCGCCTCGACGGCCAGCGTGCCCTTGAAGAATCGGCGGTCGTAGCCGACCCACGTGCGGTTATAGACATTTTTTGTCGTCGCGTAGAAAGGCTCGCCGGCATAAAGCCCGTCCTGTCCGTAGGTGACGGGGATGTCTTCGCCGACCGCGATGTTGCGCAGGGGTTGCAGGTTTTCGCCCAGATAGAGGTTGTTCTCAAGTTTCACGCCCCACTTGGTCAGCACGAAGTCGATCTGTGCACCGCACGGTTTTTTCCAGTTGTGGTCTACGCTGCGGCCGCGCTGCGGGGCGAAGAGGAACCCGGCCTTGATGTCGAAGTCGAAGTAGGCGTTGAATCCCCAGCCCGCATAGGGGTTTACCAGCAGGTTGTCCGTGACGTTCTCGTTGAGCTTCGAACCTGCGAAATGGAACATCGAGAAGGCATAACCGAAGTAGAAGCCCCGCTCGAGCGTATAGCGTCCCGCCGAGATGATGCGGAACATTTCGCGCGACTGCTCGGAATACATGCCTTCCCAGTCGATCGCCATTTCTACATAGGTATTCTCGCGCTCGGTGGATTTATAATGCCCGAGGAAACCCGAAAGGCGGTTGTGGTAGAACGCCGTCGAGTCGCTGAAGAACGCCCTCGAATAGTCGCCCAGCAGCTCCTTGCGGTCGAAGATACCGGCGTTGGCCTGTACGTTCTTGCTGTTGAACTGGTAGTATACGATAGGGCGGGCCTTGGTCAGGAACCGGGTGTCGTTGCCGAAGTCCTGCAACAGGTCGACACCGACCACCAGGCGGTTTTTCTCCATCCATTCCACGCCGATGCGGGGCGTGAGGCGGGCGCTGAAGAGCGTCTGCGATTCGTTGAAATCGTTGTTGGCGTATTCCCGGTTGTCGAAGCGGGTCGCGAAGTCGGCGCCGACGATCAGATTCTGTGCGCTGAGGCTTCCTCCCGCGACAAAGGCGGCGAACGACAGCATCAAGACTTTTTTGAGTGACATAATTCTTTTGAATTGAGACCCCAAAAATAGGTAAAATATTTATTATTTGACTACTTTTGACCCCGAAATCACTCATTTGCATACGTTATGCGTAAAATCACCAACGAAGAGCTGAACCGGCCCTCGGCCGGGGAGTTCGCCGCGATGGAGAAAATGCCCGTCGCGGTGGTGCTCGACAACGTCCGTTCGTTGCAGAACGTAGGGGCTTTCTTCCGCACGGGGGATGCTTTCGCCGTGGAACGCATCGCCCTCTGCGGCATCACCGCGACGCCGCCCAACCGCGACATCCACAAGACGGCGCTCGGCGCCGAACTGACCGTGCCGTGGACTTATCACAAGACGACGGAGGAGTGCATCGCCCGCCTGCGCGCCGAAGGCTACCGGGTCTATGCCGTCGAGCAGGTCGAAGGCGCCGTGATGCTCGGCGACTTCCGGGCGGAGCCGGGCGCGAAATATGCGCTCGTGTTCGGCAACGAGGTGATGGGCGTAGGGCAGCAGGCCGTGGACATGTGCCACGGCGCGATCGAGATACCTCAGGCCGGGACGAAGCATTCGATCAACGTTTCGGTCTCAGGCGGTGTCGTTTTATGGGATTTTTTTTGCCAAATCCGGCCAAAGCGTTAACTTTGCCGCGCTGAACCGCGGTTTAGCTGCGCCCCGGCAAAGCAGATGAATTTGGCTTTGCACCCGGCTTGCGCTATCACCCCGGTTTACAGGTGTTGATAAGTCTCCCTTTTCAAAGGGAGGTTTGGAGGGATTGTCGATATGGAATCGGCGTTTTTACGCCGTAATACGAATCCGATGGATTCCATACCGGAACCTTGCGAACAAATGAAATGTTGAATAAATCCATTGGGTTCGTAGTAAACTATGTCTGTAGAAAGTACTGTCAGGGCTGTGACCACCTACCGTCTGACGGAGATGAAACAGCGCGGCGAGAAGATCGCCATGCTGACTTCGTACGATTATTCGATGGCCAGAATCGTCGACGCCGCGGGTATCGACGTGATCCTCGTGGGCGACTCGGCGGCCAACGTGATGGCCGGTTACGAAACCACGCTTCCCATTACCCTCGATATGATGATTTACCATGCGCGTTCGGTCGTGCGTGCCGTCAGCCGTGCGCTGGTCGTCGTCGACCTGCCGTTCGGAACCTACCAGGGCAATTCGAAGGTGGCGCTCGACTCGGCCATCCGCATCATGAAGGAGACCGAGGCCGATGCCGTGAAGATCGAGGGCGGCGAAGAGATCCTCGAATCGGTCAACCGCATCCTTTCGGCCGGAATCCCCGTCATGGGGCACCTGGGGCTGACGCCGCAGTCGATCCATAAATTCGGGACGTACAGCGTGCGTGCCAAGGAGGAGGCCGAGGCAGCGAAACTCGTCCGCGACGCCCACCTGCTGAGCGATGCGGGGTGCTTCGGCATCGTGCTCGAAAAGATTCCCGCGGCGCTGGCCGCCCGCGTCACCTCCGAAATCTCCGCGCCGACCATCGGTATCGGGGCCGGTAACGGCTGCGACGGGCAGGTGTTGGTGATCCACGACATGCTGGGCATCAACAAGGGTTTCTCGCCGCGCTTCCTGCGCCGCTATGCCGACCTGTATACTGTCATGTCGGACGCCGTGTCGCAGTATATCGCGGACGTGAAGTCATGCGATTTCCCCAACGGGCAGGAGCAGTACTGACCCCGCCGGGTGCGCAGGCCGCCGTGACGGAATAATTTCGATCCCCGACCCTGAGGCCGGGGATTTTTCCTGTCCGGGAATTGGTCGGCGGGAGGATGCCCCCGATTGCTGTCCGGGGATTCCGGGCGCGGGGCGTCCCCTCCGGCTTGTACGGGACTGCGCGGGCGGCTTCCCGGCCCGGAGCGCCGGGGGCTGTCCCGGACGCAGGCGTGTGTATTTACCTGTCGCGGGGCCGGCCGGGCGTTGTCCCGGGGGCTCCGGATTTCGCCCGCACCCGGCGGCTTTGATAAATTGTTGATAAAAAAAATCGTCGCGTTGCCCCGGATATTAGGCCGTTTCGAAAATTATCACTACATTTGCGAGCAACAAAAATCCACGTTCATTATGTCTTTTATCAATGAAAGGGTTCAGCCCGAAGGACTTACGTTCGACGATGTGCTGCTTATACCCGCCTATTCGGAAGTGTTGCCGCGAGAGGTCAGTGTCCAGACCCGTTTCTCGCGAAATATCAAACTCAACATCCCCATTGTGTCCGCTGCCATGGACACCGTTACCGAAGCGCCGATGGCTATTGCGCTGGCTCGTGAAGGCGGGATCGGCGTGATCCACAAGAACATGTCCATCGCCGAGCAGGCCGCCCACGTGCGCCGGGTGAAGCGGGCCGAGAACGGCATGATTTACGACCCGGTGACCATCTCGAAAGACCATACGGTCGGCGATGCGCTCAACCTGATGAAAGAGAACAAGATCGGTGGCATCCCGGTCGTGGACGCGGATCGGAAGCTGATCGGTATCGTCACCAACCGCGACCTGCGGTTCCAGCGCGACATGTCGCGCCGTATCGAGGAGGTGATGACCCCCGGCGACCGCCTCATCACCACGCATAGCTCCGAATTGTCCAACGCCTCGGAGGTGCTGCTCAACTGCAAGATCGAAAAGCTCCCCGTGGTCGACGACGAAGGCCATCTGGTGGGGCTTATTACTTATAAGGATATCACGAAGGTGCAGGATCATCCCAACGCCTGCAAGGATTCCAAAGGCCGTCTGCGCGTCGCGGCCGGCGTGGGCATCACGCCCGATGCGCTGGATCGTGTGAAGGCGCTCGTCGAGGAGGATGTGGATGCCGTGGTGCTCGACTCCGCGCACGGGCATTCGATGAATATCGTCAATAAGCTCAAGGAGATCAAGGCCGCCTATCCGTCGCTCGACGTGGTGGTCGGAAATATCGCCACGGCAGGGGCCGCACGGTTCCTGATCGAGAACGGCGCCGACGGCATCAAGGTCGGCATCGGCCCCGGCTCGATCTGCACCACCCGCGTGATCGCGGGCGTGGGCGTTCCCCAGCTGTCGGCCATCTATGCCGCGGCGTCGGCCGCCAAAGATACGGGCGTCCCGGTTATCGCCGACGGCGGCCTGCGTTATTCGGGCGACATCGTCAAGGCGCTGGCTGCGGGCGGCGACTGCGTGATGATCGGCTCGATGTTCGCCGGCACGGAGGAATCCCCCGGCGAGACGATCATCTACAACGGCCGTAAATTCAAGACCTACCGCGGCATGGGCTCGATCGACGCCATGAAGGCGGGTTCCGCCGACCGCTATTTCCAGAAGGGCTGCGAGGGCAATATTAACAAGCTCGTTCCCGAAGGGATCGTGGCGCGCGTACCCTTCAAGGGCACGTTGAGCGAGGCTGTCTTCCAGCTTATCGGCGGCATCCGTTCGGGCATGGGTTATTGCGGTGCCAGGGACATCGCGGCTTTGCAGCGCGCGCAGTTCATCCGCATCACCTCGAACGGCGTTACGGAGAACCACCCGCACGACGTGACTATCACGAGTGAAACGCCCAATTATTCCCGCGGTGAATAGTTCCGATCCCGGGATCGCGGCCTGCGGGCTTTTTTGCGGTTCATGCCGGAAATTCCGGAAAGGGAGTTGTCCGGGGTGCCGCGATAACGAAAAGGCCGCGTGGTGCAAGGTTCGTTCCTGCTGCCGGGAGAACGGCTGGCAGAGTTGCGCCGAATGCACGCTGGTGCCGCTGGATACCTGCGGAAAGTTCAATAATTTCATCGCCGGGATTTTTCAGGTCGTTTTTCGCTCAGACCGCCGAGGTTGCATAGAACGCATCCGCGAAGTCGGGAGCGAGGCTTTCGCCGCGGAGATGCGCCTTGCGGGAAGCTACAACCGTCCGGTAAAAAGAAAATAATAAGGATTCGGGGTCTTCCTTGCCAAAGGGAGATTCAGAGGGATATTAAGCCTGGAACCGGCGTCGGAGACGCCGTAGAGTGAGTCCGGCGAGTTTCATGGCTTGTAAACCTTCCGAAATTGATGAACCCAGATTCGTCGGACTTACGTTATATTATGGAAAAAATCCTGATTCTCGACTTCGGGTCGCAGTATACGCAGCTCATCGCGCGGCGCGTACGCGAACTGAATGTCTATTGCGAGATCCACCCCTTCAACAAGATTCCGGTGCCGGATGCTTCGGTGCGGGGCGTGATCCTCTCGGGCAGTCCCTTCTCCGTGAGGGACGAGCATGCCCCTGCCCCCGACCTTTCGGCCATCAAGGGCAAACTGCCCCTGCTGGGGGTCTGCTACGGCGCACAGTTCCTCGCATCGGCCTTCGGCGGCGAGGTGCAGCCCGCTCCCAGCCGCGAGTACGGCCGTGCGATGCTTACGGTGGGCGATGCCGGTGACCCGCTGATGCGCGGCCTGCCTGCGACCACGCAGGTGTGGATGTCGCACGGCGATACGATCACGTCCGTGCCGGCTGACTACAAGGTCGTGGCCAGCACCGAGGAGGTGCGCGTGGCTGCGTTCCGCATCGAGGGTGAGCAGACCTGGGGCATCCAGTTCCACCCCGAGGTTTACCATTCGACCGACGGCACGCACCTGCTGAAGAATTTCGTCGTGGGTATCTGCGGCTGCAGGCAGGAGTGGACCTCGGAGAGTTTCGTAGAGGCCACCGTGCGCGAGTTGCAGGAGAAACTGGGCGACGACAAGGTCGTGCTCGGACTTTCGGGCGGCGTCGACTCGTCGGTGGCCGCCGTGCTGCTGCACAGGGCCATCGGCAAGAACCTCTACTGCATCTTCGTGGATTCGGGCCTGCTGCGCAAGAACGAATTCGAGGACGTGCTCGAGTCGTATAAGAACATGGGCTTGAACGTCAAGGGCGTGAAGGCCGGCGACAAGTTCCTGGGTGACCTGGCCGGCGTGAGCGATCCCGAGACCAAGCGCAAGATCATCGGCCGCGATTTCGTCGAGGTATTCAACGACGAGGCGATCCGGATCGAGGACGTGCGCTGGCTGGCGCAGGGGACGATCTATCCCGACGTGATCGAGTCGGTGTCGGTCAACGGCCCCTCGGCGACGATCAAGTCGCACCACAACGTCGGCGGGCTGCCCGAGAAGATGCACCTCGGGATCGTCGAACCGCTGCGCCTGCTCTTCAAGGACGAGGTGCGCCGCGTAGGCCGTTCTCTCGGGATCTCCGAGCAGCTGATCGGGCGCCATCCCTTCCCGGGGCCCGGCCTTGCGATCCGCGTCCTGGGCGACATCACGCCCGAAAAGGTCGGAATCCTGCAGGACGTGGACAAAATCTACATCGACGCCCTGCGCGATGCCGGGCTTTACGACAAGGTGTGGCAGGCGGGGGCTATCCTGCTCCCCGTGAAGAGCGTCGGCGTGATGGGCGACGAGCGAACCTACGAGAGTTGCGTCGCACTGCGTGCCGTGACCTCGACCGACGGCATGACCGCCGACTGGGTGCACCTGCCCTACGAGTTCCTTGCCAATGTGTCGAACGACATCATCAATAAAGTCAAAGGGGTCAACCGCGTCGTCTACGACATCTCCTCGAAACCGCCCGCAACGATCGAGTGGGAATAGGGCGTGATCCCTGCGCGGCCGCTGTGTGGGATCGGCCGCTGTCGTATTGCAATCGTTGCCGAACCCGTTATTCGGCACGGCCAGCCCGGACCTTTACAGTCCGGGCTGGCTGCTTTTGCGGCCGGATGGTGTTGCCGACGGGCTTTGCCGGCTGATGCAACATGCGTGCAATGCCATATTCCCGGGATTGTTATGGGATTGTCGCAACTATGAAATAACCGCTGGGTAATTTTGCAGCGTCAGAAACGATGTCGATTTATGACCCCTGCCGATGCAATCCGCCAACCAGCCTTGAAACTTCGCCCGTCCCGGTTTCCGGGGCGGTTTTTTTGTCTGGCCGAAGGTACCCCGGGGATTTTACGGTTCGGGGCGGGAGCCCCCCCCCGCCGGAGCCTTAATTTGGGAGCGGATGAGGCTGTCTGCCGGACGGGTTGTCCCTTTCGAAGCAGCATGGAACGTTTTTTTGCTATGTAACGGAATATTAACAGTAAATATATGCCGAAATCCTTTTGTATTTTTGAAATAAAAACTATCTTTGTAATAGTTTCCCCTTGAAAAAACGGAAGAATCGTAAGTCATTTATTGTGTACAGATATTAGTTTATAATCACCTAATTAAAACTATTTTTTATGAGTAAACATCTTTTTAGGTTGTTGTTCGGCGCATTCTTCCTCGTGGCTGCCACGGCATTTACGGGATGCTCCGATGATGATGACAAGTCGCTGACGCCGAAGTTGACGGCGGATCCGACGGCGCTTGATTTCACCGATGAGACGGCGACGACGCAGACCGTTGCCATCACGGCGAACTGCGAATGGACGGTTACTGCAAGTAACCTGGATTGGGCTACCATTTCCCCGATGAGCGGCAAAGGCAACGGAACGATCTCCGTTACGGTTTCCGAGCTGCCCGCCGGTACGAACCTGCGCGAAGGCAAAATCTCCTTCACGCTTATCCACCCCGAATTCGGCAAATGGGGTCAGGCCGAGTCGTCCGTAGCCGTAAAACAGTACGGCAGCGGGGTTACCCCCCCCCCCACGGGCGATGCTGTGGTTATCACGATTCCCGAGATCATCGCCAAACTTACGACGTCGCAGGTAGCCCTCGATACGAATAACGACCGTTATTTCGAGGCCGTCGTCGTAACCGACAAGGAAGGCGGGAACTTCAACGGCCAGAACCTTCAGGTGATGACCCCGGGGGCGACTACCGCCAAGAACGGTATCACGCTCTACGGCAGCGGTAAGTATACCGATCCCTATGACGATGGCTTTACGTTTGTCAAGGGTGACAAGGTGAAGGTGACGCTGAAAAAGGGCGAAGCGCGTATCGTTAGTTACAACGGCCTGTACGAGGTTACCGGCAGCAAGGGTGCCGACTGGGTCGAGATCGAAAAGATCGGTACAGAGACCATCACGCCTGTCGTAGTCGATCCCGCTAAGCTGGCCGAATATCAGGGTATGGTCGTGACGGTCAAGGGTGTGACCGCCCCTGCTACGGCTGCCGACTGGACTACGAACGAAGCTTTCGGAAAGCATACGTTTACGACCTCGGCCGGTAACATGACGGTATTCGTGCAGAAGGCCATGCCCGGGCTCGTAGGGACACAGTTCGTGGCAGGTTCCACCGGGGATATTACCGGTTACGCTTCGGTGAACAGCAATGCCGCGCAGGTTTGTCCGCAGCGTCCCGAGGATGTGGCAGCTTTCATGGGCGAGCCTTCGACCGACCCGGCGATTACCAAGCTCGACCCGACGTCGCTTTCTTTCGCTGCGACGGACAATGCCAAGACCGTGACGGTGACGGCTGCCAATGCCGACGGCTGCACGATCGAAGCCGCTACGGATAAATCGGAGCAGTTCACGACCTTCGTAAACGGGATGGTCGTAACCGTGACGCCCAAGGAAAACACGACGGAGCAGGCTATCACCGCCACGCTGACCATCAAACTGATGAAGGACGGCGCGGCTGTGGATACCAAAACCGTTGCGATTTCGCAGGCCGGGAAATCCGGAGCGGGCGGGGACGGCCAGCAGATTACCCTTACGTTGGACGATATTATCGCTATCGGCGGGAAAAGTGGAGCCTATGCCAAATTTACATATACGAATACTTTCGGCGAATGGTCGGGTAAAGCAGCTGGTGGTAGCAGCGGAAAGGAATGTTTACAGATTAATGTAAAAGACAATTCGGCTTTTGGATCGTTCGTGCAGATTCCTGCCGTTGATGGGACGATTGAGAAGATTGAGGTGACCATTCGTGAGCCTTCTAAAGGACGTGCTATCGGTATTTTTCCGGTTGGGTACACATATACAAAAGACACACTTGATAAGATGAAAGAGCAACTTGCGAAGGATGCTATAGCAATCAGCAACGAGACTCCGTCTGATGTAAATAATAACGAACCGTTTACGTTTGTAATTGACAACCTCAGTGCTAAGAACCTTACGCAGTTTTCGATATTCCCGACTCTTGGAGTGGTAAGTATTACTGCGATCACGGTTACTTATTCAAAATAAGAAAGTAGGTGTTTTCCTATAATCCATCCCCGGCGGATTGGCTTCCGCCGGGGATGATTGTCGGATTTTCTACCTGACATTTTTATCTGCAAATTCCTACATGATTTTGACAAAAGGGTTATTGAAACTTTTTGGACGGGCTATGGTGCTCGGGGCGCTCCTGCTGGTTTTCGGGCGGTGCGGTTCCTCCGACGACGGCACCCCGGCGAATATTTCCGCGGTGTTCATGGAAACCGAGACGACCACGCTCGACGCCAAAGGTTATGCGACCGATCCCCGGCTCGTGCTGACGGGGCCCGTGGGTACGGCTTATACCGTCACCGTGGCCGAAGGCGGCAGTTGGTGCTGGACGTCGCGCAGGACGCAAGCCACGACCAAATCGGCGAAACTCGTTTCGGCGAACGATGTCGTGTACCTCTACCTGGACGATAATGAAACGGGCGCTTCGCGCCGTGCCGCGGTCGATGTCGTCTTCGACGGCGGACACGAATTCACGTTGACGATCGACCAGGCGGACTACTCGGTTCCGGCATCGATGGATCACGCGTGGGCGGAATTGCCCGCCTATGTCGAAGCCTCCGACTACTGTTACGTAACGCATTATGCGCCCCTTTCGGAAGGGAAGACGGCCCGCAACTTTACGATCTGCTACGACACGAAGAAACGTATCGCCAACTGGGTTGCCTATCCGATCCATTCCTGTTACCGGGTTGGAAAATATGAGCGTTCTAATGCATGGAAATACGATCCTGAAGTGCCGGAGGAATTTCAGGTCGATTTGAGCCGCGGTTCATATAATGGGCGGCCTATCCGCGGGCATCAGTGTATGTCCTACCATCGTTATGTCAGCTATTCTTCGCTATTGAATGAGCAGACGTTCTATTCGACCAATATTATGCCTCAGGATCCTGATTTTAATAGCGGGTCGTGGGGGGATTTGGAAGATCTTACCCTGAAATATATTTCATATCCCGATACCTTGTACAATGTTACGGGAACTTATGGGGTACAGGGATATACGACGGATAAAGGGGGGAATCGGGTCGCGATTCCACAGTATTGCTGGAAGGTGCTGCTACGTACCAAAAGCGGCAGGACGGGGAAGCGGATCGACCAGATTACCGATGCATCGCAATTGGCGGCAATCGGTTATTGGGCTGAAAATTCCTCAACCACGACCGGGAATATAAAACAATATATCACGAGCGTTGCCGACATCGAAGAGAAAACGGGTTATAAATTCTTTACGATGCTCGACGAGGCCATTGCCGCCGACGTGAAGGCACAGAACAATCCCTCGGACTGGGGTATAAATTAATCTGAACAATATGAAGAAACTGCTTTTTACCGGGCTTTTCGCAGCGCTGATCGTCGCCTGCTTCGCCCAGAAACCCTACAAGGTCGTTTTCTACAACTTCGAAAACCTCTTCGATACGATCCGCAACCCGGAGATTTACGACGAGGAGTTTACGCCCGAGGGGCCCAAGAAGTGGAATACGCCCAAGTACACCAAAAAGATCAATAACCTTTCGCGCGTGTTGTTCGACATCGCCGCCATCAACAAGGACTACCCGGTGGTGATCGGCGTTTCGGAGATCGAGAACCGCAATGTCATGGAAGACGTGATCGCTACGCCCAAACTCGCCCCGGCCAATTACCGCATCGTGCACTACGATTCGCCCGATGCCCGCGGCGTGGACGTGGCGTTCTACTACCGTCCCGACGTGTTCAAGCTCGAGGGCAGCGCCCCGATCCCGTTTACGATGGAGAGCCTGCCGAATTTCCGCACGCGCGACGTGGTGACGATGTGGGGGACGATCGACGGGGAACCGTTCTATTTCATGGTGGCCCACTGGCCTTCGCGCCTGGGCGGCAAGGAGGCTTCGGCACCCAAGCGCGAGCGCGCCGCCGAGATCATGCGCCATGCCGCCGATTCGGTGCTGGCGATCAACCCCGCGACCAAGGTCGTGATGATGGGTGACTTCAACGACGACGCCACCGACAAGAGCATCACCGAGGTGCTCGGCGCCGAAGGCAACATCCGCAAGCTCCAATCGGGCGGATACTACAATCCCTTTATCGACATGCTGAAGGCGGGCATCGGTTCGCTTGCCTACCGCGACCAGTGGAACCTGTTCGACAATATCGTCGTGTCGGAGAACCTCGCTACCGGCTCGACGGGTTCGCTCAAGCTGGAGCGTGCCCCCAAGGGGAAATATTACGGCAATATTTTCCGTGCCCCCTATCTGTTCCAGCAGGAAGGCCAGTACAAGGGCTACCCGCTGCGTACGTTCGTGGGCAACAATTTCCAGGGGGGATACAGCGACCACCTTCCCGTATTCATTTACATCGGTAAATAACCCAACAAAGTAATTATGAAGATCAGAGCTTTACTTGTTATCCTGCTCACGCTGGCCTGTGCCGGGGCGTATGCCCAGGACGGGGGCGTCAAAGGCAAGGTCGTCTCGCGTGACGGCCGTGTCGCACTGAGCAATGTCAAGGTGGTCGTCGAACCGCTCGGCGTCACCGTCATGACCGACAACCACGGTAATTTCAATATCGACCAGCTGCCCAAAGGGGAATACCAGTTGAAATTCGAAGCCCCCGAGTTCGAGAACCTCGACCTGGCGATCCGTGTCGACAAGATGGTCAAGAACCTCAATTCGGTGGTGATGGCCCCCGATGTGCAGTATGTCATCGACGACGCCGTGTTCGCGGAGTTCGACTCCGATACGGCGGCCGACGGGCAGTCGCTGCCTTCGTCGCTTTCGTCGTCGAAGGATGTCTTCAACAACATCGCCTCGTATAAATTCAGCGAGATGCGTTTCAACGTGCGCGGTTACGATTCGCAGTATTCGAGCATCTACCTGAACGGCATCCGGTTCAACGACGCCATGACGGGCTATGGCCCCTGGTCGTTGTGGAGCGGCCTGAACGACGCCACGCGTAACCAGGAGAATACCGCCGGGCTGCGCTCGTCGGG
>OGPD01002288.1_pt1 | contig 12157 bp, 8 predicted proteins | sample 1552861 | NCBI WGS metagenome assembly OGPD01 (sample SAMEA2580280, study PRJEB22360) | human gut metagenome | biome: human gut; feature: human-associated habitat; material: faeces | place: Denmark | collected 2008/2010
GCGTCGCCGTCCGTGGCGGCGGAGAACGGCGGGGGGGCGGCGGGGGCGGGGGGCCGGCCTGTGGCTGCTGACATTTATTCAGCTGCTGCTGTGGGCACAGTTTGCCCCGAGCTTCGGAGCGGAGAATATCTATCCCATCAGCGCAGGCTTTTTCGGACTGTGCGGCCTGGGGTGGGTGCTGTACGGCGTCAGCCGGAGGCTGCACCGGCGGCAGTTTGACCTGGAGACCCTGGCGCTGCTGCTGGCCACGGTGGGTGTCGCCATCACCGCCGCCTGGGACCCGGGCGCTCTGTACAAGCAGCTGGCGGCGGTGGCCCTGGGCATGGGCATTTACGGCACCCTGGTGTGGCTGCTGGGGCGGCTGCATCTGGCGGTGAAGCTGCGCTGGCCGGTGGCTGCGGCCGCGGCGGCACTGCTGGCCTTCAACGTTGTGATGGGGGAGCGCATTTTCGGAGCCAAGAACTGGATATCGGTGGGCCCCATTTCCTTCCAGCCGTCGGAGCTGGTGAAGCTGGCGTTTATCCTGGCGGGGGCCGCCACCCTGGACCGGCTCTTTGCCAAGCGGAACCTGATCTTCACGGTGCTGTTTTCCGCCTATTGCGTGGGATGTCTGGCGCTGATGAGTGACTTTGGCACGGCGCTGGTGTTTTTCGTGGCCTTTCTGTGCATTGCCTTTTTGCGGACCGGGGACCTGGCCTCCATCGTGATGATGACGGCGGCTGCGGGCTTTGCCGGGGGACTGGTGCTGCACTTCAAGCCGTATGTGGCCCAGCGGTTCACCGTCTGGCGGCATGCCTGGGAATTTACCCAGACCACCGGCTATCAGCAGAGCCGCACCATGTCCGCTGCTGCGTCCGGCGGCCTGTTCGGCACGGGGCCGGAGGATGCGTGGCTGAAATATGTGGGGGCGGCCAACACGGACCTGGTATTCGGCGTGGTGTCGGAGGAATTCGGGCTGCTGCTGGCGCTGGTATGCGTGACGGCGGTGATCGCCCTGGCGGCGTTTGCCCTGCGGGCCGGCGACAGCGCCCGCTCCAGCTTTTATGCCATCGCCGCCTGCGGAGCGGCGTCTATGCTGGTGTTCCAGACCTCTCTGAACGTGCTGGGCGCGGTGGACATCCTGCCGCTGACCGGCGTGACATTTCCCTTTGTGTCCATGGGCGGGTCCAGCATGCTGTCCTGCTGGGGGCTGCTGGCCTATCTGAAGGCCGTCGATGTGCGCCGTCCGCCGGAAAAAGAAATCTCTCCGCCGCCCAAGAGTGAAAAAACGCCGGAGCGGCAGGAGGGATTCTTCGACGGGATCCCCGGGGTCCCTGTGGATGAGATATTCGGAAAGGAGGAGCGGTCTTGAAACAGGTAAAGCTACGGTCCATGCTGGTGCTGGCACTGATCGCTGTGCTGGGTGCGGGCGTGGTGCTGTTCTGCGTGCGGTATGTGGTGCGGGGCGGACAGTGGGCCGCCTTCTCCGCCAATGACCATGCCTATCAGGAGGGGCGGCTGGCCCTGGGTCAGGTGCTGGACCGCAACGGGGTGCTTTTGTATGACGGGGCCTCCGGCAGCTGGGCAGAGGACGGCGTCATTCGCCGGGCGACGCTCCATGTGGTGGGCGACCGGGACGACAACATTTCCACCTCTGCCAAGGCGGCTATGCGGCGGTGCCTGGTGGGCTTTGACCCGCTGACGGGTACCTCCGCCGGAGGACACAAGGTATATCTGACCATTGACGCAGAGCTGAACGCTGCGGCCCTGGAGGCCCTGAACGGCCGGAAGGGGGCCGTGGCGGTGTACAACTACCGCACCGGCGACGTGCTGTGCATGGTGTCCAGCCCCACCTTTGACCCGGCGGAACCGCCGGAGATCCGGGACGGGGACGGCCGGTATGACGGCGTGTATCTGAACCGGGTGCTGTCGTCCACGTTTGCCCCGGGCTCCGTGTTCAAGCTGGTGACCACTGCTGCGGCTTTGGAGAATCTGGACGGCGCTCTGGACCGGCACTTCACCTGCACCGGGCGTCTGGAGCTGGACGGCGGCGTTATCACCTGTCCCTATGCCCACGGGGATATGGACCTGTATGACGCCCTGGCCCGGTCCTGCAACTGCGCCTATGCCCAGATGGCGGTGGAGCTGGGGGGCGAGACCCTGGCTCGATACGCGGAAAAGGCCGGACTGACGGAGAGCTTTACCGTCAGCGGCATCAGCGCGGCAGTCGGACAGTTTACCGTGGGTCAGGGGGCAGATCTGGGCTGGTCTGGTGTGGGCCAGTACGACGATCTGGTGAATCCCTGCGCGTTTCTGCGATTCTTGGGCTCCATCACCGGCGGCAGGTCCGCAGGACCCCGGCTGGTATATAAGGAGACCACCATGCATGGCATTCCTCTGCCCGGAGACGGCGCGCCGTCTCTGAAGGCCCCCTTTGACGCGGACACCTGCCGGGTGCTGCGGGATATGATGCGCAACAATGTGCAGCAGACCTATGGACAGAGCATGTTCGGCTCGCTGGCGGTGTGCGCCAAGTCCGGCACCGCCGAGGCTGCGCCGGGTCAGTCGCCCCATGCGTGGTTCGCGGGCTTTGTGGCGGACGAGGATCTGCCCCTGGCCTTTGTGGTGCTGGTGGAAAACGGCGGCGGCGGCGCGGACGCCGCCGGGCCCATTGCTGCCCGGCTGCTGGCCATGGCCGCAGGATGAGCGAACCCCTTGGAGGACGTGTGTCCTCCAGGGGGGGATTTTTATTCAGCCGGGGGATACAGGGCCGACAGCAGCCGGGTGTAGATGCCCTCCGGATCCTGCCGGAACCGGTCCGCCAGATCCCGGGCCATGGCCTCGGTGGCGGCGGTGAGCTCCAGGTGCAGGATACTGTCCACATCGTCCTGCAGGCGCAGCTCCACCAGATAGGAGCCGTTTTCCTGGGCGGCCACCCGACTCTGGACCTGGTTTCGCCGCAGCAGGCGGCGGTTGTATTCCGCCACATTCTTATCCGTCCGCAGCCGCACGGAGTAGGGGAGACTGGACTCGCAGATCTCGCTGTTTTTCAGCCCCTTGGGAGTGATGGCATAGCAGCCGTCCTCCGTCAGGCGCAGATGCTCCGTCCGTACCAGGTCGTTCAGGCACTCGGCATAGGCAAAGTAGTCGATGCCGTCGTCACACATGGTCAGCTCCTGCATGCCCTCCGGCGGCAGGGGCTCCGATACCCGGGCGGCAATATATAGAATCAGGAATTTGATCTCCAGCTTATCGTGAATGAATCCGGCAGCCATGCGTATCCCATCCTCTCCAACCGTTTTTCTTTATTATACCGGAAATTCCCGGATTTGTACAGGCCTTTTTCCCGCACCACCGGCGGCAGGCGGCATACACTGGAATGAAGGGCGCAGCCAGCCCCTTCATTACTTAATGGGAGGTTTATTTCATGCCTGAAAACGGAATGCCGGGCCCGGTCTGCGATCTGAGCAGTGTTCGCGAGTCCGTTTGTATCCATACACGGAAGATCTTCGACTCCTGTCGCGACAAGGACTGCGTGGAGGACCTGCGGTTCTATCCCACGGCGTCGGCCATGGAGCTGCTGTCCGGATGCCAGATGGTTCGGGGCGGCACGGCGGAGCTGCTGTACGTTTACACCGATGTGGAGCCGGTGACCTTCAACCGGGGATTCTACTCCATCGATATGCGGTTTTTCTATCGGGTGACGTTGCAGGTGGGTACCGGGACGCCCCGGTGCGCCGGGGCCGAGGGCCTGTGCGTGTTCGACAAGCGCTGCATCCTGTTCGGCAGCGAGGGCAGCGCCAAGATCTTCTCCTCCGACACGGTCATTGACGAGCTGGATATCCCCGGCCGCATGCGTACCAACCTGCCCACCGCCGTGGTGGAGGCCGTGGACCCCATCGTGCTGGACACCCGGGTGGACGACGGCTGCAAGCCCCGGTGCTGCGAGTGCGGCCTGACGGAGATCCCGGCGTTCATCGCCCGCAGCTTCGGCGAGGAGCTGGTGTTCGACGACAGCGGACGCCGCCGGTTCTATGTGACCCTGGGCCAGTTTACCCTGGTGCGGCTGGAGCGGGACACCCAGCTGCTGATCCCGGTGTATGACTACTGCATCCCCCAGTCGGAGTGCAGCTGCGGCGACCAGGAGGACCCCTGCGGCCTGTTCCGCAACGTGGCCTTCCCCATCGGGGAGTTTTTCCCGCCCAGCACCCTGGAAATGCCCAAGGACTATGCCAGCACCCGCAGCTACTGCGCCTGCCACTGACGGGAAAACATGTCACAGCCCCCGGCCGTGCGGCCGGGGGCTGAGCTTATTTTTCCTTGACTACGACGTTTTCGCTGCCCAGCCACTCCCGGCACTCCTGCAGCAGGGCCGGGTGATTCAGGCAGTGGGTGCCCAGCAGCTTGCCGGTGTCCGCCAGGCGGATCTTTACCGGGGTGCCTCCCTCAAACATGGTCATCACCAGCTTGATGTGGCGAAAGGCGGGGCTGTCGGCGCTGGGGAAGCGGAGATAGACGGTGCTCTCCTTCTGAGCCGGACGGCGGGCGGGCTGCGCCGCCGCAGGCGGCAGTCCGCTTTCCAGAGGGTACAGAGAGTCGCACATGATCTGGGGCGGCTTCTCGTCCCGGACGGACAGGCGTCCCTTTACCAGCACCGGGGTGTTCACCTGCATATAGCTGCCGCACTGGTCAATGACCTGGCTGAAGCACAGCAGCTCCATGGACGCCAGCTCGTCCTCGATGGTCACATAGGCCATGAGGGTGTTGCTTTTCGTGGTGCGGGTGCGGCTGGCGGTGATGACCCCGGCCACGGTGACATTCTGTCCGTCGGCAAACCGCCGGGGACCGCCCTCAGCCTCGAAATCGGACATGATGGCATGGATGGGTACGGCCCCGGCCCGCTTGGCCAGGGGACGGTAGTCCTCCATGGGGTGACCGGACAGGTACAGGCCCGTGGTGTCCTTCTCCATATTCATCCGCTCCACGGCGGTAAACTCCGGGATATCCGGCAGGGGAACTGCGGACACGGCGGCTCCTGAGGGGGTGGACATGCCGAACAGGTCCATCTGCCCCTCCACGTTTTTCCGGCGGGAGGAGGCGATGCCGTCCAGCACCCGCTCGTATACGGCCACCAGCTGGGAGCGCTTGGCCCCCAGGCTGTCGAAGGCCCCGCAGCGGATGAGGTTCTCCACCGCCCGCTTGTTCATGTCCGTGCAGTCGAACATCCGCTGGCAGAAATCCTGGAAGGAGGTGAAATCGCCGTCCTGCTGCCGCTGGCGCACCACCGCCTGGATAAAGCCCCGGCCGATGTTCTTCACCGCCACCAGGCCGAAGCGGATGCCACCCTCCTCCACAGTGAACCGGTCATAGGAGCGGTTCACGTCCGGCGGCAGCAGGGCGATGCCGCAGTCCTTGCACTCGGCGATATACTCGGCCACCTTGTCGGAGTTGTCCAGCACCGAGGTCAGCAGGGCAGCCATATACTCCCGGGTAAAGTGGCACTTGAAGTACGCCGTCTGATACGCCACCACCGCATAGCTGACAGCGTGGGCCTTGTTGAAGGCGTAGTTGGCGAAGTCGTAAATTTCGTCGAAAATGGCCTGGGCCGTGGCCTCGGGGATGCCGCTGGGAATGCAGCCCCGGATGCTCCGGGCGGGGTCGCCGTGGAGAAAGGCCTCCCGCTCCCGCTCCACGTCCTTGGCCTTCTTTTTGGACATGGCCCGGCGGACCATATCCGCCTGACCCAGGGAGTAACCGGCCAGCTCCTGGAAGATCTTGATGACCTGCTCCTGGTACACGATGCAGCCGTAGGTTCCGGAGAGGATCGGCTCCAGACTGGGGTGCTTATAGGTCACCAGCTTGGGGTCGTGCTTACAGGCCACGAACCGGGGGATGGAGTCCATAGGGCCGGGGCGGTACAGGGCGATGATGGCGGTGATGTCCTCAATGTTCTGGGGCTTCAGCCCCAGGCACACGCCGGTCATGCCGGAGGATTCCATCTGAAATACGCCGCCGGTTTTGCCCTGGGTCAGCATGTCGAAGGTGGCCTTGTCGTCCATGGGAATGTCCGCCAGGCGGAAATCCGGGTGGTCCTTCTGGACCATCTTCACCGCGTCGTCCAGCACCGTCAGGTTCCGCAGGCCCAGAAAGTCCATTTTCAGCAGGCCCAGCTCCTCCAGGGTCACCATGGTATACTGGCAGACGATGGAGTCGTCGTTCCGGGCCAGAGGAACGTATTCATACACCGGCCGCTTGGTGATGACCACACCGGCGGCGTGGGTGGAGGCGTGCCGGGGCATACCCTCCAAAGCCCGGGCGGTGTCGATGAGCTTTTGGACCCGGGGGTCCTGCTGGTACAGGTCCGACAGCTGCTTGGACAGCTTCAGCGCATCGTTCAGGGTGATGTGAGGCCCGGTAGGCACCAGCTTGGCCACGGTATCCGTTTCGGCATACGTCATGTTCAGCACCCGGCCCACGTCCCGGATGGCCGCCCGGGCGGCCATGGTGCCGAAGGTGACGATCTGGGCCACATGGTCGTCGCCGTATTTGCGGCGGACATAGTCCACCACCTCGCCCCGGCGGGTGTCGCCGAAGTCCATGTCGATATCCGGCATGGACACCCGCTCCGGGTTCAGGAACCGCTCGAAATAGAGGCTGTACTGCATGGGGTCGATGTCCGTGATACGCAGGCAGTAGGACACCATGCTGCCGGCGGCGGAGCCGCGGCCCGGCCCCACGGGGATTCCCGCGCCCTTGGCATAGTTCACGAAATCCTGGACGATGAGGAAATAGTCCGTAAAGCCCATTTTCTCGATCATGGCCAGCTCGTATTCCAGCTGCCGGTGGTATTCCGGCTTCTGGGCGCCGTAGCGCTCCGCGAAGCCCTTTTCACACAGCTCCCGCAGATAGGTGGGAGAGTCGTACCCCGGCGGCAGCCGGAACTCCGGCAGGTGATACTTGCCGAAGGTGAAGTCAAACCGGCAGCGGTCGGCAATGCGCTGGGTGTTCTCCACGGCATCGGGATATCCGGCAAACAGCGCTTCCATCTCCTCCGTGGAGCGGATGTAGAAATTCCGCGGCTCATAGCGCATGCGATTTTCATCGTCAACGGTCTTGCCGGTCTGGATGCACAGCAGCACGTCGTGGCTCTCGGCGTCCTCCTTCCGGAGATAGTGGGCGTCGTTGGTGCAGACCAGGGGAATACCCGTCTCCTGGTGCAGGCGCAGCAGGCCTCGGTTCACCGTGGTCTGGTCGGGGATGCCGTGATCCTGAAGCTCCAGATAGAAATTGCCCTCGCCCAGAATGTCCTGCATGGTCAGGGCATATTCCTTGGCCCCGTCATAGTCGCCGTTTACCAGGCGGCGGGGAATTTCTCCGGCCAGGCAGGCGGACAGGCCGATAAGGCCCTCCGAATGCCGACGCAGCAGGTCCAAATCAATGCGGGGCTTGATATAGAACCCGTCCACAAAGGCCTGGCTCACCAGGTACGACAGATTCCGATATCCCATTTCGTTTTCGCACAGCAGCACCAGATGACGGGATTCGGCGTCCAGCTCATAGGTCTTATCCAGCCGGGTGCGCCGGGCCACATATACCTCACACCCGATGACCGGATGGATGCCCTGGGCCTTGCAGGCCCGATAGAAGTCGATGGCGCCGTACATAACGCCGTGGTCCGTGATGGCCACAGCCGTCTGCCCCAGCTCCTTCACCAGCTTCGGCAGGTCCCGGATGCGGCACGCACCGTCCAGCAGACTGTATTCCGTGTGGACATGCAGATGGGCAAAGGCCATATTACGCCTCCTCCAGCATGTCGGTGAGGATTTCCGCCGCCGTTACGATCAGGCGGCCGCAGTGGTCGCTGCCGGCCAGCTCCAGCGCCAGCTCCGACGGCTCCAGCTCCTGGGACCGCAGCAGCTCCCGGCAGTCCAGCCGGTGGAACCGCCCCGTAAAGCGCCGCTGGTACTCCTTCACCCGGGCGGTAACGGCGGCCCGGTCTGTGGGATCGGGGCAGGCGGTTCCCAGCAGCATCACCGGTGCGGACACTGCACCGCAGATACTGCCGCAGCGGACGCCTCCGCCCATGCCGGCCCCCAGGGCCATGGCCTGGTCCACCGTCAGACCCGCCCGGTCCCGGAAGGCGGCCAGCAGGCACTGGCTGCAATTGAGTCCTTGCCGCCGGTAGTCCATGGCGGCGTGGCAACGTTCGGCTTTATTCATGGGATTCCCTCGCTTCCTCCATCAGTCTGCGCATACGATGATTCATGCAGGATTTGCTCACCGGCGGGTCGCTGCGCTCCGCTAATTGCTGCAATGACATTTCGGGGTTGTCCAGCCGCAGCTGCGCCGCCTGGCGCAGCTTTTCCGGCAGCAGAGCCAGCCGTCCGCTTTCCGCCAGGCGGCTGATGGCGGCGGTCTGCTCCAGGGCGGCGTCCACAGTTTTGTTGACGTTGGCCATGTCGCAGTTCATGGCCCGGTTGGCGCCGTTGCGGATTTCCTTATCCACCTTGGCGGTCATGATGTCCATGGCCGCCGCCGGGGCCCCGATGGTGGTCAGCAGATCCTCAATGTGCTCGGACTGCTTGAAATAGATGACGCTGCTGCCGCTGCGGCGGACGCTGTGGGGCACGAAGCCCATCTCCGTCAGCAGGGCCGACACCTCACGGCTGGCCTGCATGTGGGAGGTGGCCAGCTCCAGGTGATATCGCTTCTCCGGGTCCGTGACGCTGCCCCCGGCCAGAAAGGCCCCCCGCATAAAGGCAGTGCGGCAGCACTCATCCTCCAGCAGGCCGAAGTTCACATGCAGCACCAGACTGGGGTCATAGCCCAGCAGATCAACGATGCGGCGGAGCTTCTCCTGCCGGGTAATGCGGAAGATGAGCTTGTCCCGGGTGCCATCGGGCAGACTGTCGAATTTCAGGGAAAATGCCCGCTGGAACAGTCGGGGCAGCCGGCCGGCAAACTCCGGGTTCTCCGTAATAATGCGCACCTCCGCAGAGGAGAAGGTGTTGCAGAACAGCAGCACCCCATAGGCCTCCGCCCGGGCGCAGCACTGCCGCGACACCGGCTGGCGGCACAGTTCGCTTTTGACTTTATAGGCAAAGGACTGCATGACTGAGTCTCCTTTTATTTTTCCACTTGGTTGTGGGTGGCACGGTGGGGACCGGCGGTGACCACGCGGATATTCCGCTGGTTGTGCAGCTGTACCAGCTCCCAGGCCAGGTGGCCGGGGTTATGGCGCACCAGGCCGTTTTCCACCGTGGACACCGGGCGGCTGACGATCTCCACCCCCAGGGCCTCCACGGACTCCCGATCGCAGAAAATGGGCTCTGCTCCCTCTTGGGCATAGCGCTGCACCACCGCCGGGGGAATGGGGGAGGAATTGGTCAGGCACAGGTCAAACAGCCCCGGGCAGGAGTGCTTGAACAGGGCGCGGATGTGGTCGGACACCGTGTAGCCCTCGGTTTCGCCGTCCTGGGTCATGACGTTGCACACATAGACCTTCAGTGCCCGGGAGCGGCGGATGGCGTCCACAATGCCGTCCACCAGCAGGTTGGGGATGATGCTGGTATACAGGCTTCCGGGAGCCAGAACGATGACCTCCGCCTCCTCCAGGGCCTCCACAGCCGCCGGCAGGGCCCGGGGATGCTCCGGGATCAGCCGCACCCGGCGGATGCGGCAGTCCTGCTCCTTCTTGCAGCGGAAGATCCGGCTCTCGCCCACTACGCTGGCTCCGTTTTCAAAGGTGGCCTCCAGCTGCACGTCCGCCGTTGTCACCGGCAGCACCCGGCCGGTAATGGCCAGCACCTGACTCATGCTCTCCACCGCCCGGTCAAAGCTGGGCATAATGCCGTTGAGGGCCGCCAGGAACAGATTGCCGAAGCTCTGTCCTGCCAGCGTCCCCTCGCAAAAGCGATAGTGCATCAGCTGGGCCATCAGAGGCTCGGCATTGGCCAGAGCCTCCAGACAGCTACGGATGTCTCCCGGCGGCAGCATTCCCAGGTCCTGCCGCAGCCGGCCGGAGCCGCCGCCGTCGTCCGCCATGGTGACAATGGCGGTGAGGTTCTTTGTATACAGCTTCAGCCCCCGCAGCAGCGTGGACAGACCCGTTCCGCCGCCAATGGCGGCAATGCGGGGCCCGTGCTCCGGGGCCACAGAATAGCAGCCGCCCATAAGCGCACCTCCTTACCGGGAGATATCCCGGTGATTTTCCGTGACCTGATATCCCTCGCGGGTGATGTAGGCCGCCAGCTCATGGGCCACGGCCACGGACCGATGGTGGCCGCCGGTGCAGCCGATGGCGATGACCAGGGCGGTCTTGCCCTCCTCGCTGTACAGCGGCAGCAGGAAGCCGATCATTTTCTCCAGCTGCTCCATGAACTCATGGGTCTGCTGGAAGGAGAATACGAAGTCCCGGACCTCCTGATCCAGGCCTGTCTTGTTTTTCAGCTCTGCCACATAATAGGGGTTGGGCATGAACCGCACGTCGAACACCAGGTCCGCTTCAATGGGGATGCCGTGCTTGAAGCCGAAGGAGAGCACGCTGACATTGAGCCCGCCCCGGTCCGACGGGGTGCCGAACAGGTTCAGCAGCTCACTGCGGAGCTTGGCCGTGGATAGGGAGGAGGTGTCCAGCACAAAGTCCGCGTGGTCCCGCACCGGCTGCATCAGCACCCGCTCCCGCCGCACGGCCTCCTCGATGCTCAGACCCTTGGCCTGCAGCGGATGCATGCGCCGGGTCTCCTTATAGCGGTTGATGATGGTGGGGGTATCCGCCTCCAGAAACAGCATGCGGCAGTTGACACCGCTGGCCTTCAGCTGCTCCAGGGTGTCGATGAGCATGTCCGTGGGCTCGCCGGAGCGCACGTCGTATACCAGCGCCACCCGGTCATACCGGCCGCTGGAGGCGGCACAGAACCCGGCGAATTTCATCATCATCTCCGCCGGGAGATTGTCCACGGTATAGTAGCCGATGTCCTCCAAAAACGAGGCCGCCCGGCTTTTGCCGCCGCCGGACAAGCCGGATATAATGAGAATTTCCATGTTATTTCCTCTTTTCCCGGGAAATTGCTTATTCACCCACGAACCGGACCTCCGGCTCCAGGCGGACGCCGTGGGCCCGGTATACGGCCTCCTGCACCCGGCGGATCAGCTCCTGCACGTCGGCGCAGGTGGCGTTGCCGGTGTTGATGACGAAGCCCGCATGCTTTTCGGATACCTGGGCGCCGCCCACCGTCAGGCCCTTGAGGCCGGTCTGGTCGATGAGGGTCCCGGCGAAATAGCCCTCCGGCCGCTTGAAGGTGCTGCCGGCGCTGGGCCACTCCAGAGGCTGGGAAGCCTTGCGCCGGGCCATCAGATCGTCCATCCGGGCCCGGATGGCGGCGGGATCGTCCGGGGTCAGGCGCACCACCGCACCCAGCACCACGGCGCCGTCGGCCAGAAACCGGCTGTGCCGATAGGCGAAGGCGGCCTCGGGACCGGTCAGACGGCGGATGCCGTCGGGATACAGGGCGGTGACCTCCGTCACTACCTGGCGCATTTCTCCGCCATAGGCCCCGGCATTCATGCACACCGCGCCCCCCAGACTGCCGGGGATGCCGTGGGCAAATTCCAGCCCGGTCAGGCCCGCCTGCTGGGCGTATACCGCCAGGCGGCTGAGCAGGACGCCGGCGTCGGCTTCTAAGGTCACATCGTCCAGACGGCGGATACCGGTTATGCGCTCCGCCGTTTTGATGACCAGGGTGTCCAGCCCCCGGTCCGACACCAGCAGGTTGGTGCCCCGGCCCAGCAGAAACGGCTGCACGCCGCATTCCTCCGCCAGCCCCAGCAGGATCACCAGCTGCTCCCGGCTTTCCGGAAAGGCCATGCGCCGGGCCGGACCGCCGATGCGGAAGGAGGTATGGCGGCTCATGGGCACGTCATGCTCCACCGTCATGTCCGGCAGGTAATCCCGGAGCTTTTCATCCAATCGTTCATACCACTGCATAGCGTCCTCCCTCATATCCGTTTCTTCTTGCCCAGCAGCGCAGCGCCGATGATGCCCGCCTGATTCCCCAGCTGAGCCTTGACGATGCGTGTTTTCTTGTCGGAGCTGCAGGGAATGGTCTCCTGCTCCACCAGCCGCTGCAGAGGGTGCAGCAGCTGCTCATCCGCCCCGTTGCCTGCGCCCGGGGCTGCT
>OGPD01002293.1_pt1 | contig 12126 bp, 12 predicted proteins | sample 1552861 | NCBI WGS metagenome assembly OGPD01 (sample SAMEA2580280, study PRJEB22360) | human gut metagenome | biome: human gut; feature: human-associated habitat; material: faeces | place: Denmark | collected 2008/2010
CCCAGCCCCGTACGGACAGCCCGCCCGCCTCAAGGTCGAGGAACAGCGTCGTCTCCGGGTCAAGCGTCCACAAAAGGGAAGTCTTGCCGATCTTCGCCGGGCCGAAGATGACGCCCTTGATGCCGCCCTGCTCCTCCATCCGCTCATCGGCGGTAATGATGCGAAAACCGTTCATGGGTGCCCTCCTGCGTTTACGGACGACACCGGAGTGGCCCACAGATCCGGCCGGAGCAAATGGCGGCTGATGCCAAGCCCCCGCTCGTACCTGACGGCGTCCTCAGCCGAGATGGCGCGTGTCCCGTTACAGTGCCGCCACACGGTGGCATAAGCGATGCCCGTCCGCCTGGCGGCTTCCGCCGGGGTCAGCCCCATCTGATTGATGAGCAATGCGAGTGTGTTCATAAGTCAAGATTATTGACTATTGTCAAACTAAATGCAAGACAAAAATCTCTCTTAGTCAAATTGACATATGTCAATTGTTTCCATACAATTATCCCATGTACGCAGAAAAAATCCTCCACATTTTGAAAAATTACGTCGAACGCGAGTTCAACGGCAATGTAACGGCTGCCGGATCCTACTTTGGCATCAACCCGCACACGCTGCGCCGCTGGCTTCTCGGGGATCGCACACCTACGCTCAACGAACTGGGAAAAGCCCTTGATCTCATGGGAATTGACGTCCCGGAACATGGTGAACGTCTCGAGGGGTATGACATGGTTCCGAAGGTGACCGCACGGGCCGGAGCGGGTTCGTCCCTGATCACGTCCGACGAAGTGCTCGGGTATTACGCCTTCCGCCGCGACTTCCTGAACCGCGTGGGCATCCACTCCAAGGAATCCGTCATGCTCGACGTCATAGGCAACAGCATGGAACCGCTCATCCGCCACAAGGACACCATACTCGTGGATCAGTCGGTCAAGGAACCGAGCGACGGCAAAATCTTTCTCGTTGGCCTCGGTGAGGAGCTTTTGGTCAAGCGTCTCCAACGCACGGCCCGCGGCTGGCTTCTGCGCTCGGAAAACCGCGATTTCGCGGACGTAGCGGTGGAAGGTCCCGACCTTGAAGCTTTCCGTGTCTATGGACGGGTACGATGGTTCGGAAGGGTGCTGTAGAAACGGCGGGCCTCATGACGGCACAATAAAAATAACTATTCAAAGATATTATCACTATCGGTATCAGCGCCCGCAGTTGACAAAATCCCGTTTTCATCTATATCTATGACCTTGAGGTACGCAGTACGAGGTGTCTGCTGTCAGAGTGGACTGCGTATTTGTTGTATCCCCAAATGCCCGCTCTTTTTTATACAAAAAGCCTTGGCTCTTTGTGGATAATGAGTATCCACTAAGCCAAGGCTTTTTGTTTTATCTGCCATAATTCAGATAGTCGAATATTCGTACCAACCTGTTCACATCCGATCTGTCATTGCTACTCAGATTACCATAAAGCCGCCTTTTGGCGGAACAGTCCTATCAGATATTCTTCTTTAGAGGCACTCTCGGCAGAAGATGGCATCAGTCGGATACCTGATACGGGGAGCGAAAGTCAAACCTCACCCAAGCGTGTGGATTGAAACATTGGAATTTAAGCAAAAATTGGTACTATAGTTGTACTTTAATTTTCAAAATTTGTATTTTCAATAACAAAAAATCATTACAAATGAATACAACACCACAGGTTCTGGATCTATATACGAACAGGTAATGTTACCTGAGGCTCAATAATAGTAAGAACAGGAAAAGACTTAAGAATATCAGTATATAAAGTTTCACACTTTGGAGCTTCGATTGTAAGTATCAATGCATAAGGTATATTGCTGGCACTTTGTGTAGGCGAACAGGCATTACGCGCAATATAGTGAATTTCAAAGACAGGACAATCCAGACTTGTTGCACGCATTCTCTGTTCCGAATGTAATACATTTTCCCATTTATGCTCGATATGTCTTTTATCGTATTCGCTGCTATATGCTTTTCCGGCAAAAAATGACTTTGAATTGGGAGAGCTATTTTTAATTTTATTTTTATTGGGTCTGAACACTACTTCAAGAGCTGATTTTGTATATGCCCCCGGATCCTGAGGATCAACCTGTGTCGAGTAACAAAATGTTGCTTTAAGAGTAATCATTCCCTCCAATCCCTCTGGGGGGATTGGCAATTTTGCCTGGATATATTTTCCCGGGAGCAACTCTCCCTGATAGACAATCCGGGCAACCCCCATCGGGCATGTGATAATTTCATCTATCGAATTGGGAAGATTACCCCAACCGACATCAGTAGAGTCATAATTGTTTTTTTGTGCAGCATGAATGAGCAGTGCCTTGATAGCAAGGGGGGACAATTTGTCACCCAAAATGGCTCGAATGCCTATAGCCGTTCTCAACGCGTAAGGGGCGGCAAAGCTTGTTCCCTGTTCAGGACGTATACAAGCAGTTTCACTGGGTTGCAGCACGTGGAAATAATGTTGTGAATCTCCCCCAAAGGCCAAAATGTCTGGTTTGACAACACCGGGTCGTCTTCCTGGGCCCAATGCACTGTATGATGCACGGGACCAATATGCATTAGAAGTATTAGTTGCAGCTCCAACAGCAAGGGCGTTGACGCAGTCGGCGGGTACTTGAATACGGGCATTGCCACTTAATCTGTCATTTTGCCCATTATTGCCTATGGCAACGGTCATAAAAGTTTTTCCATCAGCAAGAGCAGAATCAATGACGGCTGTCCAGGGATGAATATCATCATCCTCTATGGGCAAATCAGGTCCAAGACTAAGGTTGATAAATTCAAATTGTCGGGATAGCAGGACTTCTTCGATTTTCGTAAGAGTTCTGTACAATTCAAGAGGATCTTCATCCCGGCTTTCACTGTCCAGCACACGCAAGTTGGTGACATAGGAATATGGCCGTTCAGCAACATGCCCAGGATCAAGTGGTCCAAACAGGAGAGCCGATGTTGCTGCCAATCCATGTTCTGGTCCAGATGTTATGTCTTCCTGTTCTGGAGCAAGGCGAATATACCTTTCAAGCCAAGGCGCTATGGGATGTTTCTCCGGCAGTCCTGCATCAAGAATGGCAACGCGGGGATTGCGAGATAAAGGTTCTTCCACCGGAAGAATGCACGGTGTAGAAATGGAACTACTCCGTATTTCAGGAATAATATTCCTTAACCGTGCCATTCCGCGGATGGTGCGAATAAAGGCGAATTGTGCCAACATTTCCAAATGTTGAACGTCGCCTTGAACAGGGATAAAACACAATTTTCCCACCTGAAAAGAATACTTCCAATAAACAGTAAAACCGAGTTTTTTTGCATAGGCAGCAAAAAAAGATTCGATACCTCTGCCAGAGGAATATTCATCATTAAAACGATGAAGAACTATTTCAAAAAAATTTTCATTGTCGGGATGATTTCGCAACTTGCTCTGCGGTTCAAAGTACTGGACATTCTCAATATGCGAAAATTGATTGGCAGCTTTTGATGTTATCTCATAACTTTCAATAATTGAATGGAATTGAGATAATTTGTTTCTTTTTCCTGCAACATAAAATTCAAGTGTTGTAGTCTCGGTTACCGGTTTCTTTCTATTCCATTTTTGTGGTATAATATTTACTGTTTTACTACCAAGATGTCGCAGCTCAAAAGAACTCATGAAAGATGCCGGATAATCTGATTTTGAAATACATGAAGGATTCATAACTACCTTGAATACTCCATAGTTATCCGGACAGACATCATTTGGAAGATCTTTTATTTTGTTATATACAGTGTCAAACTGTGGAAGAAGCCTGTCTTTTGCCTCATCAAAAGTATAAATTGATTTTCCAGGATTATTGGGACCTTTTGGTTTTTTAATGGGATCTATGAGCATCTGTCCATTACCTATCAAAAAATTCATATTACTCATTATTCAGTCCTTGATCATTTTTTTTTAAATGTTTCCGAAGTGTATCCCTACTTATTCCTGACAATTCTGAAACAATCCGTTGTGTAAATTTTTTGTTTTCAAGTAATTGAACAGAAATACTCAATCGATCTTTATAAGACAGAATTTCAAGCTCATGCTTTAAAAAGGATTTAATCACATTTGATACGTTATCATCACTAAGTACAATTTCTCTCCTCAAATTTAAAAGAATTTTTTCTATATCACTAAATGATTTTCCGTCAACAAGTTTGATAAAAAAATCAAACCATTGCTCAAGAATATTAAAATCCGATCCCAAAAATCTTTTTACAGCTTGCCTTATCTCCCTTTCCTGTGGAAGAGGAAAGTCTACGGCAAGATCAAATCTTCTCCAGATAGCAGGATCTAACAGATCAGGATAATTCGTCGCAGCGAGCAATAAGGATTCACTTGTCCATGAATCAACCTCTTGAAGAACAATGGTTACCAGACGCTTCAATTCTCCAATATCAGCCATGTCACTTCGCTTTTTGGCTATTGAATCGATCTCGTCCAATAACAATACACAAGAGGTTGAGCGTGCAAAATCAAGCACAGCGCGAAGATTCGCTCCTGTCTTCCCCAAAAAACTGCTCATCACAGTAGTAAGATCCAATACATACAGAGGAACTTGTAACTGAGACGCAATCCACCGTGCCGCAAGCGTTTTGCCGACACCAGGATCGCCAATAAAAATGGCTGACCGGGAGGGTGTCAGTCCTGCATGAATAAGGCGTTTCCGCTCTGCGCGCTCCCGAATAATCTGGACAAGCCGTTGCTCCAGTTCATCGGAAAAAATGGGCTTCACCAAGCCATGGAGGTCATTATAACACTTGAGAAGAGGAAGATGTGTATCAGGATCAACAGGGATGGGATGGAGAATTTCTGTTGTATCAGTCCTTCTCAAGGGCATCGGTCGCGAAACCGCACTTTCCTGCAGCAACTGGCTGATTGCCTGCGCCAGTTTGGGCATTTGCTCTCTGTAGCTGCGTACAAGCCGGGCAAGGTAAAGACGAACATCTGCTCCTTGGCTGGTAAGAGATAAACGAGCCAGCTGGACCAGATTTTCATATATTTTTTCATTTTCTTCTTTCATGTTTATAACCATATGTTATAATTTATTTTTTGTATGGACTACATAATATATATTTTATCATTAAAAGTCAACGCAAATGCTTTTACACCTCTCATAGATCTCAGAGTCCTGTATTGATCGTGATTTGATAAAATATTTTAGCCTGTTGAGGTTGACATTCACCGCGTTTTGTGCTGTCCTTCCTTTATGGTGCGTCGAAAACACCTACAGGCGGACAACGCCACCCGACAGCTTGGCGCTTTTTTGTGCCCTTTTCCCAAAGTCAAGATTTCTCTTGGCTGTGTTTTGGGCTATAATTGCATCCATATGATGCCGGGTGTGCCCGATATGTCCAAGGTTTCGGCCTAAAGGCGGGCAGCGGTTCCTGTAGCCGTTTCGACCACCCGGCATTTTTCATTGGGAAGAATGCCTTCTGTGAACGTCGAAAATTTACAGGAGATTCCTATGGCTATTTCCCTCTGCTTCAATGAGTTCACCTTCTCGCCCGTCATCCGTGACAGCCAGCCTTGGTTCAAGTCATCAGAACTTGCCCGCGCGCTTGGTTACAAGGATGAAAATTCTGTTCGGCGCATCTATGAACGTAATGCCGATGAATTCACCGAAAATATGACGCAAGTGGTTGAAAACCTCGACACGGTCAATTTGACCGTCCGTGCCCGCATCTTCTCCCTGCGCGGCTGCCACCTCCTCGCCATGTTCGCCCGGACACCCGTCGCCAAGGCGTTCCGCCGCTGGGTTCTCGACGTCATCGAACAGTACGGCGACAGGGTGCCCGTCGATACCCAAACGCCAACCACAGGCACCCTCTCCCGCATCTCCTCCCGCACCATCGCCGGAGAGCTGCATAAGCGCCACTCCACCGTGCTCGACGCCATAAGCCGTGCCGCTGCCGTCTGCCCGCAACGGGACGCTTTCGTCCGGGGGAACTATGTAGACGCCAAGGGCCAGCGCTGCCCGCAGTATATGGTTTCCCGCGAGGGGATCATCTTCCTCTCCCAGAGCTACGCTGCCCGCCAGACGGACGCATGGCGGAACATTCTGGACACCCTGTCCTCCGTGCCGGAAGTCGTCACCCGCCGCCCCGTTCCCCAAAGGCTCCCCGGCCTCCCCGCTACGGAACGCCTGTTCGCCGACATCGAAAAAGCCATCTTCGCCCTCGACGGTACTGAAAACTGGACGCATATCACCGTGCGCAGGGAACTGAGCGGCATCGGCTCGGTTCCGTTTGAAGTCGAGAAGGCCATCAAGCACCACATCAACGCCGCCTGGTACAGCCTCGGGCTGGCGCAGTCATCGCTCCAGGCCGCGCTCGCACTGCGCAAGCTCGCATAACCGTTAAAACGAAAGGGCCGATACCTTCCGGTTTCAGGCCCTTTCGTTTGTGCTGTTTGTCAAAATTGCACGGTGAGGACTCTGTATAAAATTTCTTTTTGTCAATTTTTACTTGCTTTAAATTTTGACATTTGGCAATATTAATTTTGCCAAACGGCACGAGTCGAAAAGTACGCGTCCCCGGACCGGAATAGTAGTCTTGAAGTGCCGCAAACGCAGCCTCAACAAGTACCGAGCACGGCAAGCCGCAAGCCCACGGGAGCGGGAAAGCAAGCGACGGCAGGGAATGAGGTCAGGGATTGACGATTTTCATCACTCAAGCAAAGGACAGCCGCCATGCACAAAAGCACTCTGGAAACCCATTCCCTTGACGGCGCAAGCCGGATCGTGACGATGGCCGAACGGCTCGCTGATGAAGAGATGGATGCGCTAAAAATGGAAAAGCCCAATGCCATCCCAGGAGAATCCCCTGCATGGAATGTCGCCTATGCCGCTGGCAACGAAGCGCGCCGGATCGCGAACCTGCAAAAAGCGGCGGCGGATACTGTATCCATGCGGCGGGACGAACTGGAAGGAGCCCTTTCCCCTCTGGTATCGTTCAAAAGCATCATGCACGCAGCTGGCCAATGTTCAACCGACGTCGACGCCGGAGATGTCGCGGACGTGATGGATGCTCTGCTCATGAATACCTTCCACCGGGTCGGCGTTCCCGGTGTCATGGGGCTGTAATTGGAGTTCATGCCCTCTTTTACCTTCACAAGACGGAGCGTGCATGAGCTTGCTTCATCTGGAGACGACTTGATATGGCAGAAGATCGCCTTTTGAAGCTCAAGGATTTCATCGGTCGTGTAGGCGTGGTTTCCTCAACGTGGCGGAAGTGGTCACAGGAAGGAAAGGCACCGCAATCCCAAAAGAAGGGGCGGTGCCGGTTCTGGAGGGAATCTGACATCAACGCTTTTATTGCGGGGAAGTGGAAGCCAACCCAACGAGAAAATCAGACCAAGCCTGCATCATTTGGCGGCGCTCGGTAATGTACTCCGCCCGGTTGTACGCTGCACGCACCTTGTTTTCTTCAACATGCGAAAGCTGGCGCTCGATGACATCCGGGCGCCAGCCCATTTCATTCAGAAGGCTTGAAGCCATCGCCCGAAAACCGTGCGCCACATGGACGCCGTCAAAGCCCAAACTCTTGAGTGCTGCGTTGAGCGTGTTCTCAGAAATGGGCACATCCTTCCTCGCCCGCATCGACGGGAACAGGTATTCCCGATGACCTGTGATCTCATGCAGCTCTTCCAGGATCTCCAATACCTGCCTTGACAAGGGAACCCAGTGTTCCCGCTTCATCTTCATGCGCTCCGCGGGAATCACCCAGAGCGCACCCGCCATATCGAACTCCGGCCACTTCGCCCACCGCAACTCGCCGGGGCGTACGAAGGTCAGAGCCTGCACACGCAACGCCAATCGGACAACAGCCGATCCTTTATAATGATGGATCGCCCGCATCACTGCCGTTGCGCCATCCCGATCCACCAATGCCGGAAAATGCCCCTCTTCCCGTGGCGCAAGTGCTCCCCTAAGGTCCCGACAGGGGTCACTGGGGATAAGTGCCGAAGCGACTCCATATCGAAAAACCTGCGAGCAGATCGCGAGTGTCCTGCGGGCCGCCTCCAAAGCTCCCCTCTTTTCAATCGCCTTGATCACGCTCAGGACTTCAATCGGGGTAATGTCCTTCAAAGGGACATTGCCAAGTTCCGGATAAATGTAGCTTCTCAGCCTTTGCTCGACCGTTTCCGTATGACGCGGAGCCCATGTTGCCCGATGAAGCGCAACCCATTCGTCGGCTATGTGCTGAAAGGTTTTCTCCGCATATGCAGTCTTGTTTTTTATGACGCTGGGGTCCCGGCCCGCCGCAACCTGCCTTCGGGCTTCATCACGTTTTTCCCGCGCATCCTTTAAACCAATCTCGGGATAGATACCGAGGCTGATCCGTTTTTCTTTGCCGTTTATCCTGTATTTGAACCGCCACCGCTTGCTGCCGGTCGGCGGGACTTCAATGTACAACCCTTCGGCATCATAAATCTTGTAGACCTTATCCGTGGGCTTGGCTGCTTTGATCCGCGTATCTGTCAGAGGCATTGGGGCAACTCCATGGGTATAGTAGATAGTTGCCCCTATTGTTGCCCCAAAAAAATCGCGGCTGTCAACTTCACTCAACGGCATTCGGCAACACGAAAAAAGCCCCTGAAAGGGGCAAAAAAGAAGTGCCGCCAAGCACTTAATGATGCTTGGCGGCACTTGAAATTACTTCTAATGGCGGAGAGGGGGAGATTCGAACTCCCGGTACCTTTTGAGTACACACGATTTCCAATCGTGCTCCTTCGACCAGCTCGGACACCTCTCCGCGTCGTGCAGCGATGTAACTAGCGAAATTCAGGATGGCTGGCAAGCTTTTTTTTGGAAAAATCGACATTTTTTCCACACCACGAACGACGCTGGCAAATAACACGCGATAAATAAAGGGTATTTTATTATCATGATACTCTAAAAAAATGCGGTTCCCCTTTTTCGGAATGCCGAGTATTCGAATTCGCCGGGAATTTCCTTGACAGTTCATCTTTTCATGGGGCAAGAGTCGAACCAAATTCTAAGGAGCGTCTTCATGTCTGTACAAAGCATCATTCAGCTTCTTGGCGGCGTTGGGCTTTTCCTCTTCGCCATCAAGCTGATCAGTGAGGCCCTACAGCTGATAGCCGGGGACCGATTGCGACAGCTTATCGGAACACTGACCAAAACGCCGATCATGGGCGTGCTGGTGGGTGCCTGCGTCACCGTTCTCATCCAAAGCAGCAGCGCCACCACGGTCATGACGGTCAGCTTCGTCGATGCGGGGCTCATGACCCTGACGCAAGCCATCGGCGTCATCATGGGCGCCAACATCGGGACCACGATCACGGGCCAGATCCTCGCCATCAAAGTCCAAGACTACGCCTACCTCTTCATTATTATAGGCGTGCTTCTCTCCTTCTTCGGACGCTCCAAGGTACAGAAGTACGCCGGCAACGGCCTATTGGGTTTTGGTCTGCTTTTCGTGGGAATGCAGACCATGGAATCCTCCATGAGTTTCCTCCGGAATGAAAAGGAATTATTCCTCATGTTCAGCCACAACCCGCTCATGGGGGTTCTGGCCGGAACGCTGCTCACCCTCCTTGTCCAATCCAGCGCCGCTACGGTCGGCCTGACCATCGCCCTCGGCGTACAGGGCCTCTTGCCCCTCCACGCGGCCATCCCCATCATCTTGGGTGACAATATCGGAACAACCATCACCGCGGTCCTCGCTTCCATCGGCACGGATCGGACCGCCAAACAGGCTTGCGCCGCCCATGTGCTCTTCAACGTCATCGGCGTATGCATTTTCCTCACCATCCTTCCGCTTTACCAAGAGCTGATCGCCATGACGGCTACGGGCATCGCCCACCAGATCGCCAATGCCCATACGTTGTTCAACGTCTTCAACACCATCATCTTCCTGCCCTTCGTCAAGCCGTTCGCGGCGCTCATCCGCAGGCTCCTGCCCGACAAGGCCCATAAGGTCGTCGAAGGGGCCCAGTATCTTGATCCCAAGCTCATCGAAGCCACCCCCGGCATCGCTGTGGAAGCGGTCAAAAACGAATGTGCCTACATGGGCTTTTTGGTCATCCACCTTCTTGATTCGGTTCAGGAAGTATTCTTCAACGATAAGAAAGACCTCATCCCCAAGATCGAAGAGACCGAAGCCAAAATCGACCAACTGCACAAGGCCGTCAAAGCCTATGCCGAAGACATCATGCAGGCCGGGATCTCCGATGACGCGGCCCGCGTGCTGACGCTGTATGTCGCCAGCTCCGGGAACATCGAGCGCATCGGCGACTACGGCAAGAAGCTCCTTGAGTACTACGCGTACCGCCAGAATAGGCCGAAGGATTTCTCCCAGCAGGCCATGACGGAACTCTCCGGCATGTACGCCGAAGCCCATCACGCCATTGTGACCGCGCTGGACGGCTTCATCAACGACGACCCCGACAAGGCGCGCGAAGTCGCCCCCATCGCCGGGAAGCTGCGCGGCCTCGAAGTCGAACTCCGCAACCGCCACATCCAGCGGCTGGACAAGCAGGAATGCGACTCCGAAACGGGCCTTGTCTATGTGGATATTCTCGGGATCATCGAGCACATCGGCTATCATTCGAACAACGTCGCCAAGGCCACCATTTCCTCCTGCACGGCGGAGCACAAGGCGAAGGCGTAACAGATACCGAGAAAGAGGCTTTTTCCCAAAAGCCCCTCCCCGCAAAAACTGCGACAGGGAGGCCGCGCGGCAAGAGTTCCGCCGCAAAAAGGCTCTGCACGAACACACATGCGGAGCCTTTTTCCTTTTTCCACAACATACTGTGATCATGAAAGGGCGTTTCCGTACTGTCGCTTGCCTTTACTGGAGATTTTTTCTTGGCTTGTTCAGTTCGTTCAATTCATCAGTCACCCTCTTGAAAAACTCCAGAGGAGAAAGGCCAAGGGCTTCACAGATGGAATAGATCGCGGTGATGGTGGGATTCCTTTTTCCTTTTATGATTCCACGGACATAGCAATCCTGCAAATCCGAAAAATCCGCGAGGGCCGTTTTGGTCATCTTTCGTTCTTTTCGGATTTTTTCGATTGTAATGCCAGTGGCTTCCAATAAATGAGGATAGGTTTTCATTCCACCAAGGTACACAATGTATTGACAGAAATTCGATACGATAGTATCGAAATAAACAAAATAAGATACTATCGTACCGCTTTTATGCTTTCACGTGTGTGGGGGGAGCGTGTCATGGCTGACATGGTGCAAGACAATCTCTGTTGCAGCCGCAGCGTGGTTGATTGGCCCAAGGTGACACGTTCGCTCCTAGGCGCGGTGTCCTTTCTGGTGATAGGCCTGCTTGTCCTGTACGGCATGTTGAAGCAAGGCATACATGACATTTTTCCCTATTTTTTTATTGCAATAGGCATTGTGAACCTGCTTCTCTTCAGGGTGAACGCCAAAGGATACGTCATCGACGCAGAAAACGGTATGCTGGAGTTTCCGGGCGGCGGCATCAAAGTCCAAAACTGGACGTCGCACTTCAACCCCCTTTATCTGTTTCAGGAATTCATGAGGCATAAAATAGCTCTCGCCGAGATACGCGAAATCCACCCGCCTCTAAACATGAGGCAAACGGTCTACGGCAATGGCCGTTCGCGTGCGAGCGTACCAAGCAGGATCGAACTCAACGGCGATTTTGGCGCCGTTTCGCTTTCCTTCCGATCAAAGGAAAAACGGGATGAACTGTACCTTGCCCTCGTGCGGATACACCACATAGGGGGGCTCATCCCCACGGGATGAGCCGTATCCGTCACCCCAAAAAGCAAGGAGGTTTCCTCCCATAGCCGAATATACGCGCTTGAGGGTAGGAAGCCACTATTCCTGCATCAATCATGCACTATCACAGGCCTTTTCCCCCGTTCCCCTCCTGTCGGCAGGGATTCAATAAAGATGAAAGCCTTTGAAGCGGGAGAGAAGGGGGTTTGGGGGAGGGAGAAACTTTCTTCAGAAAGCTTCTCCCTCCCCAATCTTCCGTGTGCCTCCCCTACTCCAGCGGAACATTGGGATGCATCGTCCAAATGCCGCAGGGACAGACGCCGGAGCAGATGCCGCATCCGATGCACCGATCGGGATCGGAAACATACCGATACGCGCCACCCGC
>OGPD01002314.1_pt1 | contig 12039 bp, 20 predicted proteins | sample 1552861 | NCBI WGS metagenome assembly OGPD01 (sample SAMEA2580280, study PRJEB22360) | human gut metagenome | biome: human gut; feature: human-associated habitat; material: faeces | place: Denmark | collected 2008/2010
AGGCCTTCGCCCTGCGCGTTCATTTCAAATCCGCTGAGCCGAATTTCCTGTGCGCACCGCCGCATATCCAGCCCGATCACATCCTTGTGGGTCCGCCCGCCGAGCTTGAGCAGCTTCCCGCCGGGGAGGACGGCCTCCATGCCGAGCACGTAGTCCCGCGTGACCCCGTACTTGACCGCGCGCAGGCCCCCGGCGCAGGTCATCACGTTACCACCCACGGACGTGGCCTTACCACTGGCGGGATCGGGCGGGTAAAACAACCCTTTTTGTTCGCAGGCCTGCTGAAAGGCCAGCGTATTGACGCCCGGCTCGATGACCGCCACAAAATCTTCACTGGAAATATCAAAAATGCGATCCATGCCGAGCATGGACACAACCACCCCCGCCCTGGTGGGCACGCACCCACCGGAAAGGCTGGTTCCCCGCCCGCGTGGATGGATAGGGATGCGTTCGACCTCGGCCCAGCGCATCAGTTCCCGCACCTGTTCGACCGTACGGGGGCGCACCATCGCCAGCACGGGGCCTCTCCTGAGGCTGGCGTCCGACGCGTATACCCGCAGCGCGTCTTCCTCGAACGCCGCGTCATCCTTGAAAAGCGCTTCGAGAAAAGAACGCTGTTCCGGCGTGAGGGCCGGTTTTGCTGCATTCATTGCCTGCTCCTTGTCGGCGTGCGCCGGAAAAATCGGTGATCTGGCCCCGGTGGGCGCGGCGTGCTCCGTCACGGGGACAACGGGAATTGCATGGGGTTGCCACACTACATAGGACGTTCCCCACCGTCTGGGCAAGCTCCCTTTTCCGCAACGCCGCTGTTGGCGTTTCGCAGCGGAGAGAAAGCAAATATCCACGAAAAGTATTTTATGGCAATATATTGTAGCTTAAAGGGGAGGAGAAATGGCCTCTGTATCCGATCGGAACACGGACGCTCGGGGTAAACCGGGCACGGAACGTACTGAAAAAAATTTTCTTCCATTACAACCGATAAAGGACAATTGAATGCTCCGGGACGTTGCCCCAACAATGAACAAGGTATCCCATAGGATGGGGTCGGTACAGGGCGGGCATGAGGGGAATGTGCCATGCCAGATAGTATTGGGTATTTTGGAAACTGGGAAATAATGGGAGTTAGGGGGAAGTAGTGGGAATGGTAGTTATGTGAAGTAGGAGGGTTAGGTAGAGGTAATGTGGGAAAATCGGTTCGCGGCGTCTAGGTTGTGTCGCGCCAGATGCTTTTTCCAAATTGCGCCGAAACGAAACAGAATTTTGGTATACGCGAATACCCCCGTTGCATGTCAATTCTGACATAAAACGGGGGTATTTTTTTATCTATCCAAGGTTGCCCATTTCAGCAGTGCCACGGCTAACAAGCGGTTTATCCATGCGTTCCTCAAGCCGGGCGCATTTCTCTCGTAATTCACCGTTTTCCTTCCAGAGGTTACGGTTTTCAGCCGCCAGTTCGTCCCTTTGCTCCTCCATTTTCTCCAGTTTTGCCTCTAACTTGACGCATCGTGCACATTCGCCGGATGACGCTACGGGCTGTTGATGGTGCTCAGGCTCCGGGATTTTTTCGCCCGGGCGCATAGGGCCGCGCCCAAAAATAAGCCAATCGGATGAAATATTTAGATAAGAACAAAAATTCTCTAAAAATTTGGCATCTGGAGTTTTTTCTCCCCGCTCGTACCTGCTTAGACTGTTTTGAGCTATCCCAATATGGATAGATATATCCTGTTGTGTGATGTTTCCACGTGCTGCCTTTATTCGCTTCCCAAGAGTATCCATAGGTGTAACAGTTCCTCATTCGTTCTGTAACGAGTTCTGTAACACCGCGCATACGTAATATCTTATTGTATTATTTGATAATAATACAAATATCCATATTTGTATTCTGTAACAACATTTCTGTTGACTTTTATATCCATATATGGATAAAAGAAGGTGTACGGGCGGTTTACATGCAATGTTTACAAGCAAACTCTATCCGCCCGGCTCCATAAGATCAATGCCTGCATAGGCGTGGCGCATACGCGCAAAAAAACGGGAGGGAAACATGAACTGGGCGGACAAGGGCATGACGCTCCGGAAGGAGTTGAGCGAGCGGCGCTGCTTTTACTCGATGCGCATCCATGAAGCGCTCAGACGCAACGGAATGAGTGCGGCCGTGGTGGCCTATGAACTCGGCATTTCCCGCGCGTCCGTCTCCGCCACGATTCTCGGCAAGAACCACAGCGCCCGCGTATTGGACGCGCTCCGCTCGGCGGGCGTCCCGGAAAAGTACCTTTTTGATCCCCGCCGCGTTGAGGCGGCGGAGAAGGAGGCGGCGGCGTGAATCCCAACTACGCCTAGCCATTTAAGAAGGATCGGGTGTTCCGTAAACAGTTTTTTTGTCATCCAGCTACCGCGCCCGTGTAGGCCGTCCCGAGTTCTTCCATGCAGGGGCGGCAAAACCTGCACAACGGCGGATACCGCGCCAACCTACGCGGGACGTTTCCCCGGCACGGCACAAGTCCGGGGCGAATTTTGAGAGGTGAAGACGTGAACGGGATGAAGGAAATTTATACGACGCAGGAGATTGCAGTTCTCTGGGGGACAAGCAAGATGGCTGTCCTTCGTCGTGCCAAGCGTGAAGGCTGGCAATCCCGCCCCCGCGCCGGACGCGGCGGCGGCAACGAGTGGTTCGTCGCATCAATGCCGGAATCCACCCGCCTCGCCATCGCCGCCAAGGTGGCCCTGTTTACGCCGGTACCGGTCAAGGCTCCCGCCCCCGTTACCCTGTCGCTTCCGTCCCGGTTTGCCGGGAACGGCAAGACCCGCGCCGAGGCGAAGGCCGCGCTCTTCTTCCTGTACCGGATGTTTACTAAAACCGCCGGGCTTCCGAAGACGCGTGGCATGGAAACCTTTTCGGTTCGCTGGAATGCCGGAGAGATCGAGTCCGAGGCATGGCTTCGGGAAGCGATCCCGCACGTCAGCAAAAATACCCTGCTCAACTGGGAGCGTGCGATCAAGACGGAAGGCACGGCGCGGCTCGCGGGCGACTACGGCAAGGGCAAGCGCGGCAAGGGCTGCATCGACGGCCAGCCGGAAGTCAAGGCGCTCATCGTTGCGGCGGTCTGCGAGCACCCGGAAGGGAAGGCGGGCAACGTGCGGTACAAGCTCGAGCACGTAAACGAACAGCGGATCGAAGACGGGCTTGAGCCGTTCGAACTTCCCTCCCTGCGCCGCCTGCAATGCTGGATACGGGACTGGAAGGCGAGGAATCCCGCATTGTTCCTGTCCGCCACGGCTCCCGGCAAGGCGCGCAACAAGACGATGCCTTCCTTCGGCGATTTCTACGCTTTTGTGACCGGGATCAACCAGCGGTGGGAATACGACGGCACGCCGTCGGACGTCATGCTTTCGGACAACAAGCGGTACGCAATCATCGGCGTCATCGAAATCTACACCCGCCGCGTGAAGTTCCGGGTTGTCGAGCGCTCAACGTCGCAACAAGTCGCCTGCGTCACGCGGGATTGCCTTCTCGACTGGGGCGTTCCCGAAACGGCTGTAACGGACAACGGGAAGGAGTTTACGTCTCGGCAGATGCAGCGGCTTTTCTTGGATCTGGGGATAGCCTGCGACATTTTGCCGCCGTTCCGCCCGGACCTGAAACCGGCCATCGAGCGCGTGTTCCACACGTTTTCCCATGACCTGTTGCCGATCGCGCCCTGTTATGTGGGGCATGACGTGGCCACAAGGCAACGTATCCGGGATCAGGAAGACTTTGCGAAGCGCCTCATGAAGCGGGCGAAGAAAGGCGAAGAAGCTGAAGCGCTCACCATCGGCATGAGCCCGGAGGAATTGCAGGCGTTTTGCGACAAGTGGACGGATTCCGTTTACATGCACCGTCAGCATAGCGGTTTGAGGGGAAAAACGCCGTACCAGATGCTCTCTGAATATCCGTACGGCGTCCGGCGCATCCCGGAGAAGTATCATCAGGCGCTCGACGTGCTGCTTTTGCCTGTCATCGGCACGCGCCGCGTCACAAAGGAAGGGATCGAAATCGGGGGAAGAACCTACATCGCTCCCGAACTTGGGCGGCCTGACGTCGCACAACAGGATGCGGAAATCAGATTCGACAAAGCACGGCCGCAATACGCCTATGTCTACCTTGACGGCCTGTTCGTCTGCCGGGCGAAGTGCGTCGACGCTATGGCTCCCGAAGAACGACGCCAGATCGCCGTTGACGCCCGCAACGCCATGAAGTCCGTCCGCAACGCCATTTCCCAAATCAAAAAGGACGCCAAAAAGAACCATCTCGACACTATGGCGCAAGACATCATCGAAATGCTCACCGAGCGGGCGCAGAAGCTCGTGGCCGACAACCCCGTTCCAACACGGGAGGTCATCGAACACGTCACGTTTGATCTGATGGAAGCCCAGCGCGCGGCGTCGGGCGAAAAGCCCATGCAGACCCTGACGCCGGAACAGGCCGAGGAAGCCCGTGCGCAAGCCATCGAGCTTGTCGCCGAAAACGAATTTACGGTGCCTCAGTCCGCTCAGGCCCGCAATGCACTTTTTGAGGCATTGCAGACCCGCACGATCAGCGGCGAGGCATTGTCGGCCGACGAGCTGAATTGGATATCAATGTACAGAACCAGCGCAGAACGCGCAGGTTTTGAGGCCATGAACCAGCTTTACGCCGTCAACCAATAAAAAGGCCCGTTGTTGACGCAACGGGCCGGGATGGAGAGGCACATCTCCATGTCTATGAGGGAAATAACTATGCAACAGACAACAGCAAGCGTCAATACGGGCATTGCCCCGCTCACCAACGTCGCCCTGTGCCTCGGCACGCTCAAGCGGGCGATCGACCGCCCCCGGCATTTGCCCGGGATCACGGTCTTCTACGGCCCTTCAGGGTTTGGCAAGAGCACGGCCGCCGCCTGCGCGATCATCCAATGTCGTGCCTGTTATGTGCAGGCACGCAGCTCATGGACGCGAAAGGCGGCGCACGAGGCGATCTGCAAGGGCCTCGGCCTGAAACCCGGCAAGACCATCTCCGAAATGCTCGATCAGATCGCCGAGGAACTTGCACTGTCCGGTAAGCCGCTGGTCATCGACGAGGCCGACTTCCTCGTCGAGCACAAACAGATCGAGATCGTCCGCGACATCTACGAAGCGTCCCAAGCCCCGATCATGCTGATCGGGGAAGAGTGGCTCCCCGGCAAGCTCGAAAAGTGGGAACGGTTCCACGGGCGCGTGCTCGACTGGTGCCCGGCGCAGCCCGTGTCTTTTGAGGACGTCAAGGCACTGTGCAGGCTCTACGCAACCGGGACCGAGATCGCCGACGACCTGTTGCAGCGCATTTACACGGTGTCCAACGGTTCGGCCCGCCGCGTCGTCGTCAACCTCGCCCTCGTTGAAGAGGCCGCAAAGGTCGAGGGCCGCAAGACCATTAGCCTCGCCGATTGGGGGGCGCGGCCGCTGTATACCGGCGAGGCTCCGAGCAGGAGGCGTTGATATGGCCGAACTGTTTTCAAGCACGCCTTACGCGGCGCTTACCGCCAGAGAACGGATATGGGCGGCCATCCGGGAGATGAAAACCGTTACCGTCCGTGAAGTGGCGGATCGGTGCGACGCGAAGGCCGACGCCGTCCGGGGGTATTTCACCGGCCTTGTCGCCGCTGGCGTCCTTGACGTGATCCACCGGGGAACGGGCGGAAAGCACAGCGTCTACACGCTCAAGCGCGATCTCGGCGTCCATGCGCCGCGCGTCAGGAAAGATGGGACGTTCCTGCCCGATTCCGTCCGTTCCCGGCTGTGGAACGCCATGCCGATTTTCGGAGTCTTTACCGCCCGTGACCTCGCCATGTCCACCACCCTCGCGGAGTCGCCGGTTTCGTACGCCGAAGCGCTGGACTATTGCCGCTGGCTGGCGCGGGCGGGCTATCTTCGCGATCTCGGCGATGAAAAGTTCCGGTTCGTCCCGGCCCGGCATACGGGGGTAAAAGCCCCTCAAGTCGTGCGGGTCACGCAGGTTTATGATCCGAATATCGATCAGCTCGTCGCCCACGGGCCGCTTGCGGGGAGGGACGACGAATGACCAACCGCGAGAAGGCCGAGGCCGCTTGGGGCGTACCGCTCCCGGACTGGATCGAGAAGCTGGCCACGGCCTGCGACGGCAAGGGACTCAGGAAAACGGCGGCGGATCTCGATGTATCCCCGGCCATCGTGAGCCTCGCCATCCGCCGCAGCCGCGCGAAGCTCGACTTCATCGAGCGGCGGGTGAAGGACATCCTCGGCATTTCCATCATCCCCTGCCCAGTGCTTGGGCTTATCAGCCGGAAGGATTGCCGGGACAACCAGCAAAAACCGTTTTCATCCATCAACCCCATAGCCGTACAGCTTTTCCGGTCTTGCCGGGGAGCCTGCCTGTACAGCGAAATCGCCAAGGAGGAACGCCATGATCTCCGAGAATCTCGAAAAATGCCTCGACGTGCTCGACAAGCTCACGAAGCGCGGCAATGACGACATCCGGGAGCTTGCCCCGTTCATCGTCAACGAAATGCGTCGGGAAGTGCTGCGCGTACGCGAGCTTGAAGAAGACGTTTACCGCTCTGCCCACGTCGTTTTTGAAATCAGGGGAGGACTCCATGCCGAAGCGCGTTAAGCCGAACCTTTCCCCCGCCGCGTTTCCCGTCCATTCGCTGGAGGACGTCGACGCCGCCCTTGCCCAGATTGCGGCCCGCAAGCGCCAGATCGACCTCATCGGCCTCGGCGTTGCCGAACAGGTCGACGAGATCAAGACCCGCGCAGCGGCCGAGACGGAACCGATCCGGCTTGAAATCGCCGCCCTTGAGCTTGCTATTGGGCGGTTCGCCGAAGCAAGCAAGGCGGAACTGTTCAGCAAGAAGAAGTCCGTACAGCTCCAGTTCGGGATCGTGGGCTTCCGGGCTTCGTCGAAGCTCAAGACGCTCAAGAAATGGACGTTCGAGCGCGTGCTCGCCACGCTCCGCGACACCGGGATGCGGAAGTATATCCGAGTAAAAGAGGAGGTCGACAAGGAAAAGCTCAAGGGCCTCGCGCCGGAAACCCTCGCGGGCATCGGTTGCACCGTCGTGCAGGAGGACGTCTTCTACTACGAACTTCCCGAACAGCCCGAACCCGAAACCCAACCTTCAACCCTATAAGGACGAGCATCATGACCAAGACCGAACTCATCAAGAAGTGGCAGGAAAGCGAATCCGTTCATTATGACACTGCGTATTCCGTATCTCAGCTTGAGAGGCTTCTTTCCTCCCTGTGCGGCGTCATGGCTTCGGAGCTCTTCGAGGGCGGCGAGGTTTCCCTCCCCCGCTTCGGCAAGCTCACGGCGGTCCACTCCAAGGCCCGCGACGGCCGCAACCCGAAGACCGGGGAAAAGCTTCATATTCCCGCTCGGCTGCGGGTGGTGTTCAAGCCGTCAAAGGCGTTTAAGGAACTGTTGAACTAACAAGCGAAACCGCCCCACGGGGCGGTCACCGGATGATTTCCGGTCTGATGAGCATAAGCAAAAAGGAGAGGATATGGATCAAGACAGGATTATAGAGCGGATACGCAAGCTGCTGCGCCTGTCTCAGTCGGCGAATCCGCACGAGGCTGCTCTTGCGGCAGAAAGGGTCCAGCAGATGTTGTCCGAGTACAACCTCACGATGGACTCCATCGGATGCGACGCGGAAACGACAAGCACCCGGCAGGTAAACCGCAAGACGCGAAAAGTTCTGGAAAAGTGGGCGTATGCCCTTGCCTCAAGGACGGCACGGGTTTTTGACTGCAAGTACTATCACGATCCGAACACCGGCGGGACTTCTTTTGTCGGCGTTGGTGTCGATCCAGAAGTGTGCGGCTGGATGTACGGCTACCTGTACAAGACGCTGCTGCGCTTGGCTTCAGAACACATGCGCGGCCCCGCCCGTAGGCTCCGTTCCGCAAAATCGAAGCGCGAGGCTCGGAACTCTTTTCTTTTCGGCGCGGTAGACGTGATCAGCAGTCGAATGATTGCCCAGAAGAAAGTGGCTCCGGTTACATCCGACGCTCTGGTTCCGGTCAAAGACGCCCTTATTCGGGCAGCAATGCCTGACAATTTGAAAATAGGCACTCCTATCAAGCCGTGTGAAAGCCGCCCACAAGACTGGCTGGCCGGGATGTCGTCCGCAGAGCGTATTCCTTTATCCACGCCGGTCACGGGTGAAGCCTATGGAGCCATCGCATGAAGATAAAAATCAATGGGGTTGAGATTTCCGAAGCAATGCTTGACGTCGCTGCACGGGCATCTGGCTTTTCCGATGGTCTTCGAGTGGCGATTGGGGTCATCAAGGAAGAAGCTCCGCATATCCGCTTCCACTCCGCTCGAACGCTTTTGGAGAATATCGCCCGCAAGATAGAGCAAGAGTTGCCGGGGGTCGTGAGTGTGTACACTGATAACCTCGCCAAAGAGCGCGGCTGGAGAAAGCTCGATGAAGACGACACCCAAGCGTGACTGCACAAACTGCGGCTGGGGTGTGGAGTGGAAGCTTGACCTTGGCCCTCATGGTGAGGAGAGGCTCAGGGGCCGATGCCGCTTTCAGCCGATACCCAAATTTTATGGAGGGCTGCGGACGACCATCAGCGCGCAGGCCAAGCCCGCAACGGATTGCCCGGCATGGAAAGAGGCGTTCGGCCCCGTTCCGCCGTGGGGCGTATGGACGGCTCAGTGGCTTCTGGAGCTTCTGACCGAGAAGGGGTGGGAGGCATGGGACAATCTGCCTCCAGAGCTTCAGAAAGAGTTCGAAGCACAAGGCCTGACAAGACCATAGCGCGAAACCGCCCCACGGGGCGGTCGCCGGATGATTTCCGGCCTGACGAGCACAAGCAATATCAAAGGGTATATATGAAACTGGGCAGTTATACGACCTGTACGGATTGCGCGGCACTGGTGCGCCGGTATCGGCGCGGCCAGTCTCCGGCGCTGTACTGTCGTCTCGGCTATCCGATCCGCGATGCCGCTCCGGCTGGCATGTGCCCGCATCCGGAGACGTCGCGGGAGGTCGAGCTTGTCCGCAAGCTCTACAGGAGGCTCCCATGCCGCGATATGTAGCAACGGTTTCCGGCGCGGGCGTCCACGCCATCAAAGACATGGAACAGGGTGATACGGTTTGTCTTTTCATGCTTAAAAGGGGCGGAAGCTTCGAGCAGCTCAGAGACAACCTGAATACCTGCCTTCGTGCCCTGAACTACGTCGACGAGCAACGTAAGGAGAAAAAGCATGGACTGGCGTCGGATTCCCCACGCTGAAGGGTATGAGATGTCCGAGTCCGGTGATGTCCGCCGGGCGGACGGGCTGCTCGTTCCTTATTACCGCTTGCTGTGGGGGGGCGTCACGCGGTCATGTCGGCGGAAACGCTCTATCGCATGACCTTTGACGGCCCGCTCCCTGAGCGTTCCTCGGGCGCTCCCCACAGCGTGGATGTCGACGAAAGGCGTCTTGAGGCCGCACAGCGCCTTGCCGAAAGACTCCGGCATGAAAACGACGAGCTCCGCGCCCGGTTCGCGGCGTTCGGCATCGATATTTGAGGTTCAGGATGAAAACTCCCGTTTTCTGCGGTTCACTCAGCGTCCGGAAAGGTTCCCGGCGCGTCCGTTTCGAGCTGGCCAAGGCCGAGGCGTACGGCGGCCCGGCGGGTTGCTACCGGGTGCGCGTGGCTCGCGTATGGCATGACCTCGACGGCAAACCTGCCTTCCTTACCCCCGCGCAGATCGTCAACATGGCCGTCATGATGACGCTCGGCGGTTTCAAGCCGGAACCGCTCCCGGACATCCCGCGCGGCACCCGCGTCAGCCACCAGACCGCCCCGGCCGACGGCGACATGCCGGAACGCCGCGAAACGGGCTGGACGATGACGGAACCGATCCGGGCGCAGGACGGCCTCGCGTACGTCGGCGTCAGTGTTTACGGACGGGGCGTCGTCATGCTTCCCGTAAACAGTCTGTCCATCATCGGGAGGACATCATGATCATCGACTTCGCCACGGGCAAGGTGAAAAAGCCCGCCCCGCCTGAAACCGCCACGCCCGTTTCTTCTCCGGAACCGAAAAAGCCCTATACGCCCGCGAAGCGCAAGCCCGCAAGCCTTCCCGTGGAGAACCGCCGCGCGGAGCTCGCCAAGATCCATGTGGCGAAAAAACAGCTTGCGATGGATGACGAGACGTACCGGGCCATGCTCATGTCGCAGTTCGGCGTAGAGTCGGCCCGCGACCTTTCAGCGCACCAGCGCAAGAGCTGCATTTTGTACATGCAGCGGCTCGGATTCGAGGGCAAGCGCGGCAAGGCGTCCCCGCAGCGCACCGGCGAGCGCCGAAAACGCCGGGACGTGCCGCTGACGCTGGAAAAGGACGACTCCGGCCTCGGGCGCGACGTCTACATGCGTAAAATCGAGGCTCAGCTTGCCGAAAAAGGACGCGCCGAGGGGACGAAAGTGCCGTGGGGATACGCCGTGACCATCCTGAAAAAACAGTCCGGGGGCGTCACGAAGTGTTTCGAGCACGCGACGGTCGAGCAGCTCCGGGGCGTCATCGCCGCATTAACCTATGACGCCAAGAAAAAGGGCCGATACTCCGGCGCGTGGGGGACGTGATGGATACCCCGTACTATGCCGAACTTCTCGACGGCGTCGCCGCGCGGGTTGCGGGCATGGCCCGTTCCGGCCTTCCCGCCGTTAATGACGAGGAGGCCCGCGAGTTCGGGCGGCGGGTCGCCGATATGCTCGCCGAGGATTGGGGCGGTTCGTCAGTCTATATCCCCAAGAACCTCGCCGCCCGGTTCCGCAAGCGCGACGCCACGTTGTACCGGGAGTTCACCGGGAACAATATCGCGGAGCTTGCTCAAAAGTACGGCCTCACACAGCAGCGGGTATATGCCATTCTAAAAGCCGAGCGCGCTCGCCGGGGGAGCGGGCAATTACGGTTCCCCGGTTTGTAGCCGTTTTCCTAAAGCCCTTTCAAAGACGCCTCCATGTGTTTCTTCTACTGTGAAGGAAACACATGGAGGTTTTCTTTATGTTCAAACGTCTTTTTTCCGCCCGCCGCTGGCTTGCCCTGTGCGGCCTCGTCACCGTCCTGATCCTCGCCTTCCTTGCCGTCATTTCCCCGCAGCAGCTCCCGGTCATCGCATACAAGGCCGGGCTCGTATCCTTTGCGGCCTGCCTCGGTGTGTGGATCGACCGGGCGGTCTTTCCGTACGCCCGACCGTCGGGCTACCTGAAAACCGACTGGCTCCGCAATCCCGACGCCGACGGTGGGGACGACGAGGTCGACTTTGAGATATGCACGGGGTATCTGCGCGCCTTCGTCGTAGCCACCATCCGGCGTGGGATCATGGTGGGCATGGTAATCCTCGGCATGTGTCTGGGGCTGTGATCATGCGTATCGATCCGCAAAAGCTCCTTTCCTCCTGCGCCGAGGCGTTTTGCGTGGGCGTCGCGTTCGCCGTGGGCGCGGCCATTGTCGTATCGGTGCTGTTTGGCCTGCTCGCCTTTTTTGCTGGCGACGCCGAGGCCGCAGAAGTCCAGATACCCCGCGCCGCGCTCAAGCATCGGGCGACGCTCATTCGAGAGGCTCGGGCCGCGTGGGGATTGAATGCCCCGGTGTCTGTCTTCGCTGCTCAGATACACACCGAGTCGTGGTGGCGAAATGACACTGTGTCGGCGGCAAACGCGCAAGGGCTGGCGCAGTTTATCCCGTCGACGGCCCGGTGGCTTCCCACCGTCGCCCCGGAAGTCGGGAAGCCTCAGCCCTTCAACCCCACGTGGTCGCTCCGGGCGTGCGTCGTCTACGATAAATACCTTTGGGATCGCATGAGCGCCATGAGCACCGGGAAAAGTCTTGCCCCCTGCGATCGTATGGCTTTTGTGCTGTCCGCTTACAACGGCGGCGCGGGCTGGGTGAACCGTGACCGGAACCTCGCCGCAAAGAAGGGGCTCGATCCGGATCGCTACTTTGGAAGCGTCGAAACCGTGAACGCGGGGCGCAAGGCAAGCGCGATCCGGGAAAA
>OGPD01002317.1_pt1 | contig 12021 bp, 7 predicted proteins | sample 1552861 | NCBI WGS metagenome assembly OGPD01 (sample SAMEA2580280, study PRJEB22360) | human gut metagenome | biome: human gut; feature: human-associated habitat; material: faeces | place: Denmark | collected 2008/2010
CACCCGGTTTTACCTATTTTATAGCCGTTTTTACATAAAATAATCGAGTGATTTGTAGGGATGGGAATAGGGTGTTTATCGTTTATATCATTTATAATACACTTATATACAGCTATATAAAAGCAAAACACCTATTATTTATCTGAATTGCCAGTGATAGGGTAGTGATAGAGAAAACAGGCATATATCACAAATAAAACAAGCTGAATATCAATTGATAAAAAGGAATCAGTGATACAGTGACAGAGGAAATAAAAGACCTTCAATTATCCCCCGATCGTCGTTTCGATCCCGTAGCAGGCGAATATCTCCCGGCAACGTCCGAGTGTCTCGTCCGAAGGGGCGGCGAAAGCATATCGATCCGGATTGTAGACCGTACCTAACTTCTCGTGTTTGCTCTTGCCGATGTCATGATACGGGAGCAGGTTCACAATCCGGTGCTCCCACGGCAACGAAGCCAGAAAAGCGGCACTGCGTGTTATATTTTCTTCATCGGCATTCACGCCTTCGATCAAGGGAATACGAAGATAGAAATCGTGTCTGGCTTCTGCAACCATCCGAAGATTGGACAGGATCAATTCGTTCGGGACACCGCAATATTTCGTATGCTCGGCCGAATCCATCTGCTTCAAATCGACAAGGAGAAGCTCGCAATTATCCATCACGTCGCGTACGATCTCCGGCCGGGCGAACAGCGTCGTATCGACAGCCCGATGTATCCCCCGTTCCCCGCAACGGCGTAACAAGTCCAGTAACGGTCCGGGATGCAACAACGGCTCTCCTCCGCAAAACGTCACACCTCCCTCCGAACGATCCATGAAAACGATCTCCTTCTCAATCTCCTTCATCAAGGCTTCAGCCGAATACTCCGTGCCCGATATCTCCATCGCCAAAGCCGGACACACCTCGGCACAAGTTCCGCACAGGGTACAACGCGCCCCATCCGTCACGATCCCCTCCGGCGTGAGTGTCAATGCCTGCTCAGGACAAGCCTCGACGCATGTCCGGCAACCGATGCATTTCTTTTTCGTATAGAGTTTTTGCTTCCGGCTGAAAATTCCTTCCGGATTATGGCACCATACGCACGACAGGGGGCATCCTTTCATAAAGATCGTAATCCGGATACCCGGCCCGTCGTTGATGGCATATCGTTTTATATCGAAAACAAACATCTTTTTTCAATTGCTAAAACGTTTCCTGTTCCGTCCGCATGATCACGTCCGCCTGCAGATCGGCATTCATGTCATTGAAATAATCGCTGTAACCGGCTACGCGGACCAGAAGGTCGCGATAATCTTCCGGACATTTCTGAGCAGCATAAAGCGTCTCCGTATCGACGATATTGAACTGGATGTGATGTCCGCCCAAAGCGAAATAGCTGCGGATCAACGAAGACAACTTGGAGATATCCTCCTCACGCTTCAGCAGGCTCGGCAGGAAACGCTGGTTCAGCAATGTCCCCCCGCTCTTCCCCTGGTCAAGCTTGCCAAGCGACTTGATGACGGCAGACGGCCCGTGCGTATCGGCACCATGAGACGGAGATGTGCCGTCCGAGATGGCACGCCCGGCCAAGCGTCCGTTAGGAGTCGCCCCCATCACCTTGCCGAAATATACGTGACAGGTGGTAGACAGCATATTCAGATGGAAACATTCGCCTTTCGTATTCGGCTTTCCTTCGATCGTATCATAGAGATCGTCGAACACCTTCACAGCAATACTGTCGGCATATTCGTCATCGTTTCCGAAGAATGGCGTGCGGTTCAGGATCGTCTGTCTCATCGCCTCGGCTCCTTCGAAATTATCGGCCATCGCTTTCAACAGTTCGTCCATCGACCAGCGTTTATCTTCGAATATATGTTTTTTCAGCGTTGCCAGGCTGTCGGTAATCGTACCGAGCCCCGTACACTGGATATAGGTCGTATTATAGCGCGGACCGCAGTTGTAATAATCCCGTCCTTTCGCTATGCAATCGTCGATGAAGAGAGACAGGAAGGTGGCCGGTGCATACTTGGCAAACATACGGTCGATATAGTTGCTGACACGCACCTTCATATCCACAAAGTAGCGGACCTGCTTCATAAAAGCGGCATATAGTTCGTCATAATTGCCGAAACCGCGCGGATCACCCGTTTCCAGTCCGACCTTACGTCCGGAAACCGGATCGACACCGTTGTTAAGCGTCACTTCCAAAATTTTCGGCACATTCAGGTAACCGGTCAATACGTATGCCTCCTTGCCGAACGCTCCGACCTCGATGCAACCGCTGCAACCGCCTTCACGTGCATCCTGCAAAGATTTTCCCTGGCGCATCAACTCCTGGATATACACATCCGGATTGAAAACAGACGGATAGCCATGCCCCTGGCGGATCACCTTGCAGCCGGCACGCAGGAAACGTTCCGGCGTACGGGCACTGATATGGATAGCACTGCCGGGTTGCAGGATATGCAGTTCTTCGATCGTTTCGAGCATGATATAGGAAACCTCGCTCACCCCGTCGCTGCCATCGGCTTTTACACCGCCGATATTCAGGTTCGTAAAATCATTATACGTACCGCTTTCCTTAGCCGTGATGCCGACTTTGGGAGGAGCCGTGTGGTTGTTCACTTTGATGAAGAAACAGGACATCAATTCTTTTGCCTCGTCGCGTGTCAACGTACCGTCGGCAATCCCCTTTTCGTAGAACGGAGCCAGATGCTGGTCGAAATGGCCGGGATTCATCGCGTCCCAACCGTTCAGTTCGGTGATCGTTCCTAAGTGGACGAACCAATACATCTGGATCGCCTCCCAATAGTCTCGGGGAGCATGTGCCGGAACCTGGCGGCAAACTTCGGCAATACGGCGCAACTCGGTCGCCCGTTTCGGGTCTTTTTCCGTCAGCGACATTTCATCGGCGAGATCCGCATGTCGTTCGGCAAACAGGATGGCGGCGTCGCACGAGATGGACATGGCAGTCAACTCCTCCTGCTTGTCGGTTGCTTCGGGATCGTTCATGAAATCGAGCCCGTCCAGTTCTTTCCGGATACATTCTTTCAAATCCAGCAGTCCGTACTTATACACCTTTCCGTCCAAAGCGGTATGTCCCGGAGCACGTTGTTCCATAAATTCGGTAAACATCCCCACCTCATAGGCCTCCTTCCACTCCTGAGGTACATGGCTGAAGATACGTTCTCGTTGGGTACGTCCTTTCCAGTAAGGGATCACTTCGCGTTCATACGTGTCAATGTCTTCCTGGCTGATCGTATAACGCTGCAATTCACGTGTGTTCAAGACATGCAGGTCCTCCACACTATGGCAGGTCAGTTCCGGGAAAGTCGGCACACATTTCGGTTTTGGTCCGCGTTCGCCCACGATCAGTTCATCCTTGCCGATATAGATCGTCTTCTGCTTGCAGATCTCATAAAAATTCATGGCCCGAAGAATCGGAATCGGATATTTTCCGTAGTTTTCCTTGTAGAAACGAGTTTCTATCAAAGCGCGTTCAATAGACAGGGAGGGCTCGGCTTCGAACGTCTCTTGTCGAAGACGTTTGATCCGGTCATTCATTCCATAGGCATTTGCCTCTACTGTGGGGGCGAAATTAGATGCACTGTGCGGTGCACGCTGAGCTGTGATTATAGTCATATTATATAAAAGGCTATTTTTATTCAATTATTTTAATCTGATAAATTCCGGACAAAATGATGCAGAGATAAAACCACCGACCCAAGCCAATGACTTCAGATACTAATGCAAACCGAAAGAGCTCTTACCCGAAAACGGTAAAAGAGAAAAGGGAAGAACACCTGTCAAGAAATCAGGCAATTGAATAGTCGTCTATAAGATTTAACGAACATATCGTAACAATTTAAAATCAACACTCGAAATTAAGTGTATGATTGCAGCAAATATAGACATTTTTCCATAAAAACAAAAAAAATCATATTTATTTAATAGAACCCAAGCCCCCTATCTTGTAAAAAGATCAAGCAATCCCATACGCTTTCAACTTATTATAAAGCGTTTTGCGGTCAATACCCAACAGTTGGGCTGCTCTGGTCTTATTGTTACCGGCTTCTTGCAGGGCACGTTTAATCATTTCGCATTCGTGCGATTCGTTTTTCAACTGGATATTGACCGGAGCGGAAATCGGGTCGGCAGTCAGTTCTTCTGGAAGCTCGTTAGGGGTAATATAGCGACCGGTCGCTAACAGGGTAGCATACTTGATGGCGTTCTTCATCTGACGCAAGTTACCCGGCCACGAATAAGACTGGAAAATCCGGATCACGTCATTATCAAAGCCAATAATATCTTTCTGCAATTCTATATTGGCTTGATCCAGGAAGTTGTTGGCAAACAGCAAAAGGTCTTCTTTCCGCTCCTTCAGATCAGGGATACGGACGGTAAACTCGTTGATACGATGATATAAATCTTCACGGAAATCTCCCTTATCAATCGCAGAACGCAAGTTCTCGTTTGTCGCGGAGACAAGACGGACATTGATCGCGATCTCCTGATTGCTACCGATCGGTTTTACTTTCCGCTCCTGCAAGGCACGAAGAAGCTGTACCTGTACCTCATAGGACAAGTTACCGATCTCATCCAAAAAAATCGTACCACCTTGGGCGGCAACAAAAGCACCTTCTTTATTATCGATAGCTCCGGTAAACGAACCTTTCACATGCCCGAAAAATTCGGATGCGGCCAAGTCTTTCGGGATCGCTCCGCAGTCAACAGCAATAAAAGGGGCTTTCTTACGATTGCTCTGTTCGTGAATACGGCGAGCAACATACTCTTTCCCTGTACCGCTCGAACCGGTAATCAACACAGACATATCTGTCGGAGCAACCAGACGTACATGCTCGTAGAGCTGGCGGGCAGCTTGGCTCTGTCCCTCCACATACTGGCTACGCGTTCCTCCCGACGGTCCGGGACGTTTGGCTGAACGCGCAGGGCGTTCCAGTTCGGTGGCAGAAGCAACCGGACCTGTTTCCGTCTTTATTACATCCTTGATTTTGCCTAAAAGTTCTTCCGGGTTCAACGGTTTGGCAATATAATCGGACGCTCCTAACTTGATGGCTTGCACGGCGGTTTGTATCTCCGCATAGCTGGTCATCATAATCAGGGGAATTACAAAATTATTTTCTTTTATCCATTTCAACAGATCGATTCCATCCCCGTCCGGCAAACGCAAATCAGACAAGATCAAATCGAAAGAGGCATCCTCTATCCGGCTTCGTGCATCCGAAACCGATGATACCGAACTGACTTCGAAGCCTTTCCTTCCCAGCCAGGTTTTCAGCATCAACGAGAATGTTATATCATCTTCTAAAATCAGGATAGACGGCATATTATTCTTTTTTGTTTCGTACACAAAGATAACTAAGAATTGATAATTGACAATGGACAATGGACAATTAAATACCGCTTGCCGCAATTATCAATTGTCCATTGTCAATTCAAAATGCCCAAGTTGCCTTTTTCCACGCCCCCTCGAACGGACCTTGCTTGAATTTCTTCAACCACCAATGGCAGAAACCTAACTGGAGGATGAACAACAGGACGCCGACTCCAAAGCTGGCTGTCGTACCTAAAACATTATAAAGTGACAAACCGTAACCGAAATAGATAAACGACCCTATAATAGACTGTGTCAAATAGTTAGTTAAACTCATCTTTCCATACGGCACCAAACCGTGCAGCATTTCATGGGTCGAAACTTGTTGCCACAGGAAGACAAAACAAGCGACCAACACACACATGAAAGAGAAATTGCGGAAAGAGGAAACCACCGTGTTCATCGGAGTCAGCATCGCCTTGTTGGAGATCATATCCGGAAGGGAAGCCGTAATGAAATACAACGGGACAAAGCAGACCGCACCGATAACCAGCGTCCGCATCCAAAAAACCCGATGTTCGGACAGGTTGGCAAACAACTGTCTGCGTCCCATCAGCATACCCAACAGGAACAAAGAGGCAGTCTGGAAAAAACGTCCGTACCCCCATGCCCACAACAGGCTGAACAACTGGCCGTCCCAAAGGTTGGACTTGACCATCGCCCAGAAATCCGGCTGCGAAAGGAACGGATACATACGTTGGCTATGAACACGCCAAACGCCGGCTGCCGGCACATAGTCAGGATTTATCATCGCATAGAAAAACTTGCCGAGTTCGAGAGGCTGGAGCATCAGGATAATAGCGGCAATGAGGATCGCTCGGTCGCTCCATCTGCAGACTAACACGAGCACCACGCCAATTATAGAATAAAGGACTAATATGTCGCCGGGGAAAAACGCCCCGTTGAAACAGCCGATAATGAACAAAAGGAAAAGCCGCCACAGGAAACGCAGACGGAAGTCTTTACCTTTCTTCGCCTGATTGTTATATTGAATAAAAAAGCTGAATCCGAACAGCAGGGAGAAAATCGCGTAAGCTTTCCCGGAAAAGAAGAAAAACAATGTTTCCCATATTCCTTTATCCATCGCCTCCATAAAAGCCGAAGAAGCTGTCGGGAAGTCATAAAAATTAAAATGTTCGATGTTGTGTAGTAACATAATAGCCATAACGGCAAAACCGCGTAATGCATCCACCACCTCGATACGAGGCGACTTAGCCAAAAGTCCATGCTCCATTGATAATGATTTAGATTTTTAATTTATGATTTTACAAAAGGCAAAAATAGATAAAGAAGTCATATAAAACAAAAAAAGCACCATTTAGGCGCTCTTTTTGTTTGCAGACTTAAAATAGATACTCGAACATACTTTAAAACGGTTTTTTTAATGTAGAAACGTCCACTTCCGCTTCTTGCTATAAAAGAAGCGAATATCGTGCCAAACTCAGCCTGACACACAGCCTGTTTTTGTAAACTCTTCTATTCTAACAGATAAGTCGCCCAGAATGTTTTACTGAAGCTATTTATTACAACGTCACGAATGAGGAATTGTGGACATATATGGGGAATTTTTCTACAGATACCGTTCCACAGCCTGGCCCACAACAACACCCGCCTGCCGGATCACTTCAAATAAAAGCCGCTTCCAACCTTCGTCTGTCAGTGCCTCGTCATTCTTCTCAAGGATTCTCAGTTGGGCTACCAAATCGGAAGCTCCCAACATGGTGAAAAGCGGGATTAGCTTATGGGAGATTTTGGCAGCCTGTGCACGGTCGGTCTTCTCCAAAGCTTGTTGTAGCAACGAAACGCTCTTGTTCGTCTCCTCGGCAAAAGTCCGGATAATGGAAGCGGAAGCTTCTTTGTCTTCGCCGGCAAAAGCAGTAAGCGAATCAAAATTGAATTCAGGCGACACCTCGGCTTGTATATCCGCTTGCAACAGGTTATTCAACAAAGCGATCAACTGCTTAGCCGTGAAAGGCTTATTTAGGAATCCGGTGAAACCGACTTCCAAATAATGTGTATTCTCGTTTTCCACACTGGCTGAAAGCGCGATGACAGGCACAGTATCTGTACCGGGGACACCCGACGAACGAATGACGTTAAGCAGGCCGTACCCATCCATGCCCGGCATCTGTATATCGGTTATGATCGCGTCGAAAGAACTATTACGCAAAATATCGACCACGGCAAACGGATTTGAACAACTGGTGACCTCCACATGGTTCCGTTTCAAAAACTCTTCCGTCAGTGCCAGCTGCAACGGATCGTCATCGACCAGCAAACAAAAGATTTCGCGCCCTTCGAAACCACCGGTCTCCGTTTCGTCTTCCTCCTCTATGGCAGGCGTGGCATGCAACGTCTGCACTTCCGATTCCCGCAAAGGCAGGACAATCGTAAAATCACTTCCTTTTCCCGGAACACTCTTTAGCGACAAGGTTCCTCCCATCAGTTCAATCAGCTTGCGGGTGATGGAAAGTCCGAGACCGAAACCTTCTTCCTTTTCGGTTCCCGACAGACGGGCAAACTCGCCGAAAATTTTTTCCTGTTCTTCTTCCGGAATCCCGACACCGGAGTCGGAGACAGTAATTGTCAATTGAGAATTGAGAATTGACAATTTGACTATCAAAACGATACGACCTTCATGAGTAAACTTGACAGCGTTAGACAATAGGTTGCTGACTATCTGGCGGAGGCATATCGGATCACCTGAATAGATGCGATCCATCCCTTCCTCCTTCATATTCAGAACAAAAGCAAGTCCTTTCGCCTCGGCTATCGGGCGGAAGCTCCCGTATATTTCATTAAAAAGCGTACGTACGCTGAAAGGCACGTTCTGTATCTCCATCTGCCCCGATTCCAATCGATGAAAATCAAGCAAACCGTTCACCAGAGAAAGGATATGATTGGCCGATCCAGTCATATTTTCCAAATAATAACGTTGCCTTTCGTCCGGACGACGGCGCAGCAGCAGTTCTATATAACCGATTATGGACGAGAGCGGCGCACGGATATCGTGGCTGATCGTCAGCATCAACTTCTCCCGGCTATGGAGCAGGTCTTCGGCATATTGCTTGGCTTTCTCCAATTGCTGCCGGTAATACTGGCTCCTGGAGATATCACGCGTGATCAGAATGATAAAGACCACCACGATAATCAGCGACAGGATAGCGATGCCGCCAATGAGATAAGAGGTTTCGCGCAGCACCTCCTGTTTCTTCACAACACGCTCCATCGACGCGTTCATCTCCTCTTCTTCTATATCGCGCAACATCTGGTTGATTCGGCTCGTGATGATGCTATTATTATAACGCAAGTTAGCGGCACGCTCTAAAAGCTGGTCGACAAGCTGTTTACGCTGATCGGCCACACTGTCCTGCAAATTTTTCAGGACCGTCACGATCGTGTCTGCCGGGTTGAAGGAATTCACCAACGTATCAGTCACGATCTGCCGGGTCGTATTCACGATAACAGTCGAATCCTCTTTAGGCGGTGAGAATGCATCGGCGAGCCGGCGGAAAAAGCCACGGTGCTTATGGGGCTGAGGAGTTTTCACGGAATCCTGGTGCACGATCACGCGCTCCTGTATTTCGACCTGCCGGATCATCGTATCTTGCCGGGCGATCACCTTCTCGATGTTTTGGGTATACAGATGTTCCGCGTTCGTCTCACGCCAGGTTTCCAACAGGCGGCGCGTGTTCCAACGCTTCTGCTCGATCAACATATCGATCGTGTCGATCTTGGGATATAGTGCGGGATTCGACACTAATGTACGCAAGGAATCCATATTCTGCAAAGCCTTGTTCAGCGTGCGGTTGAAATGCTTGATTTCCCCCTGTGGAAACCCGACCATTTGTCCGAGCGCTTCGCTTTCGTAGAGTAACGACAGAGTGTTGGTCACGAGATAAACCTTCTCCCTCGATTTGTTGTTCGGGTCGTCTTCGCCAGCAAACTGTTCGATAATGTTATAAATATAAACGACCGAACACACGGCTATCAGGATCAATAACAGGTATCCCAATATGACTTTACTTGTAATATGTCCATTCTGTGCGCTCATTAGTCTTTCCTATAAGCTATTTTCCATTTGTCCAACATAACGAAATCCGCTTTCTTCAATCCAACCTTCCAGAACGGGACAGGTTCGTCGTGATCACCGAGAAACATACGGTCACGAACGGCAAAAGCTGGGTTGGTCAGGGCCAGTGTGGAATCGGATACCGAAGTCCGGACACCGGCAATATCCAATATCGTATGGAACACACTGTTCGTGCTGACCGGATAAGCCCCGTGAGAGATCGCCGTCCGGTATTTCTCCGGAAAAACGGTCCGATAATCGTCCGAGAACCAGATGATATACGGGATATGGAGCTGATAATAAGTCGGTATAGGCGAAGCATGCAGGTAACGAGCACGTGCATCATCGAAAATATCTTCTCCGTGATCGCTCAGATAAAGCATCGACGCACAAACCTCCTTCTTTTTCAACATGTCGACGATTTCTCCCAAAACATAATCCGTATAACGGATCGAATTGTCGTAAGCATTACGCAGTTCCTTCTTATAGGATTGGCGGATGCCTTCGGCCTTATCCGGCGTATAAATCCGGAACTCAGCCGGATAACGCTCATGATAATTGAAATGCGACCCGTATGTATGGAGGACGATAAACATATCCTCGTCCGATTTATCCAGTTCCTTTTCCAAATACGGCAAAAGGGCGGCATCATACAATGAGGTCAGATACGATCCGGTGTTGAACGTGCTCATATCGATAAACGTATCAGCCTCCCGGTAGAAAGCCCCGATCATCGAAGTAGTCAGTTTCTGGTTGGCAATGACAAGCGTACGGAAACCTGCTTCCTTGAAAGCGGTAACGATGCTTTTCTCGTCATATATCACGCCATAGTTTTCCGCACTAGCGGCAGACAGGATGATCGGAACACTTTTGTGCGTATTGTTGGATTGCGTCACAACATCCGTAAAATGTACCAGACCATCGAGTCCTTCCATACGCGGAGTCGTATTGCGTTCATATCCATACAAGCTCCATTCCATAGCCCGCGAAGTCTCTCCCACCACAAGCACGTAAATCTCGCGCTTGCCATCCGCCTGTCCCGTCCGGACCGAGTTGAACCTGAAATCGGCAGAAGAGATGGAATAGTTGGCGTTTTTGTTCGATTTGGTAATCGCAAAATAGAGATTATAAAGCGCATTGACCGGATAAACATCGTTCTTGAGCGAGAAACTGTGCTTTTGCCAAGAAGGCAGGAAACAGAGCAGCACCCCCACTCCGAAAAGCCCCAAGCTTCTGGACGCCCACCGCTTGCGGAACACGGCGGTCAGCCTGTCTTTCATGCGGATTGAACGCGTGGCCAGCCACAAGGTAGGAAGCGTATAAAAGAAAAAGACGCAAACGATGACAAGAAAAATATTTCCTAATAATTCGCTTGCTTCGGAAGCATTCGAACTTGTCAGGTTCAAGAACATGTCCACGGCTATCACCGACTCGCCGAAAAGATACAACAGGACCAACTGGCCTCCATCCAGTATGATTTTCGGCAACAGACACCAGACCACCACTCCGGGTTTACGCGCCAGCAGCAGAACTCCCATCCAGAACGCCAACGGCATGACGATAGAAGCAAGGCCCACCGGAACAGGTAAAGGCTCTGTGAACAGAAAAACACAGTTCGGAATGATGAAAAGCAAGCCGAACAAGAAATATAAGTGTTCCTGTGAAGATATCCAACGTAAAATATTAGTAAAGTACCTCATCGATTTTTGCCTAAAAAGCCTAATTTTATCAACTATTCTTATCACTATTCCACAACAGCACTGCTGTAACCGACAAAAATAAACGTTATCCATCACATACACATACAGAAGAAGCACAAAAAAAGTTATTTCAAGGTCTCCCGTAGAGGCGAGGTTCTACTCCGCCCATGAAAACAATGTCTGCCTTGCCCGATATCATTTCGTCAGCAAAACAGCCACTCCCCAGTTTAAATAGAAACGTTAAAAAATATCACCCGCTATAGTAATTCCAAATATATGGGGTACTAATCCGATTTACATGGGGTCGTAATGACATTTTGATATTTTAAAAATCATGCAAATGCTTTCAATAATCTTGCAATATGCCGGTAGCAGAACTTTGTTGCTTCCGACTATCGCTTTTTATTTTTAATTTCGGGCAACCGAAAAAGGGAAAGATTATTTAAAATCATCAATAATAATTAAGGTAAAGACAAAATGAAAAGACAAATCATGCTGCTATCGGCTTGTACGGTCGCTTTGCTGAGTGCTTGTTCGTCGAACACGCGTATCGCAAACGAAGTATATGCCCCTGCTGCCAAAAACGAATTACGGGCGCCGGCAACACCGCTGGTAACGATCGACCCGTACACCAGCGCCTGGTCGTTTGCCGACCACCTGAACGAAGAAAGCGTGCGCCACTGGACCGGCCGTAACTTCCCACTGTTGGGAAGCCTGCGTGTAGACGGCGTTTCATACCGGTTCATGGGAGCGGATAAAGTAGAGGTGACGCCGGTTATCGGTACGGCGGGTTTCGGGTTTTGGGGGGGGGCCCCCCCCCCAGCAACTCCAACAGCGCCTCTTCCTTGAAGCTGCCCCGTGTAATGGCCTTC
>OGPD01002320.1_pt1 | contig 11998 bp, 8 predicted proteins | sample 1552861 | NCBI WGS metagenome assembly OGPD01 (sample SAMEA2580280, study PRJEB22360) | human gut metagenome | biome: human gut; feature: human-associated habitat; material: faeces | place: Denmark | collected 2008/2010
ACGGCTGGACCCCGGTTCTTTTTGGGGTAGCCGCGCCTGCCGCTTCCGCTGTACATCGGGGCACCCGAGCCCTCCGAACCCTGATAAGTATTCGGCCCGATGAACGGGTCTTTGCGTCCCCACTGGTAATATAACCCGTAGGAAGCAAGTATCTTGTCCGTCGTCGAATTGTCGTTGGCCTGGGCTCCGAGGTTGCGGTTCATCAGCGTATAGTCGTTGAAAACGACCGTACCGCCCTCCGCTTCAGGGTCGTAATCCGTCGCCCAGATATGCCAGCTCCAGATAAGTTCGTCGTCGGCATTGTAGGCGCCGATCACGGCGTTGCCCTGCTTGATCTTGGTGGCGTCGTCGCTGTCGGCACCGATGTAGAACGACGCCTTGCCGTCCTCGAAGTCCGCATACTGCACGAATCCCGATGCGGTCTGCCATACGACGTCCACATAGGAAGTAGCCAGCAGAGAGCCGTCGCTCTTGCGCGTAGCGTCGATCAGGTAATTGGTTTCGGGCTCCGAGACGATATAACTGTTGGCCACCTCGGCGCTGATGTCCTTCGTCGTCACGATACCGGCGAAGAGCGTCGCCGAAACGAGCGTACCGCCCGGGGTGTAACCCGTAAAGGAGAACGAGCCGGTCTTGACGGCATCCCCGCTCTCGATGTCCTCGGCCGAAGGGGCCTTGACGGAGATCGTCGCGCCTGCAAGGTCGACGACCGCCTCGTCCCAACCGGTGGGTTTGCTCGTCGCGGACAGCGTCTTGATGTTCTGTGCCGTGAAACCGACCGTAGCCGACCCTCCGGCCTGCGCAAAGAACACCGCCGGGGAATCGAGCGTGATCTTGCCCGAATCCTTATCCTTGCTGCATGCCACGGCAAAAGCCGCCGCAGTCACGACCACAGCCATCAGCCTTACGAATCCTTTCATATTACTCAAATTTACCGAAATTCAGTTAAAAAAATCTTTGCAAAGATACCAAAAAGCGGGATAAATCCTACAAGGACATCCCAAATTATTCATTTGGGAATAATTATTGCCGCCTACTCCCTAACGAATTATAAATGCAAATAGTATGTCCAAATTGAAAATTGAAACGGGAAGTTCGCCCGCCGGGGAGCGTTTCAGCATCACGGTGACCGAAGAGGGCCCTTACCTGGTCTACGGAAGGCCGCCGCTGGCCGAACAGTTCATCATGCCCAACGAGTCCAACGAAAGCTGGTATTTCCAGCAGGGCAGGCTTTTTTCGACCGAGGCGGAACCCACGGCGATCTGCCGCTGCGGCGCATCGCACCGCAAGCCCTACTGCGACGGTTCGCACGAGAAGGCAAACTGGGATCCCCGCCTCACGGCACGTCCGGACGCCCTGCTCGACGATGCCGAGGTGATCGACGGGGGCACGCTCCAGATGACGGACAACGAGAAATACTGCGTCTTCGCACGTTTTTGCCACCCGCACGGCGATGCGTGGACGCTGACCGAGGCATCCGACGACCCCGAAGCCCGCAAGCTGGCCATCCGCGAAGCTTCGATGTGCCCCAGCGGCCGTCTGACGGCGTGGGACAAGGAGACGATGAAACCCTTCGAGTTCCGTTTCGAACCGAGTCTGGGGCTGATCGAGGACATCACGATCGGTGCCAGCGGAGGGCTGTGGATACGGGGCGGGATCCCCATGCGGCGCGAGGGCGGGCACACCTACGAAATCCGGAACCGCGTCGTGGCGTGCCGCTGCGGGCAGTCGGCCAACAAACCCTATTGCGACGGCACCCACGCCTCGATCAAGTGGAAGGACGGCCTGGCAGGCGAACCCGTCGGCGAAACCCTGCCCGAAGAGGTATACTGAGCAGCTCGCCGCACCACACTGCGACAGGCAGGCACGGCACCGCGCAACCGGAACGACGGCAGGGCTGTGCCGGCCGGGGTAACGGGCCTGCTGCACACGGAAAGAGGGACGCATATGCGTCCCTCTTGTATTACAACATATTGCAAAGCTCACCTACACAAAAACTCGATGTAATCGCAGATGGCTTTCGTACATACGGGACAAAATTCGTCCGTCCGGTGCAGGTTGTTCATCAGGCAGTTCCGCCACGGGCGGTAGACCCCCTTCGCAGCATAGCCGCCGCCCTCGAAAACCCCTACGACCCCCTCGTACTCGGGGGTGTCGGGCGTCGGAACGGGCGTCCCGGCCGGCACCATCGCTTTCCAGAACTTGTCCTTGAAGCCGACGAGCGTCGTCAGGTTCGCCTCCCACGGCTCGACATCCCGGGCATACATGTCGTCGTAGGAGGTCGTGCCGACATACTCGTCGCCCAGCCCCAGCAGCAGGTGCCCGAATTCGTGGACGTAAATCTTCCCGGTGCGCGTAGGGTGGTGTGCGGCGCTGATGCCATAGAAGTTGAAGATACCGCCGCCCCCGTATTTCTGGGTGTTGGACAACACATAGATATAGTCGTAAGGGACATGCGCCGCGATGTCGCGCAGGCGCTGGAAGTCGTCGACCATCTGGTAACGCTCCGAGCCGAACGTATAGAAAGAGGCCCCGCAGGCCGTGTTGCGCCACACGCGCTCGCCGGGAATCGTCACGCCCGAATCGGCGGACGGCGCCCACACGGCGCGGATATTGAACCGCGAAGCGTACTCCCTGAAAGGCGAATAGCTGAAAAATTCGCGTGCGAATTCACGGCAGGCCGATTCGAATTTCGCCCGCTCCCCGGCGCCATACCCCTCGGGCAGCAGCACGATGTCGACACGATGTGCGGGGTTGCCGTTATATGCCACCTCGAAAGCCTCGTAGCGGGGTGAGAACTGCGCGACGAAGCAGGATGCGGGGTCGATATTCTGGCTGAACCGCTTTTCGAAGCGCCCCCGGGCATTGCGGCCGAAGATCTCGATGCGGCACGGGCGCCTGGGATAGGGGAATACGACCGATTCGGGATAGGAACGGCGCACGCTGTCGGCCTCGGCCGTGCTCTGCCACTCGTTGAAGAGCGTACAGAAGCCGCGCGAATAAATCTCCCGTTCAGAAGCGCGGTCGACGATGCGGAAAAACTGGTTCCCGTAGCCCGTCGTATCGAGGAGCGACACGTGCGAGCCCGCCCAGTAGGGTTCGGCCTTCAGGGCGTCGAAGAAATACTCTTCCGAGCGGCTGTCGCCGCTGTGGTAATAGTCGAAGCGCATCGTCTCTTCGAGGAAATAGTCCGAGAAGCGCACCTGCGCCGACACGGCCGGGCACGCACCGAGAAACAGCAATAGGAAAAATCTCTTCATGGCAATCTGCTTTTCAATCCACACCCCGGGGAACGGGCTTCCGGTTCCGGGATGTTGCAATGATATAACTCTATTCGGCATCTAATATACGAAAAAAGGGGTACGGTTTCGACCGTACCCCCGGAAAATCCCCCGAACTGGTTATTTTTTCTCCGGCCGGGCGATCGTCTCGCGCATCGACGTGTCGGCCATGATGTTCTTCATCTTATAGTAGTCCATGATCCCCAGGTTGCCGTTGCGGAACGCTTCGGCCATAGCCAGCGGCACCTCGGCTTCGGCCAGGATCACCTTTGCGCGGGCGTCCTGTGCCTTGGCCTTGTTCTCCTGCTCGAGTGCGACGGCCATGGCGCGGCGCTCCTCGGCCTTGGCCTGGGCGATATTCTTGTCGGCCTGCGCCTGATCCATCTGCAACTGGGCGCCGATATTCTTGCCCACGTCGATGTCCGCGATGTCGATCGAGAGGATTTCGAACGCCGTACCGGCATCGAGGCCCTTTTCGAGCACGACGCGCGAAATGGAATCGGGATTCTCGAGCACGATCTTGTGCGATGCGGCCGAACCGATCGACGAGACGATGCCTTCGCCGACACGCGCCAGCACGGTCTCCTCACCGGCACCGCCGACCAGCTGCTTGATATTGGCACGCACCGTGACGCGCGCCTTGGCGATCAGCTGGATGCCGTCCTTGGCCACGGCGGCCACGGGAGGCGTGTTGATGACCTTGGGGTTCACCGACATCTGCACGGCCTCGAACACGTCGCGGCCCGCCAGGTCGATGGCCGTAGCCATCTTGAAATCGAGCATGATATTGGCTTTCTGTGCCGATACCAGGGCATGCACCACGCTGGTGACGTTGCCGCCCGCAAGGTAATGCGCCTCGAGTTCGTTGGGGTTGAGTTCCAGCCCGGCCTTCGTGCTCTCGATCATCGACGAAACGATCGTCGAGGGCGGCACCTTGCGCCAGCGCATCAGAATGAGTTGCAGCAGGCTGATCCTTACGCCCGACACCAATGCCGAGAACCACAGTCCCACCGGGATGAAATAGAAGATGAGCCAGATCGCAAAAAGGCTCACGAATACGATCAATACGATCAATCCTGCTTGAAAATCCATAATCGAATGCTATTAAGTTAGAAAATTATCTTTGAATTACACCTTTCGGCCCGAGCTCATTCCACGGGCGTTATCCTGACCAGCGAAACCCCGTGGTAGGGTACCAGCGCCCGGAGCGTGCCCGTGCATGTACCCAAGTCCCGTTGCCGCCACAAGTCCCGGACTTCGGCTTTTCCGCCGATCCCGAGTTCCCGCAGGTCGAATTCGAATTCGTAGTTCTGCTCCTGGATGGCTTCCGCCTCGTCCTGATCCCACAGCACGAAATAGGGATCCAACTGGAAAAATCCCAGCGCATACGAACCGTCGCAGAGTTTTTTGTACCACACCTGCCCGTTGGGGACGACCCGTTTGACGGCGGGGGCGACCAGCGGATCCTGGTTCACGGCAATCACTTCGGAATTGGTCAGCAGCCCGAGCGTGAAGTCGTCTATCGCCCGCATGTCGCAACCGATCAGCAGCGGGGCGGAGAGGATGGCCCACAGCGAAATATGGGCATATTGTTCGTCGGGGGTCAGCTCGGATTCGTGGGCATCGGCACCCCAGCCGTGTCCCAGCCGGCCGACCACCAGCATATCGGGGTCGTTGTACCTGCCCGGGGCCGTGGCCTGCGCACAAACGTCCTGGAAACAGCCGATCGCCGTCACCACGTTCCATTCATCGGTGATGTCGCGGGTCGTACGCCACAGGTTGCCGCCGGCTTCGGCGCCCCAGTTCCACACGTTGGGAGCCCCGTAGCCCACGCAGTAGACGATATCCCGGTCGACCTGATCCAGCGCCTTGCGCATGACCACGTAGGGTTCCTGGATCGTCTTTTCCTCAGAGTCCCTTTCGATTTGCAGGTAGCCGCAATAGTCGTGTTTGAGGTAATCCACGCCCCATTCGGCCCAAGTCCGGGCGTCGGTGAGTTCATGCCGGTAGCTCCCCGGATAATTTCCGCAGGTCGTGGGCCCGGGCGAGGAGTAGATGCCGAATTTGAGTCCCAGGGAGTGGACGTAGTCGCTGAGGCCTTTGAAATCCGGGAATTTTTCGTTCGGGAGGAGCCTGCCGTCGGCCGAACGCGTATCCGCCGGCCATCCGTCGTCGATATTGACATACGTCCATCCGTAGGCCAGGAGTTTTTCGTGCATGGCGCGGGCGGCATCGCGCACCTTCGCGTCGTCGACCGAGAACCCCCAGCAATTCCAGCTGTTCCAGCCCATGGGCGGAGTCAGGGCGATTTGCGGCCCTATTTTCAGCAACACCTCCCGTTCGGCTTTCCCGAGGGCATTCTCCGCTGTCAGCAGCACCCTGAAATCCCCTTCGGCGGGCACACGGCCCGTTATCAGGCCCGTACGGGGATCGAGCTCCAGCCCTTCGGGAAGCCCCTGCGCCCCGTACGCCATCGGGCGTTTGCCGCTGACCATGACAGGCATCAGGAAGGGATTGCCCGGGCGGGCGCCGTATACGAGCGGATTGTTGATCTGCGGCGTTTCGGGGCTCGCGGGGGTCAGGATATATTTACCCTTGGAGATCGGCCTGGCCCAGACGGGCAGGGGCTCCACCTCCCCGCGCGTGGTGATCTTCACCTCCAGCCAGTCGGCATGGTCGTACATGATCCCGTCGCCGGCCTCCTCGACCAGCAGCAGGACTTTGTCCAGGCCGGACAGGTCGACGTCGAACGCACGGGCAGCATCGCCCTTGCGCATCACGCCGCTGTCCCACAGCACCTTCCGGTCACCGAGGATTTTGAACCAGTGTTTCCCGGCGAACAGGTTTTTATCGTCCGCGCCCACCGCCCCGGTCATGGAGACGGCATCGCCGCCGAGCCCGAACAGCATACGGCTGATCGAATGGGTTCCCACGCCGCGGCCGTAAACGACGCCGCCCACCGTGAGGGGAGTATCCAGCACCGAGCGGTCGGCCTGCGGCAAGCCCCAGTCCTGAATGCAGAACGAGAGATCCAGCTCGTCCAGCCAGACCTCCTTCATTCCCTGTGCCCGGGAATCGCAAGCCATCCCCACGACGGCCAGCAATGCAAAGAATCTGAGATATCCCATCCCCGTCCGATTATCCGGCTAAGCGTGCCGATCCTTCACGGTCTTTACGATGACGCTGAAATTCTCGAAGCCCACGACTTCGACCTCCCGGCGCGGGTCGACATAGGCCGTCAGCGACTTGGCCTCGTAGACCTTGCCGCCGACCTCGACCGTACCCATCGGAGAAAGGCGCGAAAGGGTCATGCCGCGGTCGCCCACCTGCAATTCCTGGTCGGGGGTCGAGGGCATACTCGACGAGTCGACCCTCTGTTTGAGCGAAAAGCGCTGCCAGGTCTTGGCGCGCAGGGAAATAATCGTGGCGACGAGCGAAAGCAGGAGGATAGCCAGGATGACTACGACCCCGGCTACGGTGCCGTAATCGCGGAAAGCGAGGTAGATGGAACTGCCGTAGCAAACCAGCGCCAGGATGGCGCCGATCGACACGCCGGGCAGCAGCACCAATTCCGCCACCAGGAAAAGCAGTCCCAATACGATCAGGAGTACAATATAGAACATCGTCATAAGGAGTTGTTGAATATTGCACTAAAGATAGGCAATAAATTCAATTATTCCGCAATTTCGGCGACTTTTATTTCCAAAGACGGGTCTGCCTGTATTATTGCGGCGGCCACGCGGTCGGCCACGGCCTTGTCGTCGAACATCCCCACCACGAACAACTGCTGTCCCACGCGCGAGAGTTCGCACCCCTCGGCCGCCTCGGTGATAACGGTCTTGACAACGTCGGGCAATGCCTCCGTACCGGTGATTTCGACCCGGTAGGCAATCTGCTGCGCCTCGGGGTCACACGAAAGGTTGCGGTAGGCGCCGTCCGTCCACACCACGATTTCGGGGCGGACGAAGCCTTTGGATTTCAACAGTTTTTGCGCGACCTCGGCCTCCTCCCGGGTTGCGAAGCCCCCGGCATAGTAGCACCATTTCTTATCCTCGCCGACCAGATAGGAGAGCGGATACGCCCCCCGGAACGTGGAGACGGCACGCTTGGTATTGAACGTGCCCAGCAGGATACGGTAGATCGTCCCGTGCTCGTAGACCCTGCACTCGGGGATCGGGTGCTGGTAGCTGTATTTTGGCGTCGCGGAGAACGCGATGCTGTCGTAGTCGAGGAAATAGCGCTGCGCCACGTCGATACGGGGCAGGCGGAAGTCGATGCCATCCAATTGCGCAGCCACGCCGCGCAGCGAGTCGCGGGCGGAAGTAAGCCCCAGCAGGCCGGCTACGGCCGTTTCGTAGCCCACGAGGACTTTCTTGCGCAGGAAATAATCGGCCACAGCATCCGAAGCGACCTCGCCGCGCAGTGCGGAAAGTTCCCGGGCAGCCCCGGAAAGCCGCTCTTCCTCACGCGCCAGAATGGCATCCTGCCCCAGCTTGTCCATCAGATAGCCATAGGCATACCCCTTGTTGTCGGCGATATAATTCCACGCCTCGGCGAGCGAATCGGCCAGCACGCGGTTGAAACCCTGCAACGTATTGTAGCGGTCGTAAATCTCGCCCGCCTCGGCCTCGGTCTGCGCCGCGGCATAGGCCTCGGCCAGTTCGCGGATCGTCCCGTAGTTGGCGAAATAGCGGTTCACATAGTCCACGGCGTCCAGCTCCATCCCCTGCGCCCTGCGCAGGGCCGCATAATCGGCCTCGGGCAGCTGCTCGCGGAAATAGGGGTTGAAAACCAGGTTGCGCACCTTGAGCGAGTCGGGGATCGCCCCTGCGGGACTTTCCGCGACAGGCTCCGCTGGCTGCTGCGCCGCCCCGTTCAGGTTGGCGAGCACCCACTCCTGCTCGATGGTGTTGATCTTGTCGATCAGGCGCCCCTTAGCATTGCGCACCTCGAATATCCGGCTTTCGAGCTGCAGGATCTCCTGCGAATAGCGCTGCCTGTTCGCGGGGTCTTCGCGCAACTGTTGCCGGGCGCGTTCCACGGCATTGACGATCGAGTCCTCGCGGATCTGCAACTGCGCATCCTGTTCCAGAAGCGACATGTACTCCCGGTTGCCCTCGAGCCCCGCGATACGGGGTTCCATGCGAACCTGCTGCGCACAGAGGTCTCCCGCCGCCAGCAGCGCCGCACATAACACTATATAAACCTTACGAAATACCATCTCGGTTACCTCCACCATTTAATGAAAAAGAGTTGTATGAATCCGAATATTTCCAGACGTCCCAACAGCATCAGCAGCGAATTGGAGAGCTTGAACACCCCGGGCAGCGCCGAAAAATTGTCCATTGAGCCGACCTCGCCGAAGCCCGGGCCGACGTTGCCGATCGACGCCACGGCCCCCGAGAAACTCGTCATCAGGTCGACGCCGAACATCGTCCCGAAGACCGTGCCGGCAAGTATCAGCATCAGGTACGCCACGATGAATATCATGACCGAATGAAGCGCCTCCGTTTCCTGAATAACGCCGTCGAGACGGAGGCGGATGATCGCATTGGGATGCTGCTGCTGCCGCAGGCGGGCGCGCATCATCTTCATGGCCAGCACCAGCCGGTTGGTCTTGATACCGCCCGCGGTAGACCCGGCGCAGGCACACACGATCGAACCGAAAATCAGCAGGATGACCGCGAACGAAGTCCACTGGTTGGAATCGGCCGTCGCAAACCCGGTCGTCGTCACCACCGACACGAACTGGAAAAGCCCGTGGCGGAAAGCCGACGTGAAAGCGGGGTAGATATCCGCGACACGGAGGCTGACGGCGATCAGCAGCCCGCCCGCGAACAGCATGCCGAGGTACCAGCGCGTCACTTCCGAACGAAAAATATTGCTGCGCTTGCCCGTCACCGTGGCATAGATCAGTCCGAAATGGATACCCGCCGTGGCCATCGTGAAAATCAGGATCGTGTCGATCATCGGACTGTTGAAATAGGCGACACTGGCGTTCTTGGTCGAAAATCCGCTCGTGGCGCAGGCCGACATGGCGTGGCAGAGCGCATCGAACCAGTTCATGCCCGACATCTTGAGCAGCACGGTCGAAAGCACCGTAAGCCCCACATAGACCACCAGCAGTATCTGGACGATGATCTGCGTGCGGTAGCGGTAATTGTCCTTGGCGAGCGTCGACAGCTCCACATTGGAGAGCGTCAATTTATTGCGACCCAGCGAGGGCAGGATCAGCAGCGCGAACATCACCACACCCATACCGCCGACCCAGGTCGTCGAAAAGCGCCAGAACTGCAACCCGCGGGGCAGCGCCTCGACATCGTTCAGGATCGTCGACCCGGTGGTCGTAAAGCCCGAAACGCTTTCGAACCAGGCATTCACCAGGCTGAACTCCCCGCCCCAGATCAGGTAGGGGAACATCCCGACCACACAGGCCACCAGCCACGAGCCGACCACCACGCAGAAGCCCTCTTTGTTGGTGATCTGCTCCGTACGTTCCACGAAAATCAGCGGGAAAGCCCCCAGCAGGGCCGTGAGCAACGACGACAGGAGCAGCGGGTAGAACGCCGAGTCCATGCCGCTGACGTAGGAGATACCCGCCGACAGGAGCATGAACAGCGCGATGAATATCATCACGACCCCGACATATCGCAATACCACGTCTATTCGCATCGCATCAGGCTTTCGGTTGCTTGGAAATGGTGATCAGCGTCTCGATCTTCTCTTTGAGCTCCAGCATTTCGTCCTTGCAGTCGGCCTTGACGACGAACGGCACGCGGAACGAAAGGTAATCGCCCAGCCCCTTATTCATGCGCAGGATGGGGTTGACACAGTAGACGGACATGAAATAATAGAGCATCAGCACGATGGCGATCATCACCGCCAGCGAGATCAGCACGGGCGTCACGGCCCGGTAGGCGTTCTTCTTCATCTGCTCGGCACGCGGCGCCAGCGAACTCTGCGTCGAAGTCATATAGTTCTTGATGGCCGACGTGAGGCGCCCGTAGAGCGCCACGTACTCGTCGTTGTACCACTTGACCCCCACGGAATCGGGAGAAACAGGCCCCGACAGTTCCGGCGCAGCGGTTCCGAAGGCCAGGTAGTTGTCGGTCAGCAGGCGCAGCTCGGTCGTCGCGAAGGCGAGCGAGTCGAGGAACGACTTTTCGAGCGCCTCGTCCTGCGCCACGAGCAGCGTATTCTCCAGCCGTTCGAGGCTCCGGCGGCAAAGGCTGTCGCACGAGCGGTCGCCGAATACCGAAAGGCGGATCAGCGCCACGTTCTGTTCGTGCGCGGCGTCGAGCATCTCCTTGGCCAGCTCGATATTGCGCATGTTGGCCTTGAGAATCTCGCCCGTGTCGCGGCTCAGATGGCTCAGCTCCACGAACGAAACCATGCCCGAAAAAAACAGCAGGCATACGATGCTCAGGAAGCCCACCGTCACCCTTTTGCGCAAACCCGTCATACTCCTTATGAATTTTGTAGTGGCAAATATAATGATTTAATCCCGAATTTCACCCATCAGGTCGTGAGATTCGTCCATAGCCCCCAGCCTGACACGGCAAATGGTGTTGACGCGGGCCTTGTCGTAGGGAGCCTTCACCCGGCGGTAGTTGCCCGTAAAGCCGAACATCATGCCCCCGCGCCGCGTGCTTTCGAACAACACGGAATCCTCGCTCCCCACGGCACGGGCGCAGAATGCCGCGTGCAGCTTCGCGCACAGCGCCTCCAGCTGGGCCGCGCGGCGCGTCGCCACCGAAGCCTGCACCTTGCCGGGCATCTCCACGGCCGGCGTACCGGGACGTTCCGAGAAGGGGAAAATATGCAGGAAGGCCGGTTCCAGCCCGGCAAGGAAGTCGTAGGTCGTGCGGAAATCCTCCTCCGTCTCACCGGGGAAACCGACGATCACGTCGATGCCGATGAAGGCATCGGGCATCAGCGCGCGTACGGCGGCGATCCGTTCGGCGAAGCGCGCCGTGGTATAACGGCGGCGCATCAGCCCCAGGATCTTGTCCGACCCGCTCTGCAGGGGGATGTGGAAATGATGCTGGAACTTCGGCGAAGCGGCGCAGAAGGCGATGATCTCGTCCGTCAAAAGGTTCGGTTCGATGGAGGAGATACGGTAACGCTCGATCCCGTCCACGCCGTCCAGCGCCCGCAGCAGGTCGATAAACTTCTCGCCCGTCGTCCGGCCGAAATCCCCCGTGTTGACGCCCGTCAGGACAATCTCCTTCTGTCCGGCCGCCGCGATCCGGCGCGCCTCGGCGACCAGGTCGGCGACCGGCATGTTCCGGCTGGCGCCCCGGGGGGGGGGGGGCGGATGCGGTCGCTGCCGCTGACCACGTCCACCCGGAAGGCACTGCCGTAGCTCAGCCCCTCTATTGTAAAATGGGTGCGGTCTGTGCGGCCAACGGCCTCACCGTTCAGGGAGACCGTGTATTCCGCCCCGCTGGGCGCGGCGGCGGGTTTATCCCAGTACAGCACCGCGTAATCTTCGGTGCAGCGTATATTCAAATTGCCTTGTTTCATGGTGACGTCCTTTGGTTATGGGAAGTTTGCTCTTTCTTACATATTGTACCACAGTGTGCGCGTTTATCCAAGACTTGGGGGTGACAAAATACGCGGGCTGAAACGCTGCAGGTTTTTACACTTTGCAAGGTTGACATTTATAATCACATCTGCATAGTGGGGATATAGAGAAGTAGGGGCCGGGCATGCCC
>OGPD01002328.1_pt1 | contig 11962 bp, 10 predicted proteins | sample 1552861 | NCBI WGS metagenome assembly OGPD01 (sample SAMEA2580280, study PRJEB22360) | human gut metagenome | biome: human gut; feature: human-associated habitat; material: faeces | place: Denmark | collected 2008/2010
GCTCACCATTCTGGATACCACCATCGAAGTGGGCGCCTATGACATCCGTACCCGGGACATCGGCACCACCTCGGGCGATATTACTCTGGCCCGGAACGGACAGCTCCGGCTCAACATGCTGATGCGGCGGATAAGAGGACCACTTGCCGGGGAAATGCACCACTTCACCGATAAAGAAGTTGGTTTCCGGGCAGTTGGAGCGGTCAAAGAACGTGCGCACCAGACGGGTCGAGCACTCGTTCATCTGACCGGCGCCGCGCTCCTCGTTTGCACACAGGCAATCCTCCGGACGCAGCAGACGAGCCGCGAAATCGCGCTTGTTTTCCGTGCGGGATACTGCAATCTCCGCGTCACTCTCGGCAGAGATGGTCACTCTGGTATTCTGCGGCACATGCAGCAGGATCGCACCCTCATGGAACACGTCTTTGCGGGTAACGGTCTCGGAATTGCCGTTCCATGCGAAGGTCACGCTGCCGCTCATCAGGTCGTAAACACCCTCCTGCGCATAGTCGAAGTGCATCACATCGCCGGCTGCCATCTTGACCACGCCGAACTCCATGCCCATCATTTCCGGATGCTCAACTGCCGAAACCATGCCGTTATAGCCCTTATCGAAGGGGGCCTTGTGCGTATATTTCATAATTCTTGCTCCTCTTTTCTTTGCTCTATACCAGATTGCGTATCTATACCTTATATACAAGGAAAGCCGCCCGTCCGAAAACGGGCGGCTCATATTGAATCTGCGTTTAATTAGTACATGCGTGCTTCTGCCAGATGATCATCGATTCGCTTGCGTGCAGCCTTTACCTCATCAGACTTGGAGGTAGATGCCACGCCGATGTGCCACCAGGACTCGTAGCCCTCCGCCATGGTCTTGGGCAGAACCTTTGCGTCGATGATGCAGGAAACGCTTTCCTTCTTAGCATCCTGAACGGCCTTGCGGAATTCGTCCGGAGTCTTCACGCCGACGAGCTTGACATACGCAACGGAGAGAAGGATGGAGATGAGGCCCGTGCCCATGGAGGTGACCTCTGCGCCGACGAAGTTGGAAAGAACGAACATCGTCAGGCACGTGCTCACGCCCGCGAAGGTGAGGTAAGGGAGGATGCCCTTGTAGCCCTTTTTGCCGAACGCCATGCCGACCATGATGAACGGGATGACGAGCACGCCGAACATGTGGAAGCGGCCGGCCATCGCGGCGTTCTGCGCGACGGTGGCAAGGCCCGCGTCAACGAGGGCCGCACCGCCGTTGATGGTCGTCAGGCCCGCACCGCCGAACGAGGCGGGCGTCGCGTCGCCGAGCAGCGCGATGGCGATGGAGGTGGTGGGGTTAAAGCCGAGGGCCACGAGGAACGGGGCGGCGATGGCGGCGGGAGCGCCCGCGCCCGCTGCACCCTCAAGGAAGATCGGCAGCATCATGCCGATGATGACGACCTGCACGCGGCGGTCATCACTGATCTGCGCAATGGTGGCTTTCACATCCTCGATGGCGCCGGTCTCGCGCAGCAGGTTCAAAATGGTGAACGCGCCGAAGACCATCAGCACGATCTTGAGGCCTTCCTTGATGCCTTTCCAGACCAGAGGGTCGAGCACCTTGACGTTTTCAGCAAACGTGAGGCCGTCAAGGTTGAAATAGGTAAAGGCAAGGATAAGCGTCCAGGCAAGGGCGATGGGCGAGACGGTTTTTGCGGATTTTTTGAAGCCCAGGATGCCGACGAGCACGACGACGATCGGGCTGAGCGCCATGAGAAAGTTTAAAAAGTCCATTGGAGGGATCTCTCTTTCTGAAAAATGTGGAATGGGGGGATCTATTTCCGCTTTTTTCGCCGGCCGAACGAGAAAAAGTGAAAAGGCTAAGAGGAAGAGGCTCCGTCGAATCGACGGAGCCTCTTTCGTGATATCAGTCTCTATCTCGTGCGGAGAATCGGGAGAGAAGTCGAAGTTGCGTCGTGATTCGGACGGGCTGTTCAGTTTTGTTTCTTAACAGTACTGCCAGAGGCAGAATAATAAAGGACGCCAGCAGAATAAGGCTGGCGTCCAGAATAATCATGCTGTTCATATCAGAACAGGAGAAAGCGGCACAGGCGGCCTGTGCGAAGTGAGATGCAGATGCATTGGCAAAGAACTGAGTCATCAGACGTTTCTCCTTTCCTGAAGATGAACGCATCTTAACACACATTTTTTTACCTCGCAAGGGGGAAAAGCGACTGATTATGCAAGATTGGACGAGTACACAAAAAACAGAAATACCCACTTTTCGACATTGTTAAAAAGACATAATGAATCCTAATGGTTCCTTCATGTCATGGAAAGAAGCACTGCATAGGGACTTCCCGTGCGGCCATAGGATGGAGAAAAAGAGGAGGCGTTTTTATGCTGTCGATTGCACTTTATCTGCTTACGCACGCCATGCTGCTCTCGCTCCACCTGTCGGGCGGCTCGTTCCCGCGTCCGCTCTCGGCACAGGAGGAAAAGAAATACGTCGAGCGCATGCTTGCGGGCGACATTGAGGCGCGCAATGTGCTCGTTGAGCACAATCTGCGCCTTGTCGCGCACATCGCCAAAAAATACTACACCCAGTCTGACGAGCAGGACGATCTCATCTCCATCGGCACCATCGGTCTCATCAAGGGCGTTTCGAGCTACCGCCCGGAAAAGGGTACGAGGCTCGCGACCTACGCTGCCAAATGCGTGGAGAATGAAATTCTGATGTACTTTCGCAGTCGGAAGAAATTACAGGGCGAGGTGTCGCTCAACGATTCGCTCGATTCCGGCGCCGACGGCGAGTCGCTCTACCTCATGGATGTCGTCGGCGTCGAGGACACGATGTATTTGGACATTCAGGACCGCGACGACTGCCTGCGCGTGCGAAGGCTCGTGCACGAGTGCCTGACCGAGCGGGAGGAAGAGGTCATCATCTCGCGTTACGGCCTCGGCGGCCGGATGCCCCGCACACAGCGCGAGGTCGCCAAAAAGCTCGGCATCTCGAGGAGCTATGTATCGCGCATCGAAAAGCGCGCGCTGCAAAAGCTGGAGGAAGCCCTCGGTGAACGGGAATAAAAAACGCGGGGCGCATTAGCGCCCCGCGTCCGCTCAGGGGATGAGCGGAAGAGAGAAAGAGAAGAATATCATCAGAGAATCGTGCCGCCACCGAGCACGGTGTCGCCATCGTACAGCACGACGGCCTGACCCGGTGTGATAGCGGGCTCGTCGAAGACGAGGTGCACGTGCCCGTCCTCGAGCACCGTGACTGTCGCCGCCTGCTCGCGCTGGTGGTAGCGCACGCGCGCGGTCGCGCGCAGCTCGCGCGGTGGGACGTCGTAGGCGATCCAGTTGAAGTCATTTGCCATCAGCTCACGAGAAAAAAGCGCGTCGTTGCCGCTTAGCACCACGCGGTTTTCTGCCGCATCGATGCGCTTGACGTAGAGCGGCGCATCCGCGGCGATGCCGAGGCCCTTGCGCTGGCCGACGGTGTAGTGCACGATGCCCTTGTGCCGGCCGAGCACACGGCCGCTTTCATCGACAAAGTCGCCCGCGGGGCAGTCGCGGCCTGTGTAGCGCGCGATAAAGCCAGCGTAGTCGCCGTCCGGCACGAAGCAGATGTCCTGACTGTCCGGCTTGTTGGCGTTGTAGAAGCCCTGTTCCTCCGCGATGCGGCGCGTCTCGCTCTTGTGCATCGCGCCGAGCGGCAGGCGCGTGTGCGCCAGCTGATCCTGCGTGAGCGAGTAGAGCACGTAGCTCTGGTCCTTGCTCTCATCGAGCGATTTTTTGAGCAGCCACCGCCCGTTTTCCTGCTCGATGCGCGCGTAGTGGCCGGTCACAATGGCGTCGCAGCCTAAAATGCGGGCGCGCTCGTAGAGCCGCTCGAACTTCAGGTAGCGGTTGCAGTCGATGCAGGGGTTCGGTGTCGCGCCGCGCTCGTAGGACGAGATGAAGCGGTCGATGACCTGCCCCTTGAAGTCGTCTGAAAAGTTGAAGACATAATAGGGGATGCCGAGGTGCAGCGCGACGAGACGCGCGTCCTCGACGTCCTCGAGCGAGCAGCAGGTCTTCATGCGGCTGACACCGATGTCCTCGTTGTGAAAGAGCTTCATCGTCGCGCCGATGCACTCACAGCCCTGCTCCTTCATCAAAAATGCGGCGACGCTCGAGTCCACACCGCCGCTCATCGCAATGAGTACCTTATCCATATTTCCTCACATCATGCGGCACGCTTTGGCGCAGGGAATGTCCCCTGTGAGAAGCGATGCCGCGTTTATCGTTTTGCCTTATTTTGCCGCGTGCTTATAAAATGAACGGCTTTTTGCCGCTGACGAGGTCCTTCCACAGCGGGGACATGCCGCGTAAGTATTCCACGACCTCGGGCACGGCATCGAGGATACGGTCGATTTCCTCGTCGGTGTTCCACTCGCACAGACTCAGGCGCAGCGAGCCGTGCGCCACGTCATGCGGGCGGCCGATGGCCAGCAGCACATGGCTTGGGTCGAGCGAGCCGGATGTGCACGCGCTGCCGGACGACGCGCAGATGCCCTTTGCGTCGAGAAGAAGCAGCAGACTTTCGCCCTCGACGCCCTCGACGCAGAAGCTTACGTTGCCGGGCAGGCGATTCACGGGATCGCCGTTGAGCGCGCTGTGCGGGATCTTGGACAGGCCATCGATCAGACGGTCGCGCAGAGCGCTGACCCTTTTCGCGTTCTCGTCGAGGTGCGCGCAGGCGTCTTCGAGCGCCGCAGCCATGCCCATGATGGCGGGGATGTTCTCCGTACCCGCGCGCTTGCCGCGCTCCTGCGCGCCGCCCTCGATGAGGTTCGTCAGGAAGACGCCCTGACGGGCGTACAGCACGCCGGTGCCCTTCGGCCCGTGGAACTTGTGCGCGGAGAGTGACAGCAGGTCGATGTTCTGCGCCTTGACGTCAATGGGCAGATGCCCCGCGGCCTGCACGGCGTCGGTGTGGAACAGCACGCCCGCCTCGCGGCAGACGGCGCCGATCGCGCTGATTGGCAGGATGGAGCCGATCTCGTTGTTGGCGTACATGACGGAAACCAGGCACGTATCCTCGCGGATGGCGCGCTTGACCTGCTGCGCCGTCACGGTACCAATGGGGCCGACGGGGAGAAGCTCGACGGTGAAGCCCTCTTTTTCAAGCTTTTTCAGCGTGTGCAGCACGGCGTGGTGCTCGAACGCGGTCGAAATGATGTGCTTTTTGCCTTTGCGTTCGCCAAGGCGCGCGGCGGAGAGGATGGCCTGATTGTCGGCCTCGCTGCCGCCGGAGGTGAAGTAAATTTCGCGCGGGGAAGCGTTCAGGCATTTTGCGATGCGGTCGCGCGCGCTGAGCAGCGCCCCGGCCGCCTGCTGGCCGACGGAATGCAGGCTTGAGGGGTTGCCATAGATCGTCTCCAGATAGGGGAGCATGGCGTCGATTGCGGCACGGCTCATCTGGGTCGTCGCGGCGTTGTCCGCGTAAATAGTGGCCATTGAGATAAATCCTATCTTATAAGTATGTTGATATGATACACAGGAACGCTCGCTTTGTCAATGGATTTTGAGATCGCGAGGGGAGTGCAAAAAAGGAAGAACCGCTCGCAAGAGCGGTTCTTCCTTTTACAATAGGGGGTGGAGGATTTTTGACTTACTTTTCCAGCTGCGTCCAGTCGCGGGTCTCGCGCAGCTCGCTCCACTTCTCATACTGGGAGTTCGTCTTGAACTTGTAGTAGTGGCTGTTCGTCGCTTCCTGAACGGCGAGGTAATACCAGGCCTTCGGGCTTGCGTTGTCCGTCTAGACCGTCATGTTCGGGAGGAGATCGTCCTCGGTCTCGGGCTGGCGGTTGAGGACGCGGTTGACGAGCGTCATGGTCTCGGCGCGGGTGATGTTGTTCTGCGGGCGGACCTTACCGTTGCCGTAACCGACGATATAGGCGAAGTGATCCGTCGTGTTCAGACCGAGCGCGTCATCGTCGGGGATCACGACGGTGGGCGGCGTGTAGGGGCGCGGGGCGTAGTTGCGCGTCCACTTGGCGTAGAGGGTGATGTTCCCGGTCACGGGAGCAGCAAAGTCGTACTTGTTGGTGAGCTTCTCCTCGGTGTACCAGCCAGCGAAGGTGTAGCCGCTCTTGGTGGGATCGGCGGGCTTGTTAGCCGTTTCGTTGTACTTAACGGCCTGAGAAGGAACCGTGCTGCCGCCGTTGGACTCGTAGGTGACGGTGTAATCTTTGGCAGTGAAGGTAACATCGACCGTGACATCGCTATCGGGCATGCTGCCGGAGACAGTAAGCTTGTCAGCGGTGTAGCCGGTGATCAGGGGACTGGCAACGCTGTAGGAGCTGCCATACGTGAGGGACTCGGTGTGAGTCGGCTTAGCCTCAGTACCATCGGCGTATTTGTAGTTGATGGTCAGATTGTACTTCTGCAATGTGGCTTTACCGGCGGAGATGGGGAAGTCGATGGTGACATCCTCGTCATTGCTACCCTTGACCGTCAGGGTCGTGGGACCGTTGAGGGGTAGTAGCCATCGTACTGCTCGGCATCGACTGCCGTGGGGTCAATCTTGACGGTGTAGGTCTTGGTGTAGGTGTAAGTGGTAACGCCGCCCTCGCCCGGCTCGCCGGTAGCACCGGCCAAATTCCGGTTTCCTTCGAAATCACCGCTGATGCAGGTCACGCCGTCAGGCAGCGAGTCGTGGACCGTGCCGCTGGAAAGACCGGAGGCGATGCTTGAGAAGATCGCGTCGAAAGCGTCCGTCAACCCGGAGAAGTCATTAGCAGAGTAGGTCTTGTTGAGGGCGATATAGGTGTTCAGATATTCGAAGAGACTGATATATGCACCTGTGTTAGGATTCTTCACTTCCTCGTTGGCAGCACCAAAGCAGATGGAGTAGAGCGTAGTTCCACTATTGCAAATAGATGCAGCTGTATTCGCGGCTGCCTCGAAGACCTCCTTAGTACATGAGTTGCCGAAACCTCCAACGGTGGGGTTGCCAAAAATATCCTTCGTCATATAGTACGTCGGCTCACCGTCGGTCAGAGCGATAATGTTCTTGGAGTCAATCTCCTGAACATTAGATTTTGCAAATAACAGGTTTGCGTTTTGCAGACCGTCATCCAGATTGGTGCCGCCGTCGGGTTTCAGGTCGTTGATGGCGGTCAGAATAGCGGTATAACCCGCCTCAGTGGAAACATCCTGCCAGCCCGCGACTGCTACTGTTGCGTTTGTATTGAAATCGACCAGCGCAACATAGCGGCCGGTGCCGCCGACTTTATGGCTATCAAGGAAATTGATGGCCGCAGCCTTGGCATCCTTCAAGCGGGAGGGGGCAATTAGGGTTGTGAGTATGCCACCATTTTTGGCAACCCTCGCCCATCGAGCCGGAGGTATCGATGACGAGCACCGCTGCGGCCTGCGCGTAGCTGGTATGAGTCGTGGTGGTCGTGTGCATCTGCACTTCCAGCTTGACCCTGTACTCGTTGGGGTTGCCGGTAGGCACAGCGGTCTTGCTGACGGAATCAACGCCCTCGGGCAGAGAAGGCGCGTTGGCGTTTGGGCCTGAGGCCCAGTTGTTGCCTTCGTAATGGCCGTAGATTACGCTATCTCCGCCGACCTCGTCGGCCAGCACGTTCAGCGGCAGCATCGACAGGGCCATGATGAGCACCAGGACCCACGAAAGCAGCCGTTTTCCTGTTTTCTTCCCATACATAAAAAAATCCTCCTTCTTCTGCCTGTACGGCGCGAAGAAGGGGGAGACGATCTGCATTTGGCAACCGGCTGCCGTGCGGCGCGAGCGCCGTTTAGATCCGTGGCTTTGCGACACAGGCTTTCGCCTGCTGTGCCTTTTTCTGTACAGTTGCTCTTCTGCGAGCCGCACAGATATTTGCGTTTGCCAATATTTTATGTTCGCAGTATACCAGATTTGCCCAAAACGCAAGGCGATTTTCAAAAAATATATAAGATATTAACAGAACTAATACCGCGCAGAAAAGACGGCGGCAGAGAATATCTGCCGCCGTCTTTCGACGAATTGTGAGGGTTTACGCCACCGCTGACACGGCGATCGTGTCGCTCTGCTGGGAGTAGGTCAGGGGGGAGACGCAGCCGGCGAAGGAGGTCTCGTTGATGACGCGCTTGGTGACGGCATAGGTCATGTCGATCTGGTACCAGTTGCCGCTGACGTTGACCTTGTTCCAGGCGTGGTAGCTGCTGCCGGCGCAGCCCTTGGTGAGGGTGCAGGGGATGTCCTGGCTGCGGCACATGGCGGCGAAGAGGGACGCGAGGTCGTAGCAGATGCCCTTGTCGCTGTTCAGGGTGGCAGCGGTGTCGGGGATGTACTTGCTGACCTTGCCGGAGGTGATGTCGTTAGCGAGCTTGGTGTCGTAGGTGTAGTGACCGGCGATGTAGTTGTAGATCGCGGTGACCTTGTCCATGTCGGTCTTGGCGTCCTTGCAGAGCTCAGCGGCCTTCTTGCACACATCGTCGCCGGAGGTGAACTGCACGTCGGTCGTGGCGATGAGGTAAGGGGCGTAGGCGTTCACAACCGTGAACATGGACATGACAAGAAGCACTGCGAGCATAGCGCAGGCATGACGAAACAGCCGTTTCATACGGCGATCTCCTTTCGGTAACTGGCTGCCAGCCCTGTTCCCAGGGGTAAGGCCCTATAGCTTTGCGTCGCCGGTTTTCACCGGGTTTGCTATTATCGTTTGAGATGCGGTCGAAGCGGCTGCACCTACTCTTTTTTTGCAGCTCACACTATAATACGCGTTCTTAACGTTTGCCAACAGAGAATTTGACCTTTTTTCGACAAAAAAGCAGACAAAAAGGAGCGCGGAAACCGCGCTCCTTTTGATGTTTTTGCAATTTTCGGGCAAAATCACACGCTGAGCCAGTCGTCGAGGATAAGACCCTCGTTGTGCTTGGTGAGAAAGCCCACGCTCCACTCGCCGCCGAAGGCGATGAGCTTGCGGCCCTTGAAGTCCTCGAGCACGCGGGAGCCCGAGCAGAGCATCAGGTCCTTCACGTCGCATGGGCACTCGCGGATCAGGCGCAGGTGCTCATAGGGGAGGCCGCTCATGCGCAGGTCGACGCCGTACTCGTTTTTCATGCGGTATTCGAACACGTCGAACTGCAGCGTGCCGACCACGCCGACGACCACGTCCTCAAAGCCGCTGTCGGGGATTTTGAAGATCTGGATGGCGCCCTCCTGCGCGATCTGCTCCACGCCCTTGACGAACTGCTTGCGCTTCATCGTGTCCTTGGGTGAGACGAGCATGAAGTGCTCGGGCTCGAACGTCGGGATGCCGGAGAAGCGGAACTTTTTGCCGGGCATCGTGATCGTGTCGCCGATCGAGAAGATACCGGGATCAAACACGCCGATGATGTCGCCCGCGTAGGCCTCGTCGACGATCTCGCGCTCGGCGGCCATCATCGTTTGCGGCTGGGAAAGGCGCATCTTGCGCCCCGACTGGACGTGGAAATACTCCGTGTCGCGCTCAAACCTGCCCGAGCAGATGCGCATGAACGCCAGACGATCGCGGTGGGCCTTGTTCATGTTGGCCTGAATTTTGAAAACAAAGGCGGAGAACTCGGGGGAGTAGACGTCCACCTCGCCCGCGTCGCTTACGCGCGGCAGCGGCGGCGTGGTCATCTCTAAAAACGCGTTCAAAAACGGCTCGACGCCGAAGTTCGTGAGCGCGCTGCCGAAGAACACGGGGGAGAGCTTGCCGCAGCGCACGGCGTCCAGGTCAAAGTCGCGGCCCGCGCCGAGCAGCTCGACCTCGTCGGCGAGCGTGTCGCGGCGGGCCTGACCGATCAGGTCGACAAGCGCGGGATCGTCGAGCTCGATTTCCGTGATGCCCGCCTTTTTGGCGTGACCCGCATCGGTGAAGTGCAGGATGCAGCGCTTATCGCGGTCGTACACGCCGGCAAACTCCTTGCCGCAGCCGATCGGCCAGTTGACGGGATAGGTGTCGATGCCGAGCTCGCGCTCGACCTCCTCGCAGAGCTCGAGCGGGTCGCGCGTCTCGCGGTCCATCTTATTGATAAAGGTAAAGATGGGGATGTTGCGCAGAGCACAGACCTTGAAGAGCTTGCGCGTCTGCGGCTCGACGCCCTTTGCGCCGTCAATGACCATGACGGCGCTGTCCGCGGCCATCAGTGTGCGGTACGTGTCCTCGGAGAAGTCCTGATGTCCCGGCGTGTCGAGGATGTTGATGCAGTAGCCGCCGTGCTGGAACTGCATGACTGACGACGTGACGGAAATGCCGCGCTGCTTTTCGATTTCCATCCAGTCGGACTTCGCCGCGCGCTCGCGCTTGCCCTTGACCTCGCCCGCCTGGGCGATCGCCCCGCCGTAAAGCAGGAACTTTTCCGTCAGCGTGGTTTTACCGGCGTCCGGATGCGAAATGATCGCAAACGTCCGGCGGCGGGAGATCTCTTCCTGTAAAGTGGCCATGACTGCCTCCTGAAAAATACGATTTACTGGGCAAGTGTATCACAGCCCCCCGCATTTTGCAACAGAATCCTAAAATCTATGCTTGACAAAGCGAAAAATGTCTGGTATAGTACATCTTGTTCCGCGGGCGTAGCTCATCTGGTAGAGCGCCACCTTGCCAAGGTGGAGGTAGCGAGTTCGAGCCTCGTCGGCCGCTCCAAATGGAGTGGAAATATTCACTCCAAATATGGTGACGTGGCCAAGTGGTAAGGCAAGGGTCTGCAAAACCCTCATCCACCAGTTCAAATCTGGTCGTCACCTCCAAAAGTTCCCGGAAGCTGCTGCTTCCGGGATTTTTTGTTTTGCTTTTCTTTTCCTCGTTCCCGTGTTACAATGGGGATACTATTTTTGCGAAGGGGGCCGGCAAAGTGCTCTTGAATTCCAGCGAATATCTGAATACCGTTGAATCCATCAAGCAGGAAATTCGCGCGGCGCAGTATCGCGCATCTGTCAGTGTCAACCGGGAGCTTCTGCTTCTCTACCATACGATCGGCAATACGATCAATGCACATAAGACCTGGGGCAGCAAATTCATTGAAAGCCTTTCTGCCGATATCAAACTTGCTTTTCCGGACGCTTCCGGTTATTCCGTTCGGAACTTGAAGTATATGGCAAAATTTGCACTTGCTTACCCTGACGAGAAATTTGTGCAACAGCCTGTTGCACAAATTCCGTGGGGACACAATACCGTTCTCCTGGATAAGCTTTCCTCACCAGAAGAACGCCTATGGTACGCTGAAAAAGTTATTGAAAACGGTTGGTCTCGGAATGTTTTGATTCATCAGATCGAGGGTGGATTATATCAACGTCAGGCCATTGCATCAAAAATCACAAATTTTGAAGCTCGTCTGCCCGCCTCGCAAAGTGAGCTTGCCTTGCAAACGATGAAAGACCCCTATCTCTTTGATTTTATCCCTTTGAAAGAAAATATGCTTGAGCGGGATATCGAGCAGGCTCTTGTCAAAGATGTCACCAAGCTTTTGCTGGAGCTGGGCACTGGCTTTGCTTTTCTGGGCAACCAGTATCATCTGAATGTCGGCGGTGATGATTTTTATATCGACCTGCTGTTTTATAATCTGAGCCTGCGCTGTTATGTTGTGATCGAATTGAAAACCGGTGAATTCAAACCAGAGTATGCCGGACAGCTCAATTTCTATCTTTCTGCGGTAGATGGATTACTGAAAAAAGAGCAGGATCACCCTTCCATCGGCCTTCTTCTCTGCAAAAGCAAAAACGATCTGGTTGCAGAGTACTCCCTTAAAGATATGAGCAAACCCATCGGAGTCAGCGCATACCGTATCACAAGCTGCCTGCCGGAAGAGTTTGAAAACCAGCTGCCTTCTGTTGAGGATCTTCAAAAGCGAATTTTGTAAGGCAGATTTTTCCCCGTTCCCGTGTTACAATGGGGATACTATTTTTGCGGAAAGGAGGCCCTGCCATGCCCGCTGAACATCACACCACCCTGACCCCGGACACGCCGGT
>OGPD01002338.1_pt1 | contig 11906 bp, 9 predicted proteins | sample 1552861 | NCBI WGS metagenome assembly OGPD01 (sample SAMEA2580280, study PRJEB22360) | human gut metagenome | biome: human gut; feature: human-associated habitat; material: faeces | place: Denmark | collected 2008/2010
GACCCCATCCTTCCACGTGGGCGCCCCTGATGTTCTTTCTGCTGATGGGCTTCCTCTGTTTCTACAGCCGGTTCGGCGAAGACCTGTACCGCACGGCCCGCAACTGGTGCGGTCATTTCCGCGGCGGCCTCGCCATAGCCAGCGTGTGTGCCTGTACCGCCCTCGGCGCGGTGGTGGGCGACGCCTTGGTCGGCTGTATCGCCATGATGACCATCGCCCTGCCCGAAATGCGGCGGCACGGCTATGACGACAAGCTGGCCATCGGCACGCTCGCCTGTTCCGGCGGCATCGGCAGGCCCATCCCCCCCAGCCCGGACTTCCTCATCGCCGATGCCCTTGCGGAACAGAGCATCGCCGACCTGTTCATCGCCGGCGTGTTCCCCGGCCTCGTGTGCATGGCCTGTTTCATCGTCGTCATCATGATCATGGTCTGGCGCAATCCCGAGCTGGCCCCCGCCTTGCCCCGCGTGCCCATGCATGAACGGCTCGTTTCGCTCAAGACCGGCCTGCCCATCATTATCATCTTCATCGTGGTCATCGGGGGCATCTACGCCGGCATGTTCACGGCCACGGAAGGCGGCGGCATCGGCGCGTTCACGACCGTGTTCCTCGCCCTCGTCATGGGCCGCCTGAGCTGGTCCATCGTCACCAGCGGCCTCAACGATACCGGCAAGACGATCAGCATGGCCTTTACAGTCCTCGGCGGCGCGGGCGTGTTCAGCTACTTCATGACCATGAGCAAGATCCCCATGATCCTCGCCGGCGTCATCGCCTCCATGAACATGCCGCCCATGGCCGTCATGTTCGCCATCATCGTGTGCATGAGCCTGCTCGGCTGTTTTATCCCGGCCATCCCGCTGATGCTCATCTGTGTGCCCATCTTCCTGCCGCTCGCCGCGCTGTTCGGCTGGAACCTGATTTGGTTCGGCGTCATCATCAATATCCTCGTGACCATGGCCGGCATGACCCCACCCTTCGGCGTCAGCCTGTTCGTCGCCAAGGAACTGGCGGATGTTCCGCTCTCGCTGGTGTACCGCTCCTCGATACCCTTCGTCCTTGCGTTCTTCCTGTGCCTCGGCTTCTGCATCGCCTTTGAGCCGCTGAGCACGTGGCTGCCCGCCATGATGCGGTAAGTGAAAAAGGGATCCCCGCATGGCGGGGGTCCCGTCCCCGGATGCTTTCGGGGAGGCGTTGCGGCGCTTTCCCCGGAAGCGAAACAAAAAGCGTGTCGTCGCGAAGCGCGAAAGACGTTGCCGTTCAAGAGGCGAAAAGGAGAACGCCATGAAGGTCCTCAGCCTGCTCCCCCGTTCCCGGTTTACGGAATCCGGTATGACCCTTCCGGAAACCCTTTCTCTGCATTTTTTGCCTCCCAACGGCAGCCACGTCCTGATCGCGGCGGCAGAGAGCGCGCAGGCGCTTCTGCTCCCGCCGTCCCAGCCGTATGTGGACGCCTTCTGCCTCGAACGGATGCCGTCCATCCGCTTCATCCAGACCACGGGCGCGGGCTTTGATTCCGTTGACCACCTCACTGCGGCGGAGCTCGGTATTCCGGTATCGAATTCGCCGAACATGAACGCGTCCTCGGTCGCGGAATACGTGATGGCCGCCATTGTGAACCTCCAGCGCGGCCTCGCATGGGCCGACGGGGAAATCCGCCGCGGACGCTATGCGGCTTCGCGTGCCGAACTTCTGGAGCAGGGCGGCCTTGAGCTGCGCGGATGCCGGATCGGGCTGTTCGGGCTCGGCAATATCGGGCGCGCGGTCGTCCCGCTCGCCAAGGCTTTTGGGTGTTCCGTGGCCGCTTGCGACGCCTTCTGGCCTGAAGAGTTCGCGGCTGAAAACGGGGTCGAGCGTATGGATGTGGCGGAGCTGTTCGCCGAGTGCGACGTGGTTTCCCTGCATTGCCCGCTCAACGGCAGTACCCGCAACCTTGTGGATTACAACCTGCTTTCGTCCATGAAGCCCCATGCCCTGTTGATCAACGCGGCCCGGAGCGGTGTGGTGGTGGAAGCGGATCTGGCCCGTATCCTCGCGGAAGGGCGGATACGCGGCGCGGCGCTCGACTGCTTTGCGGACGACGGGCGCGCCGAAAATCCTTTCTTGTCCATTCCCGCCGAACGTGTCCTGCTGACGCCGCATCTCGCGGGCGTAACCCGCGCCGCGTTCGGGCGGATGCTCTCTCAGGCGCTTGAAAACTTGGAGCGTGTGCTCGTTCATGGCCAGCCGCCCCGTTTCGTGGTGAACGGCGTGTTGGCCGACTATTCCGATTAGCCTTGCGCGGCTGACGTCCCCTTTGTGGGCCGGTGTCTCGCTGTTTGTTCCCTCTTTTTTGGGGAGGGTAGGAGCTTTGTACCCTTTGTTAAAATAAAATAATCAATAAAAACAATATATTGTAAAGAAAGTTTTTGTCCAGGCCCCGTCGCCCGAATCGTTTTGGACGGTGGGGGAAGGGACGCAGGGAGGAGGGCGGAACGCCGTTCTCAAAGAGCATTCCTTTTCCCGTATTCCCGCTTTCTTCCACAGGAGCCTTTTCATGCTGCAACATTTTTCGGAACTGATCGACAAGGTGAAGGCCATGCCCCGGACAGTGGTGTGCGTGGCGAACGCGGACAGTGAAACCGTGGAAGCCGCGCGCATGGCTCTGGATAAAGGGCTGGCCGACGTTATCCTGTACGGTGATGAGGCGGTTGTACGCCCGTTGGTTGAACAGGCGGGCATCGAAGGCCGGGCCGAACTCCGCCATGCCGCCGATCCCGCGACGGCGCTGCGGGAGGCCGTGCGCTCGGTGCGCGGCGGGGAATCCGGGGTACTCATGAAGGGTATGCTCAACTCTTCGGACTTCCTGCGCGGTGTGCTGAACAAGGAAGAAGGGCTGCGCACGGGCCGGAGGCTGTCGCACATCGCCGCCGTGGAACTGCCGGGCTATCACAAGCTCATTTACAGTACCGACGGCGGGATGAACATCAATCCCGACCTTGCCGCCAAGAAGGACATCCTCGCCAACGCGCTGCTGGCTCTGCGCTCGTGGGGCTACGAATGCCCCAAGGTCGCCTGCCTCGCCGCCAACGAGCGCGTCGATCCGCACAATCCCGCGACCATCGACGCCGCCGGGCTGGTCGAGGCATGGGAACGGGGCGAGTTTCCCACGCAATGCATCGTTGAAGGCCCCATTGCCATGGACGTGGCCCTGAACCGCGAATCCGCCCTGCACAAGGGCATCGAAAGCCGGGTTTCCGGCGACGCCGATATTTTCCTCATGCCGATCATGGAAGTGGGCAACGTGGCGATCAAGGGGCTGCTGCACTTCCTCAAGGGCAGTCAGGTGGCCGGGCTCATCCTCGGGGCAGCCGCGCCCGTGGTCATGACTTCGCGCTCGGAGCCGCCGTCCGCCAAACTGTATGCCACCGCGTTGGGATGCCTCGCCGCCCGGAACGCCTAATTGCCTGTGAGGTCAGCATGTTTCGCATTCTTGTGATCAACCCGGGGTCCACCTCGACCAAAATCGCCGTGTACGAGGACGAGGCCCCGCTGTTTGTGGAAAGCCGCGACCACGATACCGCCAAACTGTCCCCGGCGGTCATGGAGCAGTTTGAGCTGCGCCACCGCCTGCTGCTCGACGTATTGACGGAAAAAGGCATTGATCCCGCGTCCCTGCACGCCTGTGTGGGGCGGGGTGGGCTGCTGCCGCCGGTGCGTTCCGGGGCGTATCGTGTCAATGATGCCATGCTCGACGTGCTGCGCCACCGTCCGGTCATGCAACATGCCTCAAACCTTGGGGCCGTGCTTGCGGACGCTGTGGCGAGGCCGCTCGGCATCCCGGCGTTCATCTATGATCCCGTCACCGTGGACGAAATGGATCCCATCGCCCGCATCACCGGGTTTTCGTCCATAGAGCGCAAGAGCGTGGGGCACATGCTCAACATGCGGGCCTGCGCGTTGCGCTACGCCACGCAGAACAATGCGAAATACCCCAATCTATCCTTGATTGTCGCGCACATGGGCGGGGGGATCACCCTTTCCCTGCATGTGGGCGGGCGTGTCGTGGATATGATTTCCGACGATGAAGGGCCGTTCGCGCCCGAGCGTTCCGGCGGCTTGCCGTGCTTCCAGCTTGCGGAAATGGCGACGCAGGACGGCGTCACCTTCCCCGAGATGATGCGCCGGATGCAGCGGAAGGGGGGGCTGATGGACTGGTTCGGGACGTCCGACGCGCGGGAAATCGAGCGCCGCATCCACGAGGGTGACGGGAAGGCCGCGCTGGTTTACGAGGCCATGGCCCACAATCTGGCGAAAAATATCGGCAAGCTCGCCGTGGTGACGCGGGGCCGCCTCGACGCCATCCTGCTTACGGGCGGCGTCGCCCGCTCCCGGATGCTCACGGACTGGGTGGCGGAGCGTGTATCCTTCCTCGCTCCGGTGCATGTGCTGCCCGGCGAAAACGAGATGGAATCCCTCGCCCTCGGCGTGCTGCGCGTCCTGCGCGGCGAAGAAGAAGCGCATACCTTTGCGGAGCGGACGGAGGCATCATGAAAACGCCGAGCCGTCTGATCATCCTGTTGGCGGGGCTTGTGCTGTGCACGGTCTGCGGCGTTCTGTATGCGTGGTCGATTTTCGTGGTCCCGTTGGAACAGGCTTTTGGTTGGCAGCGTCCCGAGACGTCCCTGACCTTCACTTTCATGATCACCTTCTTCTCGCTCGGCATGTTCGCCGGGGGAAAGCTTCTCCGGTTCGGGCCCGCCCGTGCGGTGCAGATCGGCGGCGCGTTGCTGTGCGTCGGGCTGCTGTGGGCGTCGCGCATCGGCTCCGTGATCGGCCTCTACCTCAGCTACGGGGTGGTGTCCGGGTTCGGCATCGGCATCGTGAACCTTGTCCCCGCCGCCGTATGCCTGCGCTGGTATCCTGAGCGCAAGGGGCTGGTGAGCGGCCTGCTGACGATGGCCCTTGCGCTCGGCACGCTCCTGTTCGGGACGGTCGGCGCGGGCTGGCTCATCGGCAAGGTGGGCGTTTCCAGCACGTTCATGGCGCTGGCGGTGCTCTTCCTTGGCATCATTGTGCTCGGCTCGCTGTTCCTGCGTATGCCCGAAGCGGCTCCCGGCAAGGAAGAGGGCGACGGCGTCGGCCTGCGGGACATGCTCCATACGCCGTCCTACTGGATGATCTGGGGCTGGATGCTGACGATCCAGATCGGCGGGCTGATGATCATCGGGCACATCGTTCCCTATGCGCTGGAATGCGGGCTGACCGCGGCTCAGGCCGGGCTCGGCATGGGCGTGTACGCGATAGCGAACGGCGTGGGCCGGTTGTTCTTCGGATACGTCCACGATCTGTTCGGCCGGGCGTGGGGCATGGGGCTGGACGCCGTGTTCATGGGATGCGGGCTGGTGCTGCTGGCGGGGCTGCCGTCCCGGGTCGGCATGGCGGGGGTTCCCGTTTGGTATGGGCCTTGCGGCGGTTCCGGTGGCCCTGGCGTTCGGCGGGACCATTCCCCAGCTTGCGGCTTTGATCATGGCCTTTTTCGGGCCGCGCCACTTCGGGGTGAACTACGGGTTCAGCACGAGCCCGCTTATGGTCGCCTCGGTGTGCGGGCCGTTCATCGGCGGCCTGATCCGGGCATGGTCCGGAGATTACCTCGTGGCCCTTTATGTGGCTGCGGCCATAACCCTGCTGGGCGTCGCCCCGGCGGTCGTGCTCAGGGAAAAGGCCCATAAGAGAGAATCGGTTGCACGGGAGGGCTGCCCTTCCCCCGCCTCCCTTTCTTCTCAGAATGGTTGATGGGTGGAAGGAGGCCGGCGGAGAAGGCCTCCGCGCCTCGAAAGGGCGCAGGCAGCCGCAGGCGGAACCCCATAACACTATGTATGGAATCAACACGATAAAGGAGACGTTATGTCAGTGCTTCTCGAACGTGAAATCGGCAAAAAGGCGTTGCTCATGGGCAACGAGGCGCTCGTGCGGGGCGCGTATGAAGCCGGGCTCGACTACGCGAGCTGCTATCCCGGCACCCCTTCCTCGGAAGTGAGCAACCTGCTGTACGAATTGCAGGGCGCGGGCGGTTTCCGCATGGATTTCGCCACCAACGAGAAAGTGGCGATGGAAGCCGTTGCGGGCGCGTCCATGGGCGGCCTGAACTGTCTGACCGCCATGAAGCACGTCGGCCTCAACGTCGCCTCCGATCCGCTCGGCACGCTGACGTATCTCGGCGTCCGCGGGAGCCTCGTGGTGTACAGCGCCGACGACCCGAGCATGTTCTCCAGCCAGAACGAGCAGGATAATCGGCAGTATGCCCGCCTGTTCGGGCTTCCCTGCTTCGAACCCGCCACCGCGCAGGAAATGAAGGATATGACCGTGGCGGCGTTCGCACTTTCGGCGCAAATGGGGATGCCCGTGATGGTTCGGGCGACTACCCGCGTGGCGCACAGCCGCGGCGTGGTGGAGCTTGGCGACATCCGCCCCAAGGCCGGGCCGCGCCACTATGAAAAGGATTACGCGTTCGTGCCGCTGCCGGGCAATGCCGTGCGCCATCACAAGCGTCTGGTCGAGCGTATGCGCAGCCTGGTTCCGGTGAGCGACGCCAGCCCGTTCAACCGTGTGGAAGGCCCGGCGGATACGCGCCTCGGCGTGGTCGCCAGCAGTGCCGCGGTCAACTATGTGCTTGATGCCGTGAAGGAATGCGGCCTTTCGGATACCGTGGGCGTGTTCCGCCTCGGCATGGCGTGGCCTCTGCCTGAAAACGCCCTGCTGGAATTCCTGCGCGGCAAGGATACGGTGCTTGTGCTTGAGGAGCTGGAGCCGCTGGTTGAGGAAGCCCTCCGCGCGATGGCGCAGAAGAACGGCCTAACCCTGACCATCCTCGGCAAGGGGACCGCCGACCTTTCCACGCTGTACGAATATACCCCCGCCCGTGTGAGCGCCGCCGTAGCCGAAGCCTTCGGCGTCGCCGACGTGACCCCCGCGCCGCTGGATCTCACGGATGCCCCGCAGCTGGTCAACCGTCCTCCGTCCCTGTGCGCTGGCTGCCCGCACCGCATGTCCTACTATGGCGTGAAACTCGGCTGCGAAGGCCGCGACGTCATCTTCGCCACGGACATCGGGTGTTACTCCCTCGGATTCATGCCGCCTCTGCGCATGGCCGACATCGGCGTGTGCATGGGCGCGGCGGCCTCCATGCCCGCCGGTCTGGAACTGGCGGTGGGGCCGGAACAGCGCATCGTCGGTTTCATCGGCGACAGCACGCTGTTCCACTCCGGTTTGACCGGGATCGCCAACGCCGTCTACAACCACCACCGTTTCGTGCTTGTCGTCCTCGACAACATGGTTACGGCCATGACCGGGCATCAGCCCTCTCCGGGCCGCGACGCGTCCCTGCCGCAGGCTCCGGGCACGCCTCCGCTGACCAGCATCGACATGGAAGCCGTCATCAGGGCGCTCGGCGTGAAGCACATCCAGACCGTCCGGCCCACCAACCTTAAGAAGGTGGCGGAAGCGACCCGCGCCGCGCTGGATCACGACGGCGTTTCCGTGATCATCTGCCGCGAACCCTGCCCGCTGCACATGCGCCGCCTGTCCAAGGCCAAGAAACCCGTGTTCGGCATCGACGGGGAACGCTGCGTCAACTGCCATACCTGTGTGGACACGTTCGGCTGTCCGGCCTTCCAGCTTCGGGACGGCAAGGTGTCCATCGATCCCGTCCAGTGCATCGGCTGCGCCGTATGTGCCCAAGTTTGCCCGAACAATGCGATCCGTCCCCAAAAATAAGTAAGGAGCCGTCATGAATACCTTGAGAATCTATATTGTGGGCGTGGGAGGGCAAGGCAACGTGCTGGCCTCCAAAATGATCGGCGAGGCCGCTCTGAGTATGGGCGTGCCCGTCCTCATGAGCGAAACCCACGGCATGGCCCAGCGCGGCGGCGTGGTGGAGTCCACGGTCGTGCTCGGCGGCGCGCAGAGCCCCACCATTTCCGACAACTGCGCGGACATCCTGCTGGCCTTCGAGCCGATGGAAGCCGTGCGCGCCCTGAGCAAGGCCAATGCCGACACCATCGTGATCACCAACACCGCGCCTGTGGTGCCTTTCATTCCCGGCGGTTCGGCGGCATATCCCCCCGTCGATGACCTGCTTGCCTGCCTGCGCGCCAAAGTGGGCCGCGTGATCGCGTTCGACGCCCGCAAGGAATCGCTGGAAGCGGGCAACCCGCTCGGCCTGAACATGGTCATGCTCGGCGCGTTGTACGGGGCCGCGGACATGCCGCTTACGAAGGAGAGCCAGATGGAGGCGATCCGCAAGAACGGCAAGCCCGCCTTTGTGGAAAGCAACCTGAACTGCTTCGAGCGCGGTTTCAAGGCCGCTTCCGAGGAAACGGCGAAGGACTGATCCGCTCTGTAAAATCCGCCGGGGGGAGGCTCTCCTCCCGGCTTTCACGAGATGTGTTGCGGGTGGTCTTTGATTGTCCGGCTGCGTTTTCCTCCTGAAGGTTCGCTGTCCGGCATTACACGGGGCGACCGGCACAAGCCGGGAACCTCCCGGCTTTACGGGTCCGGTATCCTTGATGTGGATATTGCGCGGCTGGCACGGGCCGGAAAAGACTGGAACCCTAGAATCCCGCAACACCTCGCCTGAAGAGAAGAGGGCGGAATTTTTCCCGCCTGAGCAAGTAAAGGAAAGGCTATGCCGCCAGTTGAAACGCTAGGGGCTTTTTTTGTTGCATCGGTGGTCATGGGGCTCGCCCCCGGACCGGACATCCTTTTTGTGCTGACGCAATCGGCGCTGTACGGCGCGCGTGCGGGGTTCGCCACGACCTGCGGGCTGATCACCGGTCTGTTCGTACATATCACCGCCGTATCGCTTGGGGTCGCCGCTCTGTTCCAGAGTTCGGAAACGGCGTTCAATGTGCTGAAATTCGCGGGGGCCGCCTATCTGCTGTATCTGGCGTGGCTCTCCTTCCGCAGCGGAACCTCAAAGGCTTCGCTCCAGAAGGCGCAATTCCCCGGATACGGCACGCTGTACCGGAGAGGGGTGATCATGAACATCACCAACCCCAAGGTGACGCTGTTCTTCCTTGCTTTCCTGCCTCAGTTCGCCGATCCCGCGCGGGGAGGCCTTACGGCGCAGATCATTGTCCTTGGCGCGCTGTTCCAGCTTGCCACGCTGCTGGTCTTTGGTTGCGTGTCACTGCTTGCGGGACGGGTCGCCGGGCGTTTCAACAGTTCCGTCAAAGGGCAGCTGTTCCTGAACCGTGCCGCCGGTTGCGTTTTCACCGGGCTGGCGGTCATGCTGCTTGTCTCTTCCCGTTGATCGCTCCCCCGATACTTCCCCCCTATACCCCGGCGGCCTTCCGTAAAGGAAGATACCCCTTCCGCTACAAAGACCCCTTTCATGGAGGGCCGCCGGGCAACTTCCCCGTTCCAGCCAAAAGGCGGGAAGCATCCTCCTGCTGCGAAGATTGCCTCCCCCCCTGATTGCCTTGCCGCTCGTGTCATGGAAGGTATCCCCGCATCACGGAAGCGGTTCCCGTGCCTTGCCGCAACTTTTTTAGGCCTCGGGAATAATGCCCGCGCAAGCCGTCCGGGTCAGCGGTACCGCAACGACTGGATCTGCTCCCATGTGACGCCTTGCGATTTGAGATACTTGTTGAGCCGGGTCGTATCGTCGGCATGTTTTTTTCGGCCACGCGAAACGCCGAACAGTTTACGTCCGGCCTCCGTGCGTGTGGAGCAGTCACAGCATACCCTGATGACGTTTTCCAGCTGTATCTTGTCGAACAGATCCATCTGATCAAGCTGGGAGGGGGTGAACAGCCTTGACAACAGCGGGGCCCCCTGTTTCGGGGCGGGAAGCTCGGCGAGGGCCGGGGTATGCCATATCGCACGCAGCCGGATGATCTCCTCCTCCACAAGCTCCTCGTTGATGATGCCGCCGAGGGCGTAGCTCTGCATCCGTTCGATGGACGAGGACAAGTCGCGGAAGTTCCCCGGCCAGATGGCTTCGGGCGACATGGCGAAGTTCAGATAGCGTTCCCGCGCTTCGGGCAGGAAATCCGCCTTGAAGCCTTTCAGCCGCGTGTGGCGGTCAAGTTCGTAGTTGATGTTCGGCTCGATGTCCTCCAACCGTTCCCTGAGTGCGGGAAGCCGGAAATGCCACATGTTGATGCGTGACAACAAGTCGAGGCGGAAGCGCCCCTGCCGGACTTCTTCGGCAAGATCCCGGTTCGTGCCGCAGATAAGCTGAAAGTCGCTGTGTACCGGCGTATCCGATCCGAAGGGGTAGAATTTTTTCTCTTCGATGGCCTTGAGGAGGATCACCTGTATCTGGAGCGGGATCTCCGCGATTTCGTCAAGGAAGAGGATGCCTTCATGCGCCGTCTTGAGCAGCCCCTGACGCACCGTCGTCGCGCCGGTAAAGGAGCCGCGCACATGGCCGAACAGGTTGGAAAGCACGCTTTCGCCCTGCAGTGTCGCGCAGTTCACTTCGACGAAGGAACCCGGGACTAGTCCTTTATTGTAGCGGAGTTCGTAAATTTTTCTGGCAAGATGGGATTTGCCGGAGCCGGTGGGGCCGGAAAGCAGGACGGGCGCGGTGGAGTGGGTGGCCACATGCTCCATTTCTTCGATCAGCTTGTTGAATACGGGGTTTCGGGTTTCGATGCACGACTTGAGGAATGTCTGGGCCGCGACATTGCGTTTTTCCGAATCCGCGATGCTGGCGATCCACTTGCGGATATCCCCCTCGTAGATCTCCATGATGATGTCGCCCGGCTTTTCCGGGTTGGGGGCCAGACGGAGCATCTGGAAGGGCAGGCGCTTGAAGTGGAACAGCATGATCAGCATGAGCGCATGTTGGAACAGGTTGCCCGGCCCCAGATGAAAAAAATACCGCTCGTTGCTCAGATCGAAGCGGTATTGTTCAAAGTAGGCGCTGAACACCTTGTAGGCCGGGGCGATGTCCTCGTAAGTGAGCACGCCGTTGAGGTTGGTGATCACGGGGACAATCTCGGTCTCCGGGCAGACGTTGTTCATGTCCTTGACCAGCGTGGGGACGATGTGCCGGTACAGGTGGCTGATGAAGAAATACAGCCTGTCCACCTTGAAGTCGTGAATGCGCAGCAGCTCCAGCAGAGGGCGCCAGCGGTCTTTCCGATCTTCGCCGGTGTACATATCTAGATGGGAAACCGTGCTGAATACGATGGAACGCATGTGCCCTCCCGCCCGGATACGGAGTTTCCCCTTTGGTTACCAGCACGTGGGCGTGCTGTCCATCCCTTTGGTATTCAAGGCGGATATGAATCGGGTTCAAAGAGGTCCCGTCTGGTCGGAGCGGAAACGGCAATAAGCTGATGTTCGTACTCTTCCCAACGGAGGAGCGCCCTCCGCTCCAGCGGAGCCGAAGGCGCATGTCCCTCACAAGGCGTTTCGCCATAGGGGGCGCGGTACGGCAACCCTACATGACCCCGGCAAGAGCCTTGAGGAGGCGTTCGGCATCGTCGGCCTTGGGGGAAGTGGGCAGGGGCATGAGGATGCCGAGCCCTTCCGTGGCTTCGTGGAATTCGTCGGGGTCCATGTCGCTGACGACGGCGGTGTGGACGCTGGCGTTGATCATCATGATGTCGATGACGGCCTGACGGAGAGCCTTTCCTTCAAGCTCCAGATCGAGGATGGCGAGAACGGGCGGCGTGTGGCGGATGATCGGCGCGGCGTCTTCCAGCGATGCGGCCTGTTGGAGCGTGTTGCCCCCGCGCTGAAACACCGGCAGGCATTCATTCCAGACTTCGGGGCGAGGCGTGACGAGCAGCAGTTCCATAATGATTCCTCATACAATGCAACAATAATGGTAAAGGGGATCTTTCCTTCTTCGATTCCCGGGAAAACTGCGGACAGGGATTCGATAGGCGCGAAAGTCTTTGGAGAGGGTGGGG
>OGPD01002357.1_pt1 | contig 11818 bp, 5 predicted proteins | sample 1552861 | NCBI WGS metagenome assembly OGPD01 (sample SAMEA2580280, study PRJEB22360) | human gut metagenome | biome: human gut; feature: human-associated habitat; material: faeces | place: Denmark | collected 2008/2010
TATCAGGCGATTGCACGATTAGTTGGAATAATATAAAAGTTAGGATAAGTGACCTTATCCGAAATTTCGGATAAGGTCACACATACGTTAGGGCTCACGGACGATTATTCGGGGCGCCTGGGACGCTTCTCGATCTACTGTGACGGAACGTTCAACGGCGGGATCATCCCGGTCAACTTCAACGCCATGGAGCGATTGATGCTCGGCTGGCTCGACTACGAGGTGATCGACCGGGAGGGCGAATATACGCTCGAACCGCTGGCTAAAAACAAGGGGTTGCTGCTGAAGACCAACAACCCGGACGAATATTTCCTCTTCGAGAACCGGAGCAACAGCGGCGACATCACCCCGTGGGACTCCTATTTCGAATACGGGGGAATGCTGGTGTGGCACATCGACCGCTCCCAAAACATCGTGACCTGGTCGGACGGCAGCGGCACACACTCGAATACCGCCATGGGCATGTGGGGCATGAACGCCCCGAACGGCTCGCCTTCACACCCCTGCCACGAGCTGATAGAGGCGGACAACGATAACAACCCGTCATCCTACCGCGCCGGCATGTATTTCCCGGGCACCCGGCAGGTCACAAAGCTCAGTTCACAGACTCATGCGGAATTCAAGACCTGGGCCGGGCTTCCGGTCGGGATCGAAATCGACGACATCCGGCAGCAAGCCGACGGCAACATCACTTTCACGGTGAAGAAATCCGACGCGGCATCGCTCAGCGTGACAGTAAAAAACAGCGCAGGGAAATTGCAAACCAACACCTACATCAGCCTCACGCCCGTCGACGAGGTCGAGCGTCAATCGGTCATGGTCACCCGGAGCCTGGTAGCCTCCGGAAAGAAAATAACCGGAGACACGGGACTGAGCGGGATATGCCTGTTTGCAGAGATACCCACAGGCAAATACCGGATCGAAGCGGACAAGGAAGGCTACCTGATATACTCCGGATACGTAGAGGTAATGCAGGGTGACAATACCTGCGAAATCACTTTGCAGGCAGTCGAGGAGGCCGGCGGGACGGAGCTCAAATGGCATACGGGACAAAACCTGCAAGGCATATTTTTCGTCCCGGGACAGATCCGGGCGGCGGGCTGGGACAGCAGCGATCTGGCCCCGTATGTGGGACAGACCCTCCGGAAAGTAAATATCCAGCTGGGCGGAGACAACAATGTCGCCGACCTGTACGTCTTCGTCGATGACCAGATCGTATACTGCAAACCCATGGAAAATATCGTCGCGAATGGCGTGACGACCATAGACCTCTCGGCCGAAAATATCGTCATCGAAGCGGGCCGAAGCCTCAAGACGGGCTACCTGCTGCATTCTGCCGCTGACTGGCCTTCGACGGCCGACGGCGGCCCGCAGGTTGACGGCAAGGGCGGCCTTATCTCGACCGACAATGGCAAGACCTGGTACCTGTCGAACGACCTTGGGGTCAATTGGGTAATCTCGATCGTCCTGCACGAAGAGGTCGACGTTCCCGTGGAAAGCGTCGGATTCGACGAACCCGAGATCGAACTGGCCGTGGGTGATGAAATGACCCTGCATGCAAACGTCCGGCCCCTCGAAGTCGCCAACCGCAAAGTGACCTGGGAGAGCAGCGACGAGGCCGTCGTATCGGTCGATGCGACCGGGAAACTAAAGGCGCTTGCCACGGGCAATGCCGTCATCACGGCGACCTCGGTACAAAACCCCGAGGTATACGGCGAGTGCCGGGTTCATGTGAAAATGAGTTCCGACATGGTCGACATCATTCCCTACCAGCGGGAAGTGAAATTATCCTGGCCGGGCTACAACCCCGACTACCGATGGCTGGTAAGCTGGCGGCAGAAAGGAGGCGAGGATTACGCCTCGGCACCCGCGCAGACCGAGACCTCGCTCTATATCAGAGGGCTGCAACCCGACACAGAGTACGAAGGGAGCATCTCATCCTCCGACAGCGAGGAAGCCACGCCCGTCGAGTTTGTATTCTCGACGAAGCCTCTAACATCGAAGTATGCCGTAATCGCCCTCGACAAAAAAAGGTTTGCCGTCGGGGAGGCCGCACCGCTGGTCGTCTCGAACATCGCCTGCGACGACTACACAATCACCTGGAAACTGAACGGCACGACGCTCGACGGGGACGAACACGTATTCGCAGAACCCGGCACCTGCGAGTTGCGTGCCGAGGTCACGTTCGATGACGGCACGACCGACGTATTAATCAAAGAATTGGAAATCATGAAATAAAAAGAGACGGCCATGCTCAGAAGAATCCTCATCCTCACCATGCTCTTCGCCGTGGTTACGGCCTGCAGCAAGAGCGACACCGACAAATCGGGCCATTCGTACGCCCTGTTACAAAAGGATGTGCCGGGTGTATACGAAAACGAAAACAGCCTGTTCATCTACGACAACGACCTCTACCAATACGCCTACAACACCAGCCGGCACAGTTTCCGGATACAGAATACCTCCCAAAGCCGTTTCATGGCGTGCATGCTGGAAACGGCCCCCGTGGTCGACCGATACGTCAAGGTGACGGTGGAAACACAGGGAATATCGAGTATCCCCTCGCAGGAATTGCAAGCCTTAGTCCTGAAAATATCTCAGGGCAAGGTCTGGCTATGGGACGAAACGAAAAATACAGGCCTCATCATTCGGCTCGAATAACCCTCCCCGGCAAATACGGAAAAAAGGTTCCGGCAGCCATAGCTGCCGGAACCTTTCCATTATATTGTCAGATATTTCCGCACAATCGGCCGGCTCGCGCCACGCCCAAAATTGCACAAAGCACTGGTTACAATTCCTTTCCGACATTTATATGCACAGGCCCGAGAAGTCCGCTTTCCCGCAGCGGTTCATCGGCCAAGGGCCAGCGGATCACCCAGGTTTTGCGTGCCGCGGGCTTCTGCGCCGCATCGTAGACCAGCCTGTTGAACCAGCTCCCGGTCACTTCGACCACAACCGCATTGGTTCCGGGACGGACATAATCGCTGATGTCCGTACGGTAAGGCGGCGCCCAAAGCGTCTGCACAGGGCGGCCGTTCACCGTCACCGCCGCAATCATCCCGACACGCCCCAGGTCGAGCGTATATGTGGCACCCGGCTCCCGGGCTTCGAACGTCGTTTCGTAAACCGCCGTGCCGGAGAACGCCCGCCCCTCTTCGGACAGGCCGAGGTCTTTCCAGGGCTTCAGTTCCGACAGTTCCAGCCTTTCGGGGGCACCCCAACCCGCCGGGAAACGAAGCGTCCAATCCCGCAGGGGGATCGCGGCGGCTTGCGCCCCCGCGGCGACGTGCGGCTGCGGCAGATCGGACTCCGGGACATCCCTCCGGAATACGACGTAGCACGACCCTGACTGCGGCAGTTCGAGCGACACGCGGGTGCGATCCCCGCAGGCGACGGCCTGTGCCCGCGTTCTGCCGCCCGTCGCGGGATCCCACACTTCGACGATGCCGCTGCAACGGAAATCCAGCGTTCCGGCGAAGCCCGCACCTTTCGGAGGACACACGAAATACCAGTCCGCCCCTTCCGTACGGCGGTGCGCCCAAAGCACATCGCCCCGGACGTCGGGCGTTATGCCGGCGGCAGCGAGCGCCTCAGGAATCGCCAGCCCCGAAATCACACGACCCCTGCCGACTTTCCGCACGCCTGCGGTACGCCTTCCCCAAATCGCCTTTACGGCTTTGTCGAAACGCCGTTGCGCCTGCATCCCGCCGCTGAGCGTCGCCAACCCCTCGGGGGCCTCGCCGATAACGGTGGCGCCTGCCCGGACGAAGGCGAGGATCTTCTCGAGTGTTGCGGGCAGCATCCGGCAGTTGTCGGGCAGCCACAGCACGCTGTAACGGATACCATCGGGCGTCACGAACATTCCCTCCTCCACGCGGAGGCGGTTCATCAGTATATCGGGGTTGCAATAGTCGTATTTGTAGCCTTGCAGGAAGGCGGGATCCTGGTCGGGCTTGGGGCTCAGTTCGTCACCCAGATACCAGATGATGTCGGAAACGGGGCGCCCCCGCTCCATCATATAGCTGCAACGGGCGAAATAATCGTTGATGACGGGCATGTGTTTCCACCAGGTCTGCCCGCGCAGGAAAGGGGTGCCGATACCCGGCCCGCCGAACGATGTCCCGGGAGGCAGGAACGGTCGTTGCGGGTTATGCGTATAGGTATGGTATATGAGGTGCGTGACGCCCTCGGCCAGGTTGGTATTGGCGACCTCCTTGAGCATACTCCACTGTTCGTCCCACGTATGGGTGAACGAGGTAAAGGCTTCGGCCGAAACCCGCGGCTTGCCGTAGAAACGGGCGGCCGAAGCGGCCGGTTTTATGGGCTTGAAATTCAGCGACCCGACGAAGCCGTCGGTGAAAGGCTGCCAGAATTCGCACATCGGGACATCGGCATATTTGTAATATTCGAGGATGTCGGCCGGGAAAACGTCGCCGGCGGCCGTTTCATACGAAATAGTCAGGCCCTTCTCCCGGGCGAGCGCAGCCATCGTCCCGTAGAAATTCTCGGAAAAAAGTTTCGAAATCGTCGCACGCCAGTCGCGCAGGAACCGCGCCGTGGTCTCCTGGTCGTCGACCACGAAGCCCATGACGGCCGGAAGCCAGCTGCGCAGCGCATAGTCGTTACGCCCGGCGAACTCGGCCTCCATATCGTCCGTCCAGGTCTGGGTCTCGCATTCCCAGCTGTCGAGCAGCATGCCATCGAGCAGCCCGCCGGACAAAGGGCCGTCGTGCAGGCGTCCGATGTAGCCGGCGAACTGCGCCCGGGCCCCGTCGGGCGACAATTTATTGCACTCCCACCCGGTTCCTTCGGGAGGGGCCGGTGAATTCCGCCGGCCGGTATTGACATGGCCGATGCGCAGGATCGTCCAGCGCCCCTCGGGCACCGTCCACTCCAGCGTACCGTCTTCGCGCATCGCATCCGTGATATCCACGATCCGATCCCGGGCAACATATGCGGCAGGGTTCTGCTGCGGGTGGGCGTTCGCCCGCTCCAGGTTGCGGAGCGTCCATCCCGCCTCGGACTCCCAGCAGTTTTTCCGGGCTGCCGTATACAGTTTGAGCGACCAGAGCGTCATGTCGTATTTGTTTTCGATCGTAATACGGTACCTGGCGGTTGCACCGCCGTCGGCACAGGCGAACGAGACCGGGGTATTATCCTGCGAATTGGCCGAGGGCACCGCACCGTGCATGACCCGCGTGGCATGCCCGTTAGGGGCTATGGCTTCGACGCTGAGGGTGATGCCAGGCTCGTAACAGCGGGGATGGTTGATGCTGTTCATGCTCGGCAGTTCGATGGTGCGGATCGTGACTGCCTCGGGGAACGTGACCTCGATCCGCACGGGTTCGCCGTCGCCGCACGGCGGCAGGTGCACCGGGCTGCGGTTCGTACCGGAGAGCACCTCCTTCCACGGCAGGTCGCGGTTCCCTTCGGCCGAGAGGGGCTTCAGGAAATCGCCGGTATCGTCCAGCGGCGTGGGAAAGGCCAGCACGGCAATGTCGCGGTAATCGCGCCATGCCTCCCGCCCCGTCTGCGGAAGGGGCAGCACCACGCCCCTGTCCCCTGCCGAAGCATCCGTGCGGCTCCAGGCCAGATGGCGCATCGCATTCGACGGTTCGATCCACGGGCCGCCCGAGGTCGCCCATCCCGAGCAGTTCTGCATCGTAAAGCGCAGCCCCAGCCGGTGCGCCTCTTTTGCGGCATGCTTCACCACGTCGTCCCACATCGGGCTCAGCGCCGTGATCTGGGGTTCGACGCCCGGCCACGGGCCGCCGAACTGCCCGTGGAACAGCTGCACGCCCGAAATCCCCGCTCCGGCAATCGCCTCGAGGTCTTCGGTAATTCCCTCGGCCGATACGTTGCCGCCGATGAAATGGAACCACGTCTGAGGATAGTTGATCCGGGGCGGCGTCCGGAAATTGGAAATATCGTCCGCCCCGAAGGGACGGCGCAGCTCTTCCGCATCGGGCACGGCCGCCACCTGGCCGAAGGCCGCGCGGGCGGCCATGACGGAGAGCAATAAAAAGCAGGTTTTATAGATGATTCTCATAAGTCCGGGTATTAGCAAACAACACGTTACGGAAGGGTTAGCGTACCAGGGGGAATTCCGAGATGCGCAGCGTCGTACAACCGTAGGGTATCAGTTCGATCTCCTCCTCGGGGCAGGGGCTTGCGCAAACCGAGTACGGCAGGGGCCCGGCCATTTCGTTATACAGCGTCCAAGTCGGGATCTCGCGCGCCCTGACCCGTATCCTGACGGGTGCATTTTCGGGATTCCAGAAAAAGCGTCCCTGCTGTTTTTCCTTGTCCAAAGATACGGAAAAATGTTTTTCGGGTTGTTCCGCGGCACGCGCAAGTATCCCGTAATTCCACTTGTCGGCGGAGGTCACCTCGTAATATTCGTCGCCGAACTGGGCTGTCTCGCCGTCGCCGAACGGTTTTTTCTCCCAAGTCTCCCGCATGGCGAGGGCATACACCAGCGGGCCGCGCTCGACGGCCACGGAGTTTTCGTACCAGCGGCTCGTGGTCACTTCCATCGGCAGGCGCAGCACGTATCTTTGCGTCGCGCCACTCCCGGTCGAAGACGGCCATGCTCCCGCCGCGGGGATTCCCGATCACCGTCCCGTTCAGGCAGACCTCGGCGTTGCGGCACCAGGCGGGAATGCGCAGGTGGAACGGGAATTTGCAGGCTTTTTTACCGGACATCCGGATCGTGAAGCGGATTTCGTCCTCCATGGGATAGGCCGTATCTTCGCCGATCGTGACCGCATGCCCGCCGCCGACCTTCAGCGAAACTTCGGAAGGCGAATAGAGCATCGCCGCCACACCGCCGCCGGGCGCGGCATACCACAGGTTCTGCGTGAACTTGGGCCATCCCTGGTGCATGTTCGAGAAACAGCAGGGGTATCCCGAAAGTGTCCCGAAAACGATGTCCGTGCGGGCGTGGTTGGCGTCCTCGTAGAAATTATGCGTATGGCGGGTCGCCATCACCTGGTTGGGCTGCTGGAAATACTGCTTGTGCATGAAGTCGTCGGTGACCTGCGTCGGCAGGGCATTGAACGCGATGCGTTCGAGGTGGTCGGCAAAGGCGACGTCGCCCGTGATTTCGGTCATCTTTTCGAGCGAATACATCAGCTCGACGGCCGAACACAGCTCCGAGCCCTGCGTAGGGTTATTCCCGTGCAGCCCCTCGTCCCCGCCGAACATTCCCTGGGGCTGGCCGTGCAACAGCCGGATATCGGACAGCCCCTTTTTCACGGCGTCGATATACTCCCGGTCGGGATGCTGCTGGTAATAGATAACCGGTTCCTTGAGCCCCTGCGCCAGGTTTACGCAGTGGATGGAGCCGAAGCGTTTGAGGTCGTCCGAGCGAAGGAACATACGGGTGAAATCATGCCCCTGGCTGTGGAGCAGGTCGCCCAGTTCCAGCAGGAATCCGTCACCGGTCAGGTTGTAAAGCCAATAGACGGCCTGCAGATTGTCGCACACCCGGTAGCGTGCCCAGAATGTCCAGTGGCCCAGCGGTTTTTCGGGCAGGGTTTTCAACTGGTACCGGAAATAGCGGGTCATGAAATCGACGACGCGCCGGTCGCCCGTCGCGGAATAGTACTGCTGGAGTATCTTCAGCACCACCATCCTCGGCCACCAGTCGGCCGAGTTGTCGCGTTGCAGGCCCGCCTCGTAAGGATAGTCCTGTGCCGGGCCGAAATAACCGTCTTCGCGCTGGCTTTGCAACGCCCATTCGACCCAGGGCTGCACTTTTGCCTTGAGCTGTCCGTCATCCAGGATATAGGCCAGCGGCAGCAGCCCGTCGATCCAATAGGGGCCGCGCTCCCACTGGTCGCCGTCACCGCCCAGCCAGCCGTTACGCGGGCCCATGACCTCGGGATAGAGCCTGTCCATCTGTCCGGTCGCCCCGGAACGCTGGCGTTCCAGCATTTCGAGCAGCCAGCCCTGCGCCCGGATCGCACCCAGCGGCAGCTCGGCATAGGCTTTGGGCGCCAACGGCGCCCGGTTGTGCGCAAAAGGCGCCCCGGAATCTTCGCCGCCCGCGAACCCGGCGGCAGGCGCAAAGGCGAGCGCCAGCATCATATATATTTTCAGATATTTCATGTCCTCTCAATTTTTATCCTGCGGAGTAATTTTCACCCGTTCGAAGAATTTGACCCGTACCGGCCCCAGCAGGCCGGAAACCCGCATGTACTTCTCCGCATCCGGGGCGTCGTATTTGCTGATGTTGCTTCGGGTCATCCGTTCCCCCGGGGGCAGCTTGCCGTCTCCGATGAGCCGGTTAGGCCAAAGGTTGACGACGTCGACCGACAGGCGGTTGCGCCCGGCACGGACATACGGAGTGATGTCGACCTCATAGGGCGAGCACCACGAAACGGGGAATTCATGTCCGTTCACCCGGATCACGGCCACATCCTGCACATTTCCCAGGTCGAGCAGCACCTTCCGCCCTCGGATCTGATCTTTATCCAGATCGAAAGCGTTTTCATAGACCGCCTTTCCGGAATAATAGCGGATCAGGGGCTCCGGGGATTCCGTCCACGAGATCAGTTCCGGGAAGACAACGGCCTCTTTCGGGCCCCAGTCGGGGTCGAAGCGCACGCTCCAGTCGCCGCCGACGGTGATTTCCGACGGCAGGCGTTTCGCCTCCACGACCGAGGTGCTTCCGTTCGACCAGTACACCGTGTAGTGTCCCGGGTCGTAAACGGCGGCATAGACATCCGTCCCCGCATATTCGAACCCGACCTGCGGATAACGGGGCGAGGAGGACTGCGCCGCGGAAAGCGGAAAACCGCTGCGGTCGACCCGCACGATGTGCTCCGCCTGCCCGCCGCCTTCGGTGAACACTACGAACACGGCTCCTTCGGGGGCAAAGTGCATCGGGATATGCGTGTATCCGTCCTTCTCGTAATAATAGGCCACCGGGCTGATCCTGCCCGTGAGCGGATCCCAGAACTCGGGAGTCCGCCCCGTAACCCTGAAGCGGCATTCGACATCCTCGAAGCGGTCGTAAGCGACGGGCGTGTAACGGTAGTAATAGTCGTCTATGCCGTTCAGGGCGAAACGATTTGCCACGAAATAGATATCCTGCCGATCCGTGGCGCGGTGGATATAGTCGAGCTTCGTCGCCGAGTTATCGGAGACATACGAGAAATCGGGTGGTGCCGAAAGCGACCTGAGCACATGGCTCAACTTCTGCCCGCGGATGACGCGCCCTTTGCCGTAGAGGTTCTCGGTGCGGTTGACGCCGTCCAGCCAGCTGCCCGCATTGCACCGCCACATACGGTTCACAATGTCGTTCAGTTCCCTGTCCCCATCCGGATAGCGGGACAAGCCCGTCGTCCGCCGGGGCGGCTCGCCGACGAGCACCATGCCGTCCAGCACCAGGCGCTCGATCCTGCGCATCACGTCGAGGTCGATCTGTTCGAGGCGGGGCAGCACCAGCACCCGGTACGACATGCCGTCGGGCAGCACGAGGCGCCCGTCCTCGACCGAAAGGCGGTTCAGGATCACGTCCTTCGAACATTTGTCCCAGTCGTAACCGGGGCCCAGGTCGGTCACCTCCTCTTTCAGGAAGACCATGTTGGGGACGTCATCGCCGTTGTAATAGAGCGCATCGGCGACGAACAACCCTTGTTGGAGCAAGTACGAACAGCGGCCGATATACCCCACGAAATCCCCGGCCTGCTCCCACCACGTCACGTTGGGGTTGAGATGCGTACCGGCGAAATACTCGATGCCGGGCTTGCCGTACTCCCCGGGCGAAGTAGTGAAGGTGTGCCATACCAGGCGGTTGACGCCCGAACAGAATATCCGGTCGATCAGTCCTTTCAGGTCACGGGGCGACCGTTCCCAGTGCGGGCCGATGCTGGTCGGGCCTTCGGCTTCGACGAACCGCTTGCCGTTGGTATGCGCCGCACAGGCGCTTTGCCGCACCGACAGGCGCGCCTGCTCGGAGGCGACGTGCGAAGTGGAGCGCGCCCAGTATTCACCGTGGGGAATATCGCATGCGCCCATGACCTCCAGAGCATCGACCGGTGTGTAACAGGGCCCCCCGGCCTCGGGGTCTATCAGCATGCCGTTCGCGTTGGCGAACTCCCGGAAAGGCTTATAGTGGTAGTTGAGGATGCAGTCGCTGACCGTCCGGCGGATGTCCTGCAGAAAACGGTTCGACACCTCGGGGCTGTCGACGACACGGCCGGTCATCACCGGCAGGTAGGCCCAGAGATCGTAGCCCCGGAATTTCCGGAACTCTTCGGGAAAACGGTTCGTCCAGTTGACGAGCCCCATTTCCCAGCTGTCGGTCAGCAGGAACTTAACGCTGTTCCCCTCTTCCCGCGCAGTCCCGACCAGCGGTTGCAGCACATGCTCGCGGAACGCATCGAAGGCGTCGGGATTCAGGTGGTCGAGCGACAAGCCCGCCCATCCGTCGCTCGAAGTCGAGGTATGGGCTCCGGTGCATGTCCAGCCGTAGCGGATCACCGTCCACTCCCCTGCCGGGGCGTCCCATTCGAGCGTCTTGCCGTCGTAAAGCGCCGTCAGGTCGAGTATCTCCTCCCGGGGGAGGGGCTCGGCACCGGAATCGTAATAAAAGTCGGCGCTCAATCTTTCGAGCGGAAACATCTCCTGGAAACCCAGTCCGCTGAAAAACGCCTTGGCCGACCAGTTCGGGATGGCCTCATCGCGCATCGGAGTGCCCTCCGGAGCCTTTTTCACGGCCTGCACACGGACATCCTCATACATATACCATGTCGGCGGCTGCGGCAGTTCCAATTCGACCCGGCGTCCTCCGGCGACGTCGGTTTCCGACCAGGTCAGTTTTTTCAAGGCCAGTTCGGGCGTGATATACGGCCCGCCGGGATTCCAGCCGCTGGTCACGTTGACGGCGAGGGCGATCCCCAGCCGGTCGGCCTCGCGCACCGCATGGCGGTAAAGCGCCATCCAGCCGGGCGAGAGGAACACGTTGCCCGGCCCGGGCTTTCCGGTCACCTGGTTGAATCCCCCGGCGTCGATCAGCGAGGCCGACCCGTAGCCTTTGGCCTTCATCTCTTCGAGGTCGCGGGTGATCGACGCCTCGGTGGCGACCCCGTTGAGCCACCACCAGTAACACGACATCCCGGCCTCGCCGGGAGGCGAAGCGAATTTTTCGGCCAGTTCCCCGGGCGAAACCTTCGTTACGGGCGCCAGGCTGAAATCGGCCTGCGCCGCGGCACGCTGCCCGGCAATCAGGGAGAGGAAAAAAACAATCGGTAAAAAACGCATATCATCGGTAATTTCAGGTTATGGCTCATCCGTCTGTCAGAGGGCCTTGTGCAACCCCTCGTGTTTGACCACCCATCCTTTCGAGGGAAATCCGGGGGCATTGCCCGACGGCGCACCGTCCCAGCCGGCAGCCATCATCGCCACGGCATAGAGCAGCCCGCCGTTGCCCGGAAAATAGGGGAACGGCGCACGTCCGCCGCCGACCAGCCCGCAGGCATCGAAGTCGAAGGCCGGGTAATCCAACAGGTAATCGACCGCCATTTCGGGTTTCCCGAGCCGGGCGGCGCACATGGCGAGCATGGGGAAATCCCAGCCCCAGGTCTCGTGCAGCTTCCATTCGCGGTGCACCTTCATCAGCGTCCGCTCCATCGTGGGGATATCCACCCCGTCACCGGGCAGCATACCGTAGGCGCCGATAAGCGCCGGGTGCTCCCAGTTGTAGCGCGTCCACATCCCGTCGATATTCTCCCACGAAACGTATACGCCCTGCTGCACGGGAAGCGGCGACAATTTATCGCAGACCCGTCCGTACTCCGCCTTTGCCGGC
>OGPD01002362.1_pt1 | contig 11799 bp, 10 predicted proteins | sample 1552861 | NCBI WGS metagenome assembly OGPD01 (sample SAMEA2580280, study PRJEB22360) | human gut metagenome | biome: human gut; feature: human-associated habitat; material: faeces | place: Denmark | collected 2008/2010
CGCGCGGACAGCCGCGGGGACGGGTGCCGACGTGACGATCTGCGACATTTCGTTGCAGCGCCTCACCTACCTGGCCGACGTGATGCCCAAGAACGTCAAGACCCTCATGTCTTCGGAATACAACATCCGCGAAGAGCTTAAACATGCCGACCTGGTGATCGGCTCGGTGCTGATCCCCGGTGCCAAGGCTCCGAAGCTCGTCACACGCGACATGCTCCGGGAGATGGAGCCCGGCTCGGTGATGGTCGACGTGGCCATCGACCAGGGCGGCTGCTTCGAAACCTCGCGTCCCACGACGCACGAAGACCCCGTCTACTATGTCGACGGCATCCTGCACTACTGCGTGGCCAACATTCCCGGCGCCGTGCCTTATTCCTCGACGCTTGCGCTCACCAACGCTACGCTTCCCTATGTCGTTCAGCTCGCCGACAAGGGCTGGCGCCGTGCCTGCAAGGAAAACCGCGAACTGGAACTGGGGCTCAACATCGTGCAGGGCAAAGTGGTCTACCGGCCCGTTGCCGAAGCCTGGGGGATTCCCTGCGAGCCGCTGGCGCTGTAACGTCCCGGCCTTGGATCATGAAGCGGAGCGACAAAACGATCGCTCCGCTTTTTATTTTGAAATCTTGATTTTTTATCGTATATTAGACAACACCATCCATAACCCGCCCGCCTATGATTATATCCTTTGTTCTCTGATTGTTGCGTCCGTTATCCGGTTCTCTGCTTGAATTAGTTAACCTTGAAATCTCGTCTCCGAATGCAAAAAAGTTGCCGTTACTTTTTAGTGTGTGTCATTGCTGCCGGATTGTTCGCTTGCGTACGGGAACCGCACGAGGCTTCTTCCGGTTCCTCCCCGCAACGTTCATCCAGACTTTCTGTCGATGAAGCCCGGGCTTTCTTCGAAAAAAACCTGTCGTCGGATGTCACCCGTGCGTCGGATGCCGTGCCGACGGGCCCTTTTGTCGTGGAAAATGTGCTTCCCGACTGGGAGGGTGCCGAACAGTCGTCGAACAAGCGTATCGCCTGTGTCGACGTTCCTGCGCAGACCGGAAGCGAATTCCTGATTAAACGCCGCCGCACCGACGGGACGTTTTACGGGGTGCGCGCCTACGGTAAACTCCTTGTCGTGAAATCCATGCAGACGGATTCCCTCTCGACTTATATGCGTTATCTCGTTCCCGACGAGATTTATGCGACGTTCTATGACGGCGATCTGAGCAACCTGTTTGCCAATTGCGAGGATCGCGGCGATTACTGCGGATTGGAGCTGTATACCACCCTTGACGGCGCCGTTGTGGCTGCCGCCCGCTATTATGAGGGCACACTGCTCGCATCCGTTTTTATCTGCGATACCCGGATGTCCGAATTCGAACGCTCCTGGCGGCTGCGGAATCTGTTGGCGGGCGTCTATATCAACCGGCGGATCGTCGGCCCGACCCGTATGACGGACGATTGGGATTTTGGCGGTAAAACCTGTTTCTACGACTCCCGGGGAACGCTGTATTACGTCGATTATATCGACGGAGTCGGATATGCCACCGTCGATGTCGATGGTACGCGCGGCCCGTGTATCGATGGTATCGAGGATGTAAATCATTTGGGGGGCGGTTTTCCCGGCGGTGGAAATAATGATGCCGGCAACTCCGGTAATGCTGGAGGAACCGGAGAAGCTGGAGATACTGAGGGCGGTTCCGGAGGGACAGGTGGGACTATCAATGGCAATACCGCCACTTCGGGGAATTCGGGTTCGGATATTCCGGTGGGAGGAGACGACGAACAGAATATCGGTGGTACTGATCTGCTGCCGGGATTGGTCAATCCGTTGCCAGATCAGGAACCACTCCTCGATTTGCGCTGTCCTGTCTGCGGGAAACATCCGTGTATCTGCATTAAGGAGGTCGATTGTGAAAACCTGGCGCCCCTGGCGGGTGATAATTCTGTTGCGACGAGTTCTTTGTATAACGAAGTTACGGGACTTGCGCAATTTTCCGAATTCCTGAATGCCGTAGCCGGCAGTTCCGTCGAACACGGCACTACCGGGTACCACGATGCAGACGGGGCCCTGCAACTGATGATGCCGTATACGGATGGTCAAACGAATAGTGTGCAGGTCGCCTGGAACCCAGATGCATCCAATGTGGTGTTTATTCACAACCACCCGCGGGGCACAGCTTGTTCTTCGACGGATGTAGTCAAACTGATTGAGTTTCGTGAAAAGTATGACAGTTCTTTGCGGAGCGTATATGTTGTAACTGCAATAAATATATATGTATTGTATGTTTATGATGAAACAAGGGCCCATAATTTTTATAATTCGGGGGCGTTTTTAGGGTTCATGCGGCTTTATCAGGATGCGGAAAAGTGTTTGCTGGATCAGGGATATGATTATTACAACGCCAGACTTTATGCCATTGCATATTTATTGGAAAAACACAATACGGGTATTGCCATACTTTCCCAGTCCGGGACAGACTCCTATTTTCATCAGCATAAAACCGTTGCGGGGAAAGAAATTACATCGCTTCCGGTACAAGTAATAACCTATAAATGTAAATAATTATGAAAAAGATTTTATTGTTATCGTTGATGCTTATTTCGGGCACATGTGTCTATTCTCAGAATCCCTATCCGCAGGAATATGACGGTTACCGTTCTTGGTCTACGTTCAATCAGGACACGGTTCGCTACCTGCAATATAATTGGGGCCTTAAAGTTGTCGGTGTATATAACGATGTTCCGCTATCCGATTTTTTCGATGTATTTGAACTGCCAATTTGTGATGTCGAAATTCGTTGCACCACTCCTGGCGGAAGGGCCGAGGTCGGATATATTCAATTTTGGCTGCGACCGTATGAAAAAGCATATAAGGAATGGAAGGAATCCGGAGAGTATTCAAGTAAATATAATATCATAGTATATAGTATTCTACCGAAAATCGACAAATATTCGATGCTTTACGAAGACTTGCAGCCCTATATTCCGTCACTGAAAAGGGACGGAATTACGATCGTTCCTTGGAAGGATAGTTATAAAGAGGTGCTCGGATCTTTTATTGCTTCTGGTATACGGTATCTTTATGGTGTTTAATATGCGGTGGTTTATATTGTTTTCGTCGATAATCTTTTCGGTACATGTTGCTTTTGGGCAGAACGCTTTCCCCAAGTACGAAGGTTACAAGTCTCTGTCTTCGTTCAGTCAGGACACGGTTCGCTACTTGCAGTATAATTGGGGAATTAAAACGGGTGGTCTTAAAACCACCCGCTTTTTTCGTATATTTGGGCGATGATCCGGAAATTGCTGCTCATACTCCGCTTTTATTATTCGGCCATGTTCTTTTTTTGCATGGCTGTGAGTATCGGGTTCGCATGGGTGGTCTCCAACCACGGCCCGACAATCATCCCGTGGTGCCTGTTGGGCAAGGCGGCGGTCTATCCGCTTTATCTCTATGTCTGGATCGTCCAGCGTTACGGTGACGAGTTTTTCTACTACCGTAACCTCGGCGTGCGGCGCCGCGAACTGCTGGGCGTGAGTTGCGGCGTGGACTTTATCCTGTGTTATGTGTTATTGAAACTGACGGCCGCCTTCCTTTATGAACCCCTCTGAGAAACATATCCTCGAGATCGACTCCGTGGAGTTGTCGTTCGGTGACCGGCGCATCCTTTCGGGAGTGTACCTCGCCGTCGAAACGGGCGGTGTTACGGCGGTGCTCGGCCGTAACGGGTGCGGCAAGAGCTGCCTGATGAAGATACTGTGCGGTTCGCTGCGGGCGGATTTCCGGTCGATGCGCATCGACGGGGTATGGCATGACCGTTTCCGGGCCGACGAGGTGCGTTACCTCGCGCAGCAGGGTTTTATCCCGGGCTGGCTGACCGTCGACCGGGTGTTGCGCGATTTCGGGTTGCCGTGGGACGACCTGCTGGCATGGTTCCCGTTGTTCGGCAAACTGCGCGGTACGAAGATCCGCGCCCTGTCGGGCGGTGAGCGGCGTATTCTGGAATCCTACCTGATCCTGCGCAGTCCGACGCAATTCGTCATGCTCGACGAACCTTTTTCGCAGGTTGCCCCGCTGCATGTGTCGACGCTCAAGGCGCTGATCCGGCAGGAAAAATCTTCGAAAGGCATTCTCCTGACCGACCATATGCACCGCCATGTGACGGATATCGCCGACCGCCTCTACGTGCTGGCAGACGGCCAGACCCACCTTGTCCGCGGCGGGGAGGATCTGGTGCGCTACGGATACCTCGCACACTTGTAATGTTTTTCCGGGAACTTATCCCGTGATCCATTTTTTGAACTCCGCAGCCCGGTTCTTGCTTAGGAATACGGGCTCGGGCGTCTCGGTATCCATCGAAACCAGCAGGCGGCTGTTCGACCATACGACGATGCTTGTGATGTGCTCCCTGGCGACGACGTATTGTTTGTTGACCCGGCAGAATGCCCGGGGATCCATGTCGTCGCAGATGCTCTCCAGCGTCCTGTTGTAGGCATAGTTGCTGCCATCGGCGAGGTATACCCTCGACGTCTCCTTGGTCGAATAGAAAAAGGCGATTTTCTCCGTCGGGATCGGCAGCAGTTTGTCCTTGTAGGCCACCAGGATGTTCCTGCGGGAATTCGTCCGCTGGCAGGAAATCATTTCATACAACTTCTCGATATCCGGGAGTACCTGCGGCCGGCTGAGCTTCCGGTATTTTTCCAGTGCGCGTTTCACCTCGTCGATGGCGAGCGGTTTGAGCAGATAGTCCACGGCGTTGACCCTGAAGGCATGGATGGCGTACTCGTCGTAGGCGGTCGTGAAGATCACGGGCGCCTCGACGGCCGTCCGCTTGAATATCTCGAAAGCCGAACCGTCGGACAGATGGATATCCATGAAAATCAGATCCGGGGCGGGGTTCTTTTCCAGCCATGCGACGCTTTGCATGACACTCTCCGTCGTGCCCGCTATCCGGATGTCCGGGGCCGATTCCGCGAGGATGCTCCTCAGGTCGTCGAGGGCCCCCATTTCGTCTTCTATGATCAGTACCCTCATCTCGTATGCTTTATATTCATCTTGACCATCGGCAGGGAGACCCGGGATACTCCGTCCCCCCCCCCCCTCGGCTTTCTCGATGCGTATTTCCTTACCCAGCAGCAGCCTGTACCTGTTGCTCAGGTTGGTCAGCCCTATGCCGTTCGATTCGGGCGGCGTGAGCTTCGGATAGACCGGGTTGGCGATCACCAGTTCATTGTTATCGTTGAACGAGATCGTGATCCGCATGTGGTGTTCGCTGTCGATGATATTGTGTTTAACGATATTTTCGAACAGCGGCAGCAGTGAGAGGCTGGGCATGCGCATGTTCAGCGCCTGCTGCGGGATGTCGACGTCGCAGGTGTAGCTTTTGGCGAAGCGCACGTCCATCAGTTGCTTGTACGAATTTATGAAATTCAACTCCTCGCCCAGGGTCGTCAGCGACGATTCCTTGAAGCGGATGATGTACCGGAATATCCCCGACAGGTTGCCGATGTATTCGAGGCTTTCCTGTTTCTTGTCGCCGCGTACGAGCGACGAGAGGTTGCTCAGTGCATTGAAAAAGAAATGGGGGCTTATCTGGTTCGCAATAGCGTTGTACTGGCTGCTGAGATTCTCGATCCTGAGCATCTCGATTTCCTTTTCATGCCGGTGCTCCTTGTTGATCATCAGCACGATGCTGCCGATCAGCAGACATATCGTATACGTGATGATCAGATACCCGACTTCGTCGTAGCCCAGCGTGAGCCACGGTTTTTCGGACTGCAGCGTGATGACCAGCATGGCCGTGAGGATGACTCCCGCGATGACGAGTGTGCCCATCAGGCACCGTACCAGGAAGGGGAACCGCCTGCTCAGGAATATTTCCAGCAGCAGGATGGTCGCCAGCCACAGGACGCAGAACCAGACGACCGATACGGTCGCCCGTTTCGACCACCAGGTGACCGTTACCAGCGTATTCCAGTATTGGCTCAGTTGGATCAGGAAAGCCGTCATCGGGACGGCCCACCGTGAACGCACAGCCTGTTCGAGATAGCCCATGTGTTTTCGTATGTATGAAGAAGGGGTGACGTTGCAGGCAAAAATAGTAAAAAAATGTCACATTCTGTCATTCCCTTTTATCGCCTTGTTTTTCCCGATTATCGGCCTTGTTCGCCTTTTTGGCGTGGTATGAGAACTTTATGGACGATTCGTAGCGATATTTACAAAAACCGATTCGTTCGTTCATACAGCCTTTTCTGGCAATCTTTTTCGGGCTGTATGGACTTTGAATCAGTAGGTTAATGAACTTTTGCAGCAAATTTTTCTAAACATTTTCAGCTATGAAGAAAAAACTACTTTTCTCAGCTTTTTTTGTCCTCGGGGCCGCTTTTGCAGGTTGCTCGGATGACGAAAAACCCGTGGATCCCGTTGCTTTGGCCGCACCCGTCCTGGCGGAAGACGCCGTAACGCAGGTATCGGTCGCCGTGACCTGGGATGCCGTGGAGAACGCCGCGTCCTACGCCTGTACGCTCGACGGCGTCGCAGGGACGATCGTGACGCAACCGTCGGTGCGCTTCGACGGACTGGAGCCCGGTCGCAGTTATACCGTCGAAGTAAAGGCCGTCGCGGGGCAGGAGCAGTACCTGGATTCGGAGTGCGCACGAATCACCCTGACGACCCTGCCGGCCACACAGCTGGCGGCCCCTGTCCTCTCGGCGGGCGACGCCACGGAGAATTCTGCGACAGTCGTGTGGGAAGCCGTTCCCGATGCGGCATCCTATGTATATACGGTCGATGGCGGTGAGGAGCTGACCGTTACGGGGTTGTCTGCAGTCGTGACCGGGCTGGAATCCGGTATGCCGGCTACCGTGCGTGTGAAAGCCGTTTCCGGACAGGTGCAGTTCCTCGATTCCGAATTCGCCGAGCTGACGGTCGCTGCTGCCCTGGAACAGAACCCCTTTACGCTTTCGGTTGCCCAGGCCGGGATGAACAGCATTTCCGGATCCGTATCTCCCAAAAGCAAGACGCGAACCTACTACTGCGGTTATGCCCTGAAGTCCGACTTCGACAAATACGCTTCGACGGAGGAATTTATCGGGTCGGTGCGCCGCAAGCTCAGCGCTTCGGCCCTGATCGCGGGCGTCAGCTTCGAGGAGTATCTTGCCGCCCAACTCGTACAGGGTGACCACCCCTTCGAATTTACCGGGCTGAAACCCGAAACCGACTATGTCGTCTATGCAGTAGGGTGGTACGCCCCGGGCGACCTGCTCACGACCGTCCTCGTGTCGGCGCCCGCCACGACCCTTCCCGATGCGTCGGGCGAAGTGACGGTAACGTTCGAGAATGTCGCGTCCGACGGGTTTGATGTCGTCTGTACGCCCGATGCCGCCATCGAGAAATATTACGTCCATGTCACAAAGACCTCTTCGTTGGCTATGGAGGTATTGATGGCCGGGGGACTGGAGGCGTTCAAGAAGGAGGTGATGCCCGCCAAGGGCGAGTATACCGGGCCGCAGACCATCCGTAAGACCGGGCTGGCAGCCGGAACCTCCTATTCGGTCTGTGTGTTGGGGATCAGCAAGAGCGGCTCCGATTTCTGGATCGAGAAGACACAGAAGACCGAAAAGGCCGAATAAAAGATCACGTAAGAATTTCATAACCGATAAATACGAACAACAATGAAAAAGATCAGCAGAATTTTAATGTGTGCTTCCCTGTTGCTGGGTTTTGCCGCTTGCAGCGATTCCGATTCCGGTGACGACGGGGATAACAACGGGACGCAGCTCGCCGCACCCGTCCTCGCTCAGAGTTCGGTCGAGGAGACCGCTTTCTCCGTGACCTGGCAGGCCGTCGAGCATGCAAATGTATATGCTTATTCGCTCAATGGCGGCACTGAAGCGACCACGTCCGAAACTTCCGCCCGTTTCAGCGGCCTGAATCCGGGTACGGAATATACGGTCACCGTCAAGGCGCTCTCCACCGACCCGAAGTACACCGCATCCGATGCAGCCCAGATCAAGGTGACCACGCTCGCAGAGGATACTTCCGGAATGATCCAGTCGGCCGAGTTCGACGCCCTCGTCGGTGAGTGGGTCGGCAAGCAGAGCGTCAAATACGCTACGGGATTTGATCCTGCTACGGGCGGGTTTTTCTTCACGACCGAGGAGTGGACGTTCGATGTCGAAATCATGGCACAGGTCGGCTCGCGGAAATACCGCAAGGAAAACTATCTCGTCTGCCTTGGCCTCGGGGACTTCGAGAAAGAGGGCAGTGCCCGAACCTACGAACAGCTGATCGAAGAGGGCTTTTCCGTAGCCCGTGCGCTCGAAGGCTTCGGCCCCAAGTGGTTCCTCAAACTCCTGGAGGACGGTTCGATCGTTGTCGAAGCTACAACCAAGTTCAATGTCCTGAGCTGGTTCACTACCGATGAACTCGGCCCGGTTTACCTGCTCGGCGGTGCCGATGACAAGAGCTTCTCCGATTGCGAATGCGAGCTTCCCGTCACGGTCGCCGGCGACGAACTGCGTGTGGGGTCGACCGTGATCTCCGGAAAAACCTGGACGCCGTCGCTGTTCCAGTGGCATCCCAAGCAGGGGGCCTATGCACGTTACTACCTCGGTGTGTCCGACATCGTGCTGACGCGTAAGAAATAAGCCTCCACCCGGCTACTTCAAGGCCCGTGTCCCCGACACGGGCTTTTTTGATGCCCGGGCATTTCCAAATAAATCCGGCATCGCCCCGGCTTGCACTATCTTTAACCCTGTTTTAGACAGGCGGCGCCTCGGCAAAATGCAAGTAAACTTGCTTTTGCTCTCGGCTTGCACTATCTTTAACCTTGTTTTAGACAGGCGGCGCTTCGGCAAAATGCAAGTAAACTTGCTTTTGCTCTCGGCTTGCACTATCTTTGCAACCTAAATAATCAAGGTATGGCAGGTTCGAACTTTGTAGATTACGTGAAAATATTTGCCCGTTCGGGACACGGAGGGGCCGGCTCGGCGCATTTCCGCCGTGAAAAATTCGTGGCTTTCGGCGGCCCCCCCGGGCGGGCCCGGGGGCGGGTCCTCGGCGCCAGCCAGTACTGGACGCTTATCCACCTCAAATACCAGCGCCACCAGTTCGCCGAGGACGGGCAGTGCGGCTCGGGAGCCCGCTCGTCGGGCCGGGACGCCCGGGACATCGTCATCCCCGTGCCGCTGGGCACGGTCGCCCGGCGTGTGGTCGAACAGGAGGACGGCACCACGCTCACCGAAGATGTCGGCGAGGTGACGGCCGACGGCGAACAGCTCGTACTGCTCAAAGGCGGCCGGGGCGGCCTCGGAAACTGGCATTTCAAGAGCGCCACGAACCAGACGCCGCGCTATGCGCAGCCGGGCGAGGAGGGCGACGAAGGCACCTTCATCCTCGAACTGAAGGTCTTGGCCGACGTCGGGCTGGTCGGGTTCCCCAATGCGGGCAAGAGCACCTTGCTCTCGGTGGTCTCGGCTGCCAAACCCAAGATCGCCAACTATGCTTTCACCACGCTCGAACCCAACCTGGGCATCGTCGAGGTGCGTGACCACAAGTCGTTCGTCATGGCCGACATTCCGGGTATCATCGAGGGGGCGCACGAGGGCCGCGGCCTGGGCACGCGCTTCCTGCGCCACATCGAGCGCAACTCGGTGCTGCTGTTCATGATCCCGGCCGACAGCGACGACCTCAAACGCGATTACGCGGTTCTGCTGGGCGAGCTTACGCAGTACAACCCCGAACTGCTCGACAAACAGCGGCTGCTGGCCATCACCAAATGCGATATGCTGGACGACGAACTGATCGAAGAGATGAAATCCCACCTGCCCGAAGGCGTCCCGTCGGTGTTTATCTCGTCGGTTTCGGGGCTGAATATCCCCCGCTTGAAGGACATGCTGTGGGACGCGCTGCAACCGTAGCGAAATCCACCTCGCGGTTGGCGATGCGGAGCGTGTATTTTCCGTTGAAATAGTCGATTATCCCATATACGGAGCCTGTGCCCTGCGGTACGGGCTCCGTTGCATAGGTGCATGTGCCCGCCGTGCGGACGGTGAATTCCCGTCCCGAGGCATCCGCTATCTGCCGCTCCGTCGTCGCGGGGCGTCCGGTCTCGGGATCGGGGTCGCACCAGTTGCCCTGCTGCACGAACCGCACTCCTTCGAAATGCACGTAGGTGTCGGTATGCCGCATGTCTACCTCCCCGAACGTGAGCGTCCGAGGTCGTAGGGGCCTGGTTTCCGCCTGCTTCTGCCGCAGGTACAGCGCCGCCTCCGCCGGAGGTATCCTCCCCGGCCCGGCATATTCGCCCGTGGGGCGCGTGCCAAGCATTACCTTGCCGCCGTAGTCGCACAGGAACAGCCCGTTGCAATGGATCGTGACCGCCGTGCCGACCGGGTAGTCGACGTAGAGTTCCGTGGCGTCCACGGCTATCGAAATTCCGCCGCTCGTGTCTTCGACGACCAGTGTTTTGTAGAATTCTCCGTAGAGGTCGTTGCCCGTCACCACGCCTTCGACCGTGATGTCCTCCGTGACGGCGGCCTGCTCTCCCGTGCACCGCGATTTGAGCGCAGCGATCGTGGCCGTCCCCGCCGGTGGATCGTCGTCGAATTCCAGCCCCGATGCCTTGTCGCACCCGGCGAGGACAGCCAACGCCAGCACGACGGACACGGCCGTCCGGAGTGCCGTGCGGGATATCGCCGGGAGCCGGTTAACGGGTACAATCGTTTTCATCGCGCAGTTTGAGGATGTAACGCCCTTCCCCGGTGGCGTCGTATTGCAGGATTCCCGTGAGCGTACAGCGGCCGACGGGCACCTCGTCGTCCGCAAACCGGGCGTAGCTGCGCACATAAGTGTAGACCGCCGCGCCTGTGTCGTCCGTGAAACGCTTGTATCCGGCCCATGTCCCGGGCGTAAGGTCTTCGGGAGTGTAGCCCAGAGCCCCGATCCGCACCAGCGTGCCGCATCGCTCCGGCGTCAGTTCGCCGGGCGACAGCAGGGTAGGGGCTATGGGTTCCAGCGCCTCCCCGTTGCGGGTCACCGCTGCGTCCAGCGCCGCTTTCGACCCTATGTAATCGGTCGCGAAACCGCTTCCTGCGGCGGGCATCCGCCCGGCCTGCAATACCCCGTGGCTTTCGCCCAGCGCCAGGCCCCTGAGCCTGAGCGTGACATGGCAGCCCTCCGGGAAATCGTTGTGCAGGTGGTCTATGCCCGCCATGACTTCGATCCCCGCTCCGTCCTCTTCGATGCAGAACGTGCGGTAGAAATTCTCGTCGTAATCGCTGGTGGTCACGCGCCCCGACACCACGATGTCCCCCGTGACGGGGAAGGTCGTCCCGGCGAATTTCTCACGCAGCTGCCGGATGGTCGCCGTGACGGGCTCGGGCGTGGCGTCGTCGCCGCGCTCCCCGAACCGGGAGTCGTAGCACCCGGTCAGCAGGAGCGCGGCGACGGCGCCGAAAAAAGGTATGGGACGGAAGTGAAACATATTTTTACGCAATGCGGTGATTCATACGGACCCCGGCCGGTTTGCCGTTAAGCCCTTCCCCGGGAGAGGGGCGGACCGGTGAACGACGCCGGAGGCGGCGATAACGACCGGACCGAAGCGGGATGCGGCGTGTCGCGCGGAAGCGTATCCAGCAATGTTATTGTTCGATACGCGAATCTTTCAGTCCCAGGAAGTAGAGGATGCCGTCCAGCCCGATGGTCGAGATCGACTGTCGGGCCGTGGCCTTTACCTTGGGTTTGGCGTGGAAGGCGATGCCCAGGCCCGCGAGGTTGAGCATCGGCAGGGGGGGGGGTGGGTTACA
>OGPD01002368.1_pt1 | contig 11769 bp, 10 predicted proteins | sample 1552861 | NCBI WGS metagenome assembly OGPD01 (sample SAMEA2580280, study PRJEB22360) | human gut metagenome | biome: human gut; feature: human-associated habitat; material: faeces | place: Denmark | collected 2008/2010
CTGGGGCGGCGCTCGCCGACCGTGAGCGGCGTGTGCAGCGTCATCCAGTAGATGAGGTTTGAGAGCTGGCAGAGCCCGCCGCCCGTCGCGGCCAGATACCCGCCGTTGCGCAGGATCATGCCGGGCAGATACCCCTTCCCCGCCGTCGGCTTTCCGATGAGATACCAGTAGCTCATCGTTTCACCGGGGCGCAGCAAAAGCCCGTCGAGCCGCGCACAGGCGAGGCGGAGATTCGTCACCTTGTTGCGCTGGAGCTGCATGTCGACGTCCCTGAGCTTTCGCATGAGCGGCGTATGGTGGGAAAACGCCTGATATGCTAAATCTTCCCCGCTGCGCTCGCGCGCAAAATGCTTCCGCATCGAAAGCCATCTGAGTTTTCGCTGCGCGCTAAAATACGCGCCGCCGAGCTTCAGCCGCAAATTAGAGCGTTTTTTCGGTTCGCGGACGGTCATATGCTTCCCTCCCCTGTTTTTCTGCTTTTATAGACGCAAAACGGCGGGAAAAAGTTCCAACATTTTCTTATTTCAGGCTCATCACGTAGATTTGACACGGGTTCCACTCGTCCCAGAGCGTCGGGAATACCTCAAACTCGCCAAAACCGAGGGCGAGATAGAAGCGGTTCGTCGCGTCGTACTCAGGGTACTTCCCCATCTGCACGGTCTTGACCTGCAAAAACGAGTAGCCAAGCTCCTTCGCCCGCTGCTTCGCTGCGGCAAAGAGCATCTTGCCGACGCCGCGGCGATGGTATTCTTTCAGCACGCCCATGACATAGAGTTCCGCCGTATCCCTCCCCGTTTCGGCAAGGTAAAGGAAGCCGGCGGCGTTCTCGCCGTCGAACGCGGCGAAAAACGGCTGCTTAACACTCTTTTCGATGTATTCCTCGCGCGCCTCTGGAATGCCAAACCAGTCGGGCAGTGCTTCTAAAATCAAGCGCGTAATGCGCCGCTTGTCATCGGAAGTCGTAATTTCTCTGATCTCCATAGTTCTCTCCATTTTAAATATTCAGTCTGCAAAAAAAGCGGTATGGCATTGCCATACCGCTTTTTGATGTACGTTACCGCTGGCCCTTGTCGTAGGGGATGCCCTCGGCCTTGGGGGCGCGGGAGCTCTTGGACGTGAACGCCAGCACGAGCAGCGTGACGATGTAGGGCAGCATGCGGTAGAGATGGGCGCTGATGCCGATCTCCGCCAACATGAAGACGCCGTCGCCGTTGATGTCGATGCTCGCGTAGCTCGCCGCGATGCACTTGAAGAGGCCGAACAGCAGCGAGGAGGCCGCGATATTCACGGGCTTCCAGTTGCCGAAGATCATAACGGCCAGTGCGAGGAAGCCGAAGCCCGCAACGTCGCCGTTCGAGGCGCAGTTTGCCGTTGTCAGCGCATAGACGAAGCCGCCCATGCCCGCGAGCGCGCCGGAAATGGTCGTGCCCGCGTAGCGCATCTTGTAGACGTTGATGCCCAGCGAATCCGCCGCCTGGGGATTTTCGCCGCAGGCGCGCAGGCGCAGGCCGAAGCGCGTCTTATAGAGCAGGATCGACAGGATGATGAAAAGCAGGATGCAGACGTAGGTCGCAAGGTAGACCTTGTTGACGAACGTCTCGCCGAAAAAGCCGAGGTCGGTGTTCTTGTCGATGCCGAGCGTAGACTTTTTGATCATGAACCAGCTCGCCGCGTCGCCCGTGAGCATCTGCAGCGTATTCTGGTTGGCGATGATGCGGATGAAGAACAGCACGAGTGCGGGGGCCATCAGGTTCAGCGCCGTGCCGCCGATGGTCTGGTCGGCACGCAGGTTGATAGAAGCAAAGCTCAGAAGCAGCGAGAACAGCGCGCCGAAGGCCGCCGCGACCAGCATCGTGAGAAGCTCCACGCCCTGAAGTGCGACCCAGTTGCCGCTCTGCTTGAGGGAGAGGATGGCGTCGCTCGTCTGCAAAATGCGCACGAACCAGACGCCGATGAATGCGCCGAAGACCATGATACCTTCGAGCGCCAGGTTGATGATACCGCTGCGCTCGGCGAACACGCCCGCAAGCGCCACGATCATCAGAGGGACGGCATAAATGAGCGTCTGCTGAATGAGGAATGTCATTTCGCGTCGCCTCCTTTCTCCGTTTCCGCTTGTGCACCGGCTGGTGCGGAAGCTGCCGCCATCCCCCGTCTTCCTTTTTCTCGCGGAGCTTGCCGATCCACATCTTGATGACCAGCGAGAAGGCGCTGAGATACACGATGACGGCGATGATGACGTTCGTGATGTACTCGTTATAGGCCGTCAGGTTCGTCAGCTGCAGGCCCGAGATATCGAGCATCGACATGAACAGCGCCGTGAAGATGATGCCGATGGGGTTACAGGAGGCGAGCATCGCAACAGGGATGCCGTTGAAGCCGATGGCAGGGAGCGACTGGTACGTGGACCAGAAGAACTCTGTGTTGCCGGAGAGATAGTAGAGCGAAGCGCCCGCCGCGCTCAGTCCGCCCGCGATCGCCATGGAGATGACGATGTTACGCTTGTCGGCGATACCGGCGTAGCGCGCGGCATGACGGTTGGAGCCGCAGGCTTTGAGCTGATAGCCGAACGTCGTCTTGGACATCATCACGTAAACGGCGACTGCAAAGACGATGGCGATGAGGATGCCGCCGTTGACCTGGGAGTTCGGGAAGAGCTTGTCAAGGCCCATCTTCGCGGTGGCAACGCCGTTGTAGGTCGTCTTGTAGATGTAGCCGGTCTTGGTGGACTCGGTGACGTTCTTAAAGTTGCTGATATCAAAGAGCCACGTGACGAGGTTCGCCGCGATCCAGTTCGTCATGATGCAGGCGAGCACCTCGTTGATGTTGAGCAGGGCCTTGAAAAGGCCGGGGATCGCGCCCCAGATCGCGCCCGCGAGCGTGCCGCCGAGAAAGGCGAGCAGCCAGATGAGCGTGGTGGACATCGTCTCAGACGGAAGACCGAGGGCGATGGAGAGCGACACGAGCGTACCGATGAGGTACTGGCCCGGCGCGCCGATGTTGAAAAGGCCTGTTTTATACGCCATGCCGACGGAAAGGCCCGTCATGATGAGCGGCGCGGCACGGAAGAGCATGTTGCCGATATTCGTCGGGTTGAAGCCCCACGTCAGCGTGCCGGAGGCGTCGCGTCCCGTGGAGAACAGGCCGCCGAACACGATGCGGAGGCCGTCCCACGCCGAGGAGAGCGAGAGGTTCGGGCTCGTGAGACCAACGATCAAAATGACGATGCTGCCGACGGCGAGGCCAATCAGGATCGAGAGGACGGACGCCGCGACGGTCTTGAAGCCTTCGCTTTGCAGGAAGTGTTCTTTTTTCATACGGCCGCCTCCTCCTTCGCCATGCGCTTGGCGCCGGCCATGTAAAGGCCGAGCTCTTCGACGGTGGTTTTCTTCGGGTCGAGCTCGCCGACGATCTCACCCTCATACATGACGAGGATGCGGTCAGAGAGGCTCATGACCTCGTCCAGCTCGAGCGAAACGAGCAAAATCGCCTTGCCGCGGTCGCGCTCGGCGACGAGCTGGCTGTGGATGAATTCGATGGCGCCGACGTCAAGGCCGCGCGTGGGCTGCACGGCGACGATGAGGTCCTTGTCGCGGTCGACCTCGCGGGCGATGATGGCCTTCTGCTGGTTGCCGCCGGACATGGAACGCGCGCGCGTAATCGCGCCCTGGCCGCTGCGCACGTCGAACTTGTCGATCAGGTAGTTGGCATAGTCGCGCACAGCCTTGTTGTTGATAAAGCCGTGGTTTTCAAAGCGCGGCTCGTTGAAGCGCTGGAGCACCATGTTCTGCTCGAGTGTGAAGTCGAGCACGAGGCCGTGCTTGTGGCGGTCTTCGGGAATGTGGCTCATGTGCTCGCCGCGGTGGCGGATAGAGGCATGAGAGATATCCTTGCCGCAGAGGGTGATCGTGCCGGAGGACGGCTTGTCAAGGCCCGTCAGGCCGTAGACAAGCTCCGTCTGACCGTTGCCGTCGATACCGGCGATGCAGACGATCTCGCCCGCGCGGACGGTGAAGGAAACGTCGTTCACGGCGTTGCGCTTCTGCACGTGGGAGTGGACGCAGAGGTGGTCGACCTTCAAGACCTCGCCCGCAGGCTTGGCCTCGTCCTTCGTGACCTCGAGCTGCACGGGGCGGCCGACCATCATGTTGGAAAGCTCCTGCTTGGTGGTCTCGCTCGTGTTGACCGTGCCGATATACTTGCCCTTGCGCAGGACGCTCACGCGGTCGGAGACCTCCATGATCTCGTTGAGCTTGTGGGAGATGAACAGGATGGACTTGCCTTCGCGGGCAAACTCCTTCATCGTGGCCATGAGCTCTTCGATCTCCTGCGGGGTAAGCACCGCGGTCGGCTCGTCGAAGATGAGGATCTCGTTGTCGCGATACAGCATCTTCAGAATTTCGACGCGCTGCTGCATGCCGACTGTGATATCCTCGACCTTCGCGTCAAGGTCGACGTTCAGGCCGTAGCGCTTCGAGATCTCTTCGACCTTTTTGCGCGCCTCTTTCTTCTGCAAAAAGCCGCACTTCGTCGTCTCCGCGCCGAGGATGATGTTGTCGAGCACGGTGAACACGTCCACCAGCTTGAAATGCTGGTGCACCATGCCGATGCCGAGCGCGGTGGCGTCGTTCGGGTCCTTGATGGACACGACCTTGCCGTCCTTTTTGATGATGCCCTCCTCCGGCTGATAAAGGCCGAAGAGAACCGACATTAAGGTCGATTTTCCCGCGCCGTTTTCACCGAGCAGGGCGTGGATCTCGCCCTTTTTGAGCTGTAAGGTGATGTTGTCATTGGCGATAATACCGGGGAATTTCTTCGTGATATTCAGCATTTCGATCGCATACTGATTCTCCAAGTTTTTTCGCCCTCCTTCCGTTTTGATGGCCCGCACGCGCTGCGCTGCGAGGACGGAAACCATAACTACATTATACTATATCACGTTTTCCGATGAAAAGCAAAAGGTTTTCGCATGTCTTTCCCTGTCAGAAATGTGAAAAAGAACGGAAGACCGAAGTCTTCCGTTCTTTTATGTATGCGCTATTGGGAATTAACCGCCGATGTAGTTGACGTTGACGTTGCTCAGGCCGGCGGTGGAGGGGTCAGCCATCTTGGAGTTGTTGTCGATGGTGATGTCGCCGTTGAGGACCTTCTGGAAGAGGTCTTCATAGTCGGCAACAGAGAAGTTCTCCATGGACCAGGTAGCGGTCGGCAGGCCGACAGCATTCTCAGCAACGCCCAGAGAGGTGGCAGCATTGCCGATCTCGTCCCAGGTGCCGTCGTAGACCTTGGCGATGGCCCAGGAGGCAGCGTCGCTCAGGCCCTTCATAGCGGAAGTGACGACAGTCTCGGACTCGCTGGACTGGTCGACGTCGACGCCGACGACCTTGCCGTCCTCAGCGGAAGCGGCAGCGACGACGGACTGGAACATGGAACCGCCGCAGGCGAAGACGATCTCAGTGCCGTTGGAGTACCAGCCGGAGACCATGGTCTGCAGCTCGGGGGAAGCCTGGAAGGAAGCGCCGTACTCCCAAGAGTAGTTCAGGTCGACGGTCTTATCCATTTCCTTAGCAGCGTCGTTGGCGCCCTGAGCAAAGCCCCAGCCGTAACGGATGCAGGCGGGGGTCGGGCCGCCGCCGCCGCCGGTGAAGCCGAGCTTCTCATAGCCTTCCTTGACGACAGCGTAACCGGCGAAGTAGCCGCACTGCTCTTCGTTGAAGGCGATGCCCGCAACGTTGTCAAGGCCGAGGGACCAACCGTCGATGAAGACGAACTTGGTGTCGGTGAATTCCTTAGCGGCCTTCTCGAGGGCCGTGCCCTGCATGAAGCCGGCGCAGACGATGACCTTGGCGCCGCCGTCCACGGCAGCCTTCATGGCGTCGTAGCGGTCGTCATCGGTCGCCTGATCGCCGTTGGCAGGCTGATAGTACTTGTAGCTCAGGCCGTTGTTGGCGGCATAGAGCTTCACGCCGTCGAAAGTGCCCTGGTTGAAGGACTTATCCTTCAGCTGGCCAACGTCGGTGACGAAAGCGACTTCATACTTGCCGTCCTCGGACGTCATGTTGTCGTCAATATCGTCGGGATTGGTGTAAGTGGTGGTCTCGCCCTGTTGATCGTCAGTGTTGTTGGCATCCTGGTTGTCGTCGGTCTTCTTATCACCGCAGGCAACGAGGGACAGAACCATGACGAGAGCGAGAAGCAGTGCAAAAAACTTCTTCATTCTTCTATCCTTCCTTATTTTTCCGGTCGGCGGCGGGCCGCTCTCCGGTTTATTTTGAAGTGCGGACGCACTTCGTTTGACAGTATAGCAAAAGCAAAGGGGAGAATCAAGTCCGATTCTCCCCCATTTTACTTTTTTTGTGATAATTGATGGTATTCTTTACAAAAAGTCCACACTTTTTACACGTTATTTTCTCAGTCGAGCTTCAGGTCGCCGTCCTTGACCCAGCCGAGGCGGCGGCAGACCATATTGATGAGCGGAGCAAGGATGGCGGGCAGCACGATGGCGACGAGGATGAGGCCCAGCCAGTCAAAGCCCGTTGGGCTCATGGCCGCCGCACCCTTGGCGACAGCCTCCTCGCTCGGGGAGACCCAGCCCGTCCACACGCCGATGAGGCCGCACAGGCCGCAGGTGCCCATACCGGAGTTGATGGGTGCGCCGTTCATCTCAAGATGGAACACGCACGTGGCGATGGGGCCGGTGATGGCGGAGGCGAGCGTCGGCGCGATCCAGACGCGGGGATTTCTGACAATGTTCGGCATCTGGAGCATCGACGTGCCGAGGCCCTGAGAGACAAGGCCGCCCCAGCGGTTTTCCTTAAAGCTCATCACGGCGAAGCCGACCATCTGCGCGCAGCAGCCCGCAACGGCCGCGCCGCCGGCAAGACCGGTCATCTTCAGCACCGCGCAGATGGCGGCGGAGGAGATGGGCAGCGTGAGCGCGACGCCCACGAGCACGGAGACGGCAATGCCCATCCAGAACGGCTGGAGCCTGGTCGCGTTGTCGATGACGAGACCGAAGGCGGAGGCGGCTGTGCCGATGGGCGGCGCGATCCACTTGGCGAGCGCGACGCCGACTAAGATGGTCACGGCGGGCGTCACCAAAATGTCGATCTTCGTCTCCTTGCTCACGGCCTTGCCGCACTCGGCGGCAAGGATCGCGATGATGAGAACGGCAAGCGGGCCGCCCGCGCCGCCCTCGGCGTTGGCCGCCCAGCCCACCGCGGCAAGGGAGAAGAGCACCATCGGGTCAGCCTTGAGCGCGTAGCCGATGGCGACCGCCATCGCAGGGCCGGAGACGGACATTGCGTAGGTGCCGATATCCGTCAAAAACGGAACGCCCAGCTGCGCGCCGAGCGTCTTGATGATCGTGCCGATCAGCAGCGAGCAGAAGAGGCCCTGCGCCATTGCGCCGAGCGCATCGATGCCGTAGCGCTTGGCCGAAACTTCAATGTTTTTGCGTTTGCAGAACGCTTTGAATTTTTCCATGATATCCTCACAGCCTAAAAATAAAATAGTGTCATATGCAGGTGTCTTGACACATGCATATGACACTATAATCGCTTGTGTGAGGATTGTCAACCCTTAATTTCCGTTTTCCTCCAGCAGGACGCGCAGTGCGCGCAGCGCACTCTTCGTGCGCTCGAACGCCGCCTCGTCGGGACAGGAGAGCGTGTGCAGGTGGATGCCGTCGGTGAGACTGGACAGCGGCTCCGCCTTTTTGCAGCGCTCAATGAACTGGCTGACCTCGTAGCGGTTCGAAATTTGCAGCGGGCCGGTGAGCTGGCCGTAGATGGGGTGGTCGACGATGACGTCGATGACCGTACAGCCGTTGTCGACGATGGTATTGAGCTCGGCTTCCATCTCCTGCGGCGTGTGCTTCACGGCGACACGGCGGAGGATGCCGCGCGCCTCCTTCGGCGTCACATAGCCGCGCGGAGTGGCGAGAATTTCCTCGCCCGAGGAGCGCAGCAGCGCGATATCGCCCACGATGATCTGGCGCGAGACGGAGAATTTTTCCGCCAGCGCGGAGGCGCTGACCGGCGCGTCCGCCGCGTGCAGCACGTCGGCAATGGCCTTTCGCCGCTCGTCAGAATGCATTCGCTCTTCCTCCCCTTTTCGCGCAAAAGCGCCAAATTCCGATTGCGTTTCGTATTATCAAAATCAGAAATTACAGTTCGTTGTCAGATTTTGCCGATTTAATACTCAAAGCAGCTGCCGCCGACGAACTCTCGCACGATGGAGTCGCGCGGGACATAGTCCGTGCGCAGCGACGGCACGGAGTTGACAACGTCCATCAGGTCGCTCAGCCCGTGCTCGGCGATAAACTGATCGTCGAGCTGGCTGTAAAACTCGGGGATCTCCTTCAAATACCGCGCGAGGATGCACGGCTCGTAGTCGTGGAACGTGTCGATGTGGATGCTCGCGTTCGGCTTGTTCGGCATGATGTAGTTGAGCTCGCCGCGGTCGACACTCTCGGCGCGCTCGACGGTCTGACGCAGCGAATGGCCGCGGCCCTGATAGTCGCGGATCATGCGGCGCGCCACGCGCAGCTGCTCGGGACGAACGATGCGGTCCTTGTGCGTGATGATACGCGTACGTGGGGCAACGTAAACGCCCGTAGCTTCGCTTCTGAGCTGGTCGAAAATCAGCGGGTTGAGCATGTGGATGCCCTCGGCGATGATGACGGCGTCCTTGTCGCCCTGCATGGGCTTGTAGCCGCCGACGCCGCCGGCCTTGAAGTCGTAGACCGGCAGCTCCACGAGCTCGCCGTCCATCAGGCGGTGGATATCCTCGATGAGTAAATCGCGGTTCACGCAGTAGGGCGACTCCCAGTCGCTCGCCTCGGGCGGACGCTGATCAAGCGGCAGGAAAAAGTTATCCATGCTGAGCATGCAGACCTTGACGCCGAGGTTTTCGAGGTATTCGCGCAGGCGCATCGCCGTCGTCGTCTTGCCCGAGCCGCTCGGGCCCGTCAGGCAGACGATGGGCTTTTGCCCCTTGTTCATTAAAATGCTCGCCGCGGCGGAGCTGATCTTGTCGTGGAAGACCTCCTCGCAGCGCAGGACGAAGCGGGTATCGTCCTTCATGTTGGTCACAATGTTTTCAATGTCGATCACGCGCATGGCATGATAATCTCCTTACTTTTGGGATTCTGCCGCCATCTTTACGGCTGTTTCGAGCGCGATTTTCATCATGGCGGTGAAGCTCGTCTGCCGCGCCTCGGGCGAAAGCTCCTCGCCGGTGAGGATATTGTCGGAGATCGAGCAGAGGGAAAGTCCGCGCTTTTTCGTATAGGCGGCGTTGCAGTAGAGGGCGGCGGCCTCCATCTCGATGGCGAGCACGCCCATGTCCGCCCACTTGAGCGACGGGTTCGACGCGTCGTAGAACGTGTCGGACGAGTAGAGGTTGCCGACGTCCATGCGGACGCCGAGCTCCTTCGCCGATTCAACGGCGGCGGAGAGCAGCTGAAAGTCCGCGAGGGGGGCAAATGTGCCGCCAAGGCCGTACTGCGCGGCGTAGTTCGAGTTGGTGCACGCACCCATGCCCGCGACCACGTCACCGAGCTTCAAGTCCTTTTGCAGCGCGCCCGCCGAACCCACTCGGATGATGCTCTCGACATCGTACTGCGTGAACAGCTCGTAGGAGTAGATACCGATGGACGGCATCCCCATGCCGCTGGCCATCACGCTGACGGGAACGCCCTTGTAGGTGCCTGTGTAGCCCTGCACGCCGCGGACGTTGTTGACGAGCCTTGGTTCATCTAAAAATGTTTCGGCGATGAACTTCGCGCGCAGCGGGTCGCCGGGCATCAGAACGGTCCTGGCGAAGTCGCCCTTTTTCGCGCTGTTATGCGGAGTCGGCATATTGAGCCCTCCCCTTTCTTAAAGTTCGCCCTTGGCCTCGAGCTCCTTGACGGCCTTGACGATGCGGGACGTGCCGAGGCGGTCGGCGCCGAGCTTGAGGAAATCTTCGGCGTCCTGCAGGCTCGCGATGCCGCCGGCGGCCTTGATCTTCTTGCCGTTGGTCATGTGGGCGGCCATGAGGGCGACATCCTCGCGGGTCGCGCCGCCGCCGGCAAAGCCCGTGGAGGTCTTGATATAGTCGGCGTGAGAATTGGAGACGACCTCGCAGAGCTTGATCTTCTCTTCGTCGGTGAGCAGGCAGGTCTCGATGATGACCTTTAAGATGTTGCCGTGGCAGGAGATTTTCACAGAGTTGATCTCCTGAAGGATCTTGTCGTACTGGCCCTCCTTGACCCAGCCGAGGTTGATGACCATGTCGATCTCGGTCGCGCCGTCGGCGACGGCGGACTCGGCCTCCATGCACTTGATGCCGCTGGGCGTGTAGCCGTTGGGGAAGCCGATGACCGTGCAGATGGGCAGCTGGCCGAAGCCATAGTGCTGCTGCTCGGCAACGTAGTGTGCGGCGTGGTTCACATAGGTCTGCGGGATGCAGACGCTCGCGCAGCCGTATTTGATGCCGTCGTCACAGATCTGCTTGATGTCCTCCCAGGTGGCGGTCTGCTTGAGGAGGGTATGGTCAACGTGCTTGAGAATTTTCTTAACGTCCATGATATATTTCCTTTCTGTCGTTGAAAGCGTATTTGATCAAAAATCGTTTTATTTTAGCATGTTTCCGTGCTTTTGTCTACCGTTTCGGCAGGTCTCTTACAGTGCGCTGCCGAAATACTCCGTCATCGCGCGGATCAGGAATTCATAGTCCTGCACGCCCGCGGTCTCCCACGAAGAGTGCATCGCGAGCTGGGGCAGGCCGATGTCAACCGTGCTGAACGGCACGAGCGTATCGGAGCCGAGCGTCGAGCCGCCGGGAAGATCGGAGCGGTTGGACATGACCTGCGTGGGAACGCCCGCGTTTTCGCACACGGCGCGGAAAACAGCGCAGGAGCGGCCATCGGTCGCGTAGCGCTGATTGGCGTTGAACTTGATGACGACGCCCTCGTTCATATACGGGCAGTTGTCGGGGTCGGCGTATTCACCGTGGTTGGGGTGCTGGGCGTGCGCGTTGTCCGCCGAGACGAGGAAGCTGCGCGCGAGCATCATCTGGAACTCCTGCTCGTCCTTTCCGAGGCACAGGGCGATGCGGCGCAGCGTGTCGCGCAGGAACGTCGAGCCCGCGCCCTGCTTGGTGGACGAGCCGACCTCTTCATTGTCGAAAATGCAGCAGACGGCGATATTTCCGCTCTCCTTCGCCGCAAGGAAGCCCTCGAGGCAGCCGCAGGCGCACTCGAGATCGTCGAGCTTGGGAGAAAGGATGTACTCCTCGTTCTCGCCAAGCAGCGTCCCCTCGCCGCGGCAGTAGAGGAACAGGTCGCTGCCGAGGATGTCGTTTTCTGCAACGTCCGCGGCTTTGGCGACGATGGGCAGGATGCCGCCGCTGTCTTTGCCGCCGAGCAGCGGCAGCGTGTCGATATTCGCGAGGTACTTCATGCCGTCGTTCGCCGTGCGGTTCATGTGGATGGCGACATTGGGAATGACGAGCAGGTCGCGGTCGACGCTCACGAGTTTTTCGACGATCTCGCCGTTTGCGCGCACGAAGACGCGGCCCGCGACGGAGAGTGGGCGGTCGAACCATGTGGACATCAGCATGCCGCCGTATTTTTCGGTCGAGAGCTGGACATAATGCGCGCTGCGGCGGTCGGGATGCTCTTTTAAACGGAACGCTGGCGAGTCGGAGTGCGCCGCAGCCATGGCGAAGCCGCCGTCGATCATCTCCGGCACGCGGAAGGCGATGGTGCTCGAGCCGTTGCGG
>OGPD01002373.1_pt1 | contig 11762 bp, 7 predicted proteins | sample 1552861 | NCBI WGS metagenome assembly OGPD01 (sample SAMEA2580280, study PRJEB22360) | human gut metagenome | biome: human gut; feature: human-associated habitat; material: faeces | place: Denmark | collected 2008/2010
TTATATAGTATTAAAAATTAGTAAAATTTATATACATTAACAAAGGAGAATTAATCATGGCAAGTTTACCAATATTTGTAAAATATTTAATAGTTTTTTTCATATCAATGGTACCAATTGTAGAATTAAGAGGTGCTATTCCAATTGCTGAAAGCTTAAAATTAAGTATTTCTTTATATTATCCAATAGCAATAATAGGAAATATGTTACCAGTTCCAATTATATACCTATTTGCAAGAAAAGTTCTTGAATGGGGAAAAGATAAAAAAATAATAGGAAAATTTTTCACATGGTGTTTAGAAAAAGGTGAAAAGGGTGGAGAAAAATTAAAAGCATCTGCTGGAAATAGCGGAATATTCTGGGCATTACTTTTATTTGTAGGTATTCCTTTACCTGGTACAGGTGCTTGGACTGGAACTCTTGCAGCAAGTTTTTTGAAACTTGATTTTAAAACAAGTATCACAGCTGTAGCTTTAGGTGTTATATTAGCAGGAATTATTATGTCATTAGGAAGTAAAATTGTAGCAATTTTAGGTTTGGCTGGAGTTATTGCAATTATTGCAGTTATTTTAGTAATAATTGTTGCTTCTGTCATAATTAAGAAAAAATCTAAAAAACAAAATTAGTTTTAAGCATCAATGTTGATGCTTTTTTTATTATGTTTACATATTATAATATAAAAATACTTTTAGATTGGAGATATTTTTATGTTATTAAATTGTATTTTATTAGCGCTTTCAGTTAGTATAGATTCTCTTGGAATTGGAATTTCTTATGGTATAAAACATACTAAAATTTCAAAAACAAGTAATTTTACATTATTTTCAATTTCGTTTATAGTAACAAGTCTTTCTATAATTATTGGAAATACCATTTCTTCCATACTTTCAGAAAAATTTTCTGTATTACTTGGTTCAGCCTTTTTAATGCTTTTAGGTTTTTATGGAATTTATAAAAACATTTCAAACAAAACTACTAATTATGATTTTAATAATTCAAATGAAATTGATAAAAAAGAAGCTATTTTTTTGGGATTGGCTTTATCTATTGACTCATTTTGTGTAGGCCTTGGAAGTGGAATAATTGGTTTCAATGACCTTTTACTACCAATTTTTGTTTCTGTATTCCAATTATTTTTTATAAATTGTAGTGCAAATATTGCTAATTTATTATTGTCAAAATTTAATATTTCAGACAATATACTTTCTTATATATCATCTTTCTCTCTTATTTTATTAGGTACATTAAAAATTTTGTTTTAATTTGTCACATTTTCTCTGATTATACATATTATTATATAAGATAGACTATCAATTTGATTGTCAGAAAGGATTCTATTTTTTATGATAAGTTGTATATTACTTGCTATATCTGTTAGTATAGATGCTTTAACACTTGGAATTACATATGGTATAAAGCACTCTAGAATTAATAAAATTAGCAATTTAATTGTTTTCTCAATTGCATTTGTTTCAACATCATTGGCAATTTTTCTTGGTAAACATATTTCAAGATTATTTTCACCATCTCTTGCAACATTTATTGGTTCTGCTTTATTAATTTTACTTGGAATATATTCTATTTATAAAAGTTTTAATAAAAATACAGAAGATTATGATTTAGATCATTCAAATTCTATTGATAAAAATGAGGCTATTTTATTAGCATTAGCAGTTTCAACTGATGCTAGTTGTGTTGGACTTAGCTGTGGAATAATTGGTATAACTGGATTTGTTTATCCACTTTTTGCTGCATTATTTCATACTATCTTTATAAATTGTGGTAATATTATTGCATATTCTGCTAGTAAAAAAATTAAACTTTCAGATAAATGTTTAGCAATATTTTCTGGATTTGTTTTGATTTTAATTGGATTAATAAGATTATAATATAAAAGAGACCTCTTATGAAGTCTCTTTTACTTTTCTAAAACAATTCTATATGCTGATACAGGTGGCATTTCTATTGTATATTTATTATTATTAATTTTTTTCATTTCTCCCCTATTCATAAAAATCTAATTAACCCATTTTGTTGATACTTGTGTTCCATCTGATAAGTATACTTTTTTTCCAAATCCCCAAAATGCATTTTTTCCTATTTTCTCAAGTTTTAATGTGCTTGGCAAATGCAAATCAATATTAACTGTTGTTGCATTAGAAAATGCCATTTCTCCAACTTCTTCAAGACCTTCTTCTATTACAAGTTCTTTTAATTCCATATTAGAAAATGCTCCTTTAGCAATTTTTATTACACTTGAAGGAATAACTAACTTTTCCATTGATTTTACATCTGAAAAAGCATATGCTCCTATTTCTGTAACACCTTCTGGTATGTTTACTTCTTCCAATAATGTACAATTTTGAAATAAGTTATTTGGTATTATCTTTATTGAATTTGATAATTTACATGTTTTTAATTTTGTGCATCCAAAAAAAGATGCGCCACTATGAAAACTTTGCATATTATCTGACATTTCTATGTTTTCAATTACATCATTATTTGAAAACTCTCCACCATCTATTGAAGTAATATTTTCTAACATCTTTATACTTTTTACTTTTTTATTAGCTTTAAATTTATGATCATCTGTTGTATTTGGTGACTTTAATTTAAAAGTATCATGTCCGCCTGAACAATTTTTTAATGCTGTTACTGTATATACATCATTTTTATATACTATATATTCTGGAATTGTTATTTCTTCATCTTCTCCATTATATCCACATACTCCAACTTCTTTTTTATCAACATCAATAGAAACCCAATCCCATACTCCATCCTTACCACAAATCGCAAAATCACCTGTTGCAAGTGATATTACATTATCTTTATTAATAATAATTAATGTTTGACTATCATTTATTTTTATATGTTTATTTTTTTGTGGGTCAAATCCATTCTTTTTTAATTCTTCCATTACTTTTTCTCTTTGTTCCTCAAAAGTAAATGAAGTATTATTTTCTAGAGCTTCAGCTTTCATTTCAGATATTTTTATAGATATTATTTCTTTTATTTGACCAGCCATATTTCTATATCTTGCCTCATTGGCTTTTGTTGTTATTCCACTATTTCCTGTTAACGCTGATATTGTTACTCCTGCTAATATCAGCATTACAATTATTGTTACTGCAAGAGCAATTAACGTTACACCTTTTATTTTCCTATCTTTCATAACAAAACTCCTCCTTTGTTTTTTCTAAACTTTTTTCTAAACCTCTTTTAATTTCATTGATAATAATTTTGAAATACCCTTTTCTTCCATTGTAACACCATAAATAGTATCTGCTGCTTCCATTGTTCCTTTTCTATGTGTAATTATTAAAAATTGAGTATCTTTAGCAAATTTCTTTAAATATTCAGCATACCTATAAACATTAACATCATCTAAAGCTGCTTCAATTTCATCAAGTACACAGAATGGAGCTGGATTTATTTTCAATATTGCAAATAGCAATGCAATAGCTGTAAATGCTCTTTCTCCACCTGAAAGTAATGTCATACTTTGAAGTTTCTTTCCTGGTGGTTGTACATTTATTTCTATTCCACTTTCAAGAATATTGTTTTCATCTGTTAATGAAACTTCTGCCATTCCTCCACCAAATAATTCTTTAAATACTTCTCCAAAATTTTTATTAATAATTTCAAATTTTTCTTTAAACTGTGTTTTCATAACATCTAGCATTTCAGCAATTACTTTATTAAGTTTTGCCATTGTACTTTCTAAATCTAATCTTTGTTCACACATAAAATCATATCTTTGTTTTAAATTCTTGTATTCTTCAATAGAATCAACATTTACACTACCTAATTCTCTTATATCTGTACGTAAATTATTAACTTTTCTTTGAGTTAATTGTACATTTTCTGGCATTGGATAATTTCCTGCATTATTAGGAGTTAATTCATATTCTTCCCACATCTTATTTATAATTTCTGTTATATCTTCTTCTATTTTTGATTTTTTTACTTCTAATTTTGTAACTTGTGCTTTCAAATCTTCAATTACTTTAAATTCATCAGTTTGTTCATCTTCTTTTTTAGTTAACTTCTCATTTTTAGCAATTCTGTCTTTTTTCAATTTTTCAATATTTTCACCACTATTAGAAACTTGAGATTTAATTTCTTCTATTTGCTTTTTTGTTTCTTCTATTTGTTTTTCAAGTTCAATATTTTCTTTTTCATCTTTTTCAATTTGAGCTTTCTTAATTTCAACATTTTTTGTATGTGTTTCAATTTCTTTGTTAATCATTTCTGACATCTCTTGAATTGACATTTCACTTTCATTAAATGATGATACAGATATTTTTAAGTCTGTAATATCTTCATTTAAGTTATCTATATATGTTTGACTATCTTTATTTGAACTTGCAAATTCATCTATAATTGCTTGTTTTTCTTCATTTTCCTTAGAAATTTTAGCCATCTCTTGTTCATCTAATTCTTTTGATTTTAATAGTTCTTTTTTATTTTCTTCTGACTTTGAAATCTCTTCTTTTTGCTTATTTATTCTATCTCTTATTGTTTGAATATTTTCATCAATTGATTCAACTCTTTGTTTTTCTGTTGCATAAGAGATTTCAATTTCTTGTAATTGTTTTTCTAAATTTTCTGCTTCTTCTAATACATTTTCTGATGAATTTTCATATTCTTCTTTTGATTTTTCTAATTTAGAAATTTTTTCTTTTATTTCAGTAATTTGTCCATTTAATTCTTCAATTTCTTTACTTCTGCCTAAAATATTAACTGTTTTTTTAGTTACTGATCCACCAGTTATTGTTCCAGATGGATTTATTACATCACCTTCTAATGTAATTATTCTGAATGAATAATTATTTTCTTTTGAAAGTTTTATTGCATTTTGCATATCATCAACAATAACTGTTTTTCCTAATAAATTTAATACAATTTGCTCATATTTTTTATCAAATTTTATTAAATCACAGGCAATACCTATTACTCCATCTTTTTTGCCTTTTATATTATCTAATTTTTTTCCTTTTACAGACGTAATTGGCAAGAATGATGCTCTTCCTAAATTATTTGTTCTCAAATGCTCAATTAATTTTTTGGCATCTTCTTCTGTTTCTGTAACAATATTTTGTAAGCTTGCTCCTAAACACATTTCAATTGCAGTTTGATATTCTTTTGGAACATCTATAATATTTGCTAAAACACCATGCATACCTTTTCCAAGTTCTTTTGTTTTTTCACAATCAATTAATAATGATTTTACACTCTTTGTATAACCTTCTTTTTCCTTTTCTGTTTCTACAAGGAAATTATATCTTGATGTTTTCATCCTCATTTCATTTGTTAAATTAGCAATTTGAATTTCGAACTCTTTAATTTTTGTTGTAATTTCATTTTTTTGTTTTCTTATTTCTTCAAGCTTTTTCAAAATATTATTTCTATTTGATTCTGTCTCATTAAATTCTTTTGCAATATCTTCTTTTTTTATTCTAATTCTATCTATTTCAAATGTTTGTGATGATATTTCTTGATTTAATTGACTTTTTCGTTTTTCAAAATTCTCTATATTAGCTTGTTTTTTACTTATTTCTGCTTGTAATTCATATTTTCTATCTATGTTTTTTTCTATAATCTTTTTGATTTCTTCCATTTCAAGTTCTTTTGAGCTTAAACTTGCTGTTAATTTTGCTAATTCTTCTTCTTTTTCTTTTAATTCATTTTCAAATTTTGCTTTATTTTCTTTTAAATTACTCTTCTTTGACTCTTTTTGTTCTATATCATTTTTTAAACTAGCTATTTTCTCTTGTAATTCAGATATTTCTATTTTATTTCTTTCTGCAATTTCTTTATTATTTTGAATTTTTGCTTCTGCTACATTAATATTAGAATTACATTGTTCTATTTGTTTTTGACTCTCAAATCCGATATTTTGCATTTCTTCGATTTTTGTCGTTATTTCATCAATTTCATCTTTTAATTCTTCTTTTAAAATCTTTATTTTTTCAAGTTTTCCTTCTTCTTGATTTAATGTTGATTTCATTATTTCCTCATCTTGAACAAGTGCTTCCAAATCTTTTTTGTATTTATCAATATTATATAAAAATAGTCCAATTTCTATATTTTTTAATTCTTCTTTTAAATTCAAATATTTTTTTGCCTTATCTGATTGAAGTTGTAATGGTTCTAAATTTCCTTCTATTTCTATTATAATATCATTTATTCTTAATAAATTAAGTTTTGTTTGCTCTAACTTTTTCTCCGTTTCTTCTTTCCTTGCCCTATATTTTACTATTCCTGCTGCTTCTTCAAATATATGTCTTCTATCTTCTGATTTGTTGCTTAATATTTCATCAACTTTTCCTTGTCCAATTATTGAATATCCATCTCTTCCTATTCCTGTGTCCATAAATAATTCAATAACATCTTTTAATCTACATGGCGCTTTGTTTATATAATATCCTGTTTCACCACTTCTATAAATTTTTCTTGTAATTGTTACTTCTGAAAATTCAATTGGTAGTGTTTCATCAGTATTGTCAAATACTAATGATGCTTCTGCAAATCCTAATGATTTTCTATTTTGTGTTCCAGCAAATATTATATCTTGTGTTTTATTTCCCCTTAATGATTTCATACTTTGCTCACCAAGTATCCATCTTATTGCATCAGATATATTACTTTTTCCAGATCCGTTTGGTCCTATTACTCCTGTTATTCCAGGTCTAAATTCTAATATTGTTTTATCTGCAAATGATTTAAATCCTTGCATTTCTAGTCTTTTTAAATACATGTTTTTTCACCTTTATTTTTCGTTTTTCTTTTTGTATTTTATCGTAACTTATTAAATTTTTCAAGGGGTTTACTTTAAAATATCTACTACCATAACTCAATGTCAACAACTTAGTGAAAAAATTTTTTTATATAAACATTTTTTCACTAAGTTGTTGACATTCCACACAGTGCACAGTATTAAAACCAAACAAAAAGTACAACTAAAATTTAGTTGTACTTTTTTTATTTAAGTTCCTATATCTATTGAAAAATTACTATATTTTGCTCCACCAGAATCAACATTTGTTGAATACATAAATTGTAGAGCGAATGAATAATATACTTTATTTGGGGTTAATGATATGTCTGCAGAATAATATCTATCTTTTCCAAAATTCCATGTAAATGTACCACTATATCTAGACCATATTTCTACCCAATTTCCACTAGTATCTAGAGCCATTATTCTCAATCCAAAATATCTATCAGACCACATTGAATTTGCACCAATATTAGCTGATCCTTTTATAGATTTTATTGTAGAACATGCTGTATTGTTTATTACGTCTCCTAATTGTTTCCAACCTGATGAAACAGCTCCTGCATCACTCCAACCTCTAGAAATATGTAGTCCTACATTTACACTTATTTGTGCGTATACTGTTGAACTAGAATTCTTTATTGTTATTGTTGCATTTCCAATAGCTATCCCATTCACTGTTAAATTATAAGTACCATTTCCACTTGCAATCATATTAGTACTTATAACCTTAGAATTGCTATTTACACATACAATTTGTTCTGTTGTATCTGATGGTGAACATGTTATTTTAGAAGTAAATGTATCTCCAACCTTTATTGCAGCACTATTGGGACTAGCTGTTATTCTTTGTACTTTATTTTCAACAACTACTGTACATTTGGCAGAAAGTCCATTTCCTGTTGTAGCTGTTATCGTAGCTGTTCCAGTTCCAATTGCCGTTACATATCCATTTCCATTTACTGTTACAATACCATTATTACTACTTGTCCAAGATACGTTTGTATATACATTTGCATTAGTTGGTCTTACTATTGCTTTTAATTGATAATTTTTATTTGTATATTTCTCCAATACTATTTTATTTGTACTTAATGTAATAGATGTTGGTGACGTTTGTACCGTTATTGTAGCTTTCGTTGATTTTCCATTTGCTGTTGTTGCTGTTATTGTTACCGTTCCATTTGCATATCCCCTTACTAATCCATTTGAATCTACTGTTGCTATATTATTATTAGTACTTGTCCAAGTTATTTTATCTTTTATATTAGTTGTGTTTGGTGATATTGTTGCCTTTAATTGTACTGATTTATTTTCTGCACTTAAATCAATTGTTGCACTACTTGGTGATATTGATATTGATACTGGTGATGTTTGTACTGTTACACTTGCTGATGTTACCTTTTTATTTTCTGTCACTACTGTTATAACTGTTGTTCCATTTTTCACTCCTGTAACTACACCATCTTTATTTACTGTTGCCACACTATTATCAGAACTACTCCATGTTAATCCTATATCTGTATTGGCTGTACTTGGATATATTGTTGCTTTAAATTGATATGTTTTATTTGTACTTATATCTAATGTAACATTTTCTTTGTCTAATCCTATTGATAATGGTGTTGATATTACTGTTACATTCCAAGTTGCAGTCTTTCCATTTTCTGTTGTTGCTGTTATTGTTACATCTCCATTTGAAATTCCTGTTACAAATCCATTTTCATCTACTACAGCTATATCATTATTACTACTTGTCCATTTTATTCCAGTTTTATAATTTGCCGTACTTGGATATATTGTTGGCTTTATTTGTAATGATTTTATTGCTGATGATATATCTAATATATGTCCACTTGCAGTTAATTCTATTGATGTTGGTTCTTGATGAACTGTTACATAACTCATAGCTCTTTTCTCTTTAGATGTTTCTACTAATATTGTAGCTTTTCCTAATTCTTTTCCTCTTACAAATATTTTATTATTTTCTACTAAAATTTTTCCATTCTTATCTTTCTTTACGTCTAATACACTTTCATCAGAACATGTTACTTTATAATCTTTTGTATTTGATGTTATTGTTAGCTCATAATACTTTCCTGTTGGTTCTCTATTTATTGAGATTGATCCAGGATTTATTAATACACCATCTCTATCAACAATTCCACTACTATCTTCATCTAATCTAACATTTCCTGTTTCATCTATTATATATGCATTTCCTGTGTTTTGGAATTTTACTACATATATATCTGCTGTTAATATTTTATTTATATATGTATCTCCTGGTCCATATATATTATATTCAAAATTTTTTGAGTCCGCATCCCCTATATATGTATTTAATTTTTCTTGTATTTTTGTCTTATCTGCTATTACACCTGATTTATTCGTTTCGTCTGCTACTGCTTGCGCTGCAGCCCACTGTACAGCTTCTTTTTCCTCACTTGTTAATTTCTTTTTGTCTGCATTCGCACTTTGATTAATTATTCCGCTATTTCCTCTTATATTTGCTATCACTGCTCCAGCAATTATTATTAATACTATTATTGTAACAACAAGTGCTAAAAGAGAAACACCATTTTCTTTTTTATTTACCATCTTCATTCCTCCTTTGTTTTTTTATTTACCTATTCATTCTATTATAACATTTTTTTCGATTTTTTTCAACTGTTTGGTGTTTTTTCAAAAATAATTGGGATGTTAATTTTGTTAACATCCCCCATCTCCACCTCCACCACCTTCTTGTGCCCAATATCCTTTCATATGAACATTTGCAGCTGGCATTGTAAAAATTGTATTAGCAGAATAATGTGTTCCATTATATTCCCAATATTGGAATACATAACCACTTGCAGACGCTTGTGGTAATGTGCACTTATCTCCTGCTTTTAAAGTATATGATGTTGGATTAACACTTCCTCCCTGTGCATCAAATACTATTGCATATAGTTGAACTGCTGTTATTACGCAAGATGCTGAATGGGTTCCACTAGAACTTTTTACTGTGATTGTTACTTTTCCTGCACCTTTTATTATTACCAAACCATCTTGATTAACTACTGCTACATTTGAATTACTAGACGTCCAAATAATTCCTTCTGTACTTGTTGATGGCGTTAATGTTGCTACTAATTGAAATGTTTGCTTATTTAATTCTAAACTTTCTATAGTTTCATATTCTTTATTTAATCTTATTCCAGTAATTAATGTCTCAACAGTAACTATACATGTTGCACTTTTATTATTTTGAGTTGTTGCTGTTATTACTGTTGTTCCATTCTTTTTAGCAGTAACATTTCCATCTTGATCTACTGTTGCTACTGATGTATCTGAACTTTTCCAAGTTAATTTTGTGTTTACATTAGATGTTTTTGGATCATACACAGGATATAATTTTGTAGTTTTTGTTCCTGTCATATTTAATGTTGTTTTTGCTTTATTTAACGATAAACTTACTGGTGATGTCTGTACTTTCACATTACATTTCGTTGTTTTTCCATTTTGAGTTGTTGCCGTTATAACTGCTGTTCCATTTGAAACACCTATAACAGTTCCATCATTTCCAACTGTTGCTATACTTGAATTACTACTTGACCATTTTACTACATTTTGTACATTTGCCGTACTTGGTAATATTGTTGAAGTTAATTGTATTGATTTAGGATTTGCAGTTAAATCAAGTGTTACATTATTCTTATTTAATTGTATTCCTATTGGTGATGTTTGTACTGTTACAAATCCTGTTGCTGTTTTATTATTTTCTGTTGTTACTCTTACTGTTGCAGTTCCATTTGAAAGACCTGTTACCACTCCATTTGATGAAATTGATATAACATTTGGACTACTTGAACTCTCTATTTCCCATCTTAATCCTATACTAGCATTTGCAGTACTTGGGTATATTGTTGTAGCATACTGATGTGTATTTACCCCATTAATATCTAACACTAAGTTTTCAGAATCCAAACTTATTTCTAATGGTGTTGATATTACAACCACTTTCCATGTTGCTGCTCTTCCATTTTCTGTTGTTGCAGTTATTGTTACTTCGCCATTCGAAATTCCTGTCACAAATCCATTAGAATCTACTACTGCAACATCATTGTTACTACTTGTCCAAGTTATTCCTGTTTTATAATTTGCTGTACTTGGATATATTGTTGGTTTTATTTGTAATGATTTTATTACTGATGATATATCTAATATTTCTGAAGTTGCTGATAATTCTATTGATGTTGGTTCTTGATGTACTGTTATATAACTTATTGCTCTTTTTTCTTTTGATGTTTCTACAACTATTGTTGCTTTTCCTAATTTCAACCCTTTTACTGTAATTGTATTATTTGTTACTTTAATATTTCCTGACAAATCTTTTTTTACTTGCAATACACTTTCATCTGAACATGTTACTTTATAATCATTTGTATTTGCTAATATATTTAAAGTTAATTCTGATCCGATATTTATAGATGTTGATGCTGGTTTTATTAACACACCATCTCTACTTGCAACTTTATCTCCTGTTTCATCTCTTCTTACATTTCCAGATCCATCAATAATATAAGAATTTCCTGATTTTGAAAATTCAACAACATATGTATCTGAAATTATCATTGTTCCTTTATACTCTTCTTCAGGTCCAAATATTTGATATTCCATATCTTCATTTTGATTTCCTATATATTTATCAAGTTTTTCAGCTATTTGTCCTTTATCGATTATTTGCCCTGTTTTATTGCTATCGTCTGCAACAGCTTGTGCTGCTGCCCATTGAATAGCCTCATTTTCTTCGCTTGCTATTTTTTCATCTCTTGCTTCTAAACTTTCATTGAATAACCCACTATCATTTCTAATATTTGAAATTGTTACTCCGGCTAATAATATAAGTACTATTATAGTAACTACTAGTGCTATTAATGACATTCCATTTTCTTTTACTTTCATATTTTTTCTCCTTAGTTTTATATTTTATTAT
>OGPD01002384.1_pt1 | contig 11695 bp, 12 predicted proteins | sample 1552861 | NCBI WGS metagenome assembly OGPD01 (sample SAMEA2580280, study PRJEB22360) | human gut metagenome | biome: human gut; feature: human-associated habitat; material: faeces | place: Denmark | collected 2008/2010
CAGACTGTTGCCTACATACAGGAACATGGCTATGATTCTCTTGATGATTTCCATGTAGAACTCAATCAGGCATCAGACCAGACCAGTGCTCCCAGAAAATCTTTAAAAGATACTGAACAGCAACTTAAAGATGTGAATGAACAGATTGAAAAAGTAAAAGATTTATAGACTGTTATTTTTTATCGGCATTTGTCATTTCAAAATTCAGGTATTGAGGATTGCTATTTGCCATGTTAAAATAATGATATAGGAATCCATGTTTACTATATCCCATTCTAAAGGAAAGCAGGTGGTGTTTTTACAATGAATAATACAGAAGAAACACTGGATTTTGAGCAAAAACATAAAGAAGATCTACAACGCCTTAGGGGTTTTCGTCTTTTAGATGATGATTTTATGAGTAAAGTTTTTGAAGATAAGGCATGTGCGGAATTTCTACTTCAAATTATTTTGCAAAGACATGACCTTAAAGTACAATCTGTGCAGGGACAATACGATATAAAAAATTTACAGGGACGTTCTATTCGCTTGGATATATTAGCTGTTGATTCCAATAACCGCATTTATAATATAGAAATTCAAAGAAGTGATCGTGGTGCTGATGCAAAACGTGCAAGATACAATAGCAGTCTTATAGATGCCAATATAACTGAAGCTGGCGATAAATATGATGCTCTCACTGAAACCTATGTGATTTTTATTACCGAAAATGATGTATTAAAAGCCGGGCTTCCAATTTATCATGTTGACCGCATCATCCAGGAAACCGGTGAACCATTCGGTGATGAAGCTCATATTATTTATATAAATTCCCAAATCAAAGATGAAACAGAACTCGGAAAACTAATGCACGATTTTTCCTGTACCAATCCGAAAGACATGTATTATAAAATCCTTGCTGACAGAGTACGTTATTTTAAAGAAGATGAGGAAGGAGTTTTGACTATGTGCAGAGAAATGGAAAATATGCGAAAAGCTGAACGCATTGAAATTGCTAAACGTATGCTGGCCTCCGGTAAACTCACTTACGAAGATATTGCCGCTTTTACAGACCTGACCTTAGAAGAAATCGAAGCGCTGGCTGTACAAAAAACCGCATAACAAAAAGAGGAACCATCTCGCTATATACAGATGTGTTCCTCATTTCTTTATAAATAAAAGAAAAAAACTGAATCATAATAAAAAAACGCAGGAGAAATCTAAGATGAAAGCACATAAATATTGGTCACTTGGTGCATTGGCAGCAATGATTGGAATCTTTTATACTGGCTATAAAAATATGAAATCCGCTCATAAGTATTTTGCTTGTAGCTCTCTGTTCTGCATGATCATAGCTATCTATTCTGGGCATGAAATGATTTCTGGTAAGTCTAAAAAAAGAAAGACTCTGTTTCCGATGGAGAATAGCAAGCCGAACCTGTGAAAAGGAGACTTCGACGGTCTTACAAATGCTATGAAAAGAAGTATTCTATGCTGTTTTTTCTTCTTTATTCTATTTTTCTTCCTCCAACTCCCGGAGGACTTCTTCGCCGTACTTATCAATCATCCGTACCAGAAAATCAATGCACCGCTCAAATTCAATATTCTGTTGCATAAGCTCCTCCCGTCATTGTTTTAATCTGAGCTTATTTTACAGAACCTACCGGAAAACCACATTGAATAGAAATTGATTTTAAATTGACACAATCAATTTAAAAATATCCGCATTTTCTTGATCAGGAGTTATATCCACAGATTGGATTTTCCATTGGAAAAACTCTATCCGGTCTTTTAACAAAACAAACATAATTTACGGCGGGCAACTTGCCCGCCGTTATATTCAACTATTCGTCAAATAAATATATGCATCTTCCAAAGTGATATCATTATCCGGGACACACTTCTCATTTGGCTTTCCTTTGCTTAATATTTTCATATGAATTCCATTTTCTACATACTGCTTAGATGAAATAGAATAATTGGCTTCTAACAAACGGGCTTCTTCTGCATTTTGTGTGTAGTAATTAATCCATCCTTGCACTACTTTGTTTATCATGTTCCCAATATCTTTTAATGAGAGATCCGCGTTTTCTTTATTCGACCGGAATCCTTGCCGTTAATTATACTGAAAAAATCCATATGCCCGCAGTTTCCAAAAGTGCCAAAATACCTTCCGCATGGAAACTTGATGAATTGAAAGCAATGCTTGCGACCATTGACAGAAACAGTCCTATTGGAAAACGTGACTATGCGATGATTCCAGCTTTCAGAAACTTCCATATTAGCTGGATAAACATTTCGTCGTCGATTCTCTTTTTCAGAATCTCGACAATTACATGATGGTCGAAGCTGTCGAAATAGGCGTGTATATCTCCTTCTACAAACCAGTTTGTCCCCGTAAAGGTTTTCTGTATCTGCATTAGGGCTGTCTGACAACTCCTGTTTGGTCTGAACCCGTGAGATTTATTACTGAATACGGGTTCATAAATACTTTCCAAAATCATCTTAACGACTTCCTGCACGAGTTTGTCATTGCCGGACTGAATGCCCAGCAGACGTTTTTTATTGCTGTTTTTCTTGGCAATATATACCCGCTTTGCAGGCTTGGGACGGTAACTCCTGTCTCTTAGTGACGCAATTATCCCATTGATTCTTTCATTACTCATGGATATGCGGAGTTGCTTCGTCCATATGCAGTGCCCAGTCGATGATATGCACATTCGAACCAAACCGATTCTCAAACTTTTTTTTAATTCCTCAAATATCTTTACAAGTGTTTCTGCCGAAGCATGTTTATCTATTGTTCCAAGCTGATAGATACTTTCTTCCGGACAGGTTTTTTTGTTTTTTCAAACAACTTCTACTTCTTTGCATCTGTCGGGGTGTCTGGCTTTCACATGTATATACTGCTTCATTCTGGCCCCTTTCCACCTCCCGACAATTTGTCGGGAAGTGCACTTATAAAAAAAAGCCGACAGATCCAATCTCAATTAAACTGAACCTGTCGGCTATGTAAAACTATATGTAATTGTAATATCTGATTAACAGTATGGGCATTTCTATACTTTTATGATATCAGCATTTTTAATACTATTTCCCTCTATAAGATAGTCCACTATTCACTTTCATATTCAGGATTTTCTGTGTTCCCCGTACCGAGGTCTAAGGCAACAACTACGGTTACACTCTGTACAAGTATCTTTTCCTTGTGATTTTCACCGATTTTGTTGAAACCGAAAAACTCTACAAAGTGCGTAAATTCAAGGATTTCTAGGTATCTTTCCTTTGTAGTCCCGCCACCGTCTCCACATGGCACGAGAGGACAGGAAGTACGTCAAATGCCCCTTCACTCCGTCCGACTTAATCCACCGCTGATTTTATAAGGACTGGTGTTGGAGGGAACATATCCATAATTTTAAATATTCACTATTACGAATTATCTGAAAAAGCATCCCTTTCGTTAAATTACATATCATTTAACCTGCAGTTGATATTGAAGCCGTAATATTTTTATCTGTTTCTAACCGATTCCAGAAATCCGACCACCCATTAATATGCTCTTCCATACCAACTTTGTATATGTTTTCTATTTCTAAAGTCTCAGTACCATTCAGCCACATGCAGTGCATTTTCAATATTTCTTGTAGTGCCCAAATGTTATCTTCCACATTATAACGGGAAAATATTGCAAATGCGAAATTTTCCATATCTGTCATCAAACCATAGTCAGCAGACGCCCACCCTTCATCTCTGTGGTGACGATATACGGTCAGTATTCCTACTAATACCTCTGTTACTTCAGCCTCTGTTAAATATGGAAATAGCACATTGTACAGTCTGTTTACTCCATCATAATCTAATTGTTCTGCCTTTCTTTTCTTTAACATATCCATAATTTCTTCCTTATGTCTAGCGATACTGTGTGAGTCCAGCCTCTCTGCTGTCTGAATAAAATATTCTATGTAGTCCCATGAAAAATCACTTTGTCCATATTTCTTTTTTATATGTTCAAATATTTCATCACAATCCATTCCTCTCACACTTTCAAGAAATGGCTTCATATTATCATAATATTCTAACTCATACCACCTTGACGGAATAATACAACCATGTTCTGATCTTTCCAATCTTCTTTGCGCATACTCACGAGGTGCCAGTTGTTCCATACGTTCCTCCAGTTCAGGATATCTCAATCTGTGAATACATAAAGAGAGTGCCTTATGGACATCTGCACAGTAAATTTTATGCCTAGTATTTTGAGAATCATATGGTTTTGCTTGTTCACTTATTGTGAAATACTTAGCTGTTTTTTCCCATAGTTGTATAAGTTCTCCTTCAGTAAAAAAGCCATTTTCCAAAGCTGATATAACCCCATCAAACACTACTTCACTCCAGTCCTCTTTAACAAATTTAACCATTTGAGCAAACTGAAAAAAACTATCTACACTCATGTTTGCAGCAGCAGTAGATACTGCATTGCCTATTTGAACAAAAGCTCTATTATCTCCAATTCTTGATGCATATTCAGAAATATTCATCAAAAGGATTCCTAACTCCTTCCAAATCTCGTTTTTTTCTTTAGATATTCTCTCAAACCATTGTAATGGATTAAAAAGACTGTAATCTTTGCGTCCAACATAACCTATACTTCTTGCATTTATTAGCTCAGCAGCCTTTTTTATTCTTTCCTCCCAGCCCATTGCCTTTGCTATTTTTAATAGTATATCGGAAATATAATCTCGCTCAGACAATTCTTCTTCCCATATCTTACCACCAGAATTCATCCAAGTATCGAAAAATAATTCTACATAATCTCCTTTTCCCCTTGCTACCAGATATCTCCAATATGTTTCCAAAAGTGCTATTCCAGAGCATGTATCCGCTTTCACACACAAACTTTTTTCTAAAGATTCTTGAAATATATGAGGAAGCCCATCTATTATTCGTATAATGCTTTCTAATACTTTTTTTCTAAAGAAAATTGTATCAATGTTAAAACAACCATTATAATATCTATCATCTAAAATGATATCCAACAATGCTTCAAAATCTTCCATTTTTACTTTTTGCACACATCCAAACAAAACACATTGTTCCATATATGCAATCTGATTTACCGCCACTAGTAGATTTCCAGCAACAATATTATCACTTCTATCATTTCTGAATTCACACTTTTCTAAAGCCTTGGTCCTCAGCTCATCAAATTTGTCTTTAGACACATATGTAAGAATATACATAATATCAGTAATTATTTTAAATCTATCCCTTTTGTTTTCTACTTCCGTATACTTTTGCTTATACCATTTCTCGGATATATATTCAAATTTTTTATCATTGAGTTCATTCAACCACTCCTCGCACAAGTCAATCCGACAATTTCTTACTGCCCATGCACACACGGAAATTTTATTTCTTTCAGAAAAGGTAGTTCTCATTTTCCCATTTAAAATGAACTCCATTTCTTCCATCAGACCACGTTTTATTACCTGCTGCAGAAAATCTTCGATATCAGCATTAAAATAATAACTCCCATTTTCCAAAGTATATTTTAACTGTTCTTTTCCTGAATAATTAACTGCTTCTTTAAGCCAACCGCTATAAAAATAAGCATCTGCATTTTTTGCTGATATTTCTTCATAATATTTTTTCTCTGGTGCTATTCTAAACTTCCTAGCATACTTTCCCCAAGTTTCTAGCAACTCTTTTATCGCGTCTTCGTCATTATTTTTCCCCATACAACTAATTATATCACCAGGTATTCTTTTATCCATCCAGCGCAAAAAGATATGTTTAGCTCTATCAATTTCATTCTTCAAAATCAGAATATCTATATTACTAAATATTTCTTTAAAATCATCCACGGAAAAAAAGCCTTCCACAACTGGCTTTTTCTCACTATCCAATGCAAAAGGTAATTCGATATCACTTTGATATTCCCTATCCAGCCAACGCAATGATTCTCCATGCTGTTGCATAGTTGTAACTGCACAACTGAATTTTACAATTTTTCTTTTATCCTCAATTCGAGGTAATATTGCCAATGTATCAAGCATTTGCTGCCGAAGCTCTCTTAAATCTCTTTTCAATAAGTATGCCTTCATTACATACTTACAGGTAAAAACATCTACATATTTTTCTTCTTGTCTGGCCTCCTTTAGTAATTTGAATATCACTTCATGTTTAACTTTTTCGTCAAAATCCTCGTTCATTAAATAATTTGCAATTTTCCCACTTATAGTTGTAAGCAGCTGTTTAGCTTTTTTATAATGAGCTGTTAAGAACAGTCTAACATCATTATGAAATACACTATATCCTAAGGCATCATATGTAACGATTGGAAATAAATTTTGCAGAATATCTTCCCACTGCCACACTGATATTTCTTCTCCATAAATATCTGCCATTGTCTGAGCCGAAACTCTTCTATTAATAATTGAAAAAGTTGCGGCTAAATACATATCTATAGTATATCCAATGTCTCCTGCCTGCCGGGTAGCAGTTTTCCAAATATACTCATAATATGACTGAATACCAGAACTTAACTTTTTGACATTGCTATTCTGCTCAAAATCGCTAAAACTGCTATACTTAGTTGCCTCTTGCATTGCAAATACTCCAGAAAGTGTATTGCCCTTTGCAATTTCCGCAATATAATTTATAACCAATACTTTTTCATGTTCGGCATATTTCATTAATGAATTATTCTTTTCATATAATAATTCTAAGTCACTTTTTTCAATATTGGGTACCTGTATCTCTTCTATCCTATCCGTATCAGATAAAAAGTCAGGATATTCAGAAAACTGGTGTGTCGGCTGCCCTGCAAGTATAAATCGAACATTTTCTGGAACAGTTTCTGGTAATGGTAGTGTTCTTAAAAAAGTATTTGTGTTTCCACTACGTGCCGCATGGTCAATCCCGTCAACAGCAATAACCGTTGGCCTTCCTGTGATGTCCGCCCAAGCAGATGCTAACCGCAATACCTCATTTCTTAGTGTATCAATCGAATCTATCAATTCTATTGATATGGGTACATCATACTCATAAAGCCTACCTTTAAATAGCTTTCTAAGCATAATCAGTAAACTTCCCCAGAAATCCATAGGATCGCTAATTCCAGGATCAGCAGAAACATATAAATCTCCTGGTATAATCGGTTTAAATGCATGAAAACGCAAAGTAACAATGCTATCTGGCTTACATGCCAAATAACTCACTATGTTAGTTTTTCCGCATCCTGGATCACCAGTTAAAAAAGTTACTTTTGACTTTCCATTTAAAATTGTATTTTCCAAGTCTGCTACAAATATAATCCGTGATTGAAAAAAAGGCTCACAAATAGGGAAAAAATGTTCTCCCTTTACACTATCCCCGTATAAGGAAAGCGCCTCCATTACGTCTTCTTTCTCTATTTCCTTTTTATTTCCAATCGATGTTGCCCACCACATCAGCTGATAACACAATTTTTGATGTAGATTCACTGCCTTTTCATGTGTTGTTTTGAATTTTTTCTCCAACTCATTAGCAATGGAAACAATCATTTCGTCGAGATCTTCCTGATTAGATAATACTTCGAAATTTTGCAAAAAAAGAAGCTGCTCTTTTGCATTTAGATCACTCATGCAATTTTTCCAATTATCCCATGCAACTTTCCATTCTTTCTTCACAACAACCTTACTAATATCAACATCCTCATTAGATGCCTTTTCTAAAGAATTTACTTGATCTTTTATCGTTTTCCAAAACAGTTTCATTGAGGGTCTTTCCCATTCCTGTTTAGGCGTATATTTTTGATTTCCCATCTCTCGATTCGTAAAAAATACAACCCTGTTTTTTCCCTTGTTCCTGCCCTCCATAATTTTCCACTCAGATGAGTATTTATACAAGTAAGATTGTTTAGGCTTTCCCTCTATCATGTCTGAATAGGTAAGTTTATCATCTTTCCTCGTATTTTTTACTTGAATATATTCAATCATTCCATCTTCATAAGTTATCACAACATCATCTAAACTTTGGCTATCCTGTGACTGCAATACAACATTTTTGATTCCATTATCCGGATTTAGCATCTTAACCATATATAATAAACCGACAGACCATTCATACCAATATGGATCGCCTGTTCCAGCTGTTAAATTACTCATGCTCCACCTCACGATTAGTTATTTCAATACTACTTTTTCCCTTTATTATAAATCTCTGCTCAAATACAATTCCCAATACATCCGCAATTTTAAGCATTTCCCCTGTACTAACAGTTCCACGCTTCAACTTTTTATTAAAATTCTGCGGAGTCTGCCCAATACGCCTACAAAGCTCCGCCAAACTAATATTCTGTTTCACACACAACTCTCTTATCATGTCCGATGTTGTCATGATCCACCTCCACAAATATATCTCCCATTATAAACCGTCTGGTTGATAAACACAAGATACCTCTATGATAGTTTACTGAAAATTCATCAAAATCAAGAAAACACCCTGCATTTCTGCAAGGTGCCGTTCTCACAATTTTTTCTGCCCTACCTCTCCACATCCACCGCCATCCCGGATTTGAATTCCACCTCAAACCGTTCATCGTAGACCGTGACCTTTTCAATCAGCCGCCGTACAAGTTGCTCATCATACTCCAAGACCTCCGTTGACTGGCTGTCCAGAAATTCCCGCATCTCGGCAATCCGCTTTTGCAGACCCTTCCGCTCTGCACTTTCCGCCAAAGCGTTCTGTTTCAACTCCCGTAAGCGGTGTATCTCATCGGCTATGTCGTTGTAGTCCTTTTGGGAATTTGCCCTTTGCAGCAGTTCTTTTTGCAGCTCCTCCAGCTTGACCTCAATGCCCTCTGTCGAGGATTCATCCTCCTGCCGAATGACCGCCTCCACATTCTCCTGCAAGGCAGCCATCATACTGTCCCTGTTGCCAAATGCCATATTGATAGCCTTTATCACTGCCACCTGCAGTTCTGATTCCTGAATGGTCGGCGCATCACAGTCGGATGGGCCATGCTCCACACGGGTGCAGCACCTCAAAACAGTGGAATGTTTCCCGCGGTTATTCCATGCAATCCTGCGGTAAATATCGCCGCACTTGGGGCAATAAACGATGCTAGATAAAGCGTATTTGCTGCTGTAGACCCGCTTCTTCCGTTTCTCCCCACTGTGGAGGTTTGCCCGCCGCACCATTTCCTCCTGCACCTGCATATAGAGATCACGGGGAATAATAGGGGAATGGCTGTTTTCCACATAATACTGAGGGACAATCCCATGGTTCTGTACCCGCTTTTTATTAAGGAAATCCACCGTATAGTTTTTCTGCAAAAGGGCATCCCCAATGTACTTCTCGTTCTGCAAAATCTTCCGCAGCGTTTCTGGTCGCCACTTCGCTTTTCCCGCCGCCGTCAGGATTCCATCCGCCTCAAGCCCTCTTCCTATCTGGAGCAGACTACTGCCCTCCAGATACTCCCGATAGATGCGTTTTACAACCTCTGCCTCCGTAGGCTCAATGATCAAATGCCCATCCTCGTCTTTTGTGTATCCGAGGAAACGGTTGTGGTTGACCTGCACCTCGCCGTTTTGGTATCGGTACTGCAATCCCAATTTGATGTTCTGGCTCAAGGACTGGCTTTCCTGCTGTGCAAGGCTTACCATGATGGTAAGCAGCACCTCTCCTTTGGAATCCATCGTGTTAATGTTCTCTTTCTCAAAGAAAACAGGAATGTTCTTCTCCTTCAGTTTCCGGATATATTTCAGGCAGTCCAGCGTATTCCGGGCAAACCGGCTGATGGATTTCGTGATGATCATATCAATCCTGCCTGCCATACATTCCTCTATCATGAGGTTGAATTCATCACGCTTTTTGGTATTACAGCCACTGATTCCATCGTCCGCAAATATTCCCGCCAGTTCCCATTCCGGATTTTTCTGAATGAACTGGGTGTAATGTTCCACCTGCACCTCGTAGCTGCTTGCCTGTTCATCACTGTCCGTGGAAACACGGCAGTAAGCGGCAACCCTGAGTTTTGGTTTTTCTTCTGCTGTCACGGTATTTCCCACCCGTTTCCGGGCGGGGATAACAGTAATATTCTTATTCAGTTCCATACGTTGCCACCTCGCTCTCTATCAGGCTGCAGGCATAAGCCGCCTGCACAAAAGGGTCATCATAGATTATTTTTACAGCAGGTATTGTAAATTTTGTCGGGAAAGGCTCCACCTGCTTCACTTCCAGTTCTCTCACACGGCCAAGTGCTTTTGCACGGCCCATCCGTATTTCCTCTGCTTTATCAAAGGTTGCCTTATCAATAATCGCCGGATAATAATCATCTCCGAGATATTTCACATTCCTCAGTATCCGCCCGGCACTCCCGTGGTAGAGTTTCAATCCTACCTTCTCGGCTGCTGCCATGAGCGCAAGACCGGAAATGTAATAGTCAAAAAATTTCCGCACGGCGTCAGCTTCCGCTTCGTCCACGACCGCCATCCCGTTTTCAATCCGGTATCCGTATGGTATGTGCTTCATTCAGTCCACCAACCTTTCTTTCAGAGATACTCCGCATTTCAATTCAAAGGCAGCCTCGCTTCTGGAATGGATTGTGATGCTATCCACATAGGTAAGGAACGCTTCATCATCAAAACCGTCCATCATGATCCCCTTTGACACAAACCGGAACAACTTCTGCAATTCATCCGTCTTTACCATATTTCCGTTAAGGGAATGCATAAGGCTGTCCTTTTCCTGCCGCAGCGCTTCGGCCTCCACTGCCAGGGCATTGCTTTCCTTATTAAAAAGAGCAGGCTCAAGGTAACCGCCCGCCATAAGGCTCGTCAGCACCTGCCGCTGCTCCATATTTTTCTCAATCTGTGATTCCAAGTCCTGCATTTTTAAGAGCTGCGACTTGTCATTCATGCCTCTGAGACTTTGAAGCAGGGGACGAAGCACGATCTGGTGTCCGAATACTAGCTTATTCATCATCGTTACAAATGCCCGCTTCAATACATCATCGGTAATGTATTTCATGGAGCAGATGCCCTTGTCCGTCAGGTGGGTGGCACAGCACCATTCATGGTAGATGTGCATTAAAAATCACTCTATTTCCTGATCTAATATTTGATTTTGCATTTTCAAATCGAATATTGTTTCTTCAATTACATGCACACACTCATCAGGTTTTTTCTTGATATCTTTACCCCAAAATCGAATCACTGTCCATCCAAGAAACAATAATCTTTTATTGACTTCGTCATCTCTTTCTCTATTTCTGGATATTTTACTTATCCAAAAGTCACTATTATTGCTTTTTTCTAACTTTGGTTTTAAAACTTCCCAGTCCTTTCCATGAAAAAATTCTCCATCACAGAAAATAGCGATCTTATATTTTTTTAGGATAATATCCGGTTTACCAGGAAGTTCCTTATAATTTTTTCTGTATCTGTAACCTTTCTTCCATAAAGCCTTCCTAAGAAGCACCTCGATCTTTGTATCTGATGCTTTGATATGCTGCATCAAGCGTTTTATCGTCTATGATGTTCTGCATCACAGTAGAGAGCGTTATGGGAATATCGTCTGGTCTGTTATAACCCAGAGCCATCGTGAGATTTGCCTGTGCATCGGCATCAATCAGCAGGACTTTTTTACCCTGCTGCACCAGACTTACACCCAGATTGACCGCTGTGGTTGTTTTTCCGACACCGCCTTTCTGGTTAGTCAGAGCAATCACTTT
>OGPD01002396.1_pt1 | contig 11624 bp, 8 predicted proteins | sample 1552861 | NCBI WGS metagenome assembly OGPD01 (sample SAMEA2580280, study PRJEB22360) | human gut metagenome | biome: human gut; feature: human-associated habitat; material: faeces | place: Denmark | collected 2008/2010
GTACGGATACCCGCTACCACGTCTTCGCCCTGCGCGTTGATCAGGTATTCGCCGTACAGCTTCCTCTCGCCGGTGGAAGGGTTGCGCGAGAAGGCCACGCCGCTGCCCGAGTCTTCGCCCATGTTGCCGAAGACCATTGTCTGGATATTGACGGCGGTCCCCAGATTGTGGTCGATCTTGTTCAGATTGCGGTAGACGATGGCCCGGTGGTTGTTCCACGAGCGGAACACCGCCTCAATGGACAGGAAAAGCTGCCGCGTCACGTCTTCCGGAAAATCTTCTTCGATTTCCTGCCGATACAGCGCCTTGCTCTTATCGATGACGGCAAGCAGCGACTCGACGCTGAGCTCCTGATCCTGCGTGACGCCTTGCGCGGCCTTCTGCTCCTGCAGGATATGCTCGAACTTGTCCTTGGGGATTTCCATGACCACATCCGAGAACATCTGGATAAACCGCCGGTAGGTGTCGCAGGCGAACCACATGTTTCCGGTATGCCTGGCCAGCGCCTTGAACGTGGCTGCGTTGAGGCCGAGGTTCAGGATGGTGTCCATCATGCCGGGCATGGAGAAGACCGCACCGGAACGGACCGAGAGCAGCAAGGGATCATCCTCGTCCCCGAAGCGCTTGCCCGCCTCCTCCTCGATGGCCTTCAGATTCCGTGTGACCTCTTCGACGAGCCCTTCCGGCAACTTCTTGCCGTTGTTGTAATACTCCCGGCAGGCGTCCGTCGTGATCGTCATGCCGCAGGGAACCGGCAGGCCGATGTTCGTCATTTCCGCAAGGTTGGCCCCCTTGCCGCCCAAAAGCTCCTTCATCCGCGCATTGCCTTCATGAAACAGATACACGTACCGCATGGGCGATCTCCTCATTGATGAAGACGACAGGTTTTTTCTTTTTGTATACGAAACACGGCGCATTCGGTCAACGTCACTTCGAAAAAAAACGGAAACGTGCACCATCCGTTCCCGTCAGGCCCATTTCCGGCGGCCTTTCCGCAACCATCACGCGACACGATGCGTATCATGCCCCGACGGAATCCGCTTTTATACATACCGTGAAACCCGCTCCGGGCACTATGAGAAAGAATAGAGCCGTATGTTCCATGCACATAAAAACGGCCTTGCCTTCATTTCTCCGATAAGATGTTGCCCGGGCATATTGACACCATACGAGGATTATTGCAGGTCATCCCGTGACACTAGGAGACGCATGGAAAGGGCGGCGGGCCTCGGCCGTTTCCGTGCAACGGCACTTACGTAACGCAGGCAAGGCAACGTGAACATCGTCGATCTGGGCGTGATGCCCTACAGCGAAGCGCTGACCGTTCAGCTCGAATGCCATGAGCGCGTACGGCAAGGCGAAGAAGATACGTTATTTCTGGTGGAGCACCCGCCCGTGATCACCTTCGGACGTCACGGCGGCGAGGAGAACCTGCTCCTCGACCGGGCGGAACTGGAGGCACGCGGCGTCGAAATCGTCAAGACAGATCGCGGCGGCAACATCACCTGCCATTTTCCGGGCCAGCTCGTAGCCTACCCCGTGTTCCGCGTCGGCAAGCGCACGAACGGGCTGCACGGTTTCGTCCGCACGCTGGAAGAAATCGTCATCCGCACCGCCGCCGCGTTCGGGGTCGAGGCCGCCCGCTGGGAAGGCCGCCCCGGTGTATGGATCGACAACCGCAAGCTGTGCTCGCTCGGCATGTGCGTGCGCCACTGGGTGTCCTTCCACGGCTTCGCGCTCAACGTGGGGAACGATCTTTCCCTTTTCAGCGCCATTACCCTGTGCGGTCTCCACGATGCCGAGGCCACATCCCTGTCCCGCGAGTGCGGCGACGATTCCCTTTCCATGCAGGAGGTCAAAGATGTCTGCACCCGAGAATTCCAAACCCTCTTTGCGGATCCCCCCGTGGCTCCGTGTTAAGCTGCCCTGCAACCACACCTTCTCCGATACCCGCGCCCTCGTGGAAGGGCTTGATCTGCACACGGTCTGCCACAGCGCCAAGTGTCCGAACATGTTCGAATGCTTCTCACGCAAGACCGCCACGTTCCTCATCCTCGGCAACACCTGCACCCGCAACTGCGCCTTCTGCAACATCGGCGGCGGCATCATCCTCGCGCCCGATCCCGGAGAGCCCGCCCGCGTGGGCAAGGCAGCGGCGGCCCTCGGCCTGCGCCATGCCGTGGTGACGTCCGTGACGCGGGACGACCTGCCGGACGGCGGATCGGCCCACTTCGCGGCAACCATCCGGGCCATCCGGGACAGCGGCGAAACCTGCCCCACCATCGAAGTGCTCATCCCCGATTTTCGCGGCAGCTGCGAGGCCCTGCAAACCGTCATGGACGCCGAGCCCCACATCATCAACCACAATGTGGAAACCCCGCCCGCGCATTACAGCCGCATCCGGCCTCAGGCCGACTATCAGCAGAGCCTTGAGCTCCTGCGCCGCGTCAAGGAAGCCGGGCGCGTCAGCAAGAGCGGCCTGATGGTCGGGCTTGGGGAAACGGATGAGGAAGTACTCGGCGTACTGGCCGATCTCGCCGCCGCGGGATGCGACATCGTGACCATCGGGCAATACATGCGCCCGTCCCAGAAGCACCATCCCGTGGAGCGCTACGTCCATCCCGGCATCTTCGAAAGCTATGCCCAAAAGGGGAGGGAACTGGGCATCCCCTTCGTCTTTTCGGCCCCGCTGGTCCGCAGCAGCTACAACGCGGAACAAGCCTACGCGTCCCTGCTCAACCGGCAGCAACACATGCCGTCCGAAGCGGCGGAGCCGCGCGGCAACGAACAGCCTTAAAGGGTCCCGAGCAACCCGGGGCTCCCGTTGCGGAAGATTTCAGCCCGCCACAGTCCCTCTTTTGCGGGCATTCCGTATCGTTACGGGGTGCCCGCCTGTTTGAGACGCCCACCCGCCCCCATCAGGGGGCACTCTCTACCCGCTTGTCTCCGGCCCGCATCAGCTGGCATACTTCCCTTTATGCTTCGGGGTTGCCACGGCAATCCCAAAAGGAGGCCCCATGCCGTACATTATGGCCGTCGATCTCGGCGGCACCAATTGCCGTTTTGCCGGGTTCACGCTGGACAAGGGGATCCTCTCCCTGCACCGCATGGGCAAGCGCAAAACGGCGGAACTCCCGGACACGGGCGCACTCATCAGCGCCTGCGGAACGGCCTTGGATCGGCATCCCCGCACCGCCGACGCGTTCGTCGTCGGCATGGCTGGCCCCGTCGCCGATCCGCTGAAAGCCCGGCTGACCAACGCGCCTCTGGAAGTGGATCTGACCGACGCCGGGGAGCGGTACGGCATCCGCTCTTGCCGGATAATCAACGATTTCACGGCGGAAGCCTGCGCGTGCCTGACCGAAGCCGGTTCAAGCGCCCATTGCGTGTTCGGCGCTCCCGGCCCCCGTCCCGCCGGGCCCATCGGCATCATCGGCGCAGGCACGGGGCTGGGCACGGCCTCGCTCATCCGGGACAGCCACGGCTCATGGCTCCCCCTTCCAGCCGAGGGAGGGCATGTCATATTTCCCTTCATCGGCAAAGAGGAGGCGGCGTTTCAGGATTTCGCGGCGCGGGAACTCGGGCTCGCCTGCTTGAGCGGCGATGATGTACTGTCAGGGCGCGGGCTTCGCCTGCTCCATCTGTTTCTCACCGGAGAACGCCGGGAGGCTCACGAAATCGCCGCCGAAGCGCTCGGGAGCGAAACCGGGACGCTGCGCTGGTATGCCCGTTTCTACGCCCGGGCCTGCCGGAACTGGGCGTTGTCCACGCTTTGCACGGGCGGGCTGTTCATCACCGGCGGCATAGCCCTCCGCAACCCCCTCGTGACCGAGTGCGCCGTTTTCCGGGAAGCCTTTTATGAAGGCCCGCACCGGAGGCTGCTCGAACGCATCCCCGTACGCCGTTTCACCGACATGAACAGCGGGCTGTGGGGATCGGCATGGTTCGGGATGCGGATGACAGCATAGCGCGAAACCAGTGGGTTATGGGGCGGTACTCTTTTTCGGCACAAAAAAGCTTTTCGAATATGCCCCCTCATGGGTCAGCAGTTTTATTTTTTTATCGATCCCACCGGCATAGCCTGTCAAACTTCCGTTAGCCCCGACGACACGATGGCAAGGAATGATGATGGAAATGGCATTGTGCCCCACTGCGCCGCCTACCGCTTGCGCGGACATCCGTTCCCTATTGTGGAGTACGGCCATTTTTTGGGCCAGTTCCCCATAGGTTACGACTTCGCCATAGGGAATCTGGCAGAGGGCTTCCCATACCGCCTTCCTGAATTCACTTCCTGCCGGCTCAAGCTTCAACTCTGATATACGAGGTTTCTCGCCGGCAAAATACCGATCGAGCCATTCCTTGGCCTGAACGAACACCGGGAAATCGTCCTGTTCCCAGGCTTCCCCTTTCAAGCCATCCGCGAAATATTTCTGGCCTTCAATCCAGAGTCCGGCAAGAGCATCGCCTTTCGCCGCAAGCATGACCCGTCCCAAGGGCGTTGTGTGGTACGTTATGCGGTTCACCGTCCCCTCCTTTTCAGTAATCCCATCGGCATTTTTTCAAGTCCACATGCCTGTCGTCCTTCATGACGACCTGTTCCGCTTCCAGTAAAAGACGCTGTTCCAGCCATCCGGGTACAAGACGCCCCGCATGATTGACGACCCTGTGACACGGATAGTCACCATAATATTCCGCCATGCTCAGGACCTTTCCCACCAGCCTGGAGTTTTTGTCCCTGCCGATCAGCCGCGCAATCTGGCCGTACGTGGCAACACACCCTTCCGGTATTTCCTCAACAACAGAAAGTATCTCGTATATCAAATCCTTGTGTACCATGCGGCACCCCACGGCATATTCCTTAACCCCCTCAATCTCCACCAATCTGCGTTTTTTGTCCACGCCGACCAAATACCCGGTAGCGTATCGGGAGCTACGGGTTGCCACGTTTACGACACATCAGCAGCGTACCCGTTATTTACTGGAGAGACATGATCTGCTCCAAATTCCCGGTGGAGGTAACGGCCCGTACACTTTAACCGAATGAAATTTTTCCGAAAAAAGCCCCCATCAGATTTTCAACGTCGCGCCGCGTCAGGCCCGCGTTGCCTATCCGATGGGAGCATCGCCCCTTCTTCCCTGTTAGCGAAAAGCCCGGCAAACCCGTTTATGCCGTTCCCTTCAACCGGAACCGGCTTATCCGTCCACGCTGGGCGAGGTTCCATGCGTTCTTTTCGGCCGTCTGCCTTCTCTCTTTGGTTGGCGGAAGCCCAGTTACGTTTAAAGATAAAACAGAAGGCGGCTCACCGGGGGGAGGCTTCTACCCCTTCCAAGCATTGCCCAAGCTCACAGCGACCAGCCGACAGCCTGTTCCCTGATGCGGATGAAGTCCGCATAGAGGCCGCCCTGCTCCATAAGCTCCTCATGCCGCCCGCGCTGGATGATCCGCCCCTTGTCGAGCACGAGGATCTGATCCGCCTTGCGCACGGTGGAAAGACGGTGTGCGATCATGATGACCGTCTTGTCGCGGGTCAGGGCTTCAAAGGCTTCCTGAAGCTGGCGTTCGTTTTCGGGGTCCACGCTGGCCGTGGCCTCGTCCAAGATGATCACGGGCGCGTCCTTCAGCATGGCGCGGGCCAGCGAAATGCGTTGCCGTTCCCCGCCGGAAAGCGATACTCCCCCCTCGCCCACGGGCGTCTCATACCCTTCGGGCAGGGCCATGATGAAGTCATGGCAGCGGGCCTTGCGCGCGGCTTCGCGGACTTCCTCCATCGTGGCGTCGGGCTTGCCGAAGCGGATATTGTTCAGGATGGTGTCCTCAAACAGGTATACGTTCTGAAACACCATGCTGATGTTGCGCAGCAGGCCGTCGCAGGTGTATTCCCGCACGTCGCGCCCGCCGAACAGCACCCTGCCCTCCTGCACGTCCCAGAACCGGGCGATCAGGCTGCACAGGGTCGTCTTGCCGCTGCCGGAAGGCCCGACGATCGCGGTGGTCGTCCCCTGCGGGATCACAAGATTGATCCCGTCGAGGAGGCGCGTCCCGTCGTAGGAAAACACCACATCCTCCATGCGGATGTCGAAGGACTCCGGCACGAAATCTTCCCCGCGCTCGTCCAGAAGCGGGGCATTCTTCAGGGCTTCCATGCGATCCAGCGCTACGGAAATGACGCGGGACAGCGCGGAAACGCTGCCCATCATTTCGATGTGCGCGTACAGCATGAAGCTGGAAACCATGAGCAGCAGGCATTTGATCAGATCCATATCGCCGCTCAGGTACAGCAGTCCCGAAGAGAGGAGCACGCCGAACGCCGCCACCTTGAACACCAGCTGGTAGGCTGCGGCCAACGTGGAGAAGGAACGCTCCAGATCGGTGTTGCTGGCGCGGCAGGCTTCGATGGCCTCGTCCACCGCCCTGTTGGAGCGGTCCCCAAGCCCGAACGCCTTCACCACGGCCATCCCCTGAACATATTCCAAAACCGCCGCCACCAGCCTCGACTGCGCCGCCTGGCGTACCGGGGAGAGCTTCCTGCCCTTCCGCTGCATGGCCCCGTATACGAACAGGGACACCACGAGCCCCGCCGCCGTGATCAGGCCGGCGTGCCAATCGTACCACGAAATCAGCAGAGTGATGGCCACCGCGTGCACGAAGCCGTTCGCCACCTTGTCGAGGATTGCCACGGCGTTGGTTTCGATCTCGCCGAGCGTGGTGGTGAGCGTGGCTGTCAGCTCGCCGAGGCGATTCTGGCTGAAATAGCCGAGCGGCACGCGCTTGAGGATTTCCCCCACTTCAATGCGCTTGTCCGCGCACATATCGTAGCTGGCGAGCATACGGCGTTCCGTGGCCCTCTTTCCGAATACGATTTTCCCGGCGACGCTCAGGCCCATAAGCCCGCCCGACGCGGCAACGGCGAACCAGCCACCGCCGGACGGGGACAGCACGGCCTCCAGCGCCACCACGATGGCGAGCACCGGAATGACTTCCGAAACGGAGTACAGCACCCCATAGCCAAAGGCACACAGCAAATCCGTGCGGCAACGGCCTGAAAAATCGAGCAGCCTGCGGATCGTCTCAATCATGTTCCGCTCCTTCGGCATCCCGTGCCCCGGTATGCGATTCCCAGAGTCGCCCGTACAAAGGCGAGGTTTGCAGCAGTTCCGCGTGCGTGCCCACGGCGGACACGCGGCCCCCGTCCATGACCACAATGCGATCCGCGCGGACGATGGTGGAAAGGCGGTGCGCAATGACCACCAGCGTCTTGTCCTTGACGAGACGGCTGATCGACTCCTGAATGAACGCCTCGTTTTCGGGATCGGCAAAGGCCGTCGCCTCGTCCAGCACCACGATGGGGCTGTCCTTGAGCATGGCCCGCGCAATGGCGATGCGCTGGCGCTCGCCCCCGGAAAGGCGCGCCCCGGCATCCCCGGCAGGCGTATCATATCCGCCGGGCAATGCCTTGATGAAGCCGCACGCGGCAGCCTCCCTGTCCGTGGCGTCCGGCCTGCCGAGGCGGATGTTTTCCCGCAGGCTGACGTTGAACAGGAAATTGTCCTGCGAGACATAGGCGACGGACTGCATGACCTGAGACAACGGGAGATTGCGGACATCCACCCCGCCGAGCAGGATGCGTCCGCGATCCGCTTCCCAAAAGCTGACCAGCAGCTTGGCGAGCGTGGACTTGCCCGAGCCGGACGGTCCGACGATGGCGGTCATGCCGCCTTCCACGATCTTGAAAGACACATCCTGCAAGACCTCCCGCCCCGTCCCCGTATAGGCGAACGACACCTGATCAAACTCGATCCCATGCCCGCGCAACGGCACGCAGTTGGAAGGGCGCACCATTTCCGGCCTGCCCAGCAAGTCGGAAACCTCCTTGAGGGTGCTGTCCATCATGGCGAGGCTGTCCGTGTAGCCGAGCGCCTGCAAAATCGGCTGGATGAGCCCGAGCGACAGGATAAAGCAGGTGATCGCGGCGGGGGCGTCCAGCGTTCCGCTCATGTGGAAGTATACCCCGGCGGGCAGCACAGTGATCAACGAGGCCGGGGCAATGGCCATCCCCGCGACGTAATAGCCGTTGGTGGCGCGGAACCAGCCTTTCATGGCGTCCCGGTTGGCCCTGACCGCCGCTACGAATTTCCCGTAGGAGGCCGAGGACTGGTTGAACGCCTTGATGACCTCAATCCCGTTGATATATTCCACAATGGCGGCGTTCATGCCCTTCCCCGCGTCCTGAACCGTGGCGTAGCGCTCCGCGTAATCCTTGGTCATGGCCATGTAGCAAAACAGCCCCACCGGGAACGTGGCCAGCGCCAGAAGCGCCATGCGCCAGTCCAGCCAGAACAGGTAGGCGGCCATGAACAACGGCACGAGCAGATTCGAGGTCAGTTCGGGGATGAGGTGCGCGAGGGGCACCTCCATCTTTTCCACCGTATCCACGATGAGCGTCTTGAGCTTGCCGGAGGGGGTCTCGATCACGCTGCCCAGCGGCATACGGGACAGCTTGGCCGCGATGTCCGTCCTGATGCCTTTCAGGATGGCGAAGGCCGCGCGGTGGGAGAGCACGGTGGACCCCGTGCCGAGCGCCACGCGCCCGGCCTGCCCCAACAGGGCTATCAGGGCGAAGAGGAACAGGCTTCCCGGCGTCGCCGTGCCCGCATACAGATCCACGATCATGTATGATACCGCGAAATACGGCACCATGCCCGAAGCCACGCCGAGCACGGCAAGGCCCACCGAGGCGGCGAGAAGCCTGCGGCAAGGCCGCGCGAAGGACAGCAGCAGGCCGAGGCTGTTCGTGTTTTCCATGTCAGTCTCCCGAAACGACTTTACTGTTGCGGGGCACGTCCCGCGTGACCCATGTATTCGCGCCGATGACCGATCCCGCCCCGATGGTGATGTTGCCGAGGATGGTCGCGCCCGCGTACACGGTCACGTCGTCCTCCAGCTTCGGATGGCGGGGGATGCCCTTGATGAGCACCCCGTCGGCCCCCTTGGGGAAGGACAGCGCGCCGAGCGTAACCCCCTGATACAAGCGGCATCCCCTGCCGATGACGCACGTTTCCCCAATGACCACGCCGGTTCCGTGATCGATGAAGAACGCCTCCCCGACGGACGCGCCGGGATGGATATCGATGCCGGTAATGGCGTGGGCCATTTCGCACAGGATGCGCGGGATGATCGGCACTTCGAGCAGGTACAGCTCGTGCGCGATGCGGTAGTGGATCATGGTCAGGATGGACGGGTAGCAAAAAATGGTTTCGCCCGCGCTGGTCGCAGCCGGGTCGCCCTGATAGGCGGCCCTTGCGTCCGTGGCGAGCAGACGCCGGATGTGCGGAAGCCGCTCGATGAACTCAAGCGCCTTTTCCCGCGAGATACGCTCGCACTCAAGGCACTCCTGCGCGTATTCCGCGCACGCAAAGCACGCGCCGCAGCGGATCTGCTCCGCCAGCTTGCGGAAAATGGAATCGAGGTTGGCGGAAAGATGGTAGCGCATGGACTCCATACGCACGTTGGACATGCCGAAGTAACCGGGGAACAAGGCTATCTTCAGGCGCGACAGGATTTCTCCCAGCACGTCCAGCGAAGGCATGGGCGCATCGTGGAGCGGGCGGTGGAAGACCCCCTCCAGCGACGAGGGGGCGCACAACTGCTCGACCACGCGGTCAAGCTCAGGCATGGCAAAAGGTGACAGGAATATCTGGCTCATCGGACATCCTTTCAGAATCATAAACGGTTTACGGAAGAAGGAATGCGTCAAGGAAGCAGCCGGAGCAGCGCTTCCGCCTTCTCTCCATAAGGGGTCAAAAGCGCCTTCATGGGCCCGGCCATGTCCAGCTCGGCAATGAGCTCCGCAAGCTCCTCGTAATCGATCTCGGCCTGCTCGTAGAATTGCCGCACCGTGTCCGCGGAAAGCGTGCCGTTGCGGATCTGGTTGCAGAATTCAAAATCGACGTAGCTGTTGGTATTGTTGAGATAGGCCATGTACGCCCACAGCTTTACGAGGCGGCACCCTGAGGCGATGTACGTCTTGGAGAACCGCTTGATCGGCAGCCACTGGAGGCGTTCGCGCACGTGGCGCATCATGGCTTCGGGGCGGTAAGGGAAATACTGGAACGGGAACAGCAGTTCCGTCCCCTCCACGTGGATGGAATCCGGGAACAGCGGCAGCTCCGGCTCCCCGTAGCTCTCCCGCCAGCGGGCCAACGCCTTGCCCGTCTCCTCGGACAGCGTTTCCATGAGAAACTCGATAAGCACATCCTGCTCCGGGGTGTTGTGGATGCTTTCGCCCATGAGGAAAATCTGATCCGGGTTGTGCCCCGAAAACACCAGCGGGATGCCCATGCGCCGGGCGAACGCGCACGCCGAATGGATGAGGAAGCGCCCGCAGAACGTGCACACCTGCCCGCCGTCCGGCTGGAGCAGTGCCTTCTCGGTGAACAGGAAGCGGTAGTAGCGGCGCATGGCCTCCGGTTCCTGCCGGAAGACGACATAGGGCAGATCCAGCTTCCGGGCGATGGTCTTCGCGTTCTCGAACGTCTCCGGATACTCATAGTTGATGTCGATGATGAAGCCGAGAAGCCGCATCCCGTAGGTCTCCTTCAGGAGATCCGCCAGATACGCACTGTCCTTGCCGCCGCTCATCATGATCAGGCCCTCGTAGGGCCGGGTGCCGCGCACGCGGTCCAGATGGGCGGCAAAGCGTTTTTCCAGCGCATCCCAATCGCGCCGGGCCTCTTCCACGGCCGGTTTGGCGCACAGGGAGCACACGCCGTCCTCATTGAGCGTGACCTTGTGGAAAGGATCGTTCTGGAGGAAGCATTTCTTGCAAACGTGGTTCGTATAGCGAAACATGTCGTTCCTTGTTCGGCGGCACGGCGGCCGCAGCCTGATTCCGGGGGACAACCACGCCGGAGGGCGGCCAACCGCGCCGTGAACGGGTAAGGGTTACATTCTGGCGGCGTGCCCCGGGGCGAGGCTCCGGCACTGGTGCACCAGCGCTTCGAGACGGATGCGGACGCCGAGATCGGCCTGCCCGCTGAACCCTACGGTCATGAACGGGATGCCGGGGAACAGCGAACGGAAGCGCCCCTCAAGGCCCTGGATCACCGTGCCCGGCACGCAGTTGAAGGGAATGGCGTGGATGATCCCGCTGATGCCGCTGCGGGCCATTTCCACGGACGCCCCGAAACCGAGGCCCGCATCGAGGCTCAGGCCGCTCTGCCCGATGACCTCCCAGATGGGCTTTTCATACGGATCGGGAAGCACGGAGGCCGCATGGCGGCGCATCTTGCGCTCAATGCGGTTGAGGATGCCGTGCTGGACGCGGTGGATGAACGCCTTGACGCGGTGCCGCCCCAGTTCCTGAAAGTACCGCTGCTTGTAGAGCGAGTACCACAGCACCTCCATGATCGCGGGCATACGTATCTCCCCGCCCATCTGCTCCACACTCTGGATGATGTTGTTGCTGGCGTAATCCACGTTGCGGAGGTACGCCTCGCCCACGAGCCCGATGAGGGGACGCGGCCTGCTCCGATCCACGGGCACAGCGCGCATGGCTTCCACCATGCCGATCACGGCCCGCTCCACGTCGCCCTTTGCCTCCACGACCTCCACGAGCCGGTCGAGG